>Ga0207675_100002150_pt1 | contig 19579 bp, 17 predicted proteins | sample KBSSwiS42_FD_184305 | JGI IMG/M metagenome (GOLD analysis project Ga0207675, IMG submission 184305) | Switchgrass rhizosphere microbial communities from Kellogg Biological Station, Michigan, USA - KBS Switchgrass S4-2 (SPAdes) (version 2) | ecosystem: Host-associated > Plants > Roots >...
GTACCACCCGGGGTGAACCCGAATGGATCCTCGAAGATGCTCTCGTTGGCATCGTCTTCGAAGTCGAAGCTCTGCCAGAGGGCGCCGAGGCGGACACCGATGTCATCGCGCTGCACCAGGCGGTCCTGGCGAGAGATGCGCGACTGGGTCGTACCGGCACGAATCTGCTCCTCGTCCAGAGTGTTCTGGTCGAGGTCGATCTGCAGCACGTCGCTGATGAACGTGCCGAGGGGCTGGGCCACGTCCACGCCGATGATCGCGTAGTAGAGGTTACCGATGATCGCGACGTCCATCATCTGATCCGAGAACATCACCGGGAAGGCCGTCGCCGTATCCGCCTTGGCATCGTCGGCGTCGTCACCTTCCAACTCGACGGCGTACGGGTTGTTGGCCGCAATGGCCTCCCACACGTCGGCGAAGGCCGTGCCGTTCACCGAGATCGCGCGATCCCACTGAATGTCACGCAAGTCGATCCGGTAGAGCGTCTCGTCGGGGTTGACCGGTTCCGGCGCCCGGACCTTGGGGTCGATCGAGAGCATGTTGATCATCTTGGTCAGACCGTCACGGTCCTTGTCCAAGGCGTCTGCGCACGTCCCCGCGCTGAAGCGGTTGGTGATCGAGATGTAACGGAGGAACGGCTGATCGTCCGCGTCTTGCTTCGACAGGTCCTGGTTGATGTCCTGGTACAGCTGATCGTTGTCGACAGCCTGGTTCTTGTCGGAGCAATCCGCAATCTGGCCGGCATAGTCGGGCCAGAAGCGCGGGTTGTTGATGTACTCGGACACGATGTTGATGTCAGCCGCGGTCACGGTGCGACCCGTGGTGACGGGGGGCATCTCGCCCTTGACCATGCGCTGGATGATGCGCGAGCCAGCCGCGTTCAACGGCACGATCTTGCCGGTCTTCACCAGCTCATCGATGTTGTCGATGTAGTTCATGCCGGCTTGCGCCTGCTGCGGGGTGAGGGCCGGGCCGTGGCACTGACCGCAGTTGGAGGCCAGCACGTTCTCGGCAGCAGCCTTGGCGAGCGCAGCTTCGTCGCCGCCGCCGCCGGGCGGCGGCTTGGCAGCACCACCACCAGCAGTGTTGCCTGTATTCGTCGGGCAACCAGCGAGCAGCGGGTTGTCGGCGCAGGTCTCGGGCGGCTTCGGCTGAGGAAGTACGTCAACCGGGCCGGGGTTGTTAGTGATCCCGTTGCCCTTGTTGTCGTCCGAGTTGTTCTTGTCGTCGCTTCCGCAAGCGAGAGCGAGCAGAGCGGCGCTAAAGCCGATGCTGAATGCTCTGAAACTGATGAGCTTATTTTCGTTCTTCACAGAGTCCTCCAGGTCCTAATTCTGCGCATATTACTGGGAATAATGCGCCCATTGTTGGGCGTTTGAATCTGGGGCCCGAGGTTGAGGCTCAGATTCTATTGCCCCGAGGTTTAAGGCGCTGAGTGTGATGGCGATCTCCGCCACCGAGTGTGGAGTGTAGGAGGGGCTCCCGATCTAGTCAGCCAAAATCGTGTGTCTGACAATACTTACGCTCACCTGCGAGAATTCTGATCCAGCCGTATTCGGCTCGATTTGAATCCATGGATACTATTGCGGCACGTTGGACGATCGTGCGTGTACACAACTGGGACGTTGCAAGTTGCTCCGGAAGCCGCAGCGTCGACACTCAAGACGCCGCTTTGATCTTGGGGGCGCCGAAGATGGCACAGACTCAGAGTGGATGGCGAGGAAAGTTCGGCTTCGAGAAGATCGAGCATCGGCCGGATCCGTCGGCAGTGTTTGTTTCCAGCCCGAGCAAGGCGGGGCTGCTGTGGACGCTGCGCTCCGGGGAGCGGGTACTCCTGGCGGCGCCAATTGCGGCGCCGGGTGACGAGCCACCCCCTGACCGTCTCATCGGATTGTCTTTGAATTTCCGATAATTGTGAAATATTATCGACCTGGGCATAATATTAACAACATTTAACACAGGGCCTGGGGGTGCGGCTTGCGAGGGTCTGCGCCGGGGGCGTACCCTCCGTCGCTACATGGGCGAGACTCGCGGAGCAGTCGGGGCGAGCGCTGTCGAGGATGCGCCCGACCGCCCTTCGGATACTGCCGCGGTCTCGGCATCGCTGGCGCGCCCCGCGACCGAGTCGCGAGTGGTCGTGCGCGAGTTGCTCGAGCGGGGCCGGCGCAGCCGTGAGCGGCGCCGCTCGCCTCTGGAGAGCACGCCGTCGTCTGCGCCCGTCGCTTCGTCACTGGCGGCCGCTTCGTCACCGGCAGCCGCTTCCTCACCGGTTGCCGCTGCGTCAGCGGCGCCGATTTCGGAGGTGGCACCGAGCAGCGTGCGCCGTGAGCCCGGGGCAGCCACGGAGCTACCGGGCGGAGCGCCGAGCCCCGAGGTGTTCCTCGCGTTGTTCCACGAGTACGAGCGTTACGTGGCGAGCATTGGCACGCGCATCCTGGGGGCCAACAATGGGGTAGACGACCTGGTGCAGGAGGTCTTCCTGGTCATCTATCAGGAGTTTCACAAGCTCCGCGGCCTGTCGTCGACCAAGGCCTGGCTGGCCACGATCGCGACCCGTCTGGCCTGGCGCCAGCGCGGACGGCCCTGGCTGTTTTCAAAGCTGAGCCTGGCTCAGGTCGAAGAGCAGAGCCCCCTGGAGAGCACCGACGCGAGCCCAGAGCTGCAGGCGGACCTTTCGGTGCTGCTCGAACGGCTGCGCGCGATGCCGCTGAGCTTGCGCGAGCCGTGGCTGTTGCGCTTCATCGACGGCGAGACGCTGCCGCGGATCGCCGAGCTGTGTGACTGCTCGCAGTCGACGGTGCAGCGCCGGCTGCGCGAGGCGAGCGAGGTGATGCTCGGCACCCGGCGCCCCGAGAGCGTGTCCGTCGACTGATGCCTGAGGGCTGCTGGCTCGGGTCGCCGCTGGCTCGGGGACGTAGCTGGCTCGGTCTACAGGCTGAAGCCCAACCCGACTCCCAGGATCAGCGCATTGGGGGATGCGTTGGAGTCGCCCGAGAGCACGACGTTGTAGCTCGCCTCGGCGCTGACGGAGAGTAAGCCCAGGCCAAACACGAACTCCGCACCGGGCGCGAGGGCGAACTTCGAGTCGGAGCTGTCGACGTCCCCTACCGAGGTCTTGGCCCGCGTGAGGCCGAAGCCCAGCTGGGGCCGCAACGTCACGGGACCGAAGCCGAGATCGTAGCCCGCTCGCCCCATGAGCTGGAGGATGGAGTTCGAAATGTCGGTGTCGAGCCCGGCGTTTTCGGACTCACCGAAGAAGTAGTCGAACGACCCACCGAGGTAGAGCGATGCCGGCAGCGTGACGCCGAGCCGCAAGCCGAGGCCCAGGCCGTAGGGATTGCGATCGGGATCGCCGCTGGGTGAGCCGTACAGACCGCGTGCGCTGCCCGAGATGGTGAGCAACGGCAGCGCCTTCGCCTCCCGTGGGATCCCGATCACCAGCAGCGCTGCCAACAGCGCGGGCACGAGCACTACTCGGCAGGTAGTTGGCAGCAGATTGAGCTTTTTCGAACGCAATTTCCGAACCTCCGAAGCCTCGGACGCGGACCCGTCGCGGGCCACGGACGCGCGCACGCTACACGAGGCGTGCTTGCAACGGCAAGGCTCGCTCGGTCGGGATCGCCGTCGGATGGATTGCTACGGGGGCGGGCACGGCGTAAGTTTGCAGGGCCGCATGCTCCCCATCTCTCACCGCCGCACCTGGCTCCCGGCCCTGCCGGCGCTCCTCCTGAGCGGTCGCGTTGGCCTCGCGCAGGAGGCCGCCGGGGTGAGCCGCGATCCGGGCGTTTCGGTCAACTCGGGAACACGGGCGGAGAGCCCCCTGGTGCTCACCTGGGTAAGCTCGGATCCGAGCTGCAACGGAGCCAGCGTCGGCACGCGCGCGCTGCAGTTGGTCCGCCAAGGCGTCACGCCGCGGCCGACGGAAGCGCATGCCCAGGTGGCGCGAGAGGGCAGCCAGTGGCTGGTGGAGCTCCAGACACGCAGCGAAAGCAGGCTCGGGCGCCGCACGCTGCGCGGCGAGAGCTGCGAGGAAATCCAGCAGGCCATCGCGCTGCTGCTGGCGATGATCCTGGAGTCGGAGGCCAAGGAGGAGGCCGCCCTGCCGCCAGCCGCCGCTGCGCTGGCGCCGACGCTGGGGGGAAGCCTGGATTCGGGTCGGCCCGAGCTGGACGAGGCACCAGCGCACCCTGCGCCTCCGGCTCCGCCTCGCCAGTCTCTCTTCGGCGCGCTGTTGCGCCTCGACGGGATCGCTGCCTGGGGACTGCAACCGAGCCTCGGGTTGGGCGCCAGTGGAAGCGTCGGTGTCGCCCTCGGGCCGTTCGAGTTGCTCGCGACCGGAGCTTACTGGCCAGCGAGCCGCGCAGCCATCTTCGACCGCGATGGATTGATCGAGGTGACGCGCAAGGTCCTGGGGGTCACGGCTTGCTACGAGCTGTGGGACACCGGTCGCATGAGTGTGGTGCCCTGCGTGAGTCCGGAGCTGATGTGGCTCGACTGGCGTTCACTGCGCCTGAGCAGCGGCCCCGACCACGGGCAGCTGGACCACATGAAGAGCCTGACGGCATTCGCAGAGCTGCGTTTTCAGCTGATCGGCCCAATGTTCATCTCGATGACTCCGGGGCTCACCTGGGAACAATCTCAACCTTTCCACGCGCACCAGTGCCAGAATTGCGCTGGCACTGATGTCTTCCATACCTGGAGCATTGCGCCTCGTTTCGGGGCCGGCGTCGGCGCTCGTTTTTGAACGGATGGGTCGGGTGGGCCCCACTCAGCTGATGTGCTTTCTGTCTGTTCACCGACCCCGGTGGGAGTGGGCTTCTTCTGGAGCTCCCTGCTCGGCGGGAACAGTTCGCCCGCCGATCCGTGCGTGCGCGCGGAGCCGCGGATGGTAGACGCCGAGCGAGAAGACTGCACCACACCGGAACAAGCGTTCGAGCAGCACTTCTCCATGGTGTGGAGGAGCCTGCGACGCCTCGGCGTCGCGCCGAATGCGCTGGACGACGCCGCTCAGGACGTTTTCCTGGTGCTGCATCGGCGTTGGCTGGATTTCCAGCATCAGTCCAGTCTGAAGACCTGGCTCTATGGAATCCTGTTGCGCGTGGCTAGCGACCACAAGCGCCGTGCGCGTCGCGAGCGTGCGCGCTGGAGCCCGGAGCCATCGGAGATCGAGTCACCCGCAGAACCACCCGATCGCATTTTGCAGCAACGGGAAGCTAGTCGCATGCTCCACGCTGCCCTGAGTCAGCTCGACGACAAAGAGCGGCAAATGTTGGTGTTGGTGGATCTCGAGGAGGGGAGCGTCGTGGAAGCCGCCGAAGCGCTTGGCATCAACTTGAACACGGCCTATAGCCGACTACGCAGAGGTCGCCAGAGTTTCGAGAAAGCACTGCGCGCTGCTTCTTCCGTAGGCAAGCCGCGTACCGATCTCGCGGACTCACCACCGGGGATCTCGGCACTGGAAGGCCCATCACTCGAATCCTCAGCACTCGATGCGTCATCACTCGAATCCTCAGCACTCGATGCGTCGTCACTCGAATCAGAGGCAACCGTCAACATCACGAATGAGACGAACCGGTGAATGAACGGCTAGGCAGCGAGCTGAGTGCGGCCGCGCGTCAGGTGATCAAGGACGCCCGCGGGGCGGACGACCCGTCCTCAGAGGACGAGGCGCGCGTCAAGGCTCGCTGGCTCGCGGGCATCGCTGCCGGCGCCGGTGTCTCTTCGTTGAGTGAAGCCGTGCGTGCGGCCGCGAGCACTGGCTGGGGTTTGAAAGCGGGCGCCCTGGTTGCCGCGCTGGCCGCAGTCACGGCGGGCGTCTACCTCGGTTGGCCGCAGGCGACGCAAGAACCGAGCAGTGTATCAGCGCGGAGTGCAGCACCAACCAGTGCCGCACCGCAGCTGGGATCACCGGGCAGTGTATCACCCGGCAGTGTATCACCCGGCAGTGTATCACCGGCGCTGGAATCGCCGGAGTCAGCGAGCTCGCGGCCGAAGGTGGACTCTCCTGCACCCATGGCTGCACCCCTGCCGGCCGTCGCTGCGCCGAGCGCGGCGGCGGCGCCGGCAGCGGGAGATGTCGCGGTTGCCGAGCTTGCTGCTCCAGAGGCAGCGCCCGAGGCTGCCGCAGCAGCGCCCGTCGCGCAGCTGCCCAAGATCGAGGCGCCCGTGCGCAAGGCCGTACCGCCGCGCAGCGTGAGCGCAGCACGGCGCGCTGGACCCGCCGTGAGAGTATCCGCCAAGAGGGTGGCAGCGGCGAAGGCGCCGGTGGAGCCCGCGACAGCCCCGGCAGCGAGTGGACAGCTCGGAGAAGAGATCTCTCTGTTGTCCGAGATTCGCGGCCAGCTACAGGCGGGGGCCGCAGCGCGCGCGTTGCAGCAACTCGCCGATTATCGCAGGCGTTTCGGTCAGCCCAACCTGGCGATGGAAGCGGATGCTCTGCAGGTGGATGCACTGTGCGGCTCGGGGCAGCGAGACGCCGCACGCGCGGCTGCCGCGGCGTTTGCAAGCAACTGGCCCGGTTCACCGCTGCAGCAGCGCGTCAGCACCGCCTGCCCCTGAGCGCGTACCGATCCGGTATCGGTCGTTCAGCCGAGCGTTCCTCGGGAAGCGCATTTCCCTCGGGAAGCCGCGCGAGGATGCTCGTGTCAACAGTAATAGGGAAGCTACCGCAGTTGTCGCTTGTGCCGGGGTGCCCTGGTTGTCAGAATTGGTCTGTGGTGCGTCGTTTCCTCACCTCGCGTCGAGGGCGGCCAGGACGCCACCTAGCCGTCTGCGCCGGACCGCTCGCCCGTGCGTGCCGGCGTGCCACGGGTTCGACGGCACTGCGCTACCTGGCGCTGCTGGGTTTCGCGCTGGGGTGCAGCCCCGCAGCGCCGGTGGATGTCGGCGTCGATTTTTCACCGGAGGACATCGAGCGGGTTCTTCAGTCGCCGGACACGATGCCCGAACCGGGGGAAACCCCCGGCGGACTCGGACTCGTGCCCGGGGGTCCGTCACCGTACTGTCCGGAGTTCGTGCCGTGCGGCGGTCTGATCGCGGGCAAATGGGAGATGCTGGACACCTGTAACAAGGAGACGACGAACGCGAAGGCACTGCAGATCTGGGGCCAGACCGTGATGAAGCTAGATACCTCGGCCTGCTTTGATGCCGTGGAGAGCGTGAAATCCGATTGGAAGGGCAATCTGCTGTTCGAGCAGGGCGCAGCCGCGGATCAGCGCATGCGCACCGATACGGTCGAGATGACGCTGACGCGCGGCTGCCTGAACGCGACCTTCGACGTCACGATCAAGGCAGACAAGATGGGCCCGGTATGCTCGACCCTCACCAACTCGACGCGCAGCTGCATCGCCGTCAGCGGGGCATGCAGCTGCTCGAGCCGGCGCGAGAGCGAGGCCCATCTGTCCGGGACGTATGGGGTCCTGGAAAAGTCCGTGGTGATCCGCAATGAGGCCACCAACGCTCTGCAGTTCTTCGAATACTGCGTGATGACGAGCGAGACGGGCGACGATCAGATGCTCTGGCGCGACGAAGTCACGCAGCGACTGATGGCGATGCGTCGCGTGCAAGCGACGGACACGAGCGATCCGCCCTACATGGGCGTGCGCTGAGCCTGCTCTCGAGGCGCCTGCTGGCATTTTGCGCCGCGCTGGCAGCGGCGCCAGGTTGTGGCTACGGCGCGCCCGACTGCCCGAGGTGACGCAGGTAGTGATCGGCCAGCACCAGCGCGACCATGGCCTCAGCCATCGGGATGAAGCGAGGCAAGAGGCAAGGGTCGTGGCGGCCCGTGGTGCGCACCGTCGTGGCCTGCCCCTGGCGATTCACCGTGTCCTGAGGGCGTGGCAGGCTGCTCGTGGGCTTCACCGCCGCCCGGAGCACGATCGGCATGCCGCTCGAGATCCCGCCCAGCATGCCGCCGTGATGATTCTTGGTGGTGCGTACCCGTGGTACCCCTGCGCTCGGGGCGGCCGAGGGATCGAGCACGAACGGATCATTGTGGGCGCTACCGCGCATCGTGGCGCAGGCAAAGCCGCTGCCGTACTCGACGCCGAGCACCGCCGGCAGACTGAACAGCGCCTTGGCGAGGTCGGCTTTCAGCTTGTCGAAAACGGGCTCTCCTAGACCCGCCGGAACGCCGCTCGCCACGAGCTCAGCCACTCCTCCGATGGAGTCCTGGTCTTTGCGCACGGCCTCGATCAAGCTGATCATCGCCGGCACCTGCGCGAAGTCGGGGCAGCGCACGATGTTGGGCTCGCCGTCGGGCAGCGTCTCGACCTGCTCCAGGGTGACGGCGGCCGGATCGGGCACGTCGGCCACGAGATGCCCGACCTGCTTCACGTAGCCGACGATGCGCACGCCGAGGCGCGTGCCGAGCAGCTGCTTGGCGACCGCGCCCGCCGCCACGCGAGCGGTGGTTTCGCGAGCGCTGGAGCGGCCGCCGCCGCGGTAGTCGCGAAAGCCGTACTTGCGATCGAAGGTGTAGTCGGCGTGGCCGGGCCGGTAGGTGTCCTTGATGCTGGAGTAGTCTTTGCTCTTCGCGTCGGTGTTCCGGATCAGGATCGCGATGCTGGTGCCGGTGGTGCGGCCTTCGAAGACACCCGCCAGGATCTCGGGCTCGTCCGCCTCCTTTCGTTGCGTCACGATCTTGCTCTGCCCCGGCCTCCGGCGCGCCAGATCCACGGCCAGGATTTCCGTATTGAGCTCGATGCCCGGCGGGCAGCCGTCGATGATCACGACGTTGCCGGGGCCGTGCGACTCACCGGCAGTCGTGATTCGGAACGCCTGTCCAAAGCTATTTCCAGCCACAGTTATTGATGGTGCTCGAGTGTACCTGCGAACGCAACGGAATTTTCCCGCTGCCATATCGAGCCGATTCCGCCCCGTCCAACCGATTCCATTGCGATGCCAGTCCGAGCCGCAGCAGCCCCGGGGGCGCTGCGGAAAAGTGTCTCCTGCACACCTCACGGCAGCGGCTTGCTGCTGCGGCGCGGAGCCAGACGGGCTAAATACGAACGCCATGCGTCGCACGAGCCCACCGTTTCGCGCCGATCAGGTCGGCAGTCTGCTTCGTCCGAAAGAGCTCCTGCTCGCCCGCAAGCAGCGCGAGCAGGGGGAGATCACCGCCCCCGCTCTGCGGGCGCTCGAGGACCGTTGCATCCGCGAGGTGGTGAAGCTCCAGGAAGACGTGGGCCTGCAAGGCATCACCGACGGCGAGTTTCGGCGCGCGATCTTCCACGTCGACTTTCTCAAGCGCATCCATGGCGTCACGGTGTCGGCGGCGCAATACAAGGTGAAGTTCCGGGGACAGGGCAAGGAGATCGACTTCTCGCCGCCCGTGCTCGGCGTGGGCGACCGGCTGAAGAGGCCCGAAGGCGGCGTGGCGGTCGAAGACTTTCGATTTCTGAAGAGCGTGACGTCGCGCACGGCCAAGCTGTGCATTCCCTCGCCCAGCATGCTGCACTTCCGCGGCGGGCGGGGCAGCGTCGACCAGCAGGCGTATCCGGACATCGCGGAGTTCTTCGCTGACCTGGCGCGCGTGTATCGCGAGGAGCTGGCGGACCTGGCTGCCGCGGGTTGCAGCTATCTGCAGCTCGACGACACCAACCTGGCCTACCTGTGCGATCCAGAGCATCGCGAGCGCGCACGCGCCATCGGCGAGGATCCGAACAAGCTGCCTTCGATCTACGCCAAGCTGATCAGCGACTCGCTGCGCGGTCGCCCGGCGAGCTTCAGGACCTGCATCCACCTCTGCCGCGGCAACTTCCGCAGCGCCTGGGTCGCAGAGGGCAGCTACGAGGCGGTCGCCGAGACGCTGTTCAACGAGATCGACGTGGACGCCTTCTTCCTCGAGTACGACGACGCCCGCTCGGGCGGCTTCGAGCCGCTGCGCTTCGTGCCGAAGGGCAAGCTGGTGGTGCTCGGGCTCATCACCTCCAAGCGCCCGGATCTGGAAGCGAAGGACGAGATCAAGCGCCGGATCGAGGAAGCCGCCCGGTTTGTGCCGCTCGACAACCTGGCGCTGAGCCCGCAGTGCGGCTTCTCGAGCTCGGAGCACGGCAACGATCTGAGCGTGGCCGAGCAGATCGCAAAGCTGCGGCTGGTGGTCGAAATCGCCGCGGAAGTCTGGGGCTGAAGGCCGGCGCACAGCGCTGCTTCAGCGCCCGCGGCGCACAGCGCTGGTTCAGCGCCCGAGGCGCGCAGCGCTGCTTCAGCGCCCCAGGCGCGCAGCCACTTCGTCGCTCGCGGCTTGCAACGCAGCGCGCGTCTGGTCCACCCAGGGCAGCGCTTGCCCGAGGTGGTTTTCCGGCTGCGCGAGCCAGGCCCAGTCGATCTGGTTGCTCGGTGCGCTCTCGGCGAGCTGCTCGCGCAGCACCTGCACGAGCGTGCGGCCTTCGACACGGGCGCGCGCGGCACTGGCCGCCACCAGCGCCTGCGCCTCGGGGCGCGCTAGCTCTGCCGCGAGCGCACCGACCGCTGCTTCGGCAAATGCAAGAGCGGGCGGCGCGAGCAGATTGGCGCGCATGCGCGCCGCGTCCACCTGCAGCTCCGCGAGCAGAACGCGCGCATGGTGCAGGGCGCCAGCAGCGAGCACGAGCAGCGGAGACAGACACAGCCACTCCACTTGCCAGCCGTGAGTGCCGCGCTCGTGTTCCTGCACCAGCGCCTGCTGGAGCGCCGCGAGCTGCGCGCCAGACATGCGCGCTGCGGCCAGGATCTGCTCGCTGCGCATGGGATTGTTCTTCTGCGGCATGCTGCTGCTGCCGCCACGTTGACCGGGCACCGCCTCGGCCAGCTCGGCCAGCTCGCTCTGGCAAAGCAGGATCACATCCTGCGCGATCTTGCCCAGGCTGCCCGTGAGCAGGCCGAGCCAGGCGCCCAGCTCCACGATGCGATCGCGCTGCGCGTGCCAGGGCAGCTCCGGAGCCGCGAGGCTCAGCTCTCGAGCGAGCCCGGTGACCACCTCGGGTGCACGCGCGCCGAGCGCCGCCAGGGTACCGGCAGCACCGCCCAGCTGTACCACCGCAAAGCGCGGCAGCAGCTGGCGCAGCCGCTCCTGCTGGCGCAAGAGCGGTGAAGCCCAGAGCGCCAGCTTGAGCCCGAACGTGGTGGGCAGCGCCTGCTGGCCGTGCGTGCGCGCTGCCATCACGCTCGTGCGGTGCACGCCCGCCAGCTCTGCGAGCCGCTGGAAGAGCGCAGCGAGCCCGCGTTCCAGGTGCGTGAGGACGCGCGTGGCGCAGAGCACGGTGGCCGTGTCCATGACGTCCTGGCTGGTGACGCCCCAGTGCACGTACTGCGCCATGGCCTCCGGACTGGCAGCGCGCAGCTGCTTGACCAGCGCGAGCATGGGGATGCCGTCGCGCAGCACCCCCGCCGCGAGCGCCGGCGCATCGAGCTTGAGGCTGGCGGCTGCCGTGGCGATGGCAGCGGCCGCGCCGGCGGGAATGATGCCCAGACGCGCCTGCACGCGCGCGAGCCCTACCTCGACCTGGAGCAGCGCCCGAAAGTACGCTTCGTCGTCCAGCAGCGGCACCACCTGCGGGTCGCAGAAGGCCGGCGCGAAGATGGCGGAGGAAAGGACCAGGGTCACGCGAGCTGCTCGAGCCAGTCTTCAGAAAGCGGAGGGTTCAGAGGGAAAGCTCAGAAGTCGAAAAAAACCGTCTCGCGAGCGCCCTGCAAGTGCAGGTCGAACACGTGCGTGCGCCGATCGGGGCTGTCCGCCCGGCGCCGCGCCAAGAGCGTGGCCCGGCGCTCGGCGGGCACCAGCGCCAGCACCGGATCGGCGGCGAGCGCGGGGTCGTCGGCGAAATAGATGCGCGTGAAGGCGAGCCGGGGCATGCCGCGCGCGCCCAGCACCACGTTGATGTGGGCTGCCTGGACGCCGCCGCCTGGGCCCGGCAGCGCACCGGGTCGGATGGTCTCGAAGAAGAAGCGCCCGCTGTCATCCGTCGCGGCGCGCCCAAAGCCCTGGAAGCCAGAGCTCTGGAAGACCGTGTCCCGATGCGGGTCTCCGGGCTGCAACGGGTGCGCGTAGCGGCCCTCGGCATCTGCTTGCCAGATCTCGACCAGCGCATCGGGGATCGGTCGATCCAGGCCGTCGTAGACCGTGCCTTCGATGCGCAGGCGTTCGCCCGGCGTCGCCTCGTCTGCGAGCAGGTTGTGCAGCACGTCGCGCTCGCTGCGGCACAGCTGAGCGGACTGGAACGTGGCAGCGATGCGCACCAGCCCCTGGCAGAAGAAGGGGCCCACCGTCTGCTCGGGGGTCTGGCCTGCATACAGGTCGTAGTTGCCCGGATAGCTGCCCTTCACAAGCCCTCCAGCGGCGTCTCTTCTCGGCCGCGCAGCACGACGTCGAAGCGATAGCCCAGGGCGAAATTCGGGCGTGCCGTGTCCGGATCGAACCTGGCGACGAGCCGCTGGCGCGCTGCCGGATCGGCGATGGACATGAAGATGCCGTCCAGCGGCAGCAGAGGATCACCGGGAAAATACATCTGCGTGACCAGGCGCGTGAGGAACGCCGGCCCGAACAGCGAGAAGTGGATGTGCGCCGGACGCCAGGCGTTGTAGTTGTTGCGCCAGGGGTACGCGCCCGGCTTGATGCTGGTGAAGCTGTAGCGACCCTGCGCGTCCGTCAGCAGGCGACCCGCGCCGAGGAAGTTGGGATCGCTGGGAGCGTCGTGCGTATCGCGGACATGAGGGTAGCGACCCGCGGCGTTGCATTGCCAGATCTCGAGCAGCGCGTTCGGCACGGGCCTGCCGTCTTGCTCGATCACGCGCCCCGAGACGATGATGCGCTCGCCGAGCGCGGGCGCGCCCGTGCCGGCGTTGGTCGTGAGATCGGCATCCGCCGGGGACACGATCGAGTGACCGAAGACGGGCCCCGTCAGCTCCGAGAGCGTCTGCGGAATCAGCACCAGGGGCTGGCGGGGCGAGCGCGACAGTGAAGACAGATAGCGCGGGCTCAGGTACGGGGGCTGAGCCGCTTCGTCGCGCGCCTGGTAGCGGCTCACTTTCGGGTCAGAGCTGCTCTTCGCAGCGACCGGGCTCTGCGAGGCCGGCATGCCTTTCGGGTCAGCCATGCGGAGCTCCCCCTCGCCCGGCCTCGTCTGCAGGCGCGGGCGGCGTGAACAGCACGCGCTTGGCCGTCTTGATGGCGGCGTTGGCCGCCGGTACTCCCGCATACACGGCCACGTGCATCAACGCCTCGCGCACCTCTTCGGGCGTGAGCCCGGTGTTGCGCGTGGCCTCGAGGTGCATCTCCAGCTCTTCCTGGCGGTTGAGCGTGGCGAGCATCACGATCGTGAGCAGGTGACGCGTCTGCAGCGACAGCCCGGGTCGGGTCCAGATCTCGCCCCAGGCGGCGCGCGTGATGTAACTCTGAAAGTCGCGATCGAAATCCGTCGCCGCCGCGAGCGCTCGCTCGACGTGGGCGCTGCCGAGCACGGCTCGCCGCACCTCGAGACCGCGAGCCCAGCTCGACTCTCGAGCCTCCGGCCCCGCCTCTGGCGGCGCAGGCGGAAGGCCCCCGGAACGCGGATCGTCAGACAAGCTCCAGGCCCTCCACGAAGTCAGCGATGCAGCGGGCCAGCGCCTCGGGCTGCTCGACGCCCAGAAGATGGCCGGCGCCCGCCAGGACCCGGAGCTGCGCACCCGAAATTCGATCGGCAAACTGCCGAATCTGGTCGGCTGGCACCGCGAGATCGGCGCCACCGGCCAGCACCAGCGCCGGAACCGAGAGCTGCGCCAGCGTCGCGCTCAGGTCGGTCTCGCCGAGGAGCCCGAGCGCAGCCAGATAGCTGGCAGGGTCCGAGCGCTCGAGCAAGGTGCGATAGCCCCGCACGATGTGCGGTTGCTGCTCGCGAAAGGGGGCGGAGAACCAGCGCTCCATCACGCTGCCGCCGATCGACGCGAGCCCCCCCTGCCGCACCTGTTCGGCGCGCTGCCGCCAGGTGTCCGCGTTGCCGATGCGCGCCGCCGTGGCGCACAGAGCCAGGCCGCGCACCCGCGCCGGGTGCGCCAGCGCGAACTGTTGCGCCACCAGGCCGCCGAGCGAGTAGCCGATGGGCAGCACGCTCGACGCGCCGATGCGCTCCAGGAGCAGCTCCAGGTCGCGGCTCAGCGTGGCGACGTCGTAGCGGCTCTGGCCGAGCTCGCTGAGGCCTTGCCCGCGCAGGTCGTAGCGCAACACCGAGAGCGGAGCGGGCAGCGCTTGCAGCACGCCGTCCCAGATGCGGTGATCGGTACCGATCCCGTTGATGAACACGAGCAACGGCTGTTTACGTGTACCGGCCCGCAAGCGATAGTAGTGCACGGCGTCGCCGCACTCCAGAAAGCTCATGTTCTCCTCTCGGCCCGGCACAGGCTAACACACGACTCTGAAGACACGCGGCGCTGAAGAAAGACGCTGAGGCCGTCGCCGCTGCCGACGACACCGAAGCGGCTTGTCGGCCGGTGACCTGTCTCGCCTCACTCCGAGCGCGGCGGGTGGCCGTTTCTGCCTCCGTTCCTGCCTGAGAAGTGATCTGCGGCTGGCGCTGAGATAGGCTCGGCGCAACGAGCCGATGTCTGCCGTGACCCATCCGTACGTGGAACTGGTCGCCGCTCGCGCGGCGGAGCCTGCTCGCACCTGGTTCTCGACTCGCTACGAGGATCTGGACGCGAGTGATTTTGCCGCCGTGCATGCCGGCGCAGGGCGGCGCCTGGGCAGCGCGAGTTGCCAGCTCACCAGCGCGGAGCTGGAGCGCCTGCGCGCCGCGAAACTGCCGTTACCCTCGGGTTGGCCGCTGTCTGCCGTGGGCCGAGCCGCGCTCGCCGTGCGCATCTGCGAGCTGCTCGAGCCGCAGGCGCATTTCGCCGCGCTGGTGAAGCAGTTTCGCACCGGCGACAACGCGGAGCGCGCCGCGCTCTTGCACTCGTTGCCGCTCTTGCCGGAGCCACAGCGCTTCCTGGATCTGGCCATCGACGCTTGCCGCTCGCACGTGCAGAGCGTATTCGAGGCGATCGCTTGCGAGAACCCCTACCCGGCTCGCTTCTTTCCCGAAGCGAGCTTCAATCAACTGGTGCTGAAGGCGTTCTTCACCGGAGTCGCCGTGCGCCGCATCGAGGGTCTGCCCGGGCGGCGGACAGCGGAGCTCGCGCGGATGGCACACGCCTACGCGAGCGAGCGGCGCGCCGCCGGCCGCAGCGTCCCGGATGATCTCGACTTCGTCACCTCTGGAGACAGCGCATGAAAACTCTGAAGATGTTCGATCCGCACATTCACATGACGTCGCGCACCACCGACGACTACCAGGCCATGGCGGACGCCGGCATCGCCGCGATTGTCGAGCCGGCATTCTGGGTGGGCCAACCGCGCACGCACGTCGGCACCTTCGAGGACTATTTTCTGTCTCTGATCGGCTGGGAACGCTTTCGCGCCAGTCAGTTCGGCATCAAGCACTTCTGTACGATGGGCTTGAACCCGAAGGAGGCAAACCAGCCGGCGCTGGCCGAGGGCGTGCTCGAGCTCTTGCCCCGCTACCTGGAGAAAGACGGCGTCGTCGCGGTCGGAGAGATCGGCTACGACGACATGACCGAGGGAGAAGACCGGGTGTTTCGCCGCCAGATCGAGCTGGCGCTCGAGGCCAGCCTGCCAATCTTGATCCACACGCCCCACCGCGACAAGAAGCGCGGCACCGAGCGCACGCTGCGCGTCGTGCAGGAGATGGGCATCGCTCCCGAGCTGGTGCTGGTTGACCACAACACGGAGGAGACGCTGCCGCTGACGCTCGACAGCGGCTGCTGGGCGGGTCACTCGATCTACCCCGCGACGAAGATGGACGAGGCGCGCATGGTGCAGCTGGTCAAGCGCTATGGCAGCGAGCGCATCATCATCAACAGCGCGGCCGACTGGGGCGTGAGCGACCCGCTGAAGGTGCCGAAGACCGTCGCCCTGATGCGCGAAGCCGGCATCTCCGAGCTCGACATCGAGACCATCGTCTGGAGCAACCCGGCGGCGTTCTTCGCACAGAGCGGGCGGCTCGAGGGCATCGACGCGCCGAGCGTGATCGATCAGCGCAAGCTCTGGGAGGGAAATTCGGTGCTGCGCGGCCAGACGCCGGTCGTTCAGGGCTGAAGTGCGACCCACCCTGGTGCTCGACGTGGTCGGGCTGACCCCGGAGCTGCTCGGCGACGACACGCCGCATCTGCACGAGCTGGTCCGCTCCGGAGTGCTGCGGCCGCTGGCGACGGTGACCCCGGCCGTGACCTGCTCCGTGCAGTCCACCCTGCTCACCGGGCGGCTCCCGGCAGAGCACGGCATCGTGGCCAACGGCTGGTACTTCCGCGAGCTGTCGGAGGTGTGGTTCTGGCGCCAATCGAACCGGCTGGTGGAGAGCAAGAAGGTCTGGGAGCTGGGGCGCGAGCGCGACCCCGCGTTCAGCTGCGCCAACCTGTTCTGGTGGTACAACATGTACTCCAGCGCGGACTGGTCGGTCACGCCGCGTCCGATGTACCCCTCCGATGGGCGCAAGCTGCCGGACATTTACACCCACCCGAGCGCGCTGCGCTCCGAGCTACAGAGCGCGCTCGGGCAGTTCCCGCTGTTTCATTTCTGGGGGCCCGCCGCCGACATTCGCTCCAGCCGCTGGATCGCGCAGGCCGCGCTGCGCGTGTTGCGCCAGCACTCACCGACGCTCACGCTCGTGTACTTGCCGCACCTCGACTACGGCTTGCAGCGCCTCGGGCCCGATCTGACGCAGCCGCGCCTGCGCCAGGATCTGCGCGAGGTGGATGCGCTGGTGGGCGAGCTGTGCGCGGCCGCGCAGCACAGCGGCCGGCGCGTGATCGTGCTCTCGGAGTACGGCATCACAGCCGTAAAGGGCGCGCTGGCGCTCAACCGCAAGCTGCGCGAACGGGGCTGGATCGCGCTGCGCGAAGAGCTCGGGCGCGAGCTGCTCGATCCTGGCGCGTGCGAGGCGTTTGCCGTGGTCGATCACCAGCTGGCGCATGTGTACGTGCGCCGACCGGAGCTGATCGCCGAGGTGCGCGCGTGTCTCGAGGGCCTCGACGGCGTGGAGCGCGTGCTCGACCGCCGCGAGCAGGCAGAGCTCGGGCTGAACCACCCGCGCTCGGGAGAGCTGGTGGTGATCTCGCGCGCCGATCGCTGGTTCAGCTACCACTACTGGCTCGACCCCGAGCGCGCCCCCGACTTCGCCACGACCGTGGATATCCACCGCAAGCCCGGCTACGATCCCGTCGAGCTGTTTCTCGATCCGAAGCTGGTCTGGCCGCCGCTGTCCATCGGCTGGCGCCTGGCGCGCAAGGGCCTGGGCTTTCGCGGCTTGATGGATGTCATCGCCGCGGAGGGCAACCAGCTGGTGAAGGGCTCGCACGGGCGCGTGACCGACGACCCGCGCCAAGGGCCCTTGTTCATCAGCAGCGAGCCGAGCCTGGCGGGCAGCGGAACGCTGGCGGCGACCGATGTCGCCGAGCTGATGCTGGCGCACGTGTTTGGCTGATGGACCCCGAGCGCCGCTCGGGCTAAGGCTGCCGCCATGGAGGTTCGCAAGCGCACGCGGCATCGAGCGGGTCCCGAGGCGGCCCCGCCCGCGAAGTCGCCGGGCGGCGGCGCGCAGGTGCGCACGCGCACCCGACAGCGACCGCGTCCCGAGGCGGCCCCGCCGGTAGAGTCGCCGGGCGGCGGCGCGCAGGTGCGCACGCGCACCCGACAGCGAGCGGGTGCCGAGGCGGCCCCGCCCGCGGAGTTGCCGGATGGCGTCGAGACGGTGGAGGTGCGGCGGAACGCGAGCTTGAACGAGTTTGCGAGCCAGTGGCTCGCCGGGCGCGATCGCCGGACTCTACAGGGCGAAACGCAGCGGCTGCGCGACCACGTGCTGCCGCTGCTCGGGCGGCGGCGGCTGCGCGAGCTACGCCCCGAGCACGTGAGCGAGGTGGTGCAGCACATTCTGGCAAAGAAGGGCATCAACCTGAAGAGCGCCAAGAATGCCTACGCCGTGTTCGCCGAGCTCCTGGGCGACGCTTTTGAGCAGGGCCTGATCGCCGTAGACCCGCGTGTCCTGCCGCCCGACATCTGGCCTGCGGAGCCGGCCGTGGTGAAGCCGAGCCTCAGCGCAGCGGAAGTGGCAGCCCTGACGAGCGATGCGCGGCTCGACGCCGAGCTGCGCGTGTTTCACGCTCTGGCGCTGTACACGGGTCTGGCGGTTCGTACGCTCTGCGGCTTGCGCTTTGCCGATTTGCCGGAGCTGCCCCGAGCGCCCTTTGCTCGAGAGCTCGAGAGCTTGCTCGAACGCTGGCAGCAGAGCGGCTTCGAGGCCGTCTTCGGCCGCGCTCCGAACGCGCAGGACTGGCTCGTCCCGCGTCGCTCCGACCCGACGCAGCCGCACAGCGAGGGCTCGGCGTTCAAGTCGTTCCGTCGCTCTTGCGTGCTGCTCGGCATCACGCCGCGCTCGCTGCAGGCGCTGCGCAATACGTTCGAGGCGGCGGCGGGCGCAGGCAAGAGCTAGCAGAGGCTCCGCAGGGCTCGCGGGCACAGGTCGCCGAGCGACTCAGAATTCGAGGTAATTGCAGAGCAGCTTGCGCGCGACGTGCGCCGGCGTCTCTGGCGAGAGCAGGTTTTCGGCGATGTCCAGCGTCGAGACGATGATGCGGCCCCGGCCGTACTCGATCACGCCGACTGCCGTGCCGAGGCGCTGCGGGGCCGCCTCGAGGTGCGCGTGCCAGGCGCCCGCGACCAGTTCCTCTCCAGCCAGTAGCAGCCCGACGCGCTCGTTGCCGTTGCGGACCACTGCCTGATACGGCCAGTCGAGGGCGGCGTTCACCGGTAGGTCCTTGAAGAGCGGATGCTCGCGCACGAAATGCATGCCGCCGGCCCATGCACTGCCGATGTGGAACGAGCCCGTGTACTCGACGCCGGTGTGTTTGGCGATCGGCGCCAGCCAGGTGTCCGCAAAATCGAGCACCACGAGCTTCGTGCCGTCATCGTGCACGCGGGCCAGCAAGCGGTCCAGGTTCGTCGGGCCAGGATCGGGCGGCGACCACATCAGCCGGCAGTTGGCATTGCCGCGCCGCTGGTGAAACTCGACCTTGAGCGCCACTGCTCGACCAGCCACCAGAGCGACCGATGCGCTAGCCCAGCGGCCCGCTGCGCTGCCGGGGCTGTTGACGATCTCCTTGCCGTCGAGCCATACGCGGGCGCCGCTGCCGCTGGCTTGCACCCCGAGCGCGTACGTGCCGCTCACCGTCGGCAGGAGCTGGCCCTGCCAGCGCACCCCGTAGTTGGAGATCAGGGGAACGGCGGGATCCGGCGTTGCGCCGTCGGCCACGGTGAGGCGGATAGCCGTATCGGCACGGCTGCTGAGCTCGCGTCCGCCGTTGGGGTCATCCAGGAACGTGACGGACAGGTTGCGGAATGCTTTCTCGGGCACCGTGACCGGCTGGTCCATGTCCGGGGCTCGGTTCACGATCAGCCAGTCGAGCTTGCCGAGCGCATCGGAGTAGTCCGGCACGTCCACACCCTTGCTGTTCTTCAGGAAGGCACGCACATTCGGACCACCCCACACGGCGCCCCGGGCGCTGAGCTTCGCGC
>Ga0207675_100002151_pt1 | contig 19575 bp, 14 predicted proteins | sample KBSSwiS42_FD_184305 | JGI IMG/M metagenome (GOLD analysis project Ga0207675, IMG submission 184305) | Switchgrass rhizosphere microbial communities from Kellogg Biological Station, Michigan, USA - KBS Switchgrass S4-2 (SPAdes) (version 2) | ecosystem: Host-associated > Plants > Roots >...
TCCCCTTCACGCACCTTCTCCAGGATCTCGACCAGGCCCAGGTCGATCTGGCGCGAGTCCATGTTGACGCGAATCACCTGTACCTTCACCTTGTCGCCGAGGCGGTAGATCTTCTGCGAGTTCTCCCCGCGCAGCAGGTGCGCCCCCTCGACGAAACGGTAATAGTCGTCCGCCATCGTCGAGATGTGCACCATGCCCTCGACGTAGTGCTCGATCAGCTCGATGAAGAGGCCGAAGGCGGCAACGCCGGTGACGTAGCCCTCGAATTCATCGCCGACCTTGTCGGCCATGAACTTCACCTTCTTCCACTGCACCAGCTCGCGCTCCGCGTCGTCGGCGCGGCGCTCCATCTCGGAGGTGTGGCGCGCCACTTCCGGCAGCTCGTCGCTCCATTCCTCGCGCGCGTCCTGATCGAGCGACTCGTGGCGCGCGGCGCGCAGCGCGCGGTGGACGACGAGATCGGGATAGCGGCGGATCGGCGAGGTGAAGTGGGTGTAGTTGGCGGAGGCGAGGCCGAAGTGGCCGAGGTTCTCCGCCGCGTAGCGCGCCTTCTGCATCGTCCGCAGCATCAGCATCGCGATCGGCTTCTCTTCCGGCTTGTCCGCGATCTTCTCGAGCAGCTTCTGGAAATGCTTCGGCCGCAGCGCGTTCGCCGGCGCGCCGAGCGAGTAGTGGAAGTGGGAGATGAACTCCTCGAACTTCGCCACCTTGAGGATGTCGGGCTCCTCGTGGATGCGGTACAGGGCCGGTGCCTCGCGCGACTCGAGGTAGGCGGCGACGGTCTCGTTCGCCAGCAGCATGAACTCCTCGATCAGGCGGTGGGCGACGTTGCGGTGCAGCGCGATGATCGCTTCGACCACGCCGCCCTCGTCGATGATCACCTCGGCCTCGTTGAGATCGAAATCGATCGAGCCGCGGCGCCGGCGGGCATCGTTGAGGATCTGAAACAGCTCGCGCATCTGCTCGAACATCGCTACCAGCGGCGCGTAGCGTTTCAGCAGCTCCGGATCGCGGTCGGTGAGGATGCCGTTGACCGCGGTGTAGGTCATCCGCTCGTCGCTGTTGATCACGCCGTCGTGAAACTCGTAGCGAACCACCTGGCCGCGGCGGTCGACCTCCATGAAGCACGACTGCACCAGGCGATCGACGTGCGGGTTGAGGCTGCACAGGCCGGTCGCCAGTTCGGCCGGGAACATGTGGACGGCGCGCTCGGGGAAATACACCGAGGTGCCGCGCTCATACCCCTCGCGGTCGAGCGCGCTGCCTTCCTGCACGTAGTGCGAGACGTCGGCGATGTGCACGCCGAGCCAGAAGTTCTGGTTCGGCAGCTTCTCGATCGTGATCGCATCGTCGAAGTCGCGCGCGTGCTCGCCGTCGATGGTGACCGTCGGCACGCGGCGGAAGTCGGTGCGGCCGCGGATATCGCGCTCGGACACCGCGGTGCCGAGGCGGACCGCTTCGGCGACCGCTTCGTCCGAGTGCGCGTCCGGGATGCCGTACTTGCGGATGATGATCTCGGTGTCGACGCCGGGCGCATCGATGTCGCCAAGCACTTCGCTGACGTGGCCGATCGCGCCGCGAGTCGAGGTCGGCCAGCGCGTCAGCTCGACGATCACCATCTCGCCGGGCGACGCGCCCCCTTCCTGCCCCGGCGGCACGAAGATATCCATCAGCACGCGGCGGTCGAACGGCGTGACGTAGCCCATGCCGTCCTCGTCGCGCCCGTAGCGGCCGACGATGTTCGAGTTGGCCCGCTCGAGGATGCGGATGATCCGTCCTTCGGCGCGCCCGCCGTCCTTGATCCGCTCGATGCGGACGACGACGCGGTCGCCGTTCATCGCTTCGTTGAGGTGGGTGCTGGAAATGTAGATGTCGCCGCCGCCGCTATCGAGCTGGCGTTCGGGGCTGACGAAGCCGTAGCCGGCCGCGTGCGTCTGCAGGCGGCCGACGTAGAGGTCCATTTTTTCGGGCAGGCCGAAGCGCTGCCCGCGAATCTGTATCAGGTCGCCGGAGGCGACGAGCGATTTGATATGGCGTTTGAAGCTGGTGCGATCGTCCTTGGGGACTTTCAACACCTGGAGCAGTTCGCGCATCGCGGCGGGGTGGTGCACCCGCTCGCGCATCAGCGCGAGAACATTGTCGCGTGAGAGCATTCTTGGTTCAGGCTAGCAGAATTACTTGGAGGTCGCCGACGTTCGTGCCGGTCGGGCCGGTGATGACGAGATCGCCGAGCGCGCGGAAAAAGGCGTAGGAATCGTTGTCGTCGAGGTGGCGATCGAGCGGCAGGCCGGCGGCGGCCGCGCGCGCCACCGTCGTCGAGTCGGCGATCGCGCCGGCGGCGTCGGTCGGGCCGTCGATGCCGTCGGTGCCGACGCTGGCGACGACGCTCATGCCGTGCTGGGCGAGCAGGGGCGCCGCGGCCAGCGCAAACTCCTGGTTGCGTCCACCCTTGCCGCGGCCGGTCACGTGCACGGTCGTCTCGCCGCTGGAGACGATGCAGACCGGCCGGCCGATGCCGGCCGCGCGCGCCAGCGCCGCGCGCATGTGCGACACAGCGGCGGTCCGCGCCTCGCCCACCACGGCATCGTCGAGCCGCAGCACCTGGTAGCCGAGCGCGGCGGCGCCAGCGGCCGCACCGGCGACCGCGTCGCGCCGCGAGCCGATGACCGCCGTTTGGGCGCGAGCCAGCCGCGCATCGCCCGGCTTTGGCGTTTCGGGGACGGCTCGATCTCCCGACGCGCCGCGCCGCAGCCGCGTCACGACTGCCGGCACGTGCGCCGCCTCGCCGCCGAAGCGGACGATCACGTCGAGCGCATCCTGGAAACGGCTGGCATCCGCCACGGTCGGCCCCGATGCGATGAAGCTCGGATCGTCGCCGACCACGTCGGAGACGACGAGCGTCCGGCAGGTGCCGCGCACGCGCGCCGCGAGCCTGCCGCCCTTGATCGCCGACAGATGCTTGCGGACCGTGTTCAGCGCGTGGATGTCGGCGCCGGCGCGCAGCAGGCGATCGGTGGTGGCGCGCTTGTCGTCCAGCGTGATGCCGTCGGCGGGCACAGCCATCAGCGCCGAGGCGCCGCCGGAAATGAGCACGAGCAGCGTCTCGCCGGCATCGACCGATGCGGCCAGATCGAGCGCTTTGCGGCCGCCGGCCTCGCTCGATGGCGTCGGCAACGGGTGGCCACCGACGATCGATTCGAACCGGTCGGGCACGTCAGTGGCAGTGGCGCTGATCACCAGCCCCGCGCGGATGCGCGGACCCAGCCGCCGCGCGGCGGCTGCCGCCATCGCGGGCGATGCCTTCCCGGCTGCCAGGACCACGCAGGGTTCGGCACCATCTTCGCCGGCGCTCAACGCCCGCTCAACCAGCGTATCGGCGGCGCACGCAGCAATGCCCGCCCGGACGATGGCCAGGACGTCGTGTCGAAGCTGAGGGAGAGAACCGGTCAGTGTGTCTGTTTGGGGTCGGTCCAGGCCGAAAGCCCGGTGACGCCGTCGAATTTCTTCAGGAGCGAGCTGACGACTTGTTCGGCGTTGGCCTGGGAGGAGAGCTGATCGAGCTTGGAGATGATCTTGGTGAGCGCGGCCTCGACGTCGGTAATCGCGCTTTCGGAGTAATAGGGCCGCTGCCGCTGCAGGCAACGGTGATGCTTCAAAAATTCTTCTCGGTAGAACTCTGCGACGGGGTGCTGCGCGCTGATCGGCCTCGAATCGGGAACGAAGCGTGGCATGCAGGTCCTCGAGGAACTTGTGGGTTTGATAAACGAGTGTAACCCTGCCACAAAAGCGCTGTCAAGAATTCGTAACGAGTTTTGCGCCCTTTTTCGCGCCCAGACTGTGAAGCAGCCGTGCTTCGAGGCGCGGCCTAGCGGTTCCAGGCCGCTACGAGCCCCCCCAGGCACCCTACCGCCATGCCACCGATCACGAGCAGAACACAGAGCTCAACCGGCAGGAAACTGATCGAATTCATGTTCATCGCCGACGCGAGCGGGGTCAGGTAGCGGCCGCGCAGGGCGAGGAACGCAGCCCCGAGCGCGATGAGGGCCAGGATCGCGCCGACGCCGCCCTGGAACACCCCCTCCATCACGAACGGACCGCGAATGAACGCCTGCGGCGCGCCGACCAGTTGCATGATTTCGAGCTCGTCGCGGCGCGCGTGGAGCGCCAGCCGAACGACATTCGCAACGGTCAAGGCGGCCGCCACGGTGAGGATGATGCCGAGGACGAGGCCGACGCCGCGGATGATGGCAATCGCGTTCAGCACCCGATTCAGCCACTGCCGGTCGTAGCGGACGTCGGCGACGCCCGGCATCGCGCGCAGACGCGTGCCCAGATCGTCGACCGCCGCGCCGGTGCCGGGACCGGGCCGCAGCCGCACTTCAATCGATGCCGGCAGCGGGTTGTCGCCAGCGGTGTCCATCGCCGCCGCGAGCTCGCCGAACGTCTGCTTGAAGCGAGCGAGCGCGTCGGCCTTCGACACGAACTCGCGCGACGCGACCACGTCGCCGGGCGCCAGCGCCGCTTCAACCGCTTGGCGTTCCGCCGGCGTGACGTCGTCCTTCAGGTAGACCGACAGCTCCGCGGCGTTGCTCCACTCGGCGCCAAGCTGCTGCAGGTTCGCGGTGACGACGAGGAACCCGCCGAGCACGAACAGCGCCAGCGCAATCGTCGCCGTCGACAAGAGGCCAGCCTGCCGGCCGCGCCAGAGGCTGAGCGCCGCCTCCTCGACCGCATACCGCAGCGCGCGCATCAGGCGACCTCCACGATCTTGCCGTGGTCGAGGGTGATCGCCCGGCGGCCGACGCGGCGAATCAGCTCGCGGTCGTGGGTGGCGACGACCACGGTGGTGCCGCGCGCGTTGATCTCGCGGAACAGGTTCATGATTTCCAGCGACAGGTCGGGATCGAGGTTGCCGGTCGGCTCGTCGGCGAGGACGAGCTGGGGATCGTTGACCAGCGCGCGGGCGATCGCGATGCGCTGCTGCTCGCCGCCCGACAACTCCTCGGGCAACGCGTTCATGCGGTGCTGCAGCCCGACCCACTTGAGCACCTGGAAGGTCTTCCGTTGCTGCGTGGCCAGCGGCAGGCCCAGCACCCGCATGACGAACGCGACGTTCTGGAACACGCTGAAGCGCGGGATGAGCCGGAAATCCTGGAAGACGAAGCCGACGCTGCGGCGGTAGCTCTGCACCTGGGCCGGCTTCAACGAGATCAGATCGCGGCCGAGCACCTTCAACTCGCCCTCACTGGGGACGTCTTCACGCAGCAGCAGGCGCAGCAGCGTCGATTTGCCGGCGCCGCTGGGACCGGTGAGGAAGATGAACTCACCCTTGTCGACAGTGAGATTGAGGTCGCGGAGCGCGTAGACGCCGCGGGAGTACAGCTTGGAAAGGTGATGGGTCTCTATCAAGATGGGGCCCGCGAGCCGGCCGCCGACAGGTCGGCCATCTTATATCACGCCTCGAGCGCGCGCTTCAGCATCTCGTTCACGCGCCGCGGGTTGGCCTTGCCCCCTGCGGCCTTCATCACCTGGCCGACCAGGAACCCGAAGGTGCTCGCCTTGCCGCCGCGGTACTGCGCGACGGCGTCGACGTTGCGCGCCAGCACATCGGCGACCAGCCCGACAATCTGCGACTCGTCGTCGATCTGCGCCAGTCCCTCGGCCGCGACAATCGCCTCGGCGGTCTGCCGGCCGGCGAACATCTTCTCGAAGACCTCCTTGGCCATCGATCCGCTGATCGCGCCGCGCTCGACGAGCGCGATCAACCCTGCGAGCCGCTCCGGCTCGAGCGGAGAGGACGCGAGGTCCTGGCTCTCCGACTTCAGCTTGCGCGCCAGCTCGCCCATGATCCAGTTGCTGGCCGCCTTGGCCGGCGCGCCGGCGCGAACCGCCGCCTCGAAGTAGTCGGCGCCGGCACGCGATTGCGTCAGCTGCACGGCGTCGTATTCCGGCAGCGCGTACTGCTCGACGAAGCGGCGCCGCCGGGCATCCGGCAACTCGGGCATTGCCGCCTCGATCGCGGCGATGCGCGCCTCGTCGACCACGAGCGGCGGCAGATCGGGCTCGGGAAAGTAGCGGTAGTCGTGCGCTTCTTCCTTGCTCCGCATGGACACCGTATGCCCCGCCGCGGCGTCCCAGAGCCGCGTCTCCTGCACGATGCGCCCGCCTTCGGCGACGATCTCGATCTGGCGTTCGATCTCGTGCTCGAGCGCCTTCTGCAGGAAGCGGAACGAATTGAGGTTCTTCACCTCCGCCTTGGTGCCGAGCGTCTCGCTTCCCCTCCGGCGCACCGACACGTTGGCGTCGCAGCGGAGGCTGCCCTCTTCCATGTTGCCGTCGTTGACGCCGAGCCAGACGAGGATCGCGCGCAGCCGCGTGAAGAACTCGGCCGCGTCCGCCGCCGACCGCAGATCGGGCTCGGTGACGATCTCGATGAGCGGCACGCCGCTGCGGTTGTAGTCCACGTAGGTCTTGCGATCCGAGTCGACGAACCCTTCGTGCAGCGACTTGCCCGCGTCTTCTTCCATGTGGACGCGCGTGATGCCGACGCGGCGCGTCTGCCCGCCACTGTCGAATTCGACGAGGCCGCGCGTCGCCAGCGGCCGCTCGTACTGCGAGATCTGATAGCCCTTCGGCAGGTCGGGGTAGAAGTAGTTCTTGCGCGCGAAGATCGACGTGGTCTGCACCTGGCAGCCGAGCGCCAGCGAGGCGCGAATCGCGTGATCGACCGCCGTGCGGTTGAGCACGGGAAGCGCGCCCGGCATGCCGAGGCAGACCGGGCAGACGTTGGTGTTGGGCTCGGCGCCGAATGCGGCGCTGCAGCCGCAGAAGATTTTCGTCGCCGTCAGCAGCTGGGCATGAATCTCCAGCCCGATGACGGCTTCGACATCACGCATGCGGCCCGGCCGCGACCACCTGGGCGCCCGCGCCCTCCGCGAACGCCTTGAAGTTGTCGGCGAACATGCGCGCGAGCTTGGCCGCCGCCTGGTCGTACTCGCCGCCAGTCGGCCACGTGCTGCGCGGCTTCAGCACTTCGGAGGGAACGCCCGGGACCGACGTCGGGATATCGAGGTTGAACACCGGGTCGCGCTCGTAGCCCACCGCGTCGAGGGCGCCTGAGAGTGCCGCCGAGATCATGGCGCGCGTGTGGCCGATCTTCATCCGCTTGCCGACACCGTACGGACCGCCGGTCCAGCCGGTGTTGACCAGCCAGACCCTCGCCCGATGCCGCGCGATCTTCTCGCCGAGCATGCGCGCATAGCGGCTGGGCGGCAGCGGCAGGAATGGCGCGCCGAAGCAGGTGCTGAAGGTGGCCTTCGGTTCGGTCACCCCTTTCTCGGTCCCGGCGACCTTCGCGGTATAGCCCGAGAGGAAGTGATACATCGCCCCTTCCGGCGTCAGCCGCGAGATCGGCGGCAGGACGCCGAACGCGTCCGCCGTGAGCATGACCACGTTGGTCGGATGGCCGGCCTGCCCCGACGGCACGGCGTTGTCGATGAACGAGATCGGGTACGCCGCGCGCGTGTTCTCGGTGTAGCGGTCGTCGTCCAGGTTCAGCCGCCTCGTCTCCGGGTCGACGACGACGTTCTCGAGCACCGTGCCGAAACGGCGCGTCGTCGCGTAAATCTGCGGCTCGGCCTCGGCCGAGAGCCTGATCGTCTTGGCGTAGCAGCCGCCCTCGAAGTTGAACACCCCGCGCTCGCTCCAGCCGTGCTCGTCGTCGCCAATCAGCATGCGCTCGGGATCGCTCGACAGCGTGGTCTTGCCGGTGCCGGACAGGCCGAAGAACAGCGCGACGTCGCCGCCGGATCCGACGTTGGCCGAGCAGTGCATCGGCATCACGTTCTGCAGCGGCAGCAGGTAGTTCAGGACCGTGAAGATCGACTTCTTCATCTCGCCCGCGTAGCTCGATCCGCCGACGAGGATCAGCCGCTTCGCGAAATTGACCGCGATGACGACGTCCGAATTGGTGGCGTGGCGCCGGGGATCGGCCTTGAAGTTCGGGGCGTCGATCACGGTGAACTGCGGTGAGGCGGCCGCTGCCGCAGCCGGATCATCGATGAACAGGTTGCGGCAGAAGAGGTTGTGCCAGGCGAACTCGTTGATGATCCGCACCGGCAGCCGGTAGGCGGGGTCGGCGCCGGCGTAGCAGTCGAGGACGAACAACTCTTTGCCCTCGAGCGAGCTGAGCAGGTCGCGATGCAGCACGTCGAAGACCGCCGGGTCCATCGGCCGGTTGACCTTGCCCCACTCGATGTGCGCCTCCGACGAGGGCTCGCGGACGACGAACTTGTCGTTGGGCGAACGGCCGGTATGCGCGCCGGTGCGGCAGGTCAGCGGCCCCTCGGCCGCGATCACTCCTTCATTACGGCGGATCGCTTCCTCGTACAAAGCGGCCGTCGACAGGTTCCACCGAACCCGATCGGTTGTGATACCGTCGCGCTCGAGGCCCCGGGCGCGCTCGACTCCGGTGCTCATTCGACACTCCCTAAGCTATGAAGGGCCAGCAACATACGCCCAAGCGGGGGATCGTATCCCTGCACGTTCCGTCCCGTCAACAATTAGCCGGCCTGCTGTAGACTGTAAACGCCTGCCCGATTGCATCGTATGACTCTATGAATGGCGACTTCCGAACTGCGCGCGGCGGCGACGCGCCCGCCGGGCCTCCAGCCGACGGCCTGGAGCCCGCGACGGGTGTCGTCCAACCTGCGGGGCGGGTTCGTCGCGCGCCGGCGCAGCTCGCCGACGACTCGAAGCTCGCGATCGAGATCCGCGCGCTGGTCGAGCGCGGCGAGATGGATGAAGCGCGCGAGCGGTTCGGCGACCTGGTCGCGATCCACCAGCGCCGCGCCACACGCATCGCCTATCAGTATCTTCGCGACGCCGCCGACGCCGACGAGGCGGTGCAGGACGCGTTCGTCAAGGTGTTCTCGCACATCACCACCTATCGCGAGGCGTGGCCGTTCGAGGTCTGGTTCACGCGCATTCTCATCAATGGCTGCCTCGATCGGCGCAAGGCGCGTGGCCGCCGCGACCGCTGGTTCGCCGGCGATGAGCCGACCGGCGCCGACGAAGCGCGCGCATCTGCCGGGAGCGCGACTGGCGATCCGGAGCGCCGCTTGCTCGCGCGCGAGCGCCGCGACAGGATTGCCGCGGCCGTCGACCGTCTGGACGGCCGCCAGCGCACGGTCTTCATGCTCTGTCATTACGGCGACTGCACGCCAAAGGAAGTCAGCGCGATGACCGGGATGAACGAGTCGACCGTCCGCGTGCATCTGTTCCGCGCCGCCCGACGGCTGCGCACGCTGCTCGGAGGCAAGCCGTGAGCCCGCGTGTCCACCACCTCACCGAGGAACGCCTGTTCGATGTGTATCTGGCGGAGCGCGCGGCCGAGCCGGCCGATCCGCCGGCGGCGGAACATCTCGCCGACTGCAGCGTCTGCAACACGCGGTACTCCGAGCTCCTCTCGTTGATGGAGACGGTCCGGCGCGAAGGCGACGCCGAGGCAGATGCGGTGTTCACACCCGATCGGCTTCGTGCGCAGCAGCAGGACATTGCCCGCCGCATCGCGCTCGTCGGCCGGCCGGCCCGGGTCCTCAGCTTCCCGAAACGCATCGTCCGCCGCACCATCACCGCGTCGGCGTCGCGTACCGCGCCGCGCTGGATTGCGGCCGCGGCGGCTGCCGGTCTCTTTGTCGGCGTCGCCGTCGGCGCGTCGTATCAATTCCGCTGGGGCCTGACGCCGTATCGCAGCGCCGCGCCGCTCATCGCCGGCGGCGCCGCGCCGCGCGCTTCGCGGCTCACGCCCGTCGCCACACGGGGCGCCGGCCAGGCCGATATCGCCGCGGACGACGCGTTCCTCTCCGAACTCGAGATCGCACTCGACCGTCCGCGCACTCGGGAACTGCTGGCGTTCGACGACTTCACGCCTCACGTCAGGGAGGTTAGAGATCAGCGGTAGGCAGCGGCAGCCGCAGCGGTTCGGGGTTCGCGGTTCGGGGTTCGCAGTTCGCTCGCGGTTCGGGGTTCCGGGGTTCGAGGTGCTGGATTCTCTGAACCGCGAGCCTCGAACGTCGAACCCGGAACCCGTGAACCCGGAACGGAACCCCGAACCCCAAACCCCGAACCCCGAACGCGAACGTCGCTGATGCCGTCCCTGATTTTTCGAAAAGGCCTCGATCTCAGGCATGCCGTCGCCGGCATGCTGGCCGACAACTATCACAGCGGCCTCATCGAGCAGGTGAAGGCGAACGACTTCACCTATCAGGCGGGGCGGTTGACCGTCCATCTCGCGCGCGAATTCGGGTTCTGCTACGGGGTCGATCGCGCGGTCGACTACGCCTACCAGACCCGCGAGCGCTTTCCCGACCGGCGGGTCTTCCTCACCGGCGAAATCATCCACAACCCGCACGTCAACGACAAACTGCGGGCGATGGGGATCCGCTTTCTGACCGACGCCGAGGAGAGCCTCGATTCGCTCGGCGCCGACGACGTGGTGATCCTGCCGGCGTTCGGCGTCACCGTCGCGATGCTCGAGCAGCTCGATCGCCGCGGCTGCACGCTGATCGACACCACCTGCGGTTCGGTGCTCAACGTCTGGAAGAACGTGCGCCGCTACGCCGAGGGCGCCTACACGTCGATCATCCACGGCAAGGTGTGGCACGAGGAAACGCAGGCCACGGCCTCGCAGGCGGTGCAGTACGGCGGCAAGTACCTCGTCGTCTTCGATCACGCTGAGACCGGCGTCGTCTGCGACTACATCCGCCGTGGCGGCGACCGGGCCGCCTTCCTCGAGCGCTTCAAGAACGCCGTGTCGCCCGATTTCGACCCCGATCGCGACCTGCAGCGCGTCGGCCTCGCCAACCAGACGACCATGCTGATGAGCGAGTCGCTCGAAATCGGCGAGATGGTCCGGGCCGCGATGCGCGACCGCTACGGCGAGGCCGAACCTGGCGCGCGGTTCCAGGCGTTCGACACGATTTGCAGCGCCACCCAGGATCGCCAGGACGCGGTGGTCGCGCTGCTGCGCGACAAGCCGGTCGATCTGGTGCTCGTCATCGGCGGCTACAACAGCAGCAACACTGCGAACCTCGCCCGGATTTGCGCCGCGTCGAGGCCGACGTTCCACGTCTCGGATCCCGTGTGTCTGGTGTCGGCAAATGAGATACGGCATCGCCCGGTGGGGTCGAAAAGCGAAGTGACGTCGAGCGGCTGGCTGCCGCCGGAAGGGCCGGTAACGATTGGGCTGACCTCGGGTGCGTCGACGCCGGACAACCTGGTGGGCGCCGCCATCGCGCGGCTTACCGAGTTCTGTGGAGGGGCTGGAGGCTAATACCCAGCCCCGAGCCCCTACTCAGCGTCAGTCGTCAACGTCACCCGAATCCGCTGCCCGGCGTGCGCCTGCAACCACCGCTGCACGCCACTGCCCTGCTTGACGACGACCATCGCGTCGCTGCCGACCGCGAAATAGCCTTCAGCCGCTTCCTGTTCGGTCGCGTTGAGGAAGCCGGCCAGCGCGAGCTCGTCGCCCGCACCGGTGAATTTCCCGAGCACCAGGAGGAGGAGCGCCAGAGTGAGCCACGCGAGAAAGAACCGTCGCATGGCTCATCCAAACAGCAACCGCAATGCCAGCAGTATTCGCGGGATCGGCGACGCGGCGTGCGTATTCGCGCCAGTTTTCGAGCGTGACCGTCGATCGCGGAAAACGCGTTCGCCCGGCGCGGGAAATCCGCTTCTGGAAAAGATGAACTCCCGGTCGCGGCGCATTGTCGCCAAGTGTCACGGGTTGCGCGCGTCCCACGTAAAAAGTTGTCTCACCATAAACACGTCCGCACGATGCGTCGTAATCTTGTCAAGTAGCTGAATTTCAGAGGTTTACGCATGAAACGCACATTGGCCTGCCGCCTGGCGCTCGTGCTCGTGCTGCTGGCGCTGGCCGCGCCGCTCCGCGGCCAGTCGTTCGGGTTCCCCTGGTGGCGAGACGCCCAGTTTCAGAAGGATCTCGGGCTGACGAGCGATCAGTCGGCTCGGATCGACGGCGTCTTCCAGTCGAACATCACTGTCCTGCGGCAGAAGAAAGCCGAGCTGGACCAGCAGGAAGCGGAGCTGTCGCGGCTGATTGCCGGCAACGCCGACGAAGGCGGCGTCGTGCGCCAGGTGGACAAGGTCGAAGCGATCCGCGGCGCGCTGAACAAGACGCGGACGCTGATGCTGCTGCGCATGCGCCAGGTGCTGACGCCCGAGCAGCGGGTCATCCTCAACAAGCTTCACGAACAGTGGGACAAGGATCACGGCCGCGCGAGGGGCGAGGGCCGGAAATGATAGCGGGGCCGAATCGGCCTGGCGCATTGGCGCAATGGAGAGAGACGCAATGACACGCACCAGAACCTTTTCGACGCTCACGGCCGCGATGGCGCTCGCGGCAATCGGCGGCCTTGCGGCCCCGGCGCGGGGGCAGCAGATTTCCGAAGCGCGGATCAAGGAACTGATCAAGCAGGCGGCCGATCGGTCCATCATCACTGAGACGACCACTCAGCCGCAGACCGTCGCAATCGGCGGCCGGCGGCCGGTCGTCGCGATGACGCTCGACGAAGCGGTGAAGTTCGCGCTGGAGCGCAACCTCGACATCTCGGTTCAGCGCCTCAACCCCGAGATCAACGACATCGCCGTGGCCAGCATCACCTCGGTCTACCACCCGGCGCTGACGTCGGTGGTGAGCCAGTCGTCGACCAACGGCGTGCCGCAGAACATCCTCCAGCTCTCCTCCGGCCAGCAGGGCACGAACACCGATCAGCTGCTCTACAACGGCGGCGTTGCTCAGAGCATCAAGTGGGGCGGCGGCTCGTATCAGGTGACGTTGAACAACGGCCGCAACAAGTCGAACTCCAACACCTCGCTGTTCAACCCGGCGTTCACCTCCACCTGGAGCGGCATCTACACGCAGCCGCTGCTGCGAAACTTCCGCATCGACTCGACGCGCCAGCAGCTCGCCGTGACAAAGATCAACCGCGACGTCACCGACATCCAGCTGCGCGCCACGATCACCAACACCTTGTCGAACGTTCGCAACGCGTACTGGGATTACGTCTACGCCGTGCAAGCCGTCGAGGTGGCGCAGAAGTCGCTGGATCTGGCGAGCAAGCTGGTCCAGGACAACCAGACGCGCGTCGAGATCGGGACCATGGCGCCGATCGACGTCGTCCAGGCGCAGTCGGAGCAGGCGACGCGGCGCCAGGCGCTCGTCACCGCGCAATCGACCAAGCGCAACGCCGAGCTGGCGCTCAAGCGGCTGATCGTCTCGGGCACCCAGGACCCGAACTGGTCGGCCGAGATCGATCCCACCGATCGCCCCGACTTCCGCGCCGAACCGATTGACCTCGAGGCGGCGGTACGCCGCGCGCTCAGCGAGCGCACCGACCTTGAAATCGCCAAGAAGAACATCCAGAGCAACGACGTCACCCTGAAATATCTCGTCGACCAGATGCGCCCGCAGGTGGACCTTCAAGCGACGTACGGCCTGGCCGGCATCGGTGGGCCGTTCCAGCGCCGCGATACTTCGGTCATCGGCGGCACGGTGACGACGACGGTACCCGGCGGCCTCTCCGACGCGTTCAGCACGCTGCTGCGGAACCAGTACCCGCGCTGGACTGTCTCGCTCAACATGTCCTACCCGCTCGGCGTCAGCTCGCAGGAGGCGTCGGTCGCCCGCGCGCGCGTGCAGCTGAACCAGGTGCAGGCGCAGATGAAGCAGATCGAGCTGCAGGTCGCCACCGACGTGACCAACGCCGCAATCCAGGCGCAAAACACCGCCGAGGCGGTACAGGCCTCGCAGGCCGCTCGTGAACTCGCGCAGAAGAAGCTCGAGGCCGAGCAGAGCAAGTTCGAGGTCGGCATGTCGACCAACTACTTCGTCGTCCAGGCGCAGCGTGATCTTTCCGACGCCCAGAACAGCGAACTGCGCGCCATCCTCAACTATCGCAAGGCACTGGTCGAGATCGAGCGCCTGCAGCAGACCACGCTCCAGAGCCTGAACGTCACGCTCGTCAATGCGGGCGGCGGCGGCGCCACTTCGGCGACGACGGTCATCCGCGGCAACCAGGGACAGGGCGGCGGTGGCGGCGGACAGCAATAAATGACCAAACGAGCGATCGTCATCGTCCTCCTCATCGGCGCGGTTGGCGCCGGCGCGTTCTACATGCGCCGCGGCAGCGCCGAAGAGCGGACGCCTGCGTCGGCGGCGGGCGGCGGCGGCCGCGCGCGCGGCGGCGGTGGCGGCGGCGGCTTTGGCGGCGGGTTCGGCGGCCCGCGCCTGCCGATGACGGTCGAGCTCGCCTCGGTCAAGCGCGCCGACATGGCCGAGAAGATCACGGTCGTCGGCAACCTGATCGGCGAGGCGACGGTCGAAGCGGTGCCGAAGGTCGCCGGACGCATCGAAACGATCTCGGTCCGGCTCGGCGACCGCGTCCGCCGCGGGCAGACGCTGGCGAAGATCGAAGACCGCGAATTGCAGGAGCAGGTCCGACAGGCGGAGGCGTCGTATGGAGTGTCGGCGGCGACGATCCGCCAGCGCGAGGCCGACCTGCGCTTCGCGCAGACCAACCTCGATCGCTCGAGAAACCTCTTCGACCGCCAGCTGATCCCGCGGCAGACCTTCGACGATGCGGAGGCCCGGTACCAGGCGGCGGCGGCGCAGCTCGATCTCGCGAAGGCGCAGCATCAGCAGTCCACTGCGCGGCTCGACGAACTGAAGATCAATCTGGGCAACACCGTGATTACGTCGCCGGTCAACGGGTTCGTCGGCAAGCGCACGCTCGATCCGGGCGCGTGGGTGACGCCGAACTCGGCGCTGCTGTCGGTGGTGGACATCAGCACGGTGCGGCTTGTCGCCAACGTCGTCGAGAAGGACCTGCGGCGGATCAGCGCCGGCCAGCGCGCCACCGCCGTCGTCGATGCGTTCCCGGGCGAAGAGTTCGTGGGGCGCGTGGCTCGCGTCTCGCCGGTGCTCGATCCGGCGACGCGGACGGCGCAGCTCGAGGTCGAGATCGAGAACTCGAGCTTCCGCTTGAAGCCGGGAATGTATGCGCGGGTCGACTTCACCGTCGAGCGGCGCGACAACACGCTGGTCGTGCCGTCCAACGCGGTGGTCGACGTGCAGGGCACGCAGGGCGTGTTCCGGCCGGCGGAAGGCGACGTCGCGAAATTCCACCCGATCAAGGTCGGCCTCACCAGCGACCAACTGATCGAGGTCTCCGCCGGGTTGTCCGAAGGCGACCGGATCGTGACGACCGGCGCGGCGGCGCTGCGCGAGGGCGACAAGATCCTCCTGCCCGGGCAGCGCCAGGGCGGGGGCGCCGACCGTGCCGGCGCCGCACGCGGCGGCCGGCGCGGCGAAGCGGGCCGGGGCGGCGCGCCGCGCGGCGGTTCGCCGCAATCGTGAGCGTCAGGAGAAGCGCATGAGCATGCCGCGGTTTGCCATCCAGCGCCCGATCATGATGGCGATGATCTGCTCGATCGTCGTCCTGCTGGGCGCGATCTCGCTGACGCGCCTGCCGGTCGACCTGCTGCCCGACATCCAGCAGCCGACGATCACCGTCCGCATGAACTATCCGGGCGTCGGACCGCTCGAGATGGAGGAACTGATCACGCGGCCGCTGGAGCAGGCGCTCAGCGCCACCGCCGGCCTCGAGCAGCTCAACTCGAACTCGTCGGAGGGCAACAGCAACCTGCGGCTGAATTTCTCGTGGGGCACCGACCTGAGCGAGGCGATGAACGACATGCGCACGCGCATCGACCGCGTGCGCGGCCGCCTGCCGGAGGACGCCGACCCGCCGACGATCTTCAAGTTCGACTCGAACTCCGCGCCGATCATGGGCCTCGGCGTCGAGGGCGATTACGACCGCGTGACGCTGCGCGAGATGGCCGAGAACATCCTCTCGCCGCGACTCGAGCGCGTGCCGGGCGTGGCCTCGGTGACGGTGAACGGCGGCTTGCGGCGGCAGATCCACGTCGAGCTGTCGAAGGAGAAGATCCAGGCACTCGACCTCTCGGTCGATCGCGTCGTCAACCTCCTCAAGAAAGAGAACCAGAACATCCCGCTCGGCGAGATCTACCGCGGCGACATGACCTACCTGGTGCGCAGCCAGGGCCAGTTCTCGGATCTCGATCAGATCCGCGATCTCGTGGTCCTGACCAAGGGGGCGGTGCCGGTCTACATGAAGGACATCGCCGAGGTGAAGGACGCCACCGAAGACGTCCGCTCGGTGCTGCGCATCAACGGCCGCTCGGCGGTTCGCATGAACGTGCAGAAGCAATCGGGCACCAACACCGTGCAGATCGCCGAGCTGGTCCGGAAAGAAGTCGATCGGATCAACCGTGAAGTGCAGGGCGTGAAGCTGACGGTGATCGACGACAGCGCCCGCTTCATCGAGCGCTCGATCAACGCGGTGAAGGAGCACGTGATGATCGGCTCGGTGCTGGTCATCTTCATCATCTTCCTGTTCCTGCGCAATTTCCGCTCGACGCTGATCGTCGCCACCTCGATCCCGATCTCGGTGATCGGCACCTTCGCGCTGCTCTACTTTTCGGGGCTGACGCTGAACACGATGACCTTCGGCGGTCTCGCGCTCGGCGTCGGCATGGTAGTCGACGCGGCGATCGTCGTGCTCGAGAACTCGTTCCGGCACATGGAGCACCACGGCAAGGATCGGCTCACGGCGTCGATCGACGGCAGCGAGGAGGTCTGGTCGGCGATTCTGTCGTCGATCCTGACCCACATCGCGGTGTTCGTGCCGCTGCTCTTCCTCACCGGCGTGTCGAGCATCATGTTCCGGCAACTGTCGGTCGTCGTCGTCTTCTCGCTGCTGATGTCCCTGTTTGTGGCAGTCACCCTCGTGCCGGTGCTGTGCTCGAAGCTGCTGGTGCTGCCGCCGCCGGCCGACCAGCGCAGCGGGTTGGGCGGGCGTCTCTACACGTTCAGCGAGCGCGCGCTCGAGAAGATGGACGACGGGTATCGCCGGCTGATCCACCTGGCGCTGGCGCACCGCCCGACGGTCGTCGCCATCAGCGTCGCGTCGGTGATCGCCGCGATGGTTATCTTGCCGACCATCCCGACCGAGCTGTCCACTCAGGCCGACGAGGGCCAGGTCAACGTCAGCGTGGAGCTCCCCATCGGCACCCGCGTCGAACGCACCGACGCCGTGCTGCAGCGGCTCGAACAGATGCTGCCGACGCTGGTGCCGGAGGCGCGCGACATCATCGTCAACGGCGGCGGCGGCCAGGGACCGGGGTTCGGCCCCGGCGGCGGCTCCGGCCACCGCGGCAACATGCAGATCATGCTGACGCCGAAGGACGAGCGGAAGCGGTCGAGCGAGCAGATCGCCTCGGAGCTGCGGCGGCAGCTTTCGGGCCTGCCCGGCGTGATCATCCGCGCCAACGCCTGGGGCGGCAACAACCAGATGGCGCGCTTCCTCTCGGGCGGCCAGAACGGCGGCGGCCGCCTCGCGCTCGAAATCCGCGGCGAGGATCTCGACGATGCCCGGCGGCTGGCGCAGGGCGCGAAATCGCTGATGGACACCACGCCGGGCGTCGCCGACGCGCGCGTCGGCCGCGACGAAGGACGGCCGGAGCTCGCGGTTCACGTCGACCGCCCGAAGGCGGCGCTGCTCGGCCTGACCGTCACCGACATTGCCAACACCATCCGCACCAACGTCGCCGGGACGCAGGCTGCGATGTATCGCGAGAAGGGGAACGAGTACCCGATCGTCGTCCGGCTGCGCGAGGAAGAGCGCCAGCAGATCAGCGACGTCCACGACGTGCTGGTCAACACGACGATGGGTCAGGTGATGCCGGCGAAGAACCTGGTGACGGTGGCGAACGAGACCGGCCCGGTTCAGATCGAGCGCAAGAACCAGCAGCGCATCGTCACGGTGAGCGCCGAGCCGGAAACGACGCTGAGCGAGGCGGTGAAGGCGGTCGAGGCCCGGCTGCCCGAGCTGGGCGTGCCGCAGGAGTTCAACGTCGGCTTCGGCGCCGAGGTGGAGGAGCAGGCGAAGGCGTTCAACCAGCTGCGCATGGTGCTCATCCTGGCGCTTGTCCTCGTGTACGCGGTGATGGCGTCACAGTACGAGTCGCTGCGCGATCCGTTCATCATTATGTTCTCGGTTCCGACCGCGGCGATTGGCGTCGTTCTTGCGCTGAAGCTGACCGGCACGTCGTTCAACATGCAGGCCTACATCGGCATCATCATGCTCGCCGGCATCGTCGTCAGCAACGGCATCCTGCTCGTCGACTACACGAACGTGCTGCGGCGGCGCGACGGGCTGCCGCTGCGCGAGGCGGTCGAGCTCGCGGGACGGACGCGGCTGCGGCCAATCCTGATGACGTCGATTGCGACCGCGCTCGGCCTGGTGCCGATGTCGCTGGGCATCGGCGAAGGGAGCGAGCTGCAGGTGCCGCTCGCGCGCGTCGTGATCGGCGGCCTGACGACGTCGCTGTTGATCACCCTGGTGCTGGTGCCGACGGTGTACACGATTTTCGAGGAAGGGTTCTCGGCATTCCGGAAACGGCCGCAGGAGACGAAGCCGGCGCTATGAAAAGAGCGCTCATTGGAATCTTGATCGTGGCCGCGGTTGGCGCGGGGGTCGGGGCCTACTACGTTCGGCGGGGCAGCCAGGAAATCCAGGTGTCGACAGCGCCGGCCACGCGCGGCGACGTCATCGACTCGGTCGGCGCCACCGGTACGCTCCAGGCGGTGACGACCGTGCTGGTCGGCAGCCAGGTGTCGGGCAACATCAGCTGGCTCGGCGCCGACTTCAATTCGATCGTCAAGAAGGGGCAGGTGATCGCCCGGGTCGAGCCCTCGGTGTTCGACGCGCAGCTGCAGCAGGCGCGCGCCAACCTGGCGCAGACGCGAGCGAACCTGACCAAGGCGCAAAGCGACCTCGATCGCGCCAAAGTGCAGCTGGTCGACGCCCAGCAGAAGTACACGCGCGCGAAGGAGCTGGCCTCGCGGCAGCTGCTGCCGCAGAGCGAGCTCGACGCGGCGAAGATCGCGGTCGACACCGCCGAGGCGATGCTCGCTTCGCAGCAGGCGACGGTGACGCAGGCACAGGCCGGCGTCGCGCAGTCGCAGGCACAGGTCAACCAGAACCAGGTGAACCTCGATCACACGGTGATCGTCGCGCCGATCGACGGCATCGTCACGCAGCGGAGCGTCGACGTCGGCCAGACGGTTGCCGCGAGCATGCAGGCGCCGACCTTGTTCGTGATTGCCGCCGACCTGACGAAGATGCAGGTCAACGCGAACATCGACGAGGCCGATGTCGGCCGCATCCGGCCGGGGCAGCACGTCACGTTTCACGTCGATGCCTACCCCACCGAGAACTTCGAGGGCACGGTCTCGCAGGTCCGGCTGCAGCCGGTCGTCGTTCAGAACGTGACCACCTACGGCACGGTGATCGACGTGCCGAATCAGCAGATGAAGCTGAAGCCGGGGATGACGGCGAACGTCAAGGTCGAGATTGCCAAACGGACCGGCGTGTTGCGCGTCCCGAACGCGGCCCTCCGCTTCAGGCCGAC
>Ga0207675_100002153_pt1 | contig 19557 bp, 17 predicted proteins | sample KBSSwiS42_FD_184305 | JGI IMG/M metagenome (GOLD analysis project Ga0207675, IMG submission 184305) | Switchgrass rhizosphere microbial communities from Kellogg Biological Station, Michigan, USA - KBS Switchgrass S4-2 (SPAdes) (version 2) | ecosystem: Host-associated > Plants > Roots >...
CCACGGCGTGTTGCTCACCATCGGCGGGATCACGTTCGCGAAGTGCCGCCCGAACTTCGAGACGGCCGCGCCGGTCCACACGACCACGATCAGCAGCTTCGCCGCGACGATCATGTCCACGAACGGAAAGAACGCGAAGAACACCAGCGCCGGCAGGTACTGCTCGCCGCGCGCGGCGATGAACAGCACCTTGTCGCGCAGACCGAGCACGACGAGCAGCGCGATCACCGGAAACAGCGCGGCCGGCGGCACGAGGCCCTCGTTCGCGCCGATCGCGCGGGTCACCGCCGCGTCCGGCCGGCCCGGGAGCGCGAGGGCGACGGCGAGGCTCGCGATCAGCGCCGCGTAGAGCGCGACGTCGAGCGGGGTGCGCGCGTCGCCGCGGGTGAACGGGACCGCGTCCGGCCACGGCGGCAGGCGGATCGCCTCCACGCGCGCGTAGTAGCGAAAGCCGCCCGTCATCGGCTTGAAGTGGCCGGCCAGCGGACCCCAGGAGCCGGCGACGCCGAGGCACTCGAGCAGCACGGTCCAGATGACGGCCTTCTGGTAGACGATCGGCTCGTTCCACCACGCCGCCGGGTGCAGCGGGTCGAGGCCCGACGTGAGCGTCGCGACGAGCACGCCGCCCAGCACATAGAAGAACAGCAGCTTCGCGATGTAGATCACCGCGGTGATCTTCGGCGCGCCGAACCCGTACTCGGCCCAGTGCCGCGCGAGCGTCCTGGTCCGCTCGCGATACGGCGTCTGCATGAACGTCGCCGGGTCGACCGGCGGGAAGTCTGCTGTCGTCAGGCCCATCGTTGCCTCGCTTTGTGGGTGGTTCGCGACAGCGGCGAACCTAGGCGCGGGCGGATCGCGGTCGTATGGGCCCCGACCCCGAAGTTCGGCGCCACGTTGTGGGCTCGCCACAACGCGCCTGGGGCCTTGTCCCGGGGCCATAAGACGCCCGCGGCGATTTGGCCGCCCGGCCCATCTGGCCGCCGCGCCCGCGGCCATACGGTGCCGCGCCATCCGCTCACCGCCTACCCCGGAGACGACACGATGCCCGCCCAGACCACCCCCGCTGTGACGACCGAGACGACGCCCGATCAGCCGTGGGATCGCCGGCCGGCCCTCACGCTGTTGGCCGTGATCGTCCTCTGGTACATCGGAGCGATCGTCGTCACGCTCACGCAGGCGCTCTAGGGGGAGGCGATCGCCTCGCCGCCGCCCTCATCCGCCAGCACGGCGGGTCCGAGGGCGGCGGCGAGCGTCAGCGCGCACGTCAGCTCCACCGGGTCTGCGCTCACGCGCCGGCCCAGCAGCTCCTCGGCGCGCTTGACGCGATACGCCACGGTGTTCTCGTGCACGTAGAGTCCCTTGGCGACCCGCGTGGCACTGCCGCCGGCGACCAGGAACGCGAGGACCGTCTCGCGCAGCCGGGCGGCCGGCTCGGTCAGCGCCGCCAGCGGCCCGAGCCGGCTCGCCACGAACCGGCGTGCCCGCGGCAGGTCGCCGGCCAGCAACGACACCAGCTCGACGCGTCGGTAGCTCGTCACCGCGGCGATCGCGTCCGACGCGAGCGCCGCGACGCGCGCCGCCTGGATCGCCTCGGCGTGCGACCGGCGAAATCCGGCGACGCCCTGGCCCGGCGCCCCGAACGCGACGCGGATCCCCTCCGGCGGCCCGTAGTGCTCGAGGCCGTCGGTCGCCACCGGCTCGTATGAGCCCCACCACACGTCCAGGCTCGCCACGCCCGACGGCACGACCAGCGGCTCGCCCGAGCCGAGGGCGGCGGCCGCCTCGCTCGCAGCGCGCTCGAGGCCGCGCACCTCTCTCGCGCTGCTCGACACCCGCAGGGCCACGTGATGCCGGCGCAGCTCGTAGCCGAGCCGCCTGACCGCAAGCTCCTCATCGATCGCCTCGCCCGCGAGGATCGCCCGGACGGTCTCCGCCCGCACCTGCGCGGCGCCGCGCACCATGCGCTCGCGCTCGGTCCCGTATTCCTCCACCAGCACGTCGGAGATCCGGTCGATGTACGCGAACAGGAACGCTGAGCTCTTCTCCTGGGCGGCGAGCAGCTCGTCCGGGTCGGCGATCCGATCGTGCAGGGCCTGCGACCAGCGGTCCCAGAACCAGGCGTGCCCGACGCGATAGGAGCGCAGCAGCACCGGCAGCGTGATGCCGCGGCGCACGAGGCCGCGGACGTACTCCGCGGCCTCGATCGGGACGACCAGTGCGTCCACGCCGGCACCGGCGCGCAGGAGGCGCAGCACCTGGTCGACGTTGGCCTCGCTGCTCGCGCGCGTCTCTTCGCGCAGGTCGTCGTCGTCGACCGCCGCGAGCTCCGTCACCGTGGCAGCGAGGTGATCGGCGAGCCCTTGCGCGAGATCGCGCGTGGACGGCAGCAACGCGGCCGCGAGCTCGCTCACCGCGGGCGGCATGCCGTCTCGCGGTACGGCGCCTCGTTCGGCTGACGCCGGAGCGGCCATCGCGACCCCGATCGTACTCCGGCGCGCCGGATCGGCGGCCATCCCGCCCGGCCTGGGCATCGAGCGGATCACACCCTCGCCGGTGAAGCCCGCGCGCTCGAGCACGCGCCCGGCGTCGAGGCGGTGCAGGACACCGCCACCAACGACTCACCTGTCGGCATGGATCTCGTGTGACGATCACGCGCTCGGGATGCGTTCTCGCTGCCCCGCGGGCCCGACACTAGCGTCGGCGCCATGGCTGACAACCGAACCACCAACGACTCGGGCGTTCCGGTCGCGAGCGACGAGCACTCGCTGACCGTCGGGCCCAAGGGTCCGACAGTGCTGCACGACGCCTACGTGGTGCAGAAGATGCAGCACTTCAACCGCGAGCGGGTTCCCGAGCGGGTGGTGCACGCCAAGGGCAGCGGCGCGCACGGCTTCTTCGAGGTGACCGACGACGTCACCCAGTGGACGAATGCGGCGTTCCTGTCGGAGGTCGGCAAACGCACGCCGGTGTTCGTGCGCTTCTCGACCGTCGCCGGCGAGCTCGGCGCGGCGGACACCCAGCGCGATCCGCGCGGGTTCGCGATGAAGTTCTACACCGAGGAGGGGAACTACGACCTCGTCGGCAACAACACGCCGGTGTTCTTCATCCGCGACGCGTCGCAGTTCTCGGACTTCATCCACTCGCAGAAGCGGATGCCCGGCTCCGGCCTGCGCTCCAACGACATGCAGTGGGACTTCTGGACGCTCACCCCGGCGAGCGCACACCAGGTGACGATCCTCTTCTCCGATCGCGGGATCCCGCGCACGTTGCGGCACATGAACGGCTACGGCAGCCACACGTACTCCTGGGTCAACGCGGCCGGCGAGCGCTTCTGGGTCAAGTACCACTGGAAGACGGTCCAGGGGATCGAGAACCTCGACCAGGCCGAGGCGGACGCGCTCACGTCCTTGGACCCCGACTACCACCGCCGCGATCTGTGGAATGCCATCGCCGCCGGCGATGCGCCTGAGTGGCGCCTCGAGATGCAGATCATGCCCTTCGAGGAGGCGGCCGACTATCGGTTCAACCCGTTCGACCTCACCAAGGTGTGGCCGCACGCGGACTATCCGCCGATCACCGTCGGGCGCTTCGTGCTCGACCGGAACCCGGTCAACCACTTCGCCGAGGTCGAGCAGGCGGCGTTCAGCGTCGGGAGCCTTGTCCCGGGCATCGGGCTCAGCCCCGACAAGATGCTGATGGGCCGGGTCTTCTCCTACCACGACACCCACCTGCATCGGATCGGCCCCAACTACGAGCAGCTCCCGATCAACGCGGCCAAGGCCCCTGTCAACTCGTACATGAAGGACGGGCCGATGACCTACCGCCACGCCGGCCAGCAGCCGGTGTACGCGCCCAACAGCTACGGCGGCCCGAAGGCGGACTCCGCGACCGAGCTGCCGGCGTGGATGGTCGAGGCAGGCGAGATCGGCCGCTACGCGTACGACCTGCACGCCGAGGACGACGACTTCGGCCAGGCCGGCACGCTCGTCCGCGACGTGATGGACGACACCGACCGCGACCATCTTGCGAGCAACATCATCGGGCACGCGTCCAAGGAGGTGAGCGACGACGTGCAGCGCCGCGTGATCGCCTACTGGACCAGCGTCGACGCCGACATCGGCGCGCGCGTCGCCGCCGGACTCGGTCACGGCAACGGCGGCGGGGCGCGGACCGCGTCGGCGATCGGCGAGCCCAAGGTGCAGCGATGAGCACCCTGGCGCGAAAGCTCACCGTCGAGTTCATCGGGACGTTCTTCCTGATGTTCACCGTCGGGATGGCCACGGCGACGGCGGGGGCCTTCGCCCCGCTGGCGATCGGCTCTGTGCTGATGGTCATGGTGTTCGCGGGAGCCCACATCTCCGGCGGGCACTACAACCCCGCGGTCAGCACCGCGGTCCTGCTCCGAGGAAAGCTGGCCGGACGCGACTACCTGCCCTACATCGTCACCCAGGGGATCGCGGCGATGCTGGCCGGCCTGCTCGTCCGCGGCCTGGATTACGCGCCCGCCCATGCGCTCCCGGTCGCCGGGGCGGGCACGATGCTCGTCGTCGAGTTCCTGTTCACGTTCGCGCTCGCGTACGTGGTGCTCAACGTCGCGACGTCCAAGGACACCGAGGACAACTCGTTCTACGGTCTGGCGATCGGCTTCACGCTGGCCAGCGCGGGGTTCGCGACCGGCTCGATCTCCGGCGGGGCGATCAACCCCGCCGTCGCGCTCGGGGCGTCGGTGCTCGGCGCATTCACGTGGAGCAACATCTGGATCTACCTGATCGCCGGCTTCGGCGGCGGCGTGGTCGCTGCGGGCGCGTTCCGGCTGACCCAGCCTGCCGACGAGCCGGACCTGTCGGCGGACGCCCGACGGCCCGAGGGCGACGCGCTGCGCGCCGCGTGACGCACGCGCGCGAGCTCGTCGCGGTCGGGCTCGACCACACGACCGCGGGCGTCGAGCTGCGCGAGCGGCTGGCGTTCGCCGCCGCCGACATCCCGTCGGTGCTCGCGCTGCTCGCCGGCCCCGCGGATCGGCCGCTCGAGCAGGCGGCGATCCTGTCGACCTGCAACCGCGTCGAGCTGTACGGCATGGCTCGGTCGCGCCTCGGGCCCGATGAGCTTGCCGCCCTCCTGGCGCAACACCACGGGCTCGACGCGGGCGCGCTCACGGACGCGCTGTACGTTCATCGTGGCGACGCGGTCGCGCACCACCTCGCGGCGACGGCGGCTGGGATGCGCTCGCTCGTCCTCGGCGAGGCCCAGATCCAGGGCCAGGTGCGCGCGGCGCTGGAGCATGCGCTGGCCGCCGGCACGGCCGGCCCGGAGCTCCGGCGCCTGTTCGAGGCTGCGATCGCCGCCGGGCGCCGTGTCCGCTCGCGCACCCACCTCGGTCGCGGCCTGACAAGCGTGCCGCAGGCGAGCGTCGAGTTCGCGCGCCGGCGCCTCGGGTCGCCGGCCTTCGCGACGGTGCTGCTGATCGGCGCGGGCCGCATGGCCGAGCTGGCGGCAGCGGAGCTCTCACGGCACGGCGTGCGCGAGCTGCTCGTGCTCGGCCGCGACCCCGCCCGCGCGGAGGGCCTCGCCGCGCAGCGCGGCGGCCACGCGATCGCGTCGGATCGTCTTCACGACGCGCTCGCGCGGGCAGACCTCGTGATCAGCGCGACGGGCGCCCCGGGCCCTGTCCTCCGCCCGCATGACATCGGGAGCCGCGGCGCCGCGCCGCTCGTGTTGATCGACCTCGCCGTGCCGCGCGACATCGATCCGGAGGTCGCGGACCTGGCGGGCGTCGAGGTCTACACGCTCGACGATCTGCGTCTGCTCGTGGACGGCACGCTCCGTCTCCGCCGGGCCGAGCTGCCCGCGGCGCATGCGGTCCTTCGCGCGGAGGTCGCGCGCTTCACCGAGTGGATGCGCCGGCGTGACCGGCACGCCGCTGCGTCAGAGCGTCAGGGTCGAGGGAACCGGTCGCGTACCGCTGCGGCCGAGACGCCGAGCCTGAGCAGCGCGGCTGCGCGCTCCTCGCGCTCCAGCGCGGCGCGATAGACGGCGAAGGCGTCGGCGCGCTCGCCCCAATCGCTGACCGACCACGCCCCCAGGGCGTTCTCGGCGTCGCGCGCCGCGAACACCCACGCGTCGAAGAGATCCACCACCCGGACGGCAGCCGGCTCGAAGGAGAGTCCGACCGGGTCGTCGAGGAGCCCGACAGCGGGGAAGGTGTCTGTGCGTGTGGCCGGCACGATCTGCTCCTGTTCCTCCTGCGCCTCCGCACGGAGCGTCGCGCCGATCCCGCGCGTCGCGAGCGCGCTCGGCGATCCGCCGAGCGGCGGCGACGATCGGACCGGTTGCTCTCAGCAGGCCGGTGCGGGGTCCCCCGACGCGGTCACGCCGCGGCGCTACCGCGCTCCGGCCCGCGCGCGACCGCCCGCTCATCCGGTCCTTCGTCGCGGTCCAGGACCTCGGCGATCGACGCGATGTCGCGCTCGTCGTAGCCGAGGTCGCCGGCTCGGGTCAGCACATGCTCGGCGACGGCGGCGGACGGCACGGCGACACCGAGGTCGGCGGCCGTCGCGAGCGCGAGGCGGAGGTCCTTCCGCATGAGACGCATCGCGAACCACGCCTCGTCGGTCGGCTCGACGACGAGTGGAGCGCGGGCCTTGAGCATCGGAGAGGCGATGGCGCTCGATGTCATCACCTCGACAGCGAGCCGGCGGTCGACGCCGTCGTGCTCGGCGAGCAGGACGCCCTCGGAGAAGGCCAGCATCTGCACCGCGAGGCTGATGTTGATCGCCAGCTTGAGGGCGAGGCCCTGTCCGTTGCCGCCGATACGCGTCGCCGTCCCGAGCTCGTCCAGGATCGGGGCCACGCGGTCATAGGCGGCGACGTCGCCACCGACCATGATCGTCAGCGTGCCCGCCTGAACCTGCGGGACGCTCCCGGACACCGGCGCGTCGAGCATGGTGGCCTCGCACCGGCGCACGCGCTCGGCGAGCGTACGGCTCGCGCGGGGGCTGATCGTGCTCATGTCGACCCACAGGCCGCCCGTGGCGAGACCGGCGAGGATGCCGTCGGGCCCGCCCGCGACCGCCTCGACGACTGTGTCGTCGGGCAGCGAGGTGAACACGATGTCGGCCGCCTGGGCGACCTCGCGCGGCGTGTCGCGCCAGCGCAGCCCCTGCTCGACGAGCCACCGCGCAGCCGGCTCGCGGCGCGCTGACCCGAACACCTCGTAGCCCGCCGCGAGCAACCGCGCGGCCATGTTGCCGCCCATGTGCCCGAGGCCGATGAAGCCGATCGCCGGCCGCTTGGTGGCGGGCATCTCAGCGTGCCGCGTCGATCATGGCGATGTCCAGGGCGTCGAGCTCGAGCCCGGCGGCGGCGACGATCGGGTCGACCTGGTCGGGCCGGCGGAAGCCGACGATGGCGCCGTCGACCGCGGGGTTGCGCAGCGTCCAGGCCACCGCGACCGCGCCGGGCGTCGTGTCGTGCCGCTGGGCGACGGCCTCGAGCCGCTCGACCAGCGCAAGATGACGTGAGAGCTGCGGCTCGGTGAAGCGGGGATCGTGCTTGCGCCAGTCGTCCTCGGGCAGTCCCGCTATCCGCTCGCGCGTCATCCCGCCTGTCAGGAGGCCGGAGCCCATCGGCGAGTACACGATGACGCCGATCTGCTCATCGCCGGCGAACGGGAGGACCTCGTCCTCGGCGCCCCGCTCGACGAGCGAGTACTGCGGCTGGAGCGTCTCGACCGGAGCGATCTGCTGGATGCGGCGCAACTGCGCGACGTCGAAGTTCGACACGCCGATGTGCCGCACCAAGCCCTGCTCCTTGAGCTCCGCGAAGGCCGCCCAGCCCTCCTCGATGTCGCCGTCGGGAATGGGCCAGTGGATCTGGTAGAGGTCGATCGCGTCGATGCCGAGCCGTTCGAGGCTCGCGTGCGCCTCGCGGAGGATCGAGTCGCGCTTGAGGCTGTGCTCCACCCGGCGCCCCGCCCCCTCGAGCAGAGAGGCCTTGGTGAAGACGTACGGTCGCGGGTCGAGGTCGGTGATCGCGGCGCCGACGACCTCCTCGGAGTGCCCGAAGCCGTAGGCCGCCGCGGTGTCGATCCAGTTGACGCCGAGCTCGAGCGCCCGCTCGATCGCACGCAGCGACTCGGCGTCGTCCTGCGGACCCCAGCCGAACTCCCAGCCGCCGCCGCCGATGGCCCAGGCGCCGAGGCCGACGCGCGTGATCTCGAGGTCGGTCGTTCCGAGGCGGGTCGTCTTGGGCTGCGTTCTGTGCATGTCGGCTCCTCGTGGGCGTCGGAAAGAGGCGCCCATTTCACGCAGACGTGCGGTGCCGGCTCGACACGGAGGCGCGATCGCGAGAACGGCGTCGCCGATCGTCGGCGGACGGGTGGACTCCTACGGTCGCCCGACTCTCACCTCACGAACGGAGTCTGGCCATGGCCACCACATCCGAGCCGGTCCGCGACGGCACCGGCGCATCGATCCTCGGAGCGCGCAACATCCCGCTCGAGCGCGAGAACCCGGACGTCCTGACGCCGCCGGCGACGGATGCCGGCACCGTGCCGAACCTCAAGTACAGCTTCGCGGCCGCGCACAACCGCCTGCTCACCGCCGGCTGGGCGCGCGAGGTGACGGTCCGGGAGCTGCCCATCGCGACGGACCTCGCGGGCGTCAACATGCGCCTTGAAGCCGGCGGCGTCCGCGAGCTGCACTGGCACAAGGAGGCCGAGTGGGGCTACATGCTCGCCGGCCGCTCGCGTATCACCGCCGTCGACCAGGACGGGCGCAACTTCATCGACGATGTCGCCGCGGGGGACATCTGGAACTTCCCCGCCGGCATCCCGCACTCGATCCAGGGACTCGAGGAGGGCTGTGAGTTCCTGCTCGTCTTCGACGACGGCAACTTCTCGGAGAACGAGACCTTCCTGATCACCGACTGGTTCAAGCACACGCCGCGTGACATCCTCGCGAAGAACTTCGGCGTGCCCGCGGCCGCCTTCGCGCGCATCCCACAGGACGTCGACCACGAGCGCTACATCTTCCCCGGGCCGATGCCCGGCCCGCTCGGCTCCGACGCGGTCGCGGCGCCGGCCGGGACGGTCCCTCGGACGTTCAGCCACCGCCTCATGGCGCAGGAGCCGGTGCGGGCTGACGGCGGCTGGGCGCGGATCGTCGACTCATCGAACTTCCCGGCCGCCTCCACCATCGCGGCCGCCCTCGTGGAGGTCGACCCCGGTGGCATGCGGGAGCTGCACTGGCACCCAAACGCCGACGAGTGGCAGTACTACATCTCCGGGTGCGGCCGCATGACGGTGTTCGCCTCGTCGGGCAGGGCGCGGACATTCGACTACCAGGCCGGCGACGTGGGCTACGTCCCCTTCGCGATGGGCCACTACATCGAGAACACCGGCGACGAGCCGCTGCGCCTCTTGGAGATGTTCCGCAGCGACCGCTTCGCCGACGTCTCTCTGAGCCAGTGGATGGCATTGACGCCGCCCGAGCTTGTGCAGGCGCACCTCAACCTGGAGGAAACGACGATCCGGGGGCTGTCCAAGGACAAGCCGGTCGTCGTCGCGGCGTCGCCGCCCGCGCGCGCGGAGCAGGTGCCGCTGCCCCGATGGCCGAGCGAGACCATCGCCGTCCTCACAACCCTGGGCGACGAGCGTCCGTATGCGATCCCGGTCACCGCGCCGGTACGGGCGGGCGACCGCCGGATCCTGCTCGCGCTGCACCACGACCGAGAGTCGCTCCAGCGGTTGCGGTCACGCGCCGAGGTCGCGCTCACGATCCTCGCGGCGGGCAATGAGGCGTTCACCGCCCGCGGCCGCGCGTCCGTGATCGAGGACGCCATGCCCGGATCTCCGGGGTGGACTGCGATCGCGATCGACGTCACGGCGATCGACGACCACCGCCAGGGAAGCGTCGCCGTGGAGGAGGGCATCGGCGTGCGGTGGACCACTGACGAGGCGCTCACGGGCGCCGGCGAGCGCATGGCGATGCTCGCTGCGATGGCCGCGCTCGAGCAGGGGAGCGACTCCTAGATGGCCGGCACCCCCGACGCGGCGAGCCCGGCTCGGCTCGCCGCGCGATCGCGGCGGACATCGGGCGGCGCCGTCGCCGTGACGACTCGCGACGTCCTGCTCGCGGGCCTGACGTTCTCCTCCGGAGCGGCCGATGCGATCGCCTTCCTCGGGCTCGGAAAGGTCTTCACGGCCTTCCAGACGGGCAACCTGGTCTTTCTCGGGCTCGGGATCGCCGGTGCCGACGGACCGCGCGCGGTTCGCCCCGCCGTGTCGCTGGCGTGCTTTGCCGCCGGTGTGCTGCTGGGCACCCGGATCGTCGGTGGCGTGCGTCGCGCCGGCTCAGTCTGGCCGGCGCGCGTCTCGGCGTGCCTGGGGATGGGCCTCCTTGCAGAGGTCGCGTTCGCCATCGTGTGGGCGGTGACGTCCGGCCACCCCGGGGCGGCGTCGACCGACGCGCTCCTCGCGATGTCGGCGCTCGCCATGGGGCTGCAGAGCGCGGCCATGCTGTCGCTCGGTGTCACGGGAGTGTTCACCACCGCGGCGACGGCGACGGTCATGTTCCTGATGCGCGACGCGGCCGAGCCGCGGACGGCGCGGGCCGGCGAGCCGTCGCGCTTCGCCGCGGTGCTCGTGGCGCTCGTCGCGGGTGCCACAGCGGGCGGTCTCATGCTCCTGCACGCACGGACGCTCGCGCCGCTCCTCCCGGCCGCGGCGACGGCGGCCGTGATCGCCGTCGGGGCCGCCCGGACGTCGCGACCAGGATCGACGATGCCGTGATAGCCGGCGGCGCTCGATGTGCGGTTGCACCGCGATGCAATGTCACCGGCGCGGTTGCCCGCGTCCGAGGCGCCGCTCGGCGCCGGTGGCACAACGACGATGGAAGGGGACATGCATGGGCGAGCACGACGCCGCGGGCGCTGACGCGCCCGCCACGTTCGCCGAGGGCCAGGCCGACCCGGCGCACCATCCGGAGGATCTCCGGCGCGGACGGTTCGGCGACGGCCAGGCGCGGCCGACCGGCGAGGTCGAGGACGGTCGCTTCAGCGAGGGCATGGAGGCGCTCGGCCCCGCGGACCCCGAGAAGCACGCCGAGGGCAGCTTCGGCGATACGCAAGGCGCCGGCGAGGCGCTCGGGTCCTGATGCTCAACCGCCGCCGAATGATCGCGCGGCGACCAGTGCCGACGCCCCCGGCGCCCGCGGCAGCGGGGTCGCAGGGGATGCACCCGTGCGCCGGTCGAACGTGACGCTAGGTCGCCGGGATCGGAAGCGTGGCCGTCAGGGCCGTGCCGCCACCGGGCGGGCTGTCGATCTCGAGCCGGCCCCCGAGCGCCGTGACGCGGTCGTACATGCCGACCAGCCCGTGGCCGTCGCGATCGGCGCCCCCCACGCCGTCATCGCGGATCCTGAGCCGCAGCATGCCGGCGTCCACCGACGCCGTCACCTCCGCCGAGGCGGCGTCCGCGTGCTTCACGACGTTCGTCAGCGCCTCGGCGACGATGAAGTACGCACTCGCCTCGATGTCCGCCGGGAAGCGGCCGACCGGGATGTCGACGGACACGGGGAGGTCCAGCCTCTCCACGACCGCGTCGACACCGGCGCGCAGGCCGTCGTTCGTGAGGACTGACGGCAGGATGCCGTGGGCCAGCTCGCGCAGCTCGCGGTTGCTTCGCTCGGCGTGGTCGAGGGCGTCCGCCATGAGCTGGTCGGCGTCCTTCTCACCGCCGCGCAGCGCCCGCGTCGCGAGCTTGATCGACACAATGGTGTGGACGAGCCGCTGCTGCGCCCCGTCGTGCAGGTCCCGCACGACCCGCCGGCGGGCAGCGTCGGCCTCCGTGACGAGTCGCGCACGCGAGGCGGTGAGCTGGTCGCGGCTGTCCGCGTTCGCGATCGCCGTGTCGAGCAACTGCGCGAAGCGCGCCATCCGGTCCTCGGTGTCAACCGGCGGCGGTTCCTCACTCTGCCAGCGGGCGGACATCACGCCCCAGAGCCGACCTTCCACGACGATCGGCGCTCCGACCGATACGCGCACGCGCGTCTCGCGCGCCGCCGCGGCGATCGTGCCGCTCGCGTCCTCGCCGTGCTCGATGCGGCCCGCCCGCCCGGTACGCCGCACGAGCTTCGTGAGGTCGTCCGCGTCGTAGCTCGCCGGTGACCCCGCGAGCAGTCGCGTCGCGAGCGGTCCGCGGTGCGCGACCAGGGTGATGTCGCCGCCCGGCTCGTAGCGGCTCAACGCGACGTCGTCGGCCTGGAGCAGTTGGGCCATCTCGTCGGCCACCGCGTCGAAGACATCGGTCGGCGGGGAGCCCTCCGCAACGAGCGTGGCGACTCGCCGCAACGCCGCCTGCTCGTCGGCGAGCTCCCTGAGGGCCTCCCGGGACTCGACGTTCGCGATCGCGATCGCGACGAGCTCGGTGAACTTCTCCAGGCGCTCCTCGGTGCCCAGCGGCAGCACGTCGTTGGCGGCGACCGTCATGGTGCCCCAGAGCCGGCCCTCGACGACGATTGGGCTCGAGACCGACGAGACGGCACTCAGGTTGCGTGCGGTGACCGCGATCTGAGCGTTGGTCGCCGGCCAGTCGAGGCCGGTGCGGGCCGAGCGTCCGGTCCTGTGCACCTCCGCCGTGGACATCCCGTCGACGTGCTCCCAGCGTGAGCCCAAGGCGACCCCCTCGAGACGCTGCGCCAGGCCGACGACGATGGTCGCCGGCGCCGCCGGGTCGAACCGCGTGACCGCGGCCATGTCGGAACGGAACAGCCGGCCGACCTCTCGGCTGACAGCGGCGAAGAGCTCCGCCGGCTGAACGCCTTGCGCCACCAGCGTTGCCACCCTGCCCAGCGCCGCCTGCTCGTCCGCGAGCCGCTCGATCTCAGCACGCGCGTCGGCGTTCGCGATCGCGGTGGCGACGAGGTCGGCGAACTGCATGAGCCGCGCATCGGCACCTGAGGAGAACCCCGCAGCCTTGATGCGCCGTGCCGCGAGTGCGCCCCAGACGCGACCGCCAACCAGGATCGGAGCGCCGATCGCCCCGTCCGACTGGATCCCGGCGTCGCGCGCACGCGCGACGATGGCGCCGCTCCGTGTCCCGTCGTCGCGAACCCAGCACGGCCGGCCCTCGCGGAGCACGGTCGCGATGACGCCGTCGCCGTCGACCGGCAGCCGCGCGCCGACGGAGAACGTATCGTCGGTCACGGCCACAACGGTCGCGGTGTCGCCCGCTTCGTTGCGCCACAGCGATGCGTCGGCGTCGAGCAGTTCGGCGACCTCCTCGGCCACCTTGGCGAAGACCTCGCGCGGCGGCGCCTCCTTGGCGACCAACGTGGCCACGCGGCGCAGCGCCGCCTGCGCGTCGCCGAGCTGGTCGGCTCGCGCTCGCGATTCGGTGTTTGCGACCGCCGTGGCGATCAGATCCGTGAAGTGGCCCAGGCGGGCTTCGGTGTCCGGCCCGAGGGCGGCGCTGCTCGTCCCCACGGTCATGCTGCCCCACAGCTCCCCGTCGACGACGATCGGGCTCGCGAGCGCAGAGCGGATCCCCTCGGCGCGCACCGCCTCGGGCATGCCGTCGGCCGTTGGATCGTCCGTGTCGAAGCGCGCCGCGCTCGCAGTCGCGCGCACGCGCGCGATGAGGTAGCTCGGGTCGGGGTGGAGCCGCGTGCCCGCCGACCGCCATGTGTTGCGGGAGCCCAGGATCGTCACCGTCCCGTCGGCCTCGAACCTGACGACCGCGGCGACGTGACAGCCCAGGAGCGCGCCGGCCTCGTCGGCCACGGCGCTGAAGACCGCGTCAGGTCCGGTGCCGCGCGCGACGAGCGTCGCGACCCTCCGCAGCGCCGCCTGTTCCTCGGCGAGACGGCGCAGGTCGGTCTCGGCCTGGCGGCGCGCGGTGACGTCGCGGGCGACGCCGTACATGACGCCGTCCTCGACGACAGGCACCGCCGTCCACTCGAGCGTTCTCGGGGCGCCGTCCTTGCGGTCGAGCTCCTGCTGTGCGCGGCCCCGGCGCGCGGCGCGCAGTCCGAGTGCGCCGGCCAGCGCCGCCAGTCCGAGGCCGGTCGCCAGCACGAGCCAGGGCAGGGCCGCGGCGGCGGTCAGGCGCGGCGTCTGACGCTCGCCGAGCGCGCCGGCGCCGAAGAACCCCGCAACGATGAGTGCGAGGACGAACGCCACGGGTGCGATGTGTCGGCGCGGCACAACCTTGTCCCTCCGGTCGCCCCCCGGACCATTCTGCTGCGTTCAGGTCGCTGGGGAAAGCCCTCTTTACACCGGAGCGGGGGCCGTGTCGACGGCGGGCGCCGGCCGGCCGGCTTCCGGGCCGGATCGCCGGCCGGCGCGTCCGCGCAGTGGCGCCCGTCGTAGCTGACGACGACCGGGATCGCAGCCGGCCGGATCGTCCGGCCTACGTGGCCGGGACGGCCGCCGCGCGCTCGGCGAGAACGCGCGCCGCGCGCGCCTCACGATCGAGCGCCGCGCGGTAGGCGCCATGCGCACGCGATCGGTGCTCCGGCGCCGCGAGGCACCACGCGCGAAACGCGAGCCCGGACTCGAGGTCGGCCACGGTCCACACGCCCCACAGCTCCGCTGTCGTGAGCTGGTGCGCGCCGGCGAGGTCGAAGGCTCCGGACGGCACCCCTCCGGGTCGGGCACGCAGCCGCTGGTGGCGCGCTCTACGCCGTCGCGCACGGCCGGCACCTCGCCGAGGCTCGCGATCCGCCGCGCCGGCGATGCGGCGCGCGACGACGGGCAGGCGTTCTCGCAGTCGATCCAGCGCGAGACGACCGGCGATCGCGTTGGCCATCATGCGAGCGTCATCGTCCCCAGCCGCTCCTGGCGAGGTGCGCCTTCGGCGGGCGCGGCGCGGGGCGGACGATCAAGCTGAGCGCGACGAGGTCGCGCTGACACATCTTCGGGGAAAGCCGCATCGTGACCTCGCCGATCACGCCGAGAGCGCGACGACGCCGGGCGACAACGGGACGGCCGGGCGCGTGCGCGCCGCGCGGTCGAGGGCGCGCAGGAACGCAACGGTCGCCAGGCTGCGGTTGTCGGGCGCGGTCAGCGCGACCGTCCTCACGCTCGCGCCGGCGTCGGCGAGCGGCACCAGCCGAACCCCGGGGACGGCGTAGAGATCGGCCACCGACTCCGGGAGGATCGCGGGTCCCACGCCCGCCGCGACGGCCAGCAGCGCGTGCTCGACGCGCGCCTCGGCGACCTCGATGAACGTCGGGGCCAGCCCCTGGGCGTGGCATGTCGCCACGATCGCGTTGTGGAACGCCGGGTTGGCGTCCTGCGGGAGCACCACGATCCGCTCCGGCGCGAGGCGCGCGATCGCGATCGATGTCTCCAGCGCCTGGGAATGCATGGCGGGCAGGGCGACGACGGCGCCCAGCTGGCCGAGAGCAAGGGCGCGCAGGCCGTTCGTCGGCGCCGGAAGGCACGTGATCGCCGCATCGAGCCGACCGGCGCGGACGTCCTCGACGAGCCGTAGCGCAGGGGCGCTCTGCACGTCGAGCTCGACGGCGGGCAGCGACGCCGCTATCTGGCGGAGGGCCCGCGGGACCGCGGCGGGCAGCACGTCCGGGAGGGAGCCGATGCGCAGGCGCATCGTCGCCCGCTCGGCCGCACCACGCGCCGCCTGGCGAGCCACCTCGGCCTGGCGGAGGACGCGGCGCGCCTCCTCGAGCAGCGCGACGCCGGAGTCCGTGAGGGACACGCTGCGATGCGTGCGTTCGAAGAGCTGGACGCCGAGCTCGAGCTCGAGTTTGCGCACCTGCTCGCTCACCGCCGGCTGCGCGACGTGCAGCCGCTCGGCACCGCGCCGGAAATGGAGCTCCTCGGCGACCGCGACGAAGTACCTCAGATGCCGGAGTTCCACTGGGAGCCTCCGTCGTGATGCGCGCCCGGGACGGCGGCGGCCGCCATCGGCGCAAGGGTGGTCGAGCGGAGTGCACAGCTCCGCGTGATCTCGGTGACCTTGGGCATCGGCACCACTTCCTCTCGGGGATGGCGCCCGCCGCGGCGTCGCGGCGAGCGCAGGGGACGTCCGCGACCGAGAAGCGTCAGCGCGCGGATCAGGTCGGACGGCGCGCTGTCCGTGCGCATCACCGCGTTGGCGCCCGCCTGGAGCGCCGCGAGCACGCGGGGGTCGGGCTCGTCGCCCGAGAGCAGCATGACGGCCGCGTGCGACGCGGCCCGTGTCCGCCGGGTGGCCGCGACGCATCCGATGCCGGAAAGCGCCACGTCCATGACCACGACGTCGGGGCGCACCGCCGTCGCCGCCGCGACCGCCTCCTCGCCGCTCGCCGCCTCGGCGACCACCGCGATGCCCGGTGCGCTGTCGAGCGCCGCGCGCAGTGCGGCCCGGGCCTCCGGGCCGCCGTGTGCGACGGCGACGCGCAGCGCTCTGGCAACAGCACGTCCGCCGAACCGGACGACGCCCGGCGGACGCAGGCCGGCGCTGTGCGAGCCGGACGTGGCAAACGCGGCGACGCTCTGCTGCATGCCGGACACTGTTCCTCGCCGGGGCGGCGCCGCCTATACCCCCGCGCCCGAAAGTGTGCGCGGGCGGTCCGGTAGAGGGGGTCGGGCCAGCCCGTAGTCCCGGCGAAAGTTTCCGGCCAGCCCGCATTCTGTGGTCCAGCGGCCGTGCGATGATCGCGCGGGTATGCCCCCGTCCGTGCTCGTCGTCGATGACGACCCGGTGTTCCGTGGCCTGGCGCGGCGTATGCTCGCGGCGGCGGGTCTGGTGGTGGTGGCGGAGGCGGAGAGCGTGGCGATGGCGATCGAGGTGGCGCAGGCGGTCCGGCCCGAGGCGGCGCTGGTCGATGTCGGGTTGCCGGACGGTGACGGGGTGACGCTGGCTCAGCATCTGTGCTCGTTGCCGTGGCGCCCGCGGGTGGTGTTGACCTCGACGGATCCCGACGCGGCGCGGCCGCGGGATCTGGCGCGCTCGGGGGCGCGGGCGTTCGTCGCCAAGGAGGAGCTGCCGAACGCGCCGTTGCGGGAGCTGCTGACGGCCGCCGGGTAATCCTCCCGGGCGGGCTTGGCGTCGAGTACGTTTGGGCTGTGCCGGGGAGGGTGCGGGTGGTGATCGGCGAGGACGATGTTCTCCTGCGTGAGGGCATCGTCCGGCTGCTGGGTGAGGGTGATTTCGAGGTCGTCGCGCAGGCGGCTGACGCCGATGAGTTCCTCCGTAAGGCGCTCGCGCATCAGCCCGATGTGGTCGTCGTCGATGTGCAGATGCCGCCCGGTCATGGCGACGACGGGTTGCGGGCGGCGCTCGAGTTGCGCCAGCGCCGGCCGGGCACGGGTGTGTTGATCCTCTCGCAGTACAACGAGGAGCGCTACGCGCTGGCGCTGATCGGCGATCGTCCGGAGGGCGTCGGGTATCTGCTCAAGGAGCGCGTCGGCGACGTCGACGCGTTCCTGCACGCGGTCGCGCGCGTCGCCGCGGGCGGGAGCGCCCTGGACCCGGAGATCGTCGGGCGGATGCTCGGCCGGCGGCGCGGGGGCGGGGCGCTTGAGCGGTTGAGCCCGCGCGAGCGCGACGTGCTCGCCGCGATGGCCGAGGGGATGTCGAACCAGGGCATCGCCGAGACGCTCGTCGTCAGCGAGGCGACCGTCGAGAAGCACGTCACCGGCATCTTCCAGAAGCTCGAACTGGGGCACACCCCGACCGGCCACCGCCGCGTCCTCGCGGTCCTCGCCTACCTACGCGACGCGCCCCGGTCGCCACCCCGGTGAGCCAGACCGCGCCCGCGACTATCTCCAGCCGAACCGGGTGATGCTGGATGGATAGACGCGGTGAACGTCGCCTGGGCGTGTTCCGGTGCCCTCGGGCTTGATGATCCAAGCCGACGCGCAATCCTCGTCGCCGTCGGTCATCTCGACGGCGAACGCGTGTCCACCGGCGAGGCTGCCGTCGGATCCGACGTACTCGATCTGGGCGGCTCGGGGAAGCGGCACGACGTGGACGGCCATGGGGCGACCATACGCCCGGGCCGCGGGCGGGTTGATCATGGCCGGCGCTGCTCTGATCGGCGCTCATGGTTGCAGGGTCTACGGGACGGCTGAAAGCGGCAGCGTCGCGCGGAGCACCGTGCCCCTCCCGGCGGGGCTCTCGACCTCGAGACGCCCGCCGAGAGCCGTCACCCGGTCCTTCATCCCCACGAGGCCGCGACCGTCGGGATCGGCGCCGCCGGTCCCGTTGTCTCGCACCTCGATGCACAGGTTCCCCGCGTTGACTGCGGCCACGACCTTCGCCGCGGTGGCGTGCGAGTGCTTCATCACGTTGGTCAGCGCCTCGGCGATGACGAAATACGCGCTCGCCTCGACCTCCGGCGTAAAACGGGCATCGGAGATCTCGAGATCCACCGGAAGGGCAACTCGCTCCACCACGCTGTAGACGCCTTCGCGCAGTCCGCCGTGCGTGAGGGCCGCCGGAAGGAGGCCGTGCACCAGCTCGCGCAGCTCCGCGTTGCTCCGCTTCGCCTGCCTGAGCGCTTCGCCGATGAGCGACTCTGCCTCGCCGTCTCCGTCTCCATCGCGGAACGCTCGCTGGGCGAGCTTGAGGGCCACGATCGTGTGCACGAGTCGCTGTTGCGCGCCGTCGTGGAGATCGCGGACCACGCGCCGGCGCGCCTCGTCGCCCGCCTTCACCAGGCGTGCGCGCGACGTCGTGAGTTGGTCACGGGTGTCGGCGTTCGCAATCGCCGTCCCGAGCAGCTCGGCGAAGCGCGCCATCCGCTCCTCGGTGTCGGCCGGCGCTGCGCCGTCGCTGTTCCAGCTCGCCACGATCGTGCCCCAGAGCCTGCCCTCCACGACGACTGGCGTTCCCACCAGCGCGCGCGATCCGAGGCTGCGAAAGACATCGACGAAGCCGCCGCCCGCTTCGCTGAGATCTTCCAGCCGCACGGGCCTCCCGGTGCGCCGTACGAGCGCCGAGATGTTGCGACCCTCGTAGTTCAGCCGGCTGCCGACCAGGGCCGGCTGCGGCTCGGGGCTGCGGTAGGCCACGACGGTCACCTCCTCAGCGGACTCGTACCGGCCGACCGCGACGGCGTCGGCGACGAGCAGCCGCTCCATCTCCGCCGCCACCGCGTCCAGCACCCTCTCCGGCGAGGCGCCCTGCGCCACCAGCGTCGCCACGCGGCGCAACGCCGCCTGCTCCTCCGCAAGGCGCTCGCGCTCCGCCTCGGCTCGACGGCGCGCCGTGATGTCGCGCGCGACGCCGTACATCAGCTGGTCCTCCAGCACCGGCGTCGCCGTCCACTCGAGGACCCTGTACGAGCCGTCCTTGTGGCGATAACGATTCTCGAACGACAGCGCGTGCTTTCCGCGAGCGATCTGGGCCGCCTCGGCGCTCGTCTCCTCGCGATCGTCGGGATGAACGACATCGAGGTAGGGCCGCGCCAGGAACTCTGCCCGCGTGTAGCCGAGAATCTGCTCCACGGCCGGATTGACGCGAGTGAAGCGCCCCTGGAAGTCCGCGACCGTGATCAGGTCGGAGGAGAGATTGAAGATCCGGTCGACCTCCGCCTGCGCCTTCGCTCG
>Ga0207675_100002155_pt1 | contig 19556 bp, 19 predicted proteins | sample KBSSwiS42_FD_184305 | JGI IMG/M metagenome (GOLD analysis project Ga0207675, IMG submission 184305) | Switchgrass rhizosphere microbial communities from Kellogg Biological Station, Michigan, USA - KBS Switchgrass S4-2 (SPAdes) (version 2) | ecosystem: Host-associated > Plants > Roots >...
GCGGCGCCGACCACGGGCTGGTGAGCGGACAGGGTCGTTCCGCGGTAGATGTAATCGGACGCAAGACCGGCGCGAAGGCTGAAATCAAGCGGGCTGAATGGGCTGTCCTTCCACGTCGCTCCCGGAGCAGTGTCGTTGGATGGGAGAGCACCTCGGCCGCTGACATCGAGCGGGGCGGAGGGGTTATTCTCGGCGGACCTGGCGGGCGTGGCCGAGGCGAGCAGCAGAAGCACGATCGTCAGCGAGGCCAGGAACCGCTGCAGCATGATGCGAACCCGCGTTCCGCAGTCTCACCGCCCGGGAGTGACACGGACGCGAAACGTTGAACAGGATCTCTGAACTTGCCTGCGTCGAAAGCCCCGTATTCCGGTCGCCGAGGCGTGGGCTTTCACCGCGCTCCCGCACACCTGTCACCTGTCAACCAGCCAGTGATGCACGTTAGCATGCGCGCAGAGACCGCGAATGCGACAATTCGGCAACACATGAGATCTTTTGGCCGCACCCTTTCGAGGCTTCTTGGCGCCCGTGCAAATCGCATTGCGCCAGCGCGCGGACCCGTCCTGGGGTATTGACCATGGATCAACGGTTGCTGTCGAATTGACCTCTCATGGACCTGCTCCGCGAAATTCGACACAACCCGCTCTTCTGGCTGCTGGCCCTCGTGCCCGCACTGTTTGTGGTCGAGCTGTTCAAGCCTGATGCGCATACGCTTCTATTTGTGCTGTCGGTGCTGGCGATCGTTCCGCTGGCTGCGCTGCTCAGCCGCGCCACCGAATCCGTCGCAGCCAGGACGGGTGACACGATAGGCGGTCTGCTAAACGCCACCTTGGGAAACCTTACCGAGCTGCTCATCGCGCTGGCCGCGCTGCGTGCCGGACAATACGTTCTGGTCAAGGCGACCATCGCGGGAGCCATTGTCGCCAACTCCCTGTTCATGCTGGGTGCGTCGTTTCTGATCGGGGGGCTCAAGCATCATGTGCAGACCTACAATCGCAACAATGCCCGCCTGCAGGCAGGCATGTTGTTCCTGGCCACGATCGCGCTGCTGATCCCGTCAATCCTTGCCGAGACTGATCCTTCGCCGGCGATGGCGGTATTTGCTCAGGTCCTGAGCCTGGGCCTCGCGGTGCTGCTCATCGTCACCTACGGACTTGGATTGGTGTTTTCGCTCAAGACACACCGCGAGTTCTTCGGAGGAGCGGATCACGCCGAGTCCGGAGAGGCGTCATGGCCGATGAGCCTGGCGCTGGCGACCTTGGGCGGCGCCACGGTCCTGGTCGCGCTTGTGAGCGAGGTGTTCGTCGAATCGCTGCAGCAGGCCGCGGTCGCCTTGGGGATGACGACTGCATTCGTGGGCTTCGTCATCGTGGCGCTTGTCGGCGGCGCGGCGGAAATGTTGTCCGCTTTCTCAGGCGCGCGCAAGGACCGGCTGGATTTGAGCGTTGCCATCGCCTTGGGCAGCGCATCGCAGATCGCGTTGTTCGTCGCTCCGGTGCTTGTGGTTCTCAGCTACGTCATCGGACCCACGCCGATGAATCTGCAATTCTGGCCCGCCGCCGTGGCCATGATATTGATCGCAACCGTAACCGCGTTCCTTGCGACCAACAGCGGGCGTTCGGCATGGTTCTTGGGGGTGCTATTGATCGTCGTCTATTTGACTTTCGCCATGACGCTGTTCTTGTTGCCGCCCAAAATTCCGTGATCCGCTTCTGCTACAGCATCAGCCTATGCTCGCGGCCTTCCGAAAGGGCACTCGCTGAAGGGCTCGTTTAAACCCGCGCTGGAGGCTGTTCCAAGCCGAGTTTCGGGTTAGATAAGACGAGACGCGACACATCAGCCTTGCTCCCCACCTCATGAAAAAAATCGGCTTCCTCTCCTTCGGCCATTGGACCCCTTCGCCGCAGTCGCAGACGCGCTCCGGCGCCGACGCGCTCCTGCAATCCATCGACCTCGCCGTCGCGGCCGAGGAGCTCGGCGCGGACGGGGCCTATTTCCGGGTGCACCACTTCGCGCGCCAGCTCGGATCGCCGTTTCCGCTGCTGGCGGCCTGCGGCGCGAAGACCAAGACAATCGAGATCGGCACCGCCGTCATCGACATGCGCTACGAGAACCCGATGTACATGGCGGAGGATGCGGGCGCGGCCGACCTCATCGCCGGCGGGCGCCTGCAACTCGGCATCAGCCGCGGCTCGCCCGAGCAGGTGATCGACGGCTGGCGCCACTTCGGCTTCGCCCCGCCCGAGGGGATGAGCGACGCCGACATGGCGCGGCGCCACACCGAGGTCTTCCTCGAGGTGCTGCGCGGCGAGGGTTTTGCGCGCCCCAACCCGAACCCGATGTTTCCGAACCCGCCGGGCCTGCTGCGCCTCGAGCCGTATTCGGCGGGCCTGCGCGAACGAATCTGGTGGGGCGCCGCCACCAACGCCACCGCGGCGTGGGCGGCCAAGCTTGGGATGAACCTGCAAAGCTCGACACTCAAGATCGACGAGAGCGGACGCCCGTTTCACGTCCAGCAGGCGGAGCAGATCCGGATTTTTCGCGCGGCATGGAAGGAGGCCGGGCACACGCGCGAGCCGCGGGTGTCGGTGAGCCGCAGCATCTTCGCGCTGGTGGACGACCGGGACCGCGGCTATTTCGGGCGCGGGAGCGAGAGCGACGACCAGATCGGCTTCCTCGGCGGCAACGAGCGCGCCATTTTCGGGAGGAGCTACGCCGCCGAGCCGGACATTCTCGTCGAGCAGCTCAAGACGGACGAAGCCATTGCCGAAGCCGACACGCTGCTGCTGACCGTGCCGAACCAGCTCGGCGTCGATTACAACGCCCACGTCGTCGAGGTGATCCTGAAGCACGTCGCGCCGGGCTTAGGATGGCGCTGACGCGCCATTCCGCAAGGCGCACATGATTTGTGCTGTCATACGCCCCGGCTGCGGCATCCGCCCTGCCGCGAGCCTTCACCTCTCCAGGCACTTGCTGTTTAATGATGCGGACGCCCGCGCGTACGACCAGCCATGATTGCGTAGATCGTCATGAACCAGCCACCACGCATCCTCGTTGTCGATGACAATGAGCTCAATCGGGAGATCATGGCGTCCAGGCTGGGGGCACATGGATACGCGACTTTGCAAGCCGCCGACGGCGAAGAAGCGCTGGCAGCAGTCGGACGGCATGCCCCCGATTTGATCATCCTGGACGTCATGATGCCTCAACCGGATGGCCTCGAGGTCTGCCGCCGGCTCAAGGGCAGCACCGCATCCGAATTCGTGCCGATCATTCTGGTGACCGCGAAAGCCAATACTGACGATGTTGTGGCTGGCTTGGATGCCGGTGCAGACGAGTATCTCACCAAGCCGGTCGATCAGGCCGCCCTGATGGCCCGTGTGAGATCGGCTCTGCGCATCAAGTCGTTGCATGATCAAGTTCGGGCGCAAGCGGCCGACCTGGCAAATTTGAATCGAACTTTGACGCAGCGCGTGGAAGAACAGATTGTCGAACTTGAGCGCATCGGACGTTTGAAAGGATTTCTCCCGCCGCAAGTGGCCAAGCTGGTGTCCTCCGGCGATGGAAGCCTGCTGGAGAGTCACCGTGGTGAGATTTCCGTCGTTTTTTGCGACCTACGTGGCTTCACGTCCTTTGCCGAAGCGGCTGACCCAGAAGAGGTCATCTCGGTTTTGCGAGAGTATCACGACACGCTTGGGGTTCTGGTCGACAAGTTTGAGGGCACTGTAGAACGCTTTACCGGCGACGGTCTTCTGGTCCTGTTTAACGATCCGCTTCCTTGTCACGACCCATCGGGAACAGCGGTACGGATGGCCGTGGAGATGCGGACCGAGGTCGCGCGGCTGATTTCGAAATGGGGTAGGTATGGCCATGACCTCGGGTTTGGAGTTGGCATTGCCCATGGCTACGCTACCCTCGGATGCATCGGGTTTAGAGGGCGATTTCAGTATTCGGTGACGGGGACGGTCGCAAACCGTGCATCTCGCCTTTGCGATAAGGCACTCGACGGTCAAATTCTGGTCGACGCCAAAGTGTACGCAGAGGTTCAAGCGCTGGCGGAGCTGGACAGATTAGGCGAGTTCGAACTCAAGGGTTTTCGCCGTCCTGTTCAAGCATTCAACGTGCGCAGGTTGACCGTCAATGCAGGTAACTGAGCGCGCGAACGGTTCCGGCGGTTGATGCCCGACAACGGCGTCGTCTGATCGATGAGCCGCCCGGGCAACGTCTGGCACAATGCAGCGATGGTGAGCTGCTTCACCTCGAGACGCTCGGCGATCGGCTAAATGAACCCGGTGGCGTTCGGGCGGCGGGCCGGATCAGCCTGGGCGGGTGGCATCCAAACAGGCTGCAGGCGTAACGACCCGTCCGAATTCGAAGGCCGGTTTCTGGACCATGCCGGGCTCATCAAGCTTCGCGCTAGGCCGTGATTAATAGGGAAGATCAGTATGTTAGATGATCTTGTACATTGCAGCAATTTCGGCCTACGATTCAACTCCCATTTGTAGACCTTGTGACCTCCAGGGGTAGGGTCGCGATGCTCAAGGTTCGCCGGTCCGTCCTTGACCGCCTCCATCTCGCGGAGGCGCTGCCGCCGAATTCTTCGGTCGTCGGTCCGGAAGATGAACGCTCCAGCGAGATTGAGGAGTTGCGCAGCCGGAACCGCGAGCTTTTTGCGCTGCTCGAGATCTCGCAGACCGCAGCAAAGACCTCGGAGCCTGAAAAGATCGTCAGCACCACCCTGAACAAGTCCATGGAGATCCTTGGATTTGATGTGGGCTATGTTCGCACCCTGGACAAACAACGCAAAAAGCTGATCGTCAGTGCCGCCAGAGGTTTGTCGTCGCCGGAGTTCTTGACTACGGCTTTTCCCCTAGACTCGTCCGAGTCCATTGTCGGCAAAACGGTTTTCAAAACCCAAAAGCCCCACGTCAGCGCTGACGTCCGCAAAGATCCGGAATTCAAGGCCCGTACCCTGGAACGAGAAGGGCTCGTGTCCTTGGCCATGGTTCCTATCGTCTCCAACGAAAATGTTCATGGATTTATCGCACTTGGTAGTAGGCGGTTACATCATTTCTCCGGAATTGAACTGGGTGTGATTTCTGATTTTTGCTCCCAACTTGGATCTGGGCTGGCGAATGTTCAACTCCTCGATGGCCTCCAAGCGCGAGCTTCCGAACTGGAACAGCGCGTGCACGAGCAACTGGCGCGGGTTGAGCGGCTGGAAGGGCTAAAGCGTTTCTTTTCTCCTCAGCTTGCCGAGATGATTTTGGTCGGCGGTCCTGACGACCCTCTTAAAGCCCATCGCCGAGAGATAACGGCGGCGTCCGTGGGCTTAAAGGGCTTCACAGCGTTTGCCGCATATTCCGAGCCCGAGGAAGTGATGAGGGTGCTTGGGCAATACCATCGCGAGATGGGCAGGCTGATTTTCGAATATGGCGGGACCCTCGAGCGCTTCGCCGGCGAAGGCATGATGGTCTTTTTCAACGACCTGGTGGAGGTGGCGAACCCGGCTGAACGCGCGGTTCGGATGGCCTTCGCAATGCGCGAACGGGTGAACGATCTGTCGCAAGAATGGCGTCGCCTAGGTTATGATCTTGGCTTGGCTGTTGGCATCGCCCACGGTTACGCCACTCTCGGCAGCATCGGCTATGAAGAGCGCATAGACTATGGTGCTATCGGCACGGTCACGAACCTTGCTTTTCGCCTTTGCGATGAAGCCAATCATAACCAAATACTGGTTTCCCAGCGCGTCGCGTTGGGGTTGCTCGAGAGCGTCGTGCACAGTGAGTTTGCAGGCAGCTTGACGCTGAGGGGCTTTCCGGAACCCATCAAGGCGCACACCATCCTAGGCTTGAAAGACTAGCAAGGATGACGACGATTTCTCACGTCGCCCAAGCAATCGCTTCTTGATGTCCGAATATTTCGATCGAACTGCTTTATCGACGTTGCAACCACCTATTGTCGAGGGTGTTCGGGGTTGCCCTTAGCAGGGGGCCACCAAGGTCAAATTCCTTCTTCAGCCATGCAATAAGTCCTCCCCGTTTTGGATCTGTTTTTTTGACGTTGTCGAGGGCCCACTCCCGCATTATTTGGTGAGCTTTGTTGAGCAGGTCACCATCAGGCTTCTCCTGAAAGCCCAAAACCAAGGTCCCAACGGCGCGCCGAAAGGTGGCGGGTTCGCCGGGGCCGGGCGGAACCACACGGGGCGTCTCATTATCAATCACAAATGCAAGGCACGTCTGGTATAAATTCCCTGCCTTCGGGTCGGTAGCTCTTTCACCGGCTCTCTTTTCTCCCATCTCGGTGGTCCAATCCCGGTACTGAAATGCGTTGTCGCCTTCTTCATCGGCAAAATTAATGGCTTCCGCGTAGACTTCGGAGAGGACGTCATCTCCAAAACGCCAGAGGGCTGGATGAGGGTGATTGAACTTCATTCGATTATTGTCTACTCCCGCAGCTTCATACCAGCCGACAAAGATCGGAAGTGGCCAAGGCTTCTCACTTTCATTGAGCCGAATATGGAGCTCTTTCGGTAGTCCGGTTTGACCAGTGCCGTTTTCGATATCTTGAAACATCTCCGCCAGATATTTTTGTATTGTGCTGAAATCATCCAGGCTTATTCCGCCTGGAATCGGACGTTTACCGGATAATCTCTTGTCCCGATTTATTCTTACGTCTCTCCAACCAGGGCTGGCCATTACAATTCCTCTCCATCATGTTGGTGAAGTGCGCACTCCAAAACATGCTTGGATTCAGCTTATCATCGGACCTGGTATATTAATAGCCCCTGAGCCAAGGACCAGCCGCGACGGACGTTGACGACTGGTACGAGACGCTGAGTTGGTAGCGGGCGTTAGGGTGCAAGCATCTCACGACGTCGGGTGGTTACACCGTCTCGGCAAAACGGCAATCGGATTTGTGAGGGTGTGACGGCGCCTTAAGCCGGCCTAGCCGCGTCGTTTGCTGCAGTGCGCTGTTGGGCACTTCCGGACTTGGTGCGAGTCCGCAAAGCGCTTCAAAGTGGACGTCGCCGAACCGTTGCTCACCACGCTTGACTTATGAGTAGGCGCAAGAGCAGGCCGTGCGGGCTCAAGCCCGATTGCGCAGTTTGGCCGGAGCGACCATCATCGCCTGGCACCACTGGTCGCAGGAAACGCTGCCATGCCCGCATACGGACTCAACCGCGTTGTCGCTCTCGCCGCCGTTCTCCTGATAACGGCCCCGGTCCACGCTCAGCCCGGCGGCGGCGCGGAGAACGTGGTGCTGGCGGTGCCCAATGTCGCGCTCACCTTCGCGCCCGGCTATCTGGCGGAAGATCTGGGCCTGTTCGCCAAGCACGGGCTGAACCTCAAGAGCGTGGTGATCACCGGCATCGGCTCCGCCAACGCGGTGATTTCCGGCAGCGCGGACTTTGCGCAGATATCCGGGGCCACGCTCACGCGCGCCGCCGCGCGTGGCCAACGGCTGCTCGGCATCGTCGGCACGCTCAACCGGCCGGTCATCCAGATCGTCCTGCGCAAGGAGATCGCCGCGGCGGCCGGCTTCGATCCCAAGGCGCCGCTCGAGCGGCGCGCGCAGGTCTTGCGCTCCCGCACCATCGCGGTCGATTCCATCAACTCCGTCATCCACGCCTATGTGTTGCTGCTGGCGCGGCGCGCCGGCTATAGCCCCGACGACATCCGCATCGCCCCGATGGCGCCGAACAGCGCCATCGCCGCTTTCCAGACGCGTCAGGTCGACGGTTTCGCCATGTCGATGCCGTGGCCCTTGCAGGCTGTGCTGGACGGCAGCGCCGTCGTGATCGCCAGCGGCTCCGACGGCGACCCGCCCGACATGTATCCGTTCGCCCATAACACCTTCGTCGCAAAACCGGAGACGTGCGAGCGGCGCAAGTCCGTCTGCGTCAAGCTCGGCAAGGCCATGGTTGAAGCGATCGATGCGCTGCTCGATCGCCCGGCCGAGGTGTTCCCGCTGTTCCAGAAGCGCTTCGCGGCGATCGACGAGAAGCTGCTTGCCGCCGGCCTTGCGGAAATCCGCAAGGGCACGCCGCGCCCGCCGGCCGTGACCAAGGCCGACCTGGAGAACGCCGAACTCTACAATATCGGCGCCGGACTGCTGAAGCCGGAGGAGAAGCTCAAGTCGTATGACGGGCTCTACACGGACGAGTATGTGAAGTGAGCCGAACCGGCGCGTAGCAGCGGGGCCTCATGCTTCGAGACGCGTTGCTGCGCAACGCTCCTCAGCATGAGGGAGGATAAATATGCGACGTGAGGCGGATTCCGTGAATGTCATGCCCGCGAAAGCGGGCATCCAGTAACCGCAGATCCTAGGGCGAGTCCGCGCGTCATACGATGTCCTACTGGATCGTCCGCTTTCGCTTTCGCGGACGATGACAGCCAAGAGAGTCACGTCTCGTCCACGACGCGGTTGCGCAAGGTGCCGATGCCTGAGATCTCGACCTCGAGCACGTCGCCGGGCTTCATCCACAGCGGCGGCGTGCGGCGATGGCCGACGCCGTCGGGCGTGCCGGTCGCGATCACGTCGCCCGGCACCAGCGGAGTGAAGTCCGAGCAGAAGGCGATGATCTGCGGCACGGAGTAGATCAGGAGATCGGTGCCGGACTTCTGCACCTCCGCGCCGTTGAGGCGCGTGGTGAGCGTCAGGCGCGTCGGGTCCCGGATCTCGTCTGAAGTCACGATCCAGGGCCCGAGCGGGCCGGTGCCGGGGAAATTCTTCCCCGAGGTCACGGAGAATTTCTGGTAGTCGCGCACGCTGCCGTCGACGAAGCAGGTGTAACCGGCGACGTGATCGAGCGCGCGCGCAACCGGGATGTGGCGCCCGCCGCGGCCGATCACGATGGCAAGCTCGCCCTCGAAGTCGAAATGCTCCGACACCGAGGGACGGATCATCTCGCCGTCCTGCCCGGTCAGCGTATTGGCGAGGCGGATGAACATGCTCGGCTGCTTGGGCAGTTCGCGGCCGGTCTCGGCGGCATGGGAACGGTAGTTGATGCCGGCGCAGAGAATCTTTTCCGGGTTCGGAATCGCCGGAAGAAACTGGACCTGCGCGAGCGTGTGATCGGGCTTGGCCCCATCGGCAGCCTTTGCGATCTCGGCCAATCCATCGGCCGCGAGCACGTCACGCAAGGTCGCATAACGGCCGCCGAGCCGCTCATTCAGGGTGACCACGCCATCGCCGGACACCACGCCAAAGCACGCCTTGCCGTTGGCCAGGTAGCTCGCAAGCTTCATTCACAACTCCATTTCGCGCTCGACCGGCCGCCAGGCCAGCGCGCGGCGTTCGATGACATTGACCACGGCATTGATCGCCAGAACCAGCACCATCGCAATCACGATGCCGGCGAAAACGCCAACCGTGTCCGCGACTTGTCGGGAATGCTCGATGTAGTGACCAACCCCCTCGGTCGCGACCAGGAACTCGCCGACAATGGTGGCACTGACCGCGCGCGGCAACGCCACTTTCAGGCCTGTGAAGAAGAACGGCAATAGCGATTTCCAGATGATCTCGCGCGCGATCGCCGTCTCGCCGGCGCCGGCAATGCGCGCCATGGCGATCAGGCGCTGATCGACGGCGCGGATGCCCGCGGAGGTGGTGATGAAGATGATGTAGAACACCATCAGCGTCACCACCACCAGCTTGGGCAGGTCGCCGATGCCGAACCAGAGAATGAGCCACGGCGCCAGGGCGTATTTGGGAATGCCCATCGAGGCCATGATGTAGGGCTCGACCGCCGTGCTCACCCGCGGCGAGCGGCGCAGCAGAAACGGCAGCAGCACGCCGGCGACACAGGCGATGGCGAAGCCCAGTGCGGAGACGCGCAAGGTGGATGCGACATCCGCGGCGAGTTGCCCGCTCCGGGCGAGGGTGACGATGCGCGCGGCGACATCGAGCGGCGCCGCGAAGAACACCGAACTGAGCGTGCGCGCGCCCAGCTCCCATCCCAGCACCAGCAGCACGGCGAGCAGGAGCCGCCCTGCGACCACCACCCTTTTGCGCGCCGCGGCCGGCGCATCGGACACCATCGCAGCGGTCAATCCGGCGTCGGTCATTGGATGTCCGACCGGATGCGTTGGTAGACCGCGGCGAAGCCTTCGAGCGCGAAAATGTCCTGCACGTTGCGCGGGCGCGGAATCGGGATCGCGTGCTCGGCGGCGATCCGCGTCGGCTGCCGGCTGAGCACCAGCGCGCGGTCGCCGAGCGCGATCGCCTCGGTGATGTCGTGGGTGACGAAGATGATGGTCTTGCGCCCGAGGCCCCACAGCGTGAGCAGGTCGGCCTGCAGCTGGGTGCGGGTCTGCGCATCCACGGCGGCGAACGGCTCGTCCATCAGGATGACGGGCGGATCGTAGGCGAGGGTGCGGATGAGCGCCGCGCGCTTGCGCATGCCGCCGGACAATTCGTGCGGATAATAGCGCTCGAAGCCCGCGAGCCCGACGGCGCGGACGAGCACGTCGGCCTGCGCACGGGTCTCGTCGTTCAGGCGCCCCTGCACCTCGATCGGAAACAGCACGTTGTCGATGGTCGTGCGCCATGGCAGCAGATTGTCGTCCTGGGTGACGTAGCCGATGCGCCGGTCGAAGCCCGGCCGCAACATGCGCGCATCGTGCGAATTCACGGTCTCGCCGTTGAACACGATCTCGCCGGCGCTGGCCGTGTCGATCTGCGCGATCATGTTGAGCAGGGTCGACTTGCCGGCGCCCGAGGGGCCGATGATGGTCAGGAACTCGCCCGCGCCGACCGAGAACGACAGGTCCTGGATCACCCACGGCGACGGCTCGCGGCCATGGCGCGCGGGAAAGCGCTTGCCCAGGCTCCTGATCTCGAGCAGCGGCGTGTCGCTCATGCTCAGGTCCCGGTGTCGAGCACGGCGCGCGGCGGCGGCCGCCAGCGCAGCAGCGCCCGCTCGGCGGCGTTGAGCAGCCAGTTGGCGCCATGGACGACGAGGGTGGCGGCGAGGATCGCGGCGAACACCGAGGTGGTGTCGAAGTTCATCGCGCCGGTCTGCACCAGATAGCCGAGCCCGCGATTGGACGAGATCAGCTCGGCGATGACCGCGCCGCCGATGGCGTAGGGCACCGCGATGCGAAACCCGGCGAGAATATGCGGGACGGCGGCGGGAAAGACGATGTGGCGCGCGACATGGCGCTCGCCCGCGCCGGCGATCTGCGCCATCTGCACCAGCCGCGGATCGAGCGCGCGCACGCCCGCCAGCGTGTTGAAGTAAACGATGAAGAACACGACGCTCGCCACCAGCGCGACCTTGGATTCGATGCCGATGCCGAACCAGAGAATGAACAGCGGCGCGAAGGCGAGCTTGGGCGCGCCGTAGCCGCCGACCATGAAGGGATCGAGAATGGCGACGATCACGGGGTGGCGCCGCAGCAGGAACGGCAGCAGCACCGCCGGCGCCCCGCCGATGACCGTGCCGATCAGCGCCTCCTCGACGGTGTAGCCGCCTTGCACGATCAGTTCGCCGTTGAGCATCTGCGCGGTGAAGCGCGCGGCCACCGCGAGGGGCGAGCTCAGCCAGTAGGGACCGACGAGAACGCTACCGACCTGCCATGCCGCCAGGATGACGGCGAGCACGATCAGCCGGTCGGTGTAGGTGCGCCATCGCGTCATGGAGGCACTGTCGAGGCCGTGAACGGCTTTTCGAAGCTGCTGCGACAATCTTCGCGTACAATCAGGTCGCTGGTCCGTCATAGTACTATGGAGGGCTTGACAGGCGCGATAGGCACTATTGGTAACGATGGCTCAATTTCACGCTCAGGCGGCACTTGAGCGCCGGCTTAATTTAGAGTGCGGCTAACAGTCGGTTTTTCGCAATGATATTCCGAGGGACGCCGGTATGATCACGCGACGCATTTTTCTCACATGCGGCATCTTCGTGCCAGCGTTTGCGGAGCTCGTGGCCAAGGATGATTGCCCGATTCGCGGCGGTCATCCCCGCCTGCCTCGCATCGGCCGGCATCGCGGCCGCACAAACCCCCGTATCTCCAAAGCCGGACGTGAGCGCGCGAAACCCGCACGCAGATCCGCTGCGCGGCGGCTGGTATCCCTGGGATCCTTATCAGTACCGGGATTACAGGCGTGGGGCCCCGGTCCTGACCGGCTTCGACGTGGAAATCGAGCGCGCACTGGAGCGCATCCTGGGCGTGGAAATCCTCCTGCCGGAAACCGCCTGGAACGCGCATCTGGAGGCGCTGGCCGCCGGGACTGCGGATATCGCGGCCGGCGCGACCAGGAGCAGTCGCGCAGCGCATTTGCGTACTTCTCGAAGCCGTATCGCAGCGAGACCGACGTCCTGATTCTCCCCAAGGGCGCGGCCGGACGATACGCGTTCTCGACAATCGACGAGATGCTCGAGACCTTCGCGAAACAAAAATTCCGGCTCGGAGTCGTTGCCGGCTTCGTTTATGCCGACAGCCGCGTCAACGCGTTCATTGCAGATCCCACCTTCAAGGACTTGATCGTGCCCACAGGGAGTGATGCCCAGAATCTGCAGAACCTCCTCGCGGGCATCACTGACGGCTTCCTTGCCGACCGTATCGCTGCGGCGACCACGGCTTGGCGCCTCCATCAGGGCGCAGGCATCGAGGAGCATCCGCTGCGCTTCTCTACCGATATTCATTTCATGCTCAGCCGCGCAACCCAGACACCGCAGATGCTGGCGCGTCTCGACGCAGCCATCGACGAGTTGCAGCGCAGCGGGGAATTTCGCCGTATCGCCGCTTTTTACGCTTTGCCGGTGCTGATCAACCAGACCCTCGACAGCGAGTGGTTTCGCGTGCTCGCCTTCATCGGCACCATCGCGTTCGCTCTCTCCGGCGTCGTGCTCGCCTATGCGGGACAATACTCATTGTTCGGAGCCCTGATCCTCGCCACCCTTCCCGCGCTTGGTGGTGGCGTCGTGCGCGATCTGCTGTTGCAGCGAGACCCGCTGGGAATCGTTCGCAATCCCGAGGCACTGCTGATCGTGTTTGCGACCGTGCTGGCCGGGATGGTGGTCATCAAGACCGTGTCGCACGTTCGTGCGCCTCCGCTGGCCAAATACCTGCAATCGCACGCTCGTCTTGGCTCCCGATTGATCGAGGCATTCGATGCCGTCGCGCTTGCCGCCTTCACGGTTGTCGGCGTCGTGGTCGTGCTGGACACGTCGGCCAGGCCCCTCTGGCTGTGGGGTCCGATCGCCGCCGTCTTCACCGGCTCGTTCGGCGGCCTGATGCGGGACCTGCTCCGCCACGACCGCGTGGTCGCCAACCTGCGTGGCGAACTCTATCCCGAGATAGCCGCCGTCTGGGGGCTGGCCTTTGCCATTTTCCTGGAATGGGAAGGAGCACGATTGCAGCCGGAAGAGATCAGACTGGGCGTGATCGTGACGATTCTGGGCGTATTCCTGACGAGGATCGTTGCGATCGTCCGCGGCGCCAAAGGATGGTCGTACGTCTGAACGTGTCGCCAATGCTCATGACAAAGGGCAGGCTCCCCCGTCGGCAGTGCTGGACACGCAGCGTCGGCACTCCAATGCCCGCCCGGTGAAATGACACATCAGTTGAAGCTGTTGATCCAGGAACGGACTTCGTCCGGCGTGGTGCGATGGACCAGGGCCTCGACGAGGAGCTCCCTCAACACTGTCGCATCATACAGGGGGTCTTCCGACTTCCTGAGGTCGCTGATCATCGAAGCGATTGCCCCGGTCACATCGCCGGCGTCCAGTCTCGCGATTGCCCCCTGCTTACACCGGGCAAGGTGCTCTTCGCGCGTGACCATGCGTGCGTCCCTCCGCCCTAAATCTTCTTTTTTCTTAAAACGAGTATCATGATAATAATACAACTTAAAGGAGTGTATGTCGAGCAACTTTTGGTCTAGCGCCGGGGAAAATTTCCAGCCCTCGAGCAGGCCGCAACCGGAACGAGCCGGGGTCAGGATCCAAAAAAGCTTTGTGGGCCTGCATTCTTTGCGTGTTGATGGAGAAGATGCGCAAGCGCCCGTCGGCGGAGGCCGGCTTTATTGAACGATGCCTGCTCTCCACGGCGTTCTCGGTATCGACATAGGTCGTCGATCGGTCACGGGCGGCGCGGCAACTCCGCAGCGCTCTCTATATGCTGTTCCCCAGCCAAAGGCCGGGACGCATGTCCGAGGGACGCTGCCCCGACGCCATCTCGGATAGAGATGTCGCGCCAGATCATCGAACCCCTGGCGCTATCGAGGCGATATTTTCGATCGAGGTGGGCACTCCTTCGCGGCCTCATCCGCCTTTTTCTGCCGTTCCGCAGCGATGGCCAGGATCAACCGACGCAAAAGCGACCATTTGTCTTCGTCTTCGTCAGCAACAAGTGGCGGAGTCAAAGGCGATGGTATCGTCATGACCGTCTCTCCACCCGGCGGGTTATTGATGAGCCTCCTCCTACCGCAGAGTCATAACCTTCCTGTATGACGCACTTCACGGTGTGTGGTGACATTCTCCCGGACGCCGCCGCCGCTGACCAGCTCCTCCGATGCCGAGCGTGCGCGGGTAACTTGCGCGACGGCTGCCCCCCGCCGAAAACCCGGCCGGCGTCATCTCAATGCAGCGCCGGAGTTCGGCTCACACGGACCAGCGCAAGCACCGTGACGAACAGCATCGTGAACAGGGCAACGAGCGCCGCCGTGGCGTGGATATCTCCGGTCCACCAGACATGACCGTCATGGCTGGTGACCTCCACGGAATCGCCGCCCGCGAGCGGCTCGATCAATCGAGGCAGCATGACGGCTGCATACATGACCGCAGGCAACGCCCAGGTCGAGCGCTCGCCAAGATGTGCCGCCCTCGTCCACTCGGCCGAACGCCGCAAATACAAGGCGAACAGCAGATAGATGGTGAAAACGCAGAGGTACCAGCCGAGAAAATTGACCAGGGGCACGCCGAAGTAGCCGCCACCGTCACGCCAGATCCAGGCACCTGAGATCGTCGAGCTCGCGGGATCGATGCACAGATCCCACATCACCATCACGAAGCTCGCAAGCGCGGGGACGAGAACCACCTCCGCGCCGGTCAGCCGGTCGTCGAACCGATCCAAGAGAACATGTCCCAGCGTCCACGCGATGTAGCCCATCGAGAAATAGGCAGGCATGATCAGCAACGGCACCAACCAGAGCTTTGGACCAAGCTTGTCGGTGTAGACGTAGTGGCCGAATGGAAATCCCGTCTGGATGCTCACGGTCTCGTAGCTCCAGCTGACGACGAACGCGACGAGGAAAAAGACCACGAACTGCGTCCAACCGTAGCGGCGAATCCCATGCACGATGGCAAAACCCATGAGTATGCTCACCGAAATGAACGGGCTGAGGCGTTGCAGATCGCTGTTGTGCAGCAATCGTGCGGCGCCCAGGAGCACATAGAGAGCGATGAAGACGCAAAGCCATGCATTCCATGCTCTCGCTTGTTTGCCCATGGCCTGCCCTTGATTCCAAGCGTCGTTATCGATCTTGCAACCGTCGCTGCGGCCATTCTGGCGATTGTCCCCGCATCGTCAATTGCACGGCCGCAGTTCATGGAGTTCACAGCGTAAGGACGTACCGCCGCGATGGAATCGAGTTCAACGGCTCGACCTGAATTAGATCCGACAGCAACCCCAAAATCAGCCAGGAGCGTACAATGCTCGACATCGATGATGTAGATGAAGAACTTCAACGAGGGTTTGGGCTGTCGGTCAATGCGCTTGGGCCCCTCCTGACGGCCGGCGGCGACGCCGCCGAAATGAAATTCATGGAATGCTGCAGGTACCTGTGGCAGGCCGAGGGAGCGGAGTTGATAGAGCCTTTTATCGAGGCGGTCTTCAACAAGCTGCCGGACAAGTCGCGTTGCGTCCTGTTCCAGCGCATGCTGACGATCGTGTACCTGGCGCAGGATGCCGAGCCGACACCGCCGGAGTGAGCCGCGACTTCTAAGGTAGCTGAGCCGAAACAGCGTGCCTTACAATTCAGACGCTGACGTCAATGGTGGCTGTCCGGCCGTTCCCGGGCTTTCGAATCCAGCGACTGGAAGAAACTTTCCGCATCCTTGCCTTCGGCCAAATGGTCGATGAAGCGGTGCCAGAATTTCTTCCAGTACTTTTCCTCCCATTCCACGACCGACTTCTGCCAATATTTGAAATCGTCGTCCGTGGTCCATCCCCGCTTCTTGCCAAGGGCTTTCCAGAATGCAGGGTCGATGAACACGTCGGCCTGCATCGCCATGGCGATCTGCAGGGGCGAAATCCCCTCCATCTCCGGGTATCGCTCCACGTTGGGTTGATAACCCTGATCGACCGCCTCCTTGATCGCTTGCTCGATGGAACTCATCCGCACCTGACCAATGGTTCGCAGTTCCAGCGCAAAAGGAGCGCTGGATCGATCACCCCGACTTCGGCAGACAATATTTTGTAAAGATCAGCTTGAGCGCATCCTTGGTGCGTTCAACATCGCCACGAAGCATGATGGAATTCGAATTGTCCTTGTCGACCTTCGGCAGGAAATCAAACGTATGTTCTACGATCGTGCCGTCGCCCTCGAACGATATCCTGCTGTTCGTTTTGTCGATCATAATCTTATCCAGTCTGATCTCCTTCAAATAGTAGAGCCAGGAGTTGCCGGGTGTCTCGACCGAGACGATGCACCTGTTTTCGTCGACGATCGAGATCACCAATTGAGGGGTCTTGCCCTCGACGTTTCCGGAAAAAACGTAATTGACGGCCTGCTTGAACGCATCGTCGCCGGCCATCGCCGGGGCAGCCCACGCCGCTGCCGCCGTCAGAATCGCTACTTTCAAGCCGCGCATACTGCCTCGTAAAATCCGGGAAATGTGGACGCCGAACAGAGGTCTAGCAGGCGAAGGAATCCTCCGCCAACACGCCGCTTGCCGCGTCCCCCTCCCCTCAGACCGGCACGAACAGCTCGTCGACCGGAATGGGTGCCTTGATCAGCGACTGCTCTGCCATGTAGCGCACCAGCGCCTCCAGCGTGGGCCGGTTGGCCTCGACCCCATAAGGCCAGGGGTCACCGCCGAAGGTGGCGTCGATCTGGTCGAGCTCGGCGGGCAGGCCCGGCAGCATGTAGCGCAGCGCGCCGAGGTCGCGCATCTTGGCGAGCGCGAGGTCCTTGGCCGCGGTCATCGCCTGGTAGAGACTCGCGGCGACGAACGGATGCTGCTCGTAGGCGTCGCGGCGGATGGCGACGAGATGCATGATCGGGAAGATGCGCGTGCGCCGGTAGTAGTCGAGCTCGCGCGCATGAAAATCCGGGAACAGCCGCTGCACGTCGGGATTGGTGCGCAGCGCCAGCGGCAAGCCGCTGCCGATGATGGCCTGAATCTCGCCGGCCTCCAGCAGCTCGCTGAGTGAACGGCCGGACGCATTCTGCTCGATCGACACCGGCTTGAGCAGCGGCGGCGCCGACGGATGGCCGTGCGACTCCGCGCTGTTGGTGGCGCCCTGCAGCCAATGCACGCCCGAGAGATCGACCCCGTACTCGTCCTGCAGCAGGCCACGGATGAACAGCGCCGCGGTCTGGGTGTAGAGCGGGGTGCCGATGCGCTTGCCGGCGAGGTCCTTCGGCGTCCGCACCGCCTTGCGGTTGACGGTGATGAAGCCGTGCCGGAAGACGCGCGAGGGGAAGACCGGCAGCGCCACCATCTCGCGGCGGCCGGCGGCGTGGCGGCTGATGACCTCGGAGCTCGACATCTCGCAGGCGTCGAATTCGAGATTCTTCCCCATGCGGTCGAAGATCTGCCGAGGATCATCGATGGCGATAAAGTCGAGGTCGATGCCCTCGGCCTGCACCTCGCCGGTATAGAGCGCGAGCATGCGGTCATAGAGGCCGCAGGCGAAGGTCAGCGGAATTTTTGCCATCGTGTCTCCCGCGCATCCGATCCCGGGTGGCCGTGACCGGCGCCTGCCGGCGGTGGCCGCCATGCTGCACGACGTTCGGATCTCCCCCGCCCCGACTATAATGGGCCATCCCGCGTGGGGTGAAAAGCACCGGGCGCGAACAGTGCTGCAAAGGATCGATCGATGGCAAGCCATGTGTCCCGCGGCGAGTTTCACACCATGCTTAGCCCTGGCGCGGCACTGCTGCTGCCAGGTGTCGCCAATGCGCTGGCGGCGCGCATCGTCGCCGACCAGGGCTTCACCGCCGCCTATGTCACCGGCGCCGGCATCGCCAACACCTTTCTCGGCGTGCCCGATATCGGACTGGTGACGGTGACCGAGCTCGCGCAGCACGTTGCGGCGATCCGCGCGGCGTTTCCGGGGCCGCTCGTGGTCGATGCCGACACCGGTTTCGGCAATCCCCTGAACATGGTGCGCACCGTCGAGCTGCTCGAGCGCGCGGGGGCGGACGCGCTGCAGATCGAGGACCAGGTCTTTCCCAAGCGCTGCGGGCACTTCGCCGGCAAGGAGGTGATCCCGGCGGCCGAGATGGTGGCGAAGGTGAAGGCCGCGGTGGACACGCGGCGCGACCGCGACCTCCTGATCATCGCGCGCACCGATGCTATCGCGCCCGAAGGCTTCGAGGCGGCGATCGAGCGCGCGGCCGCCTATCACGACGCCGGCGCGGACGTGACCTTCGTCGAGGCGCCCACCACCATGGAGCAGATCGCCGACATCCCCCGCCGCCTGCCGTGGCCGCAGCTCGCCAACATCGTGCTGGGCGGGCGCACGCCGGAATTGCCGAACGAGAAGCTGAAGGAACTGGGCTATGCCGGAGTGATCTACGCCAATGTCGCGCTGCAGGCCGCGGTCAAGGGCATGCAGGCGGCGTTGGGCGAACTCAGGCGCAAGGGACATATGGGCGAAGCAACCGGCATGGTGGCCGATTTCGCCGAGCGGCAGCGGCTGGTGCACAAGGATCACTACGACGCGCTCGAGCGCAAATATGTCACCGAGCGCTGACCGCCGACGCGGGGCGGGCGTGGAGGGGCCAGCGTGAACGAGCGCACCCCGGTTCTGATCGTCGGTGCCGGACCGGTGGGGCTCGCGCTCGCCGGCGAGCTCGGCTGGCGCGGCATTGCCTGCACGCTGATCGAGAAGACCGACGGCGCCATCGAGCAGCCGAGGATGGACATCGTCGGCCCGCGCACCATGGAATTCTGCCGCCGCTGGGGCATCGCGGACTGGGTGCGCGACGCGCCCTATCCCGGCGACTATCCGCAGGACTGCGTCTATGTCACCAGCCTCGACGGCTATGAGCTCGGGCGCGAGCGCTTTCCCGGGCGCGCGCAGGAGCAGTGCCCGCCGCAGAGCCCGCAGAAGCGCGAGCGCGTGCCGCAGGACATGTTCGATCCGATCCTGCGGCGCTTCGTGGAGACCTTTCCGCACGTGCGGCTGCGCTACGGCGCCGAGCTCACGTCGTTTGAGGAGCCCGCGGGCGGTGTCGTCGCGCAGGTCCGTGACGTCGCCACCGGCGAGACCCGCGACGTTGCGGCCGACTATCTCGTCGGCACCGACGGCGGCGCCAGCCTGGTGCGCGAGCGCGCCGGCATCACCATGAGCGGCAACCCCGCGCTGACCTACACCACCAAC
>Ga0207675_100002156_pt1 | contig 19554 bp, 21 predicted proteins | sample KBSSwiS42_FD_184305 | JGI IMG/M metagenome (GOLD analysis project Ga0207675, IMG submission 184305) | Switchgrass rhizosphere microbial communities from Kellogg Biological Station, Michigan, USA - KBS Switchgrass S4-2 (SPAdes) (version 2) | ecosystem: Host-associated > Plants > Roots >...
TGCGATTCTCGGGTGGTACGAACGGCGACGGTGACACGCCGCCGAAGTCGCGTAGGGCGCGGGCCTCGGCCAGTTCCCACTTGTCACTGCTGGCGTGGGCCGCGCCCGCCACCTCCCAGAAGCGGTACCGATCGGTGTCGGGCTGCCGCACGCTGAAGTAGTCGTTGTTGGCGCGGATCGTGTAAATCCAGATCCGATCCATCGACCTTCGGTAGTGCCCCTCGACGAAATCCCGGGCGCGGTCAAAGTCCCACGTGGTGCTGACCCAGGCGCTGGCCACGTCCGCCTGCGATTCCGCGCAGGCGTTATGGAACACGTGCGCCAATACGTTCCGGTTGCTGCCACGCCCGATGAGTGTCTGCGTCGCGCCCGCGGGAGAGCTCGGGTTCCTGATCGACCCGATTGGCCCCGGCACCCGGGCGCTCTGTGAGCTCTCTCCCGGCGATCGGCTCGGGATCCTCGGACCGCTCGGCAACGGCTTCCGGCTCGAGGTCGACCGCCCGCTCCTGGTCGGCGGGGGAATCGGCGTGGCCCCGCTGCCGTACCTCTCCGAGGCGCTCGGCCGCCCGCCGGCCGTGCTCGGCTTCCGGACGGAGTGGCACGCGGAAGCCGCGGCCCTGGTGGCTAACGCCGAAGTCGTGATCGAGCCGACGTACGTGACGGAGGTCATGCCGCGTGAAGACGACGTGCTCGCCTGCGGGCCGGAGCCGATGCTCGAGGCCGTCCGCCGCCTCGCGCCGCGCGCGCAGCTGGCCTGGGAGGCGCCGATGGCCTGCGGCTACGGGGCCTGCTACGGGTGTGCGGTGGAGATCGACGGCGAGCTCAAGCGACTCTGCGTGGAGGGGCCGGTCCTTGCGGCTGCTTAACGCGAGCGGCTGCCTCGACGCGCTGACCGCACCGCAGATCGCGCGGGAGCTGGACGCGTTCGTCACCAAGACGGTGACGCCGCTCGCGCGGGAGGGGAACCCGCCGGTACGGATCGCCGAGACCGAGGTCGGGATGCTGAACGCGATCGGCCTCGCCAACCCGGGGATCGAGGCGTTCCTGAGCGGTCATCTGCCGCATCTCGCCGCGCTTGGCCCGCCGATCTGGGTCTCGGTCGGCGGCTTCTCGGTGCAGGACTACGTCACGGTCGCCGAGCAGCTCGGCGGACGCACGGAGGTCGCTGCCCTCGAGCTCAACCTCTCCTGTCCGAACGTCGACGAGGTCCCGGAGAACGTGGGGGAGGTGGTCGCGGCGGTTCGCGCCGTGACCGGCAAGCCCCTCTACGCGAAGCTCTCTCCTGCCGTCCCCGACATCTCGGAGACGGCACGTGCCGCCGAGGCGGCCGGCGCAGACGGCCTCAGCCTCGTGAACACGATCCGCGGTCTCGCCCTCGACGAGCGCACGCTGAGGCCGACGCTCGCCCGCGGCGCCGGCGGCCTGTCGGGGCCCGCGCTGCGTCCGATCGCGCTCGCGGCCGTCCACTCCTGTCGCCGCGCGACGGGGCTGCCCATCGTGGGAATGGGCGGTGTCTCGTCCGGGCGGCACGCGCTCGAGCTCCTTGCAGCCGGCGCTAACGACGTCGCAGTCGGCACCGCGATGTTCTCGGACCCCGGCGCCGCGAACCGCATTCGCTCCGAGCTCGCCGCCGAGCTGGCGGCCCTGGGCATCGCCAATCCTGACAACGCCGTCGGAGCTGCGCACGAACCCGGGGCCGCTACCCTCGACCGTGAGTCGAGAGTTGAACGAGAAAAATACCTGCATAGCCCCGCAAATATGGCGGGTTGACCGATCCTCCGAGCTTGTTAGTATCCCCCGCCGTGGCCGCCCTCAAGACTCAGGCGCAGGCGCCGCTCCGTTCTCTCGACCAGCGGATGGAAGCTCTCAAGCGGGCGAACGACATTCGCGTGCGGCGTGCGCAGCTCAAGAAGGACCTCAAGTCGGGGGCGGCCAGGATCGAGGAGATCCTGAGCAACCCGCCGGAGTACGTGTCGACCGCGAAGGTGTTCGACATGCTGATGGCCGTGCCGAAGTTCGGCCGCGTCAAGGCCGCGCGGTTCCTGAACCAGTGCCGAATCAGCCAGTCGAAGACCGTGGGCGGCCTCTCCGATCGCCAGCGGGCGGAGCTCATTGGGCTCTTCCACCGTTAGACCGGTCTTCGTCATCACCGGCACCTCCGGCGAGGGCAAGAGCACCCTGGCCAGAGCCCTCGCGGAACGCGTGTCCGAGCTCGAGCTCGCGGTCTCGGCGACGACGCGGCCGCGCCGCCCCGACGAGCAGGATGCCCGCGACTACTACTTCCTGAGCGAGGAGGAATTCAGCCGCCGTCTCGAGTCCGGCGAGTTCCTCGAGTGGGTCGAGCTGCCCTGGGGGGAGGGCTACCGGTCCGGAACGCTCTGGTCGGAGCTCGACCGAATCGCCTCGGAAGGGCACTCGCCGCTGCTCGAGATCGAGACCGGCGGGGCGCTACGTGTGCGGGACCGCGTTCCTGCGGCCGTGACGATCTTCGTCACCGCTCCGAGCACGGAGGAGCTCGAGCGCCGGCTCCGGGTACGCGCGACCGAGAGCGAAGGCGAGATCGAGGAGCGGCTGGACGTCGCCCAGAGCCAGCTCGCCCTCGAGCCGGAGTTCAAGCACAAGATCGTGAACGACGATCTCGACCGCGCGCTGGACGAGCTGGAGGGAATCGTCCGCGCAGAGTTGCGGGCGGCCTGTACCATGCCCGCGCATGATCCATCCCCGCATTGACGAGCTGCTCGACAACGTCGACTCGCGCTACGCCCTGGTGATCGTCGCGGCGAAGCGTGCCCGGCAGATCAACAACTACCACCACCAGCTGGGCGAAGGCACCTTCGACCAGTTCCTGCCGCCGCTGGTCGAGTCGCGCTCGAAGAACTACTTGACCATGGCCCTCGAGGAAGTCTCCGAGGGCAAGATCAAGTACACGTACCCGAAGTAGCGGAGAGGCCGCCCGGAGGCGGCCCCCTCGTCGACTACTTCTTCGTGACCTTGAAGTCGGTGTGCATCTGCGACTCGTGCACGGAGCAGTAGGCCCTCCAGCTCCCCGGCTTCAGCGTGATCACCACGGACTTCGAGCCCGTGAACGGGGTCGTGGTGATCTGCTTCTCGAAGTGTCCGCCCTTCTCCCATTCCACCTTGAAGTTGTGGAAGTCGGACTTGTCCGTGATCGCGAACTTGTACTTGCCGGCCTTGAGCGACTTCACCTTCTTGCCGTTCATGGTCAGCTTGATCGAGTAGCCCGGCCCGACGACGCCTTTCAGCGTCGGCATCTTCGAGGTTCGGCCGAGCGCGCCGCCTGCGACCACGAGAGCGGTCGCAGCCAGGACGACGAAGGCGGCGAGTGGCTTCCTCGACATGTGGCTCCTTCCTGTTGGGAATGGACGGGTCTACGGAGCCGCACACGCTTCGGATTGCCGACTGTCATCAAATGCCTGCTCAGGGCACAATGTGCAGCGTGCCGCGGGTAATTCTCGGAGTGACCGGTGGAATCGCCGCCTACAAGGCGTGCGAGCTTCTGCGCCTGCTCGTCCAGGCTGGCCACGAGGTCACGCCGGTGCTGACGCCCGAGGCGGAGAGCTTCGTGAGCGCGAAGACGTACGAAGCGCTCGCTCGCCGTGAGATGCCGCGTGAGCTCTACCCGCACCTGGTCGAGGCCGACATGCTTGTCGTTGCGCCGTTGTCGGCGAACACGCTGGCGAAGGTCGCACACGGCGTGGCCGACAACGTGCTCACGCAGACGGCGCTCGCGTTCGACGGCCCGGTTATCGGCGCACCGGCGATGAACCCACGCATGTGGGCGAGCCCGGCGACGCAGGCCAACGTCGGGGCGCTGCGGGCGCGGGGAATCGAGCTCGTCGGCCCGGAGGAGGGGGAGACGGCCGAAGGCGACGTCGGCGTGGGGCGGATGAGCGAGCCGGAGACGATCTTCGAGCGGGTGGACTCGCTCTTGGCCACGCGCGAGCAGCTTCGCGGCCGCCGCGTGCTCGTCACCGCCGGCGGGACGCGGGAGCCGCTCGACGCGGTGCGGTTCCTCGGGAATCGCTCCTCCGGCCGCATGGGGGCCGCGCTGGCGGCCGAGGCCCGCCGCCGCGGCGCCGAGGTCACGCTCGTCGGGTCGAACCTCTCGGTGCCTGCGCCCGTAGGAGTGGACGTGGTGCACGCGCCGACCGCCGAGGACGTAGCCCGCGAGACCCTGGCACGCGGCCACGCCGACATCGTCCTCATGGCCGCGGCCGTCGCCGACTACCGGCCCACCGAGCCCGACGCGGAGAAGCGGCCCAAGGACGGCCGGCCCTGGACGGTAACGCTCGAGCCGACGACCGACGTGCTCCGCGAGCTCGGCGAGCGCAGGACGAACGGCCAGCTGCTCGTCGGCTTCGCGGCCGATCGCGGCGAGCGCGGCCTCGAACGTGCGCGCGAGAAGCTGGCCAACAAGCGCGCCGACCTGATCGTCTTCAACGACGTGGCCCGTGACGACGTCGGCTTCGACGCACCGGACAACGAGGTCGTCCTGGTCGCGGCCGAAGGCGAGCGCCGCATCGAGAAGGCCTCGAAGGAGCGGATCGCGGCGGCTATCCTCGACGAGGTCGCACGGCGTCTGGAGGAGGCGGATGGACGAAGCGGTCGGTAGGGAGCGCATCGACACCCAGGCGGCGGACGCAGTTCAGCGGATCGTCGACAACCTCGCCGTGGTCGTGCACGCGCCCGAAGAGACCCTGCGTCTCGTCGTCCTCTGCCTCGTCGCGGAAGGTCATCTGATCATCGAGGACTTCCCGGGAGTGGGGAAGACCATGCTCGCGAAGGCATTGGCGCGCTCGATGGACTGCTCGTTCTCCCGGCTCCAGTTCACGCCTGACCTCCTGCCCTCGGACGTGACCGGCGTCAACGTCTTCAACCAGAAGACGAACGAGTTCGAGTTCCGGCCGGGCCCGGTGTTCGCGAACCTGCTGCTCGTCGACGAGATCAACCGCGCCTCGCCGAAGACCCAGGCGGCGCTGCTCGAGTGCATGCAGGAGGATCAAGTGACGGTGGACGGCGTCAGCTACGAGCTGGCCGCGCCGTTCATGGTGGTCGCGACGCAGAACCCGATCGAGTACGAGGGCACCTATCCGCTCCCCGAGGCCCAGCTCGACCGCTTCACGCTACGGGTCGCGATCGGCTACCCGCCGCTGCCCGACGAGGCGCGGATGCTGACCGAGCAGACGAGCGACCCACCGCTCGAGTCGCTCCAGCCGGTCGCGAGCGCTGCGGACGTGCGCGGGCTCACGGCCGCCGCGACCGAGGTCTACGTCGAGGAGAGCCTGAACCGCTACGTGGTCACGTTGCTCCGCCAGACCCGCTCGGACGCGAGGCTCTATCTCGGAGCGAGCCCCCGGGCGGGCATCGCGCTGCTCAGGGTCGCCAAGGCGCGGGCGCTCGCCGACGGGCGCGGTTTCGTCTCGCCCGACGACGTGAAGGCGGTCGCCGAGCCGGTGCTCGCCCACCGGTTGATCGTCGCGCCGGAGGCCCGCTCGGCGGGACTCACCGGCGGCGACCTCGTCCGCGACACGCTCGAGCACACTCCGGTTCCGGTATGACCCACCGGGGGAGGGTCGCGCTGGCACTCGGCGGCGCGACCTACCTCGCTGCGTGGGCCTTCGGCTCCAAGGTGCTCTACCCGGTGGCGCTCGGCCTGGTGGCGGCAGTGGTGCTCGCCTGGCTCTGGACGCGCCTGGCGAACCGGCCGGTCCAGCTGCGGCGCTACCTGCCTTCCGGCGAGCGGGTCGAGGGCGACGATGTGAAGGTGCGGCTCGAGCTGCTCGGCGAATGGCGACTCATGCCGGCCAAGTGGGTCGTCTGCGAGCGGATCGGCTCGCTCGGGGAGCGCGCGACGCCGCTGGCCGCGCACGGGCGCGCCTCCTACATGCTCCGCGGGCTCCGGCGGGGGCGCTACTCGTTCGAGGACAGCCGGGCGGAAATCGAGGACCCGTTCGGGCTCGAGCGGGTCGAGCAGGAGCTCTCCGCGCCGGGCGCGCTGCTCGTCTACCCGCGCTTGGTGGACCTCGACCGGCTCTTTTCCGAATCGGGCGTGCGGGCGCACGACGGGCGGCGCCTGCTCCTGCAACGACCGGCCGGATTCGACCTGCACAGCGTCCGCGAGCACGAGCAGGGCGAGTCGCTGCGCAAGGTGCACTGGCGCTCGACGGCCAAGCGTGGGCAGTTGATGGTCAAGGAGCTCGAGGACTCGCCCCGCGACGAGGTGGCGGTCGTCCTCGACGGGGATCCGGCCGCGGTCGTCGGCGAGAGCTTCGACGTGCAGGTGCGGGCGGCCGGATCGATCCTGCTCGCCCACTCGCGCCGTGGCCGGCGTGCGGTGCTCGTGATCAACTCGAGCCGTCGCGAGCTACAGCGGGTGCACGCGGGCGAGTCCGACTGGCGGCAGGCGCTCGACCTGCTCGCCGCAGCGGAACCGGGCGAGGGGCCGCCGCTGGCAGCGGTGCTCGCCGACGAGGGCCACGTGGCGGGACGGGCCTCGGAGCTTGCCGTCGTGACCGCATCGCTGGCGCCGCGCCTCGTCGAGCGGCTCGTCGAGCGCTCGCTCGCGAACCGCAGCGTCTCGCTCGTCCTGATCGACACCGCCAGCTTCGCGGGCGCGCCGCGCGAGCGGATCCCGGAGCTCTTGCGACTTCGTGCGGCAGGCGTGGCGGCGGTCGTAGTGCGCAGGGGCGACGACCTGGCCGAGCGGCTGGGCGCGCCGGAGGCACGGGTGGTTGCACATGGGTAGGACGCTGGCCGTCAGCGCCTTCGCGGCGACGCTGATCGCCTGGAACTGGCTGCGTCTCGAAGAGCGCACCGGCTCGGCCCAGGTAGCGTTGGTGGTCGCGCTCGCGCTCCTTCCGGCGCTCGTCCCTGGCGCTCGTCGCCGCGCCGCGGTAGCCGTCGCCGCCTTCCTGGTCGCAGGCGCGAGCGCCTTCGACCTCTCGGTCGCTTGGAGCTTCCCGGGACACCTCCTGGCACGCTTCGGCGGCGGGTACCTCGACTTCTACGACGTGCAGGTGCCGTTCGATCCCGCCGCCCACCCGCGGATGCACGGCGTGCTCCTGATCGCGGTCTTCGCCTTCACGCTCTGGGTCGCGCTGGCGGCCGCTGCGCGGCGGCCCGGCCTCGCCGCCGCGGGTCTCGTCGTGGGCGCGGGCTGGCCGGGCACGCTGTATCCCGGTCACGACCTCCTGCGCGGTGCGCTGATCCTCGTCGGCGTCCTCATCTCGATCGTGTGCGTCCGGCGAGGACCCGTACGCGGGGTCGGCGCCGCGCTCGCGGCAGGGGCGCTCGTGCTCATCGCCGCCGTGGGGGCGTCGAGCTCGCCGGCAATCGCGAAGCACGCGTTCCTTGGCTGGCAGCACTGGGACCCGTATACGCGGCCCGCCAAGCCGGTCGACGTCTCGTACGTGTGGGACTCGAGCTACGACGACCTCACCTTCCACGGCAAGCCGACCACGGTGCTCCGCATCAAGTCGGACTCCACGGCCCGCTACTGGCGCGCGACGGTCCTGAATGCCGTCATCGGAGGAAAATGGTCAGAGGACTACTCCCCCGATCCGGTCCAGCACGCTCCCTTCGGCGAGCCGGGTCTGATTCCGAAACGGCAGCTCGACGACAAGTTCTGGGTCCCGCAAACCGTCAAGGTCGAGGCCCTGAAAGACAAGCACCTGGTGGCGGCGAGCACGCCTGCCCGCTATTTCGCCTCGAGCGTCGGGCAGGTCGGCTACGACGCGACAGGCATCGCCGAGACGGAGCATCCGCTCCATCGAGGCGAGACGTATGAAGTAGTGAGCTACTCGCCCTCGCCGACCCCGGAACAACTGGCGCGTTCGAAGCCGGTGTATCCGTTGCTGATCCGCGCGGGCGAGTACCGGGAGGTCGAACATCACGTCTATCCGGAGCTGTTCGGCGCACCGAACCGGAAGCGCAACCTCGACTTCCTGTTCTCGAAGTCCGTCTACGCGGAGCAGCTGCGGCCGTACCGGCCGCTGTACGTCCTGGCCGAGCGCGTGGCCGGCGGGGCCAAGAGCCCGTACGCCGCGGCTGTCGCGCTCGAGCGCTGGTTCCGCGTCGGCGGCGGCTTCCTCTACGACCAGCATCCGCCGCGCACACCGCCCGGGGTGCCGCCACTGGTCGACTTCGTCACCCACACGCACCAGGGCTACTGCCAGCACTTCGCGGGCGCGATGGCCCTGATGCTCCGCTACCTCGGGATCCCCTCGCGGGTCGCGGCCGGCTTCACCAGCGGCCGCTACGACCGGGGCTCCTCCGAGTGGGTCGTCTCCGACCGCAACGCGCACGCGTGGGTGGAGGTCTGGTTCCGCGGCTGGGGCTGGCTTCCGTTCGACCCGACGCCTGGCCGCGGCGGCCTGAGCGGGCCGTATTCGTCGTCATCGACCGCCTTCGACGTCGCCGCGACGGCGGCGGTTCTTCGCGGCGCCCAGGGAATCAGGAAGTTCGGCGGCATCGCCGACCAGCTGGGCTTCGGTGGGACGGGGAGGATCGCGTCCGAGGTCTCCGACCTGGCGGCGCCGTCGACCACTTCCTCGAATCGCGGCTCGCGCACGTGGGGCCTGTTTCGCCTCCTCCTCGCCGTCGTGGCCGGGCTCGCGCTGCTCGTGATCACGGCGAAGCTCGCCATGCGGCGATCCCGCTACCTGACCCGCGACCCGCGCCGCCTGGCCGCTGCCTGCCGTAAGGAGCTGCGCGACGTCCTGCTCGACCAGCAGGTCGAGGTGCCCCCGAGCGCGACGGTACGTGAGCTCGCGGCCCTCGTGGAGGCCGAGTTCGGCGTCGACGCAACCGCGTTTGGCCTTCACGCGGACGCGGCGCGCTTCGGCCCGACCGCGGTGGCCCGCGAGGCGGCCCGGGCCACGCGCGGCGACCTGCGCCGGCTGCGGCGAAGCCTGCGGCGGGAGCTGAGCCGCTTCGAGCGGGCTCGAGGACTGCTGTCGCTTCGCTCCTTGGGCCTCGCCGGATAAGTGCACGCGGTCGTGATGGCGGCCGGAGAGGGCCGGCGCATGCGTCCGTTGAGCGAGCGCTGGCCCAAGCCGGTGCTCCCGATCGACGGGCGGCCGGTGATCGCCTCCCTCCTGCGGGAGCTCGTCGCCGGCGGGTTCGGCGAGGTGACGGTGGTCACCGGCCACCTTGCGGAGCAGGTCGAGGAGCTTCTCGGCGACGGGAGCGCCTTCGGCATCGCGGTCCGGTACGCGCGGCAGCCGAAGCCGGACGGCTCGGCCGACGCCGTCGCGCGGGCGCTGGAGGGAGGGGTGCGCCCTCCCCTGATCGTGAGCGCGGCGGACACGCTCTACTCACCCGGTGACGTCGGCCGGTTCGCCGAGGCCTTTGCCGCGTCAGGCAAGCCGTCGGCGCTCGCCTGTGTTCCCGACGGCCGCCCCGCGCCGCTGTGGGGCCTGACGGAGGCCGTCACCGCCGTTCTCCACGAGCTTGCCGGTCCGCCATTCGAGCTTCTGGAAGCGGTTCGGCGGGCCGGTGAGATTGCCCGCGTCGAGATCGGGAAGACGCGAGGCGTCACGGGTCCGCTTGACTTGGTGAGAGAGAACTTCCCGTACCTGAGATGACCGAGACCTTCGACCTCTTCCAGCAGGGCCGCGACCACCTCGCCCAGGGCAGGGCCGCGCAGGCGACCGTGCCGCTCGAGAAGGCGAAGAAGCGCGAGCCAGACAAGGCCTCGATCCGCGAGGCGCTCGGAATCGCCTACTTCCGCATCAGGCGCTACGAGGAGGCCGAGGCGGAGTTCCGCAAGATGCTGGAGCTCGCCCCGGTGGACGACTACGCGCACTACGCGCTCGGGCGCTGCCTCGAGAAGCAGGGCCGCGAGCACGAGGCGAACGGCCACTACAAGCTCGCGAGCTCACTGAGGCCCGGAAGCCCTGACTACGAGTCGCGGATCAAGAACCTGGACTGAGCCGGCCGCGGCTCAGTCCAGTCTTTCGCCGGTGACGCGGCGGATCTCCTCGAGGGAGGAGACGCCTTCGAGGCAAAGGCGGAGCCCGTCCTGGCGAAGCGTGGTCATGCCGTTCCTGACGGCGGCATCGAAGATCTCGTCGGTCGAGGCTTCGATCAGCCGGCGGATCTCCCCGGCGATCGGCATCACCTCGTAGAGCGCGACGCGGCCTCGGAAGCCGGTCTCGCTGCAACGGCCGCAGCCCTTCGAGCGGTGGAGATAGATCTTGCCCTTCTGCTCGAGCAGGCCCATCTGGGCGAGCTCCTCGTCCTCGGGCCAGTAGGACTCGCGGCAGTCGACGCAGAGGCGGCGCGCGAGGCGCTGGGCGACGATGCAGTTGACCGCGCTCGCGAGCAGGCCCGGCTCGACGCCCATGTCCTTCAGGCGCTCGACGGAGCTGGCCGCATTGTGCGCGTGAACGGTCGAGAGCACGAGGTGGCCGGTCATGCCGGCCTGCATCGCGATCCTGGCGGTCTCCTCGTCGCGGATCTCGCCGACGAGCAGCACGTCGGGATCGCTGCGCAGGATCGTGCGCAGCCCGCGCGCGAAGGTGAGTCCGCCTCTGGGCGAGATCTCGATCTGGTTGATCCCGCGGATCTGGTACTCGACCGGGTCCTCGATCGTCATCACGACGCGGCCCGGGTCGTTGAGGAGGTGGAGGGCTGTGTACAGCGTGGTCGTCTTGCCGCTGCCGGTCGGCCCGCAGACGATCACGGCACCGTAGGGCTGGCGGATGGCGCGCTCGAACGGCTCGCGCGCGGACGGTGTCATCCCGAGCTCAGCGAGGTCCGGCTTGCTGACAGCACGGTGCATGATCCGGAGCACGACCTGTTCTCCGTGCGTCGTCGGCATGATCGCCACGCGCAGGTCGAGCGGGTGCCCTCCGAACTTGATCGAGACCCTGCCGTCCTGGGGCGCGCGCCGCTCGGCGATGTCGAGGTTGCCCATGATCTTCAGCCGACTGATCACGCCGAGCTGCATCGCCTTCGGGATCGTGGCCACCGGGCGGGTGACGCCGTCTATCCGCGCCCGGACGATCATCTCGTCCTCCTGAGGCTCGAAGTGGATGTCGGAAGCGCCGTCCTCGATGCACTGTGCGAGCGTGGCGTGGACGAGCTTGACCGCGGGCGTGTCGTCCGAGGCCTCGAGGATGTCCTCGCGCTGGGCGGTGGCGTCGAAGAGCTCCTCGACCTCCGCGCCCGTGACCTCTTCGACGTCGATCTGCGTGCGGTAGAGCTTCTTGATCGTGCGCTCGAGGTCGCCGGGGTCCGACACCGCGAGCCGCACGTTGTGCCCGAGGGCCAGGCGGAGATCGTCCGCGCGACCCACGTCGGTCGGGTCGGCGACGGCCACGAGCAGGAGGTCGTCGTTCACGAACCGCACCGGGATCGCCTGGTAGCGGAAGGCGAGATCCTTCTGGAGGAGAGTGGCGGCCTCGTGGTCGGGCTCGGTCTCGGAGAGGTCGACGTACTCGAGCCCGGCCTGCTCGGCCAGGGCCTGCGCGAGGTCGGAGCTCGAAACCCAGTTGTGCGCCACGACGATCTCGCCAAGGCGGCGGCCGGTCAGCGTCTGCTCCTCGAAGGCCTGCTTGACCTGGTCCACGGTCAGGAGGCCGCGGTTGATCAACAGCGAGCCGAGGTGCTGCCACGGAAGGTGGGCCGCTTCCACGACGGCTATATCGTCAAAACCGAGCTCAACATGAAGGCCGTGGTGCAACGGGTGTCGAAGGCGCGCGTTCGGGTGCGCGACCAGGCGGCCGGCGAGATCGGCGCCGGCCTGTGCGTGCTGCTCGGAGTCGCGCGCGGGGACGGTCCCCCGGAGGCGGTACGGCTGGCCGGAAAGGTGGCCCGGCTGCGGATCTTCGAAGACGACGAGGGGCGCTTCGACCGCAGCCTCCTCGACACCGGCGGCGAGGCTCTCGTGGTGAGTCAGTTCACACTCCTGGCCGATACCACACGCCAGAAGGGAACTAGGCCGGACTTCTCCCTGGCAGCGCCGCGGGAAGCCGCCGAACCGCTCTACGAAAGCTTCTGCGAAGCGCTACGAGAGCTCGGCGTCCACGTCGAGACTGGCGTCTTCGGAGCGCGGATGGCCGTCGAACTCGTCAACGACGGGCCGGTCACGATCTTGCTCGAGTCGTAAGCCCTCGGAGCCGCCGCTGGGTCCGAATCGGAAAACCTACCGGCCTCGGTGGACCCCAGTGGTGAATGGGCCCGCTCTTTTGAACGTTCAACGGTCAGGGTCTTGGCCGTCAGCTCGGGCCGGGCGGCGAGCCGAACGGCCCCGACTGTCGAGCTCGCTCGAAAAGAGGAGGCGCCAGAACGACAGCCAACCGTCAGTCCCCCATCGCCCTAGACGCCTCGTACTGATAAACGAGCGTCCGCCGTTTCCGGGTTCGCCCCAAGTCACGCGGCAGGCCGACCGCAAGGACAGACCCACCACGGCATCTGCTGGGTAAGGCGCACAGGGCGGCTCGGCTAGCGGCTCGGCCGTCCTGAGCGCCACCCTTGTCATATGGTCGCCGTGCCGTTCGGTCCCAGCCGACAACCGGAAGTGCGTGGAGTTCTTCTGCTACCACCGCGATCGGCCCGGCTCCGTGGCGCTTCGCGACGAGCTGCTGGAAGAGCACTGGTCCTACATGGACCGGTACGCGGCGGAGATGATCGCCCGCGGCCCGACACTCGCCAGCGACGGCGACACGCCCACGGGCAGTGTGCACATCGTCGACCTGCCAGATCCCGCCGCAGCCCGTGTGTTCGCCTTCGATGAGCCCAACTACCAGGCCGGCGTGTACCGGGACGTGTTGCTGCGCAGGTGGCGCAACATGTTGGGGCGCACAATGTGGGATTTTCCTGGTGGTCGGGCCGGTGGCAACCGGTACTTGGTGCTCGGCCTCGGCACGGGTCAGGCTGCCGACCTCGCCGTGCCGACCGTTCAGGACGAGCTGATCGCATTCGGGCCGCTGCTGTCCGACAACGGCACCAGCTGGCTCGGTACGGCGGTGTTGGTCCGGGCAACGAACCCGGACACGGCCCGCGCCGTCCTGACCCCTGACCGGTACGCCGACGTCGAGGTCCACAACTGGCAGTTCGGCGGGCGGCCATCATGAACCGAGGCGTGGCGTGCCTCCCACCTTCATCGAGGTGGCGACAGGCGTCGTCGGCGCCCGCATGGCCGCGGATCGTGAACGACGGGCCGGTCACGATCATCCTCGAGACGTAGCGCGCGGATTCCGGCCGGGTGCCTAGTCGTCCAAGAACTCAGCCGAGAGCCGCAAGGCGGAAAAGCCGCCCCGCGACGGCTCCTCCGCTCATTGGTGAGGTTCTGCGTAAGCGGCCGCGCCGCGGTAGGCCTTGCCGTAGTCCGCGTACGCGGTCTTGAAGTTGGTGGTCAGCGAGTCGAGTGACGACTGGGTTGCGCGAGTCGAGACCTTGACATCGAGGTTCTGCTGCACCAGGGCCTGGTGATCGGGGTCATCGCAGGCCGACGCGATGTTGTACTGGTGCTCGAGGCCCCGGAGGACGGCCTGAGGAATCGCCCAGATGGCCACGGCGGCGATCCGTACGATCTCCGACCGGTGCAGTCAAGGCCCCCGGAGAAGCTCCGGCGGCAGCGGACGTGCGTAGACGACGACGAGCGTCGTCGTCGGCCTCGTCAGCGCTACGTAGAGCTCCCGCAGCCCCTGCCCCTCGAGGGCCTCCTCGACGATCAGGGCCGGCTCGATCACGATCACGTGGTCGAACTCCATGCCCTTCGCCTCGCGGGGAGTGAGCACGGCGAGGCGCGTCTCGTCGAAGAGGGAGGCGCCGTCGGCGCCTCGCAGCGACTGTGGCGCGATCAGAGCGAGCAGGCCCTCCTCGCCGGCCAGGCGCGCCGCCTCCTCGTGAGCGCCCGCGAGCGGCGAGTCGTGGCGGACGATTCGTGGTGGCGCCGCTCCGACCCGGTAGGCAATCGGAGGCGCTACCTCGGGCGCGATTCGCTCGAGCAGGGGCATGGCCAACGCCATGATCTCTCGCGGAACGCGGTAGGCGTGGCGCAGCTCCTCAATCCGTGCCCGCTCGCCGCCGGACAGGTGCGGCAGCAGGTCTTCCCAGCGGCCGTACGCCACCGGGCCGGTCGCCTGGGCGATGTCGCCGAGCATCGTGAACGCGCCGGCGGCGCGGCGGGCGATCATCCTCAGCTGCATCGGCGTCAGGTCCTGTGCCTCGTCGACGATCACGTGGCCGTACCGGCCGGAGGTGCCGAGGAGGACGTCCCGGGCCTCGTCGATCAGCGGCAGGTCGGCGTCGCTCCAGCCGCCTCGCCCGCGGCGGAGGAGCACCTGTTCCGACTGGTCGAGTAGCTCACCCGCGGCCGCTGCGAGCGCTTCGCGGGAACCGAGCAGCCGTCGCACGACCTGCTCCGGCTTCGGTGCCGGCCAGGAACGGTCGAGGAATCGCGTCAGCCGGCCGTCCTTGCGCAGCGCGCGCTCGACCTCCTCGAACGAGCGAAATGCCTGCCCGCCGAGCCGCGCGCCGTAGTCCTCGTAGAAGGCGCGCAGGACGTTCATCCGGAATCGCTCCCGGGCGGCGGCGGAGAGACCGAGCTCGGCGCGCGCTTCGGCGAGCAGCTCGGCTGCCTCGTCCGCCTCGACGCCGACAAACCGGCCCTCGAGCCGGACGACGAGCTCTTGCGGCTCGCCCTCGGAGGCGAGCTCGGCTCCCCGCCGGACGACCTCTCCGATGCGGGGTTCGGCCTTGAGCCGCGCGACATCGGCCGGGTCGGCCCGGCTCGCCTCGAGGCCGTCCACGAGCTCCGTGACCGCCCGCTGGTCGACGCTGTCCTCGCCGAGGGTGGGGAGGACGTGCGAGACGTAGTCCATGAAGGCGCGATTGGGCCCCACCACCAGGACGCGCCGCAGCTCCGCACGGTGTGCGTAGAGCAGGAACGAAGCGCGATGGAGGCCGACCGCCGTCTTGCCGGTCCCAGGCCCGCCCTGGATTACGAGCGGCGGGTCCGGCTCTGCTGCGATCAGGTGGTACTGGTCGGCCTGGATCGTCGCCACGATGTCGCGCATCCGCTGGTCGCGCGCCCGCTCCAGCTCTTCGAGCAGAAGGTCGTCGACGACGGTGGCATCGCCGAGGGAGCCGTCCATCGTCTCGTCGCTGATCCCGAGGAGACGGCGGCCTCGGGCCCGGAAGCGCCGGCGCAGGGTGATTCCGTGCGGTTCCGCAGGGGTTGCCGTGTAGAAGGGGCGCGCCGCCGGGGCCTGCCAGTTCACGACTAGCGTGCGCCGGGCCTCGTCGTGTACCCAGCGGCGACCGACGTAGAGGCGGTCGGCGGCGCCCTCGGCGTCGATCCGGCCGAAGCAGAGCCCGCGCTCCGCGTCGGCGAAGGTCCGAAGTCGACCCGTGGCCCAGGTCTCGATCGCCCTGGCCGCGACCTCCGACGAGCCCGCCTCGGCGGCCTGCATGAGGGCGTCGCGCATCCGGTCGAGGCAGTCGTAGGCCTGGTCGACGTATGCCTGCTCGGCAGGGAGATCCGGGTGCGCCATCGAGGCTCCAGACTACGTCCAGGCGTTAGACATATGTGTTTTACCTATACTGACTTTCGATGCGTCGCCACCGTCACCCGCGCTCCCGAAGCCGCCGGCTCGTCCGGCCAGGCCATTGGGACGTGCGCGCGCGCGTCGAGCGCTACGTCGAGCCCTCGCTCCTGCTGCTCCTGCGCGAGCGGCCGCTGCACGGCTACGAGCTGCTCGAGCGGATCCCGGAGCTGGGGGTGGAGGGGAGGGTCGACATCGGGAACCTCTACCGCCTGCTGCGTGCCCTCGAGGAGGAAGGGCTCGTGCGCTCCGAGTGGAGCGCCGACCTGCCCGGCCCTGCAAAGCGCACGTACGAGCTCACCGACGACGGCCGCCGCTTGCTCGACCGGTGGGCCGAGGCACTGCAGCGCGCGCAAGCAACCATCGGTGGCTTTCTCGATCGGTACGAGGAAAGGAGGTGAACATGCACCGACACGGACACTTCCGCGGACGCCCAGGCTTCCGCGGGCACAGGCGTTTTCCGAGCCGCGAAGAGTGGCTTCGCCGGCTGGAGGAGTACCAGCGCGACCTCGAGCAGGAGATCGCAGACGTCGCCGACGTGATCCGGCATCTGCAGGGCGACCAGCCCGCCGAGACCGGCACCGTCTAGACGGGGTTTTGGCCCCGCTCCGGCGGGGCCTTTCGCCCCTCGTCCCTTGCTATCCTTGGCCTCACCACATTTCACCAGTTGGGCGAAATGGGCGCGTCGCGCCCATTTTTGATGAAGGAGGCAAGTCACGAGCGTGCACGACAAGGAACGGGTGCTGGAGCGAGACATCGGCGGCAAGGTCGAACAGGCCCTGCCGGGCGTCGAGGTGCTTGCCGTCGAGTTCACCGGGCCGGAGCGCTTCACCGTCTACGTCGATCGCGAGGGCGAGGCCGTCGACCTGGCGCTGTGCGAGCAGGTCACGCGCCTGCTTTCGGATTACCTGCGCGAGTACGGCATCGACGTCTCCTCGCCGGGCCCGGAGCGCCCACTACGCAAGCCTGAGCATTTCCAGCGCGCCCTGGGGCGCCGCGTCAAGCTGAAGACCGCGGAGCGCACGAAGCTCCGAGGCGAGGTCAAGCGTGCAGACGACAACGCCGTGACCGTTGCCGCCGACAGCGGCGACGTCGACATCCCGTACGAGCAGATCGTCCGGGGCAACCTGATCTACGAGAGGGAGCAATGAGCCGCGAGATCATCGAGCTCGTCCACGAGCTCGAGCGTGACAGAGGAATCGAGGGCGACACGCTGATCGAGGCACTCGAGGATGCGCTGCTCGCCGCGTACAAGAAGACGCCCGGAGCGTCGCGCCACGCCGTGGTCGAGCTCGACCGGCAGGAGGGCGATTTCCGGGTCTTCTCGATCGAGCTGCCTCCGGACATCGAGGAGCGCCTGTTGGAGGAGGCTCGTGAACGCGTGCTCACCGAGCTCGAGGCGGCCGAGGCGGAGAACGGCGAGCGCTCTCACGTGCTGGTCACCGACGAGGACCTCGACATCGACTGGTCCGACGTTCCCGAGGATCAGGTCAAGCGGGCCGACGTCACCCCCGAGAACTTCGGCCGCATCGCCGCGCAGACCGCGAAGCAGGTGATCACGCAACGAATTCGCGAGGCGGAGCGCCAGATCATGTACGACGAGTACGTCGACCGCGTCACCGAGGTCGTGACCGGCATCGTCCAGCAGGCCGGCGACCGCAACAACGTCCTCGTCGACCTCGGCAAGGTGGAGGCGCTGCTTCCTCGCTCGGAGCAGGTCGACGGCGAGCGCTACGAGCAGGGCTCGCGCATCAAGGCGGTCATCACCGAGGTCCGGTCGGGCACGAAAGGCCCGCAGGTGATCCTCTCGCGCCGCGACCCTGAGTTGATCCGGACGCTGTTCGAGCTGGAGGTGCCGGAGATCGCCGACGGTCTCGTCGAGATTCGTGCGGTCGCTCGCGAGCCTGGCTACCGCTCGAAGATCGCCGTCGAGTCGCACGCCCAGGGCGTCGACCCGGTCGGAGCCTGCGTAGGCCCGAGAGGCTCACGCGTGCGCATGGTCGTCTCCGAGTTGCGCGGCGAGAAGATCGACATCATCCCGTGGAACCCGGAGCCGGCACGGTTCGTAGCCAAGGCGCTGTCGCCCGCCCGCGTTCGCGAGGTCTACCTCGACGACGAGGGCAAGGAGGCGACGATCGTCACGCCGGACGACCAGCTCGCGCTCGCGATCGGCAAGGAGGGCATGAACGCTCGCCTGGCCGCCCGCTTGACCGGCTGGAAGATCGACATCAAGTCCGACACCGAGTTCGCCACCGAGGAGGCCGACGCGGCCTACGCCGGCGGTGGCGACGGCGAAGGCGACTTCACCGGCCGCTGCTCGGCGGTGCTCTCCACCGGCAAGCGCTGCCCGAACGCGGCCCTCCCGGGCTCGCGCTACTGCGGCGTCCCCGCCCACCAGGAGCTGGCCCGGATGGAGGCGGCCGGTGAGTTGCCGGTGCAGCCGGAGCCCATCGCCGACGAGGCGGTCGAGGAGGCTCCCGAGGAGGCGGCGACGGAGGAGTCGGAGCCGTCGGCCGGGACCATCGAGCCCGCTGTCGAAGAGCCGGTGGCCGAGGAGCCCGCACCGGCGGAGGAGCCGGTCGCGGAGGCGGCGCCGGAGCCCGAGGTCGCTGAGGCGGCGCCGGAGCCCGAGGTCGCCGAGGCGGTCACCGAGCCGCAGGGGGACGAGACCGCTGCGTGAGCGCTCCGATCAGGACGTGCGCCGGCTGTGGCCGCAAGGCTCCGCAGGCCGAGCTTCTGCGCTTCGTCGCGCACGAAGGCACCCTGCTGCACGCGCCGAAGGGCCACGGGCGCGGGGCGTATACCTGCCGTCGGCTCCCGTGCTTCGAACGGGCAGCATCGCGGCGCGCGTTCAACCGTGCTCTGAGGCGGACGGTGCGACTCGATCCCGAGCTGGCACGGCTCTACACTGACGCCGATGGCTGACCGTCCGAACAGGCCCAACCGACCCATCCGGCCCCGCCAGGGACCGCCGGCCGGGCGTCGCAAGCGCCGCGTCGTGATCGACACCGGCGCCGCGCGCCCCCGCCAGGACAGCAGGCAGGCACGCGATCGAGCCGAGACGAAGCCGAAGGACAAGACTCCGGTCGCCCCGCCCACCGGGCCGGTGACCGTCGAGTCCGGGATCACGGTCAAGGACTTCTCGCAGGCCCTCGGCGTGACGGTGCCGAAGCTGATCACGTTCCTCATGGGCCTCGGGGCACCAAAGACGGTGACCCAGTCGCTCTCCGACGAGGAGGTCGAGCTGATCGCGGCAGACGTCGGCCGCGAGGTTCGGATCAAGCACGCCGCCGAGGAGGAGCTCGAGCCGGAGGTCTACGAGGACGACGAGTCGGAGCTCGAAGCGCGCCCGCCGGTCGTGACGATCATGGGACACGTCGACCACGGCAAGACCACGCTGCTCGACGCGATCCGCCAGACCGCGGTCGTCGAGACCGAGGCCGGCGGGATCACGCAGCACATCGGCGCCTACCAGGTCGACCATGACGGCCGGAAGCTGACCTTCCTCGACACGCCCGGCCACGAGGCCTTCACCGCCATGCGCGCCCGCGGCGCCAAGGTCACGGACATCGCGGTGCTCGTGGTGGCGGCCGACGACGGTGTGATGCCGCAGACCCGCGAGTCGATCTCCCACGCACGGGCGGCGGAGGTGCCGATCGTGGTCGCGGTCAACAAGATCGATCTTCCCGACGCGAACACCGATCGCGTTCGGAACGAGCTCGCCGCCGAGGAGCTCCAGCCCGAGGAGTGGGGCGGTACGACGCAGTTCGCGGAGGTCTCGGCGAAGCAGGCCGAGGGTCTCGACAACCTGCTCGAGCGGGTGCTCTTGGTCGCGGACGCGGAGCTCGAGCTGACGGCGAACCCGTCCGCGGAGGCATCCGGCCCGATCATCGAGTCGCGCCTGGACGTCGGTCGCGGCCCGGTGGCGACGATGCTCGTCCACCGCGGCACGCTGCGCGTCGGCGACGCGATCGTGGCC
>Ga0207675_100002159_pt1 | contig 19541 bp, 17 predicted proteins | sample KBSSwiS42_FD_184305 | JGI IMG/M metagenome (GOLD analysis project Ga0207675, IMG submission 184305) | Switchgrass rhizosphere microbial communities from Kellogg Biological Station, Michigan, USA - KBS Switchgrass S4-2 (SPAdes) (version 2) | ecosystem: Host-associated > Plants > Roots >...
TCGCCATCGGCCGTGGTCAACAACTTCGGCCAGGGCATCGACTTCAACATCCGCGGCATCGGCAAGGCCGAGCACAACTCGCAGACCACCACCGGTGTGATCACCTACCGCGACGGCGTGGCGACCTTCCCGGGTTACTACACTGCCGAGCCTTACTACGATCTCGCGCGCGTGGAAATCCTGCGCGGACCGCAGGGCACTTTCGTCGGCGAGAATGCCACCGGTGGCGCGGTGTTCGTGACGTCGAACGACCCGGTGATCAATGGCGGCCACACCGGCTACTTCCAGGGCGACGTCGGCGACTACAGCTACTTCGGCGCACAGGGCGCCATCAACCTGCCGGCCGGCGATACCTTCGCGGCGCGCATCGCCTTCAATGGCCTCAAACGCGACAGCTACTACGACATCACCGGCCCCTACACCGGTGATGACGGCGTGAAGACCGGCAGCATGCGCATCGGAACGCTCTGGGAGCCGAACGATTCGCTGTCGATCAATTTCAAGGCGGATTACAACTACCTCGATCTTTCGGGGTACCCGTCGGATCCCGTGTTGTCCACCAACGACCAGTTCGACATCACGGCCAATGGCCACTTCCACGCCCTGGATCGCTTCGGGCGCGCGGTGCTCAAGCTCGACTACGAATTCGACAACGGCACCACGCTGCGATCGATTTCCGGATACCAGGAAGGCCAGACGGAATACACCACGGACCTCGACGGCACCAGCACGGGCAACAACACCTTCGGCGACATCGCGAACGAGAAAATCTGGTCGCAGGAAGTCAACCTGATTTCCTCGGATGCGAACAAGGTCAAGTGGATCCTCGGCGCCTACTACCAGCACGACTGGAGCTACTTCCGCCCGGATGGCGGCTTCTACATCGGCGTGCCGCCGCCTATCTACTACCTGCTGAACGGCACCAACGTCAGGACGAACGCGGCGGTGTTCGGGCAGCTCAGCTTCGAAATGCCGCACGGCCTCGAGCTGCAGATCGGTGCCCGGTATTCCGACCACACTACCGAGAATGACATCGACATCAACCAGTACGGCCTGGCGCTCACCCAGCAGCAGAAGGAGACCTTCTCGGCAACCACCGGCAAGGTGACGCTGAACTGGACCGTGAACGATCACCACTTCCTGTACGGTTTCGTCGCCACGGGCTTCCGCCCCGGCGGTCTCAACGTCCCGGTCGGACTCGGCGAGCCGGCGGCATTCATCGAGGAAGAGGTGACCAACTACGAGATCGGCTGGAAGGCGGGCTGGGCTGACGGCCGGTTCCGCACGCAGTTCGATGCTTATTACAACGACTACAAGAACTTCCAGGTCATCGTCGGTTATCCGCAGATCCCGATCTTCGGATTCGAGCTCAACGTTCCAAATGCGACCAGCATCTACGGTTTCGAGGGCCAGTTCGAGGCCATCTTCGGCGCGTTCTCGATGGATGCCGGGTTCGGCTGGCTGCATAGCGAGCTCGGCAAGTTCTACGCCGTGGATCCGCGGCAGGCGAGTTTTGGACCTTGCGACCCCATGACGGGTCCGGAAAGCGCGGCCTGCATCAACCTCGAAGGAAACGAGCAGACCTATGCGCCGGAACTCACATTCAACATCGGGCTGCAGTACGTGTTCGGCCAGGGCAGCGACAATGAATTCACGCCGCGACTCAACTATGGGCACGTGTCGGACCAGTGGGCGACCCTGTTCGAGAACGAGGCTCGCGGCGACAAGGTGGACGCGCGCAACATCCTGAATGCGCAGTTCGCCTGGCGGCGCGAAAAACTCATCACGACTTTGTGGGCCACCAATCTGACGGATGAGCACTACACGGGCGCCGTGAATTCCGGGCTGCGTTTCGCGGGGCCGCCGCGCCAATTCGGCATTCGCGTGGCAACATCGTTCTGAGATGCACGCCGAGTCGACGACGAACCAGGACTGGCAACCGGCCGCGACCCAGTCGCGGCCGGGGGCACGGGCCTGGTTCGTGCTCGGCGTATTGTGTTTCGTCTACGTCATCAACTTCCTCGACCGGCAGCTGCTGACCATCCTGGCGAAGCCCATCCAGGACGAGTTCGGACTCACGGACGGGCAACTGGGCATGCTCGGGGGGCTGTATTTCGCGCTGTTCTACTGCGTGCTGGCGATCCCGGTGGGATGGCTGGCCGACCGCAGCAACCGCGTGAAGATATTGTCCTTTGCGTGCGCACTGTGGAGCGCCGCGACAGTCGCATTCGGCGTCGCGTCTACCTACCCGCAACTGGTGATGGCGCGCATGTCGGTGGGCGTCGGTGAGGCCGGTGGCGTACCGCCGTCATACGCCATCATTTCCGATTACTTTGCGCCGGGCAGGCGCGGAACCGCGCTCGCGCTGTACAACCTCGGCCCGCCCATCGGGCAGGCGCTCGGCGTGGCGTTCGGTGCCTCGATCGCAGCGGCCTATGACTGGCGCCTGGCGTTCGTGTCGGTGGGTGTGGTGGGCATCGTCACGTCCTTGATCGTGCTGCTGTTCGTGCGTGAACCGCAGCGCGGCGGTCTCGACACGCCGCGCGTGGAAGCCGGTGCACAGTTGAAAGCGCCGTTCTGGCCCACCTGCCGCAGATTCTTCGCAGACCCGGTATTGCTGCGACTGTCCATCGCCACCGGCATCACGCAGGTCGTCACCTACGGCACCCTGGGATTCGCAGTCCTGTTCCTGATGCGCGAGAAGGGCATGACGCTGCGCGAGATCGCGCTGTACTACGCGCTGTTGATCGCGGTGACAGTCACCTCCGGCATGTACGTCTCGGGTCGCCTCATCGATCGGCTCGTGCCCCGCACGCGGGTGGCCTACGCCGCGGTACCGGGGATCGCGCTCATCTTTGCAACTCCCTTCTTCGTCGGATTCCTGTGGGCACCGGGCTGGCCCCTGGCGCTCGCGTGTCTCGCGTTTCCGTTCTTCCTGAACTACTTCTACCTGTCGCCGGCCGTGGCGCTGGTGCAGGAGCAGGTGGCACCCAATGAGCGTGTGCTTGCCGGCGCACTGTTGCTGCTGGTGATGAACCTGACGGGCCTCGGCCTGGGGCCCACCCTCGTCGGCAAGCTCAGCGAATGGCTGCGGCCCACCCATCCGGATCATTCCCTGCAGCTGGCATTCCACGTCCTGGTGCCTTTCTACGTGCTCGCCGTGCTGTGTTTCCTGTGGCTGGCGCGCGCGATCCGGAAGGCAGAGAGGAAGGAAGTCACCCAATGACCCGAATACTCACAGTCCCAGGCTTGTTAGCCGCCATGATCATTTCACTTCCGGCGCCTGCTGCCCAAACTCCGGTCGACAAGGCTCCACTCGTCAAGGCGCCCGCCGGTTCGTTGCAGGGCGAAGCCGTCGACGGCGTTCACGTGTTCAAGGGCATTCCTTACGCGCAGCCGCCGGTCGGCGCCTTGCGCTGGAAACCGCCGCTGCCGGCGTCGAAGTGGAAGGACACGCGCGTGGCGACGCAGTTCGGTGCGGCCTGCATACAGCCAAAGGGCAGGCCCGAGAGCATCTACTTCTGGAGCCTGCCCAAGACCAGCGAGGATTGCCTGTACCTGAATGTCTGGACACCGGCCAGCGCGACGAAAGCGCCGGTGTTCGTGTGGATCCACGGTGGCGCGCTGAGCGGCGGATCCAGCAGCGAGCCGTTCTACGACGGCAGGCGGATGGCCGAAAAGGGCATCGTCGTCGTGACGATCAACTACCGCATGGGACCGCTCGGCTTTCTCGTGCATCCGGCGTTGAGCGCTGAATCGCGGCGGAACATTTCGGGCAATTACGGGCTGCTCGACCAGATCCTGGCGCTCGAGTGGGTACAGAAGAACATCGCGGCTTTCGGTGGAGATCCGGCCAACGTCACCATCGCCGGCGAATCCGCGGGCGGCCTGAGTGTCATGTATCTCATGGCGGCGCCCGGCGCGCGCGGCCTGTTCCACAAGGCCGTGCTGCAGAGCTCTTACATGGTCTCGGCGCAGGAACTGCGCACCGCGGGCCATGACGCCTATTCGGGGGAAGCCATTGGGGTCTGGCTGCAGGGGAAGCTGGGCGCCGGAGATCTGGCGGGATTGCGCTCCATGGACGCGCAGCAGGTCACCGACGTGGCCGCGGCCAATGGCTTCTTCCCGTTCTTCGTCATCGACGGACGCATCCTGCCGCGGCAGGTAGTCGACGTGTTCGATCGTGGCGAGCAGGCCAGGGTGCCGGTGCTCGCCGGCTTCAACCAGGGCGAAATCCGCTCGCTGCGGGTGCTGGCGCCGCCGGTGCCCGCCGATGCCGCGGCATACGAAAAGGAAATTCGCGAGCGCTACAAGGAGCTCGCCGATCCATTCCTGAAGTTGTATCCCGCGAGCAACTTGCAGGAGAGCATCTGGGCAACCACGCGCGATTCGCTGTACGGCTGGACCGCGGAACGTCTCGCGATCAAGCAGACCGCGGCGGGCGTGCCGGCCTTCCTCTATCTATTCGACCATGGTTATCCCGCGGCAGACGAAAAGGGCATGCATGCCTTCCACGCCAGCGAAATCCCGTACATGTTCGGCAACGCGGACCGCGCGCCGCTGAACTGGCCCAAGGTGCCGGACACGCCCGCCGAAGCGGGCCTCTCGAAGGCGATGCTCGATTACTGGACGAGCTTCGCGCGCGACGGCGTCCCGTCGGCGGCGGATCAACCGAAGTGGCCGGCCTATGGAAGTGAGCGCGCCTACATGGCCTTCGAAGACGTGCCGCGGCCGAAGCTGCACCTGATGCCGGGCATGTACGAGTTCAATGAGCAGGTGGTGTGCCGGCGCCGTGCCGCGGGCGGAATCCCGTGGCACTGGAATGTCGGCCTGGCCTCGCCGCCGTTGCCCCCACCCGAGGCGCAATGTAAATGAACGACGGCGCGATGCAGTCATATGCGCTGACCCTCGACAAGTTCCTGGAATACGCCGCGAAATGGCATCCACGCACCGAGGTGGTCACGGCGCGCGAGGGAGGCGCGGTTTCGCGCGCCGGTTATGCCGAGCTCGAGCGGCGCAGCCGCCAGGTGTCGCTGGTACTGACGGAGTTCGGCGTACGGCGCGGCGATCGCGTGGCGACGCTTGCCTGGAATTCCCAGGCGCACATCGAGGCCTGGTACGCCATCATGGGCATGGGCGCCGTGTGCCACACATTGAATCCGCGCCTCACCTGCGCGCAGCTGACGACCATGCTCGAGAAGTCGGCCGCCCGCATCGTGGTCGTCAGCGCGGACCTGCTGCCGCTGGCGCGGCAGATTGCCGAGAGCGCGAAATCCATCGAACGGCTGGTGGTCATCGATGCCTCGGCCGTGGTCGCGGGGAATACACCGGACGGGCCCATCGTGTGTGCGCTCGAGCCGCTGCTCGCGCAGGTGCGCGGCACGGCGGTGTGGGGCGCCTTCGACGAGAACACGCCCTGTGGCCTGTGTTTCACCTCCGGGACCACCGGAGCTCCCAAGGGCGTCACCTACACGCATCGCGCCAGCTACCTGCACACGTTGCGCGCGCTGCAGGCGGATTTCATGGCCATCAGCGCACGCGACTGTGTGCTGGCCGTGGTGCCGATGTTTCACGCCAACGCCTGGGGAGTGCCGTTCGCGACTGCGGCCGCCGGCGCGAAGCTGGTGCTGCCCGGGCGCCAGATCGATGGCCGCCGCCTGGCGGCACTCATCAACGGCGAAGGGGTGACGGTGGGCGTCGGCATCGCCACGGTCTGGCTGGATCTCGTCGAGTACATCGACCAGGCTGGCGGCGAGTTTCCCACGCTCGAGCGGCTGATCGTGGGCGGCGCACCGTTGCCACCGGCGCTGATGGAGCGCATCGAACAGCGCCTGGGTGTCATCGTCCAGACGAGCTGGGGCATGACCGAACTGTCGCCGTCGGGGACGGTGTCGCCCGTGCACGCGTCGTCCCGCTCGGCGCATCTGTCGGGGCGGCCCGGCGTCGGCATTGACCTGCTGCTCACCGACGCCGAAGGCCGGCCACTGCCGGAACAGCGCGGTGTGGAAGGGCATCTGCGCGTGCGCGGCGCGGCGGTGATCGAGCGGTACTTCGGCGAGGAGCAACGTGCCACCGATGCCGATGGCTGGTTTCCCACCGGCGATCTCGCACGCATCGATGCGGCCGGCAATCTCATCATCACGGGCCGCGCGAAGGACCTGATCAAGTCCGGCGGCGAGTGGATCAACCCCGCCGAGATCGAGGCGGTGGTTAGTGCGCTGCCCGAGGTTTCGCTCGCCGCCGTCATCGGCCGGCCGCATCTCCGCTGGGGTGAGCGGCCCATCCTGGTGGTGGAGACTCGCGGTCCCGAAGCCATCAGCGACGAGGCGCTGCTGGCGCCCTTGCGCGGCAAAGTCGCACCGTGGTGGATCCCCGACGAGATCATCCGCATTCCGCGCATGCACCTGTCGCCAACGGGTAAGATCGACAAGGCCCGGTTACGGATGGAATATTGCGGTGGCGGCTAAGAAATCGAAAGCACATCGGCGACCCACGAAGATCCAGCAGCGCGCCGAGAAGATGGAGCAGATCCTCGACGCGGCCGAGTACCTGTTCTCCAAGCACGGCTTGTACGGCGTCACGCTCAAGGACGTCGCCAAGCGCGTCAACGCGCATCACACGCTGCTGAACTACTACTTCGTCGACAAACGGAAACTGTTCGACGCGGTCTGCGCACGCCGCGCGGTGGTGACCAGCACGCTGCGGATGGATGCGCTCAACGCCTATGACGCTGCCACCGACGGCAAGCCGACGGTGGAAGGTTCTCTGCGGGCATTTCTCGACACCGACCTCGACCTGTACATCCGCGGAGGCGAGGGCTGGCGCAACTATGGCGCGCTCGGCGCGCAGGTGGCCAACACGCCCGAGGGCGCCGAGATCATGCACTTCCATTTCGATCCGGTGGTGCTGCGGCTCATCGACCTGCTCAAGAAGGCGCTGCCCGGTTGCTCGGAAGCAGACATTTTCTGGGGTTATCACTTCGTGACCGGGGCGCTGATGCTGACGCTGGCGCGCACCGGACGCATCGACATGCTCTCGGGTGGCCTGTGCCGTTCCGAGGATTTCGCGGCCGTGAAACATCGCATGGCCACGTTCATGGCGGCGGGTCTCAATGCCATCTGCAAACCACAACCGCCCAGGACGAAGAAGTGATGAAAAAGTGAAACACTCACTCGAAGGGCGCGTCGCCATCGTGACCGGTGCCGGCGGCGGGCTCGGCCGCGAGCACGCGTTGTTCCTGGCGCGTTGGGGCGCGCGCGTGGTGGTCAACGATCTCGCCGAGCAGGCGGCGGCCGCAGTTGCGGCGGAGATCGCCGCGGAAGGCGGGGTGGCCATGCACCATGCGGCGTCGGTGACCGACGAGGCGGCCGTTGCTTCGATGGTCCGCCGGGTCGTGAAGGATTGGGGCCGCGTGGACATCCTGGTGAACAACGCCGGCATCCTGCGCGACAAGAGCTTCGCCAAGATGAGTCTCGACGATTTCCGGCTGGTCCTCGACGTGCACCTCATGGGCGCCGTGATCTGCACGAAGTCGGTCTGGGAAATCATGCGCGAAAAGCGTTTTGGGCGCATCGTCATGACCACGTCGTCTTCCGGCCTGTACGGCAATTTCGGCCAGGCTAACTACAGCGCCGCCAAGATGGCGCTGGTCGGGTTGATGCAGACGCTGGCCATCGAAGGCGAGAAGTACGACATCCGGGTCAACTGCCTGGCGCCCTCGGCGGCGACGCAGATGACCCAGGGAATTCTCACGCGCGAAAGCCTCGCGGCGCTCGACCCGGCGCTCGTGAGCCCGGCACTGCTGGCGCTGGTGGGAGAAGACGCGCCCACGCGGGCCATCATCTGCGCGGGCGGTGGTCACTTCGCGCGCGCCGCCGTCACGCTTTCGCTCGGCTGCCAGGTGGGCGGCGGCGACCAGGCGGGCGAACGCGTCATCGAGCGCTGGCAGGAGATCTCCGACCGGACTGGCGAACTCGTACCGGCCTATGGTTTCCTGCAGGCCGAACGCGAAGTGGAGAGCGCACGTGTCAGCACACAAGGCCGTGATTGACCGTTACATCGACGGATTCCGCCGCACCGACCACGCCCGGATCCTGTCCTGCCTGACCCACGACATCGTCTGGGAACTGTACGGCCACAAGACGGTGCGCGGCAGCGCGGCCTTCGATGCCGAAATCGAAAACGACTTCTTCGAAGACAAGCCCGTCATCGAGATCCATCGAATGATCGAGGAGGGCGACGCGGTCGCCGTGACGGGCAGCGGCAGCGTGAAGAAGAAGGGCGGTGAGCTCGCGCGCTTCGTGTTCAGCGAAGTGTTCCACTTCCGCGGCGGGCTCGTCTGCCGCCTGGAGACCTATCACCTCTGGGTCTGACTGGCCGGCGATTCGGTGTGCATGACGCACTTCCAGCCGTCGAGCGTCTTCACCCAGGTCGATGTGTCGTTGACTTCCTGCGTGGTGCCGCCGTCGCTGCTGCCGCGCGGCGCCATGGTCTGCTTCGCGTGATAGGTAATGATGGCGGTGTTGTCGTTCGGGAAGACGACATCCATATCGCTGAGCTCATAGGTCTTCAGGACCTTGGCGCCTTGCTCGGCCATCTTGCGGAATTCCTCGTGTCCGAATTTCATCGCGCCGTTGGGGCTGACCATGAGTGACTGTTCGGCGAGCATGCCGAGCAACGTATCGGTGTCTTCTTCGACGATCGACTGCCAGAACTGCTTTTCGAGATCGACGAGGGCCTTGGCTTGCGGCTGCATGGCGGTCTCCTTTCAAGGTTGGAAGGTGCCATGCTCCCCGCAATCCGGCGGGGCGTCGGTAGGACGGCACATATATAAGTGTCGGATTAAGGTAAGTCCCCGGGCACTCCTCCACGGGCAGCCGGTCGAATCCCGCACTCGGGACGCGGGAGCAAGGTCGTGAAGAAGAGTCTTACCGTTTCGCTGTGGTGTGTGTTCGCCATCGGCAGCCAGGCGGCTGAGCCGATTCCCAACCGGCTCATCGACTACAACGCCTTCCAGGCCGACGTCGCGAAGGTGGGCCGCTTGCGTGAAACGCGCCGCATCAGCGAAGAGGAATTCATCCGCATGGCGGCGGAGCCGAATACCGTGGTACTCGATGCGCGCAGCGCCGGCATGTTCGCGCTGCTGCACGTCAAGGGCGCGCGCAACCTGAGCCTGCCGGACATCACGGACGACGAGCTCGCGAAGGTGATCCCGTCGAAATCGACGCGGGTGCTGATCTACTGCAACAACAATTTTCTCAACGCGCCGGAAGCGTTTCCCACAAAGCGCACCCCGGCATCGCTCAACATCTACACCTTCAACGTGCTTTTCAGCTACGGCTACAGCAACGTCTACGAGCTTGGCCCGTTGCTCGACATCCATCAGACCCGTCTGAAGTTCGAGGGTCGCCGCGCGCCGCTCGCTGCTGACAATCAGCCAAGTTAGACTCCGGCGCAGTTGCCCGTAACCGCCGGGAGACCGCGCAAGTGCGTCTCTGGTCACTGCATCCGAAGTATCTCGACGCCAAAGGGCTGGTCGCCGTTTGGCGCGAAGGCCTGCTCGCGCGCGCGGTGCTGCGGGGCGAGACGCGCGGCTACAGGAATCATCCGCAGTTGCAGCGTTTTCGCGCGCATCCATCGCCGCGGTTGGCCATCGATGCCTATCTATGCGGTATTTACGCCGAGGCGGAGGCACGCGGCTATGCCTTCGACCGCAGCAAGATCGGCCGCCTGCGGAAGATCAGGCCCATTGCCGTGACTCGCGGGCAGGTCGCCCATGAATGGGCTCACCTGATGCGCAAACTGGCGAAGCGCGCTCCCCGCCAACTCGAGACGCTGGGAGAGGTGAGGAGGCCGGCGTGCCATGGGTTGTTCAGGTCCCGCCCGGGCCCGGTCGCGGACTGGGAAAGGACCTGACGGAATCGGCAGAAGCTGTCACAAGCGGGCATTGCGGTGACAGAATGTATCGAGTGCCGGCCCGAGAATGCCGGTGGTTAGGAGTATCTATGGCTCGTCACGCAGTCATGCTGCTTTCGCTCCTCGTGCTCGTGGGTTGCGGCCAGCGTTCGGGGCACGGTGCCCCGGCGCCGGCCGCGGCAGAAGCGCCATCCCCCGCTCCGAGTCCCAACAAGTACCTGGCCTACGAGCACACCGTCGTCATCGACGCCGAAGACGACAAGGTGGCACCGCTGTTCGAGTCGGCGCAGGCGGCGTGCCGCCAGGCTACCGCGGAATCCTGCGCCATCCTCGACGCGCGCATCACCCGCAGCGATACCTCCTATGCAACCCTGAGATTCCGCGCCCGGGCGGATGGCATCAAGAAGCTGCTCGCCCTGCTGTCGAGCCAGGGCAAAGTGTCCAGCCTGTCGACCACGGCCGAGGACCTCGCGGGACCGATCGCAGACACGGCCAAACAACTCGCGATGCTCACCGACTACCGCTCCAGGCTCGAGGCACTGCGGGGCCGGCCCAACAACGACGTCGACGCGCTGATCAAGCTCAATCGCGAGCTGGCGGACGTGCAAAACCAGATCGAGTCACTCAGCGGCGAGCAGGCTCACCTGGTGCAGAGAGTCGAAACCGAAATCCTGAATGTCACCATCAGTTCGTACGAAAACCGTTCGTTCTGGAGCCCCATCGGCGAGTCCACCTCCGAGTTCGGCGGCAATCTGTCGACCGGCATCGCGACCGCGATCACCGCCCTGGCGTACATGATTCCCTGGGGCCTGGTCATTGCATTGATCGTGTGGGGGATCCTGAAGCTCGTTCGAAGGCGCAAACGAAAGCAGGCCGAGGCCTGAGCGAATCGTGCGCGCCGCACGCCCGAGCGTGCTGACGACCTGGCCGTTCGTGCTGGCGCTTGCTGCGCTCATCGTCAATGACGCGTGGTTGAAGGGTGCGTGGCCGGGGCTGATCACGGGGAAACTCTCGGATTTTGCAGGCATCGCCGTGGTTGCGATGCTGGGGCTGCGGCGCTTTCCGAGGCAGCCGTGGCGGGTCTACGCCGCGATTGCAACGGGCTTTGCGTGGTGGAAAAGCCCCGGGTCGCAGCCGTTCATCGACTTCACCAACTCGCTGATTCCGGGCGCCATGGGGCGTACCGTGGACTACGCCGACTTGTCGGCATTGCTCATCATGCCGGTCTGCGCTGCGGTCGCCGAAAGAGTGGAGGACTTCGCCATTCCGGGAGTCGCAGCGCGCCGCTTGTTGGTGGCGCCGGTGGCGGTGACCACCGTATTTGGATTGATGGCAACGACGTCGGCTCCCATGCGACATGCCGACTACGCTCGCGCGGTCGAATCGTCGGCTCCGCCGGATCGAAGCAGGGTAGTCCAGGAAATCGAGATCGCCGCAAAGAAGAACGGGCTCAAGTGCAAGGCATGCTCCGATCCGCTCAATTGGGCAAACTACGCGGGGAACGATCTGTACCTGGAGTACACCTTCACCGATCCGCGCACGATCTATATCAAGACGCGGGGAAAGGAAGCGGGATTCTTCGGCGACCGGCACATCGAGAAGCTGGAGCGGCTGCGCGGGGATCTGATATCGCGGCTCGAGGGCCTGCAGGTCGGTCTGAAGTTCGATGATTCCGAATTCACGAAACGGGGGAGCAGATTGTGAGTGGAAGAAGGATCGGGCCTGCCATCGCGGCCCTGGCGATAGTTAGCGCGGCGATTCCGGGTGCGTGGGCGCAGACGAGTGAAAAGGGGGAATGGTGGCCGAATGCGCAGTGGGGCGCCGGTGACCAGGCGGGAGCGTCCAACTGGATCACGCCCGACAAGGTGCTCAAGGCGACGGCACTGGTGAAGACCGGCCGGGTCATCGAGCTGGGTCATGTCTACGAGCGCGGCATGCCGCTCAACGGCAGCCGCAGCTACAACCTCTTCATTCCGTCGTTTCCCACGCACGGACCCATTCTGGACCGCGGCGTGGTGTTCAACGACGAGTACGTCGCGGCGGAGATCGGCCAGGTGGGCACGCAGTTCGACGGCCCCGGTCACGTGGGACAGCGAGTCAGATACGCCGACGGCAGCGAACACTACGTGTTCTACAACGGCGCAAACGAGCTGGACATGCGCAGCCCCTACGGCCTGAAGCGCAATGGCGTCGAGAACGTGAAGCCCATCCTGACGCGGGCTATCTACTTGGACATCGCCGCGTACAAGGGCGTGCCGACGCTGCCGGGCGACTACGAGATCACGGTTGCGGACCTGCGCGCCGTGCTGGCGCGCCAGGGGCTGAAGGAAAGCGAGATCGAACCCGGGGATGCGCTGCTGTTCAACACCGGCTGGTGGCGGCTGTGGCCGGATCCGAAGGTGGAAAGTGCGCCGCACGCCCATGCAGGGCGCGAGCTGGTCGACTGGGTCATCGCGCGCAGGCCCGCAATGATCGGCTCGGATTCGAACTTCGACGGGCCCGAGGCGCTGGTGCACACCGAAGTCACCATGAAGAACGGCATCTGGAACCTCGAGAACATGGACTTCGCGGCACTCGAGAAGGAGAAGACCTGGCGCTTCATGTTCGTGTTCACGCCGCTGCGGCTCAAGGGCGCGACGGGTTCGCCGGGACGGCCGCTCGCGGTGTTCTGACTACCGCGCGGCTCACTTCACGCGACTTTTGCCGGATGCCGTGTCCCGGGCTTCTGTGCCGGGTGCACGGCGCGGGCGAGCGCGCGGATCGCAGCGTGGATGACCTCGCCGACGCCGAGCCGTGAGACCTGCAGCACCTCATTGAGGCCCGAGTCGCTGGAGAAAGTCAGTTGCTCGTACAGCGCAACGGGCCATTTCCGGTTGTTCTTGAAGCGCCGGTCCGGGCCGCCATCGCGGTTCACGAACTCCCAGGTATGTTCGACGACCTTGGCGTCGCGCGGAACGCCTTGCTTCTCGATCATTGGCTGGCGGTCCACGGTCATCAACAGCGTTTCGTAGCTCACGGCGCCCACGGCGTTCGGCTCGAACACCAGCACCTTATCGGGGAAGAAATACAACGTCTGCCTGCCCACCGGCAGGGAAGGGGTCGCGACATTGGTTTTCACGTACGGGGGATTGCCCTTGCCCACGGACACCGCCACGCGACGCACCTGGGCCGAAGCGCCGCCGTGGTACTTGGGATCGCGTATCCGTCCCTCGGCGCCGACGTGCCAGCGCCGGCTGCAGTCGCGCAATTCCTGGAAGGCTGCGTGCAGCGACTCCAGTTTTTGCTCGACTGCGGGCTCGATCTCGTACATCAGGATGGTGGTCTTGCGCACGCGATCGAACCAGGCGGCGGCGATGATGCCGATGACCGACAGTGTGGCCACGGTCGGAAACCACCAGAGTGGCGCGTTCACGTCGTTGAGCACCAACAGGGTCAGGAAGATTCCCGCGATCGACGCCAGCGGCCAGAGCCGGATCTTGCGGCGCTTGGCATTCATCTCGGCGACCAGTTCCGCGGAGGAGCTGTCGAGAATGGTGGCGGTGCTGGCACTTTCGATTGCCAGCATCTCGTCCACCGTGCGATCGGGCAGCGGCGCTGGTGCGGCGGGGGTGGAATCGGTCCGGGATTGCGATCGGGACGGACGATGCGGCAGGGTCGCGCGGTAGTAGATCCCGCCGACTCCCATGTGAACGTAGTTGCCGCGCGGGCTGCTTCCCACCCGGAAGCCCCGTACGCCCACCGACACGCCGACGCCGGACTTCGAGAGATTGAAGCGGAACGGCCCGAAGGAGATGGATTTGCGGATGTAGAAGCCCATGCGGCGGCGATCTTCGCGCACGTGGCCCCGGTAATTCGTCAAAACAGTTCGTGTTATCGAACTATCGCGCCCGGATTACGGCAAATTCCGCGGGCGCGGTTCACATCCCGCGAAAGCGGTACTGGAATGCGCTGCTGACCGGCAGCACCTCGGAATGGCCGCGAACGGTCAGGCGCAACTTGCCGTCCGCATCTTTCTCGACGGCCCGGATCGCGCCGACTCTCACGATCGCGCTGCGATGCACCTGCCAGAACACTTCCGAGTCCAGCGACGCCAGCAGCTCCTTGAGCGGCGTGCGGATGTGGCCTTCACTCTCGGCTGTCACCACGCGCGTGTACTTGTCCTGCGCCTGGAAAAAAAGCACTTCGTCGATGGAGAACATCTTCATCGCATTGCCGACGCTCGCGGTGATCCACTTGATGCCCTGTTTACCGCCGGGCGCCAGGCGCGCCTGGACCATGTCTATCAATGCGGCCATGTCGACCCGGGTGCCGCTGCCGAGGCGCGCGCGGGTGCGTTCGATCGCCCGGCCGAGGCGTTCTCGCGACACCGGTTTCTGTAGATAGTCCACCGCGCCCTCGTCGAAGGCGCGCAACGCATATTCCTGGTACGCGGTGATGAAGATCACCTGGCAGGTGTCGCCCGCGGCGCGCGCCACCTCCAGCCCGCTGACACCGGGCATACGAATGTCCAGGAACGCCACCTGCGGACGGTGCTGCTCCAGCGCATCGAGCGCCGCCAGGCCGTCGTCGCATTCTGCGACCACGTCGAGCTCCGGCCAGAGCTCATCGAGCATGGCACGCAGCTCCTGCCGTTGCGGCAGCTCGTCTTCGGCAATCACGGCGGTCGGCCGGTTCATGATTTGCGAGCCTCCAGCGGCACGGTCAGCCGTGCCAGCACGCCCCCGAAGGCACGCTCCGAAAGTTCGAGACTCGCGGCGGCGCCGAAACGCGTCAGCAACTGCGCGCGGATGTTGGCGAGCCCCGTGCCTTCTCCCATTCCGAGCTTCAATCCCGCGCCATCATCCTCGACCAGCACCTCGAGGCGCGGCGCATCGCGGTCCTCGATGACACGCGCGCCCAGCAGCACCTGTGTCGGTCCCGGCTTGGGCTCGACGCCGTGCTTGATGGCGTTCTCGACCAGCGAAATGAGCAGCAGCGGCGGGAATGGCAAGTCGCGCAGATCGGGCGCAAGTCGCAGTTCATGACGCAGGCGATCGCCCAGTCTCACCTTCATGAGATCGAGGTAGCTCCCGCAGATCGCGAACTGTTCACCGAGCGTCGAAGCCGCACCGGCGTCGGGACGCAATTTGGGCAGCGTGGTGCGCAGATGCTGGGCCAGTGCATCGATGGTCTGCGCCGCGCGCTGCGGATCGGTGGTGACCAGGGAGCGCACCGAGGCCAGCGTGTTGAACAGGAAGTGTGGCTCCACCTGCGCCTGCAGCAGCGTGAGACGCATGTCGGCCTCGGTCCGCTGCAAGCTGAGCCGCAAGACCTCGACGCGCCGCCAGTGTTCCGTCCAGCGCTTCTTCTCCGAGAAGTAGGCGTGCAGGGCCAGGCCGCCGCTGGCGATGAACAGGATCAGCAGGTCGCGGCTCAGGTCGAGTCCGCGCCGCACCAGCGCGTGAATGTCGGTGGTCGGCTGCATCCTGGGCTCGCCGCTCGAGCCGTGGGCCGCCATCAGATGATTGTGGAATTGCCCCGCGAAGTCGTCCGCCCACGCGCCGAGGAAAACACCGCAAATCACCGCCGCGACCACCAGCGCACGCTCCGTGCGCACGGGCCAGTTGCGATGCCGGAAGAACGCCGCGAGCACGGGGCCCGCGCCGACCAGCACGACGTTCGCGGTGGTGCAGGCCAGGGATACGGTGAGCGCTTCCCAGGTGCTCCTGACGAACAGCCCGTGTGAAATTCCGAAGGAGACGCCCGCCAGTGCACCGATGGAGCCAAACACCACGGTGCGGCGCCAGGCCCACTGCCAGCTGAAAACCGCGTACTTCTGGTAGAACTGGATGAAAGCGGATTCGCCCGCGGCCACGTCGTGTGGCAGCGGGCGTGACAGCGGTTGCGAAGGCTCGGTCATGTGACAGGCCGGGATACTACGACGATTCCGGGCCCTAACGGATGTTGTGGTCCTGCAGGGCGCGTTCGAGGTTCTCCTTCGGGATCAACGGGCGGATGGTCGGATAGAACTGCGAGAAGGTGCCGTTGAACGCGCCGTGATCGACGTGGCAGCGGACGCAGGCGTTACCCGGCGGCACGGAGTTGCCCTCGGTGGCGTTCGCGGAGAACAGGTAGAACACATGTCCTTCCTGGTCCTTGCCCCTGGCCGGGTCGACGAGGTGAATCTCGAAGTTGGTGAGATCCGCCTGCGTAAAACCGTTCTGGTTGATGGAGCGCGGTTGTTTGTCGGCGTTGTAGAAGGCGAGCAGGAACATCGAGCCCGGCGCAAAGGACTTGTGCTCGACGAAATGGCGATACGCGTTCGGTTCCATCATCGCGACCTGGAACTGCCCGGGGTTGGCGGCATTGAACGAGCCCGGGTTGTAGCCCATGCCGAGCGACGCGCCGAGAAAGATCCAGTTGTCGAGGTCAGCGGGTTTCTGCAGCTTGCCGTCGGTGGTGAAGCGGGCAACTTCGATGGATTTGGCGGCGTCGGCCGCATGGACACACACGCCTGCGACGGCGAGCGCGGCTGCAATCGCGGGAATCGTCATTTTCATGTTGGGTCCTCCCTGGTTGGGTAGGGCACAACCTATTCCCTGGAATCGTGATTTTCCGGGGCATGCGACGGAGCCCGGCTTTCGCGGGATGAAGCATGCCGAAATGGGGACATAGGTAATGGCAAACTAGCCGGCGCACACAGGGAGCCGGCTCATGACAACACGCCCGTCGCTGCTGCGTTCGCGCGATTCGCACGCGCGCGTCACTTTCGTCGAATTGTTCTTCGACCTGGTGTTCGTATTCGCGGTCACGCAGCTTTCGCATTCGCTGGCCGCACACCTGAGCCTGGCTGGCGCGCTGCAGACGCTGTTCCTGCTCATCGCGGTGTGGTGGGTGTGGATGTACACCTGCTGGTTCACCAACTGGGTGGATCCGGACCGGCCCGCGACACGAATGCTGCTGTTCGTGCTCATGTTCTCGGGCCTGCTGCTGTCGGCGTCGATTCCGAATGCCTTCGGTCACGAGGCGCTGTTGTTCGGGATAGCCTATGTCTTCAGCCAGGTCACGCGCACGTCATTCACGTTGCGCGCCATGCACGGACACGACCCCGCCAACCACCGCAGTTTCCGCCGCATCCTGTGCTGGCAGATTCTCGGCGGTGTGTTCTGGCTCTGGGGCGGATACACAGGCGGACCGATCCAGATCGTTGCCTGGCTGGTTGCACTCACCCTCGAGTGTCTTGCGCCGCTCGCGAATTTCTACGTACCCGGACTCGGGCGATCGAGTACCACGGACTGGAAGATAGACGGCGCGCACATGGCCGAACGCTGCGCACTGTTCGTCATCATCGCGCTGGGTGAGTCCATCCTGGTGACCGGCGCGACGGCCGCATCGCTCCCCGCGACCGCGCCCGGGGTGACCGCCTTCGTCGTGGCATTCCTCGGCACCATCGCCATGTGGTGGATCTACTTCAACATCGGCGCGGAGCGCGGCAGCCGTCAGTTCGCCCGCGCCGCCGATCCCGGCCGTGTCGGGCGGGCGGTGTACACCTATTTCCACGTGCCCATCGTGGCGGGCATCGTGGTCTGCGCGGTCGCGGACGAGATCACGATCGCGCATCCGGGCGGTCACGTGGGCCTGGCCGACGCGTTGGTGTTGTTGGGCGGGCCGGCGCTGTACCTCGCCGGCAATGTGTTCTTCAAGCGCGCCAGCGCGCAGTACTATCCGCTGTCGCACCTGGTCGGCCTGGGCCTGCTGGCGCTGCTCGCGCCGGTCGCGCTGCTGATGACGCCGCTGATGCTCGGCGGCGCCACCACGGTGGTGCTCATCATCGTCGCGATCTGGGAGACACGCTCCTTCAGCAACCAGGCGTCAGGGTCTGGGCCTGAGGTTGGCCACCGCGCGAATCAATGATTCGGCTCTCACCGGCTTGGCGAGATGCGCCTGGAAGCCGGCCTCGAACGCGTCGGACCGGTCCTGCGTTCGGGAAAACGCCGTGAGCGCGATGGCGGGCAGCCGACTCGAGTCGAACCCCGCGGAACGCAGGTTGCGCAGCAACTGGTAGCCGTCCAGTTGCGCCATGCCGATGTCGCTGACCAGCACCTCCGGCGCGTTCAACTTGATGTGCGCCATGGCGGCCTCGGCATTCGGCGCGTCGCTCACGGACGCGCCGGCGTCCGCCAGGATGCGCACGATGAGCGCGCGCGCATCCGGGTCGTCTTCGACCACCAGCACGCGAACCTGCTTGAGCCGCGCGGTCTGTTCGGCGAGCAGCTCGCTGGGACGTTTCTCGGTCAGTGGCAGGCGCACGCGGAACATCGCGCCCTTACCCGCACCTTCGCTTTCCACTTCGATGCTGCCGTGGTGGATGTCCACCAGGTGCTTGACGATGGTCAGTCCGATGCCCAGTCCGGAAAAGCGCTTGTCGGCGCCCGACTCCTGCTGGCTGAAACGCTCGAATATCTGCGGCAGGAACTCCTGGCTGATTCCGCGGCCGGTGTCGGTGACGGATATTTCGTACTGGGCGTCGACGATGCCCGCCTTGACGTCGATGCGTCCGCCGGGCGGTGTGAACTTGATGGCATTCGACAACAGGTTCCAGACGACCTGCTGCAGGCGCGACTCATCGGCGAGCACGTGGGCGTCGTGGTCGGCCACCTGCAGCCGCAGCTCGACATCCTTGCTGCTGGCCTGCGACTGCACGACTTCAGCTGCCGCTTCGACGGCGCGCGCCGGCGTGACCGCTTCCATTTCGACGCGCATCTTGCCGAAGCGGATGCCGGCGAAATCGAGCAGGTCCTCGATGAGGTGACCCTGGACGCGTGAATTGCGCTCGATGGCGTCCAGGCCCTGCTCGAGCATCTGCGGCGTGACGTTCTTGCGTCGCAGTACGCTGGCCCAACCGAGCATGGCGTTGAGCGGATTGCGCAACTCGTGCGACAGCGTGGCGAGAAACTCGTCCTTGAGGCGATTGCTGCGTTCGGCCTCGGTGCGTGCGGCGCGCTCGCTGGCCAGCAGTTTTTCCCGTTCGGTGACATTGGTGGCGATGGCGATGCGCACCCCGTGGCTGTTCTCGGCCACCATGCGCCATTCCACTTCGGCGTGGCTGCCGTCAGGCCGCGCCACCGGCAGCGTGCCCTCCCAGCGCCCGCCGTTGGCGAGTGAGCGGTGCAGCTGCGCGCAGATCTCACTGTGCCCGGGTGAAATCAGGTCGATACATTTCTTGCCGATGATGTCGACACGATTGCGGCCCGCCAGCCGGCAGAATTCCGGGTTGACGTCCTGGAATACCAGGTCGGGATCCAGCAGCGCGATGCCGCTCGAGGCCAGCTCGAAGATCGTGCGGAATCTGGCATCCGTGCTGCGCCTCAGCAGATCGGCCTGGCGCGCAAACAGCAGCGCGCGCACGGTGGCGATCAGCACCATGGGCTCGACCGGGTGGGTGAGGTAACTGTCACCGCCGGCCGAGAGCCCCTGCAGCATGTCGTCGCTGGCGACGTAGGTCGCCGTCAGGTGAATGATGGGTAGATAGGCCGTGTTGGTACGGGCGCGCAGGCGCCGGCACACTTCGAGGCCGTCGATATCCGGCAGGTTGATGTCGAGGATGATGAGTCCGACGTCCTGGTCGGCGGCGGCCAGCGCCTCGG
>Ga0207675_100002160_pt1 | contig 19538 bp, 14 predicted proteins | sample KBSSwiS42_FD_184305 | JGI IMG/M metagenome (GOLD analysis project Ga0207675, IMG submission 184305) | Switchgrass rhizosphere microbial communities from Kellogg Biological Station, Michigan, USA - KBS Switchgrass S4-2 (SPAdes) (version 2) | ecosystem: Host-associated > Plants > Roots >...
CGACGCCGTGCGCGCGATCGGGCACGTCCAGCGCGGTGACCGCATCATCTTGCGGCGCGACGGCCGCACCGTGTTCGAGGAACGGCGCAGCATCCTGCGCGGCATCTGGTCGGAGACGACGCACGCGATCCAGGCGATGCGCGACGACGTAGCATGCGCCGACGAGGAACAGGCGGCGCGCGTCGACAGCGAGGATCCCGGGCTGTCGGTCGTGAGCACGTTCGACATCGACGCGGACGTGACGGCGCCGGTGGTCGCGCGCGGCGGAGCGCGCCCGCGCGTCGCCATCCTGCGCGAACAGGGCGTGAACGGTCAGATCGAGATGGCCGCGGCGTTCGACCGCGCCGGGTTCGAAGCGGTCGACGTGCACATGACCGATCTGCTGGGCGGGCGCACCGACCTTTCCAGTTTCCGCGGCCTGGCCGCGTGCGGCGGCTTCTCGTACGGCGACGTGCTGGGCGCCGGCGAGGGGTGGGCGAAGTCGATCCTGTTCAACGCGCGGGCGCGCGACATGTTCGCGGCGTTCTTCGAGCGCACGGACACGTTCACGCTGGGCGTGTGCAACGGTTGTCAGATGGTGTCGGCGCTGAAGGAGATCATCCCGGGTGCGAAGACATGGCCGCGGTTCGTGCGCAACCGCAGCGAAGGGTTCGAGGCGCGGCTGGCGCTGGTCAAGGTGGCGGCGAGCCCGTCGGTGCTGCTGCGCGGGATGGCCGGATCGCGGCTGCCGATCGCGGTTGCGCACGGCGAGGGCCGCGCGGAATGGCGCACCGACGACGGCCGCGGGGCGCTGGAGGAAGCGGGGCTGGTCGCCGCGACGTTCGTCGATCACCGCGGGCGGCCGACCGAGCTCTACCCGGACAACCCCAACGGATCGCCGGGCGGCATCACCGCGGTCACGACACCCGACGGGCGCGTCACGATCTTCATGCCGCACCCCGAGCGCGTCTTCCGCGCCGTCCAGTTCTCATGGCACCCGCGCGCGTGGAAGGAAGACAGCCCCTGGATGCGGCTGTTCCGAAACGCCCGCGTCTGGGTCGGCTGATTGAATCGGAACCCTCAGAGGGTTCCGAACCTCCCGCGATGGTTCGCGGCGGGCAGAGCCCGCCGGCTTCCCACGCGAATTACTTCGCCGCGGTCGGCGGCGTGGTAGGCGCGGGAGCGGCCGGGGCGGCGGCGGCCGGCGTCGCGTCGCCGCACGCCTTCTGATTTTCAGGGAACCATAACGTCGTGGCCTCGCCGCAGGCCTTGGCTTTCCGTTCCGCCATGCGCTTGCCCCACTTGCTGGCCGCCCCCACCTTCACCGGCTTGCAGTCGCGTCCCGGATCGCACGAGTAGGCGCCCCAGCCGTCGTTCTCGCCGATGCCCAGCGCGATGACCGTCATCGGCCCCAGCGACACCATCGGAATCGCGAGCACGTAGGACTTACCGAGCTCGGGGAATTTCTTTTCGAGCGCGGTGCTCGCGCACTTGCGCGTGTCATCGGCCGTCACGCTCTTCGCCGTGATGCCCTGGCCGCCACGATCCACACACGGGGTCGCCCCGTGCGAGGGCCAGCTCTCCAGGCCCAGCGCCTTGTTGACCGCGATGATCGACTCGGTCATCTCCTTCGCGATCGCAGGCGCCAACTTGCCCGATCCCGCCGGCGCCGGTTTGGCCGCGCCCTCCGCCACGAACAACGCCAGCAATAGCAAACTCACCTGCATGGCCCGAAGTCTACTGCTTCCCGTTGTTGCGCAACAATTCACGCGTCCCGGGTACGACGCGGGAGCACACCGAATTAGTTGTCATTCTTGCATTAAATGATGACCTGCACATGATTTCGGTCGCTACTGTGTCTATGGGGCGGGTGCGCGTTCCCCGACGATTTGCCATGGATTTCCCTGTGATTTCGAGCCGACCCGAGGAGGGACCAATGTTGACGAAAGACTCTCGGCGACAGGCTGTCTGGGCGGGCGGCGTCGCCGTGTTGCTGGCGGGATTGGTGGCCGGCGCCTGCAACGGCAAGATCAGTCCGAACGCGATGCCGGGCGGCTCCGGCGGCGGCATCGGCGGCATCGGCGGCAACAACGTCAAGCCGGGTGACGTGACGGTTCCACCCACGCCGATCTCGCAGGACATGGCGTACGTCGCCGTCCGCAAGGTGAAGAACTTGCTGATCGGAATGCCGCCCACCGACGGGGACGTCGCGCTGGTGACCAACTCCGGCGCCGCCGGCTTGCAGATGCTGGTGTCGACCTGGCAGACCAGCGAGACGACCAAGCTGCTGTTCAGGGACAAGATGGTCGGCTTCTTCCGCAACGCCTTCCAGCAGACGGGCTTCACGCCGACCGAGGACTTCAAGATCCAGCTGCTGCAAAACGGCGGCTTCGACTTCGGTCCGTTCGGGACCAGCGCGGTCGGCGACGACGCGTTCCCGCGCCTGGTCCAGAACCTCCAGGACAGCTTCGCGCTGACGGCGTGGCAGCTGGTGCAGGAGGGCCACCCCTTCACCGAGGTGCTGACGACGAACCGCTTCGTGATGACGACGGCGCTGAAGAGCCTCTACATCCAGGTCGAGATGCCGGCGGACGCTCCGTTCAACAACGGCAGCGCGAAGCCCGCGTGGACCGTCGACTACAGCGGCAACGCGATCCCGCTCGAGTCCGCGCTGCAAAACATGGTGTTCAGCGACGAAGCGCCGGCGGCGGGCCGGTCCAACGTCGGCGGTGGTTCGTTTCCGACCTGCGCGGGCGGCACCGGGTCGGCGACGGGAACGTTCAACGGCACCTCGCTGCTGTTCCAGCGCCTGCTGGGATTCACCGCGCGCTATCCGTTCACCGGCAACGGCGTGATGTGCTACGAGCACGCCTCGAAGCCGTACTTCACGACCAACGATCTGACGGACTGGAACTGGGTCACGATCAACCACGTTCCGACGCCGACCGATCGGACGGCCGTGCCGATCAAGCCGTACGACTTGCCGATGCTGCGCGCCACGACCACCCTGGACCTGTCGATACCGCGCGTCGGCTTTTACACGACGCCGGCGTTCCTCGCGCTCTGGAATACCAACGACAGCAACCAGCACCGCGTGACCGCGAACCAGACGTTGCTGGCGGCGCTCGGGCAGTCGTTCACCAGCGACTCGGTCATCGTGCCGCTCAGCCAGGAGGGGCTGGATTCCACGCACGCGGTCGCCGGCTCGGAGTGCGTCGGCTGCCACAAGAGCCTGGATCCGATGCGCCAGTTCTGGGGCAACCAGCTGGATTTCAACGACCGCAACGACTTCCCGGCGGGCAACCGCTTCACGGGCGCGGCCGCCAACCCGCGGCCGGCGATCATCGGCGGCGGGTTCGCGTTCGGCGACGTCAACGACAAGGGCGCCGACCTCCCGGCGATCGGGACGCTGATCGCGCGGGTCACCGACGGCGGCGGCCTGCACCGGTTCGCCATCACGATGGCGCAGGACCTCTGCTTCTGGGCGAACTCGGCGCCTTGCAGCGAGACCGACGCTGAGTTCCGCCGCGTGGTCGGCGCGTTCGAGAACAGCGCGCCGATGCCTTACAACTTCGCGGTGTTGATCAAGGAGTTCTTCGCGTCGCCGCTGGTCACGGGCGTGGTCGCGACCGGGACCTATCCGGCCGCCGGCTCAGTGCCGATCAGCATCTCGCGGCGAGACCACTTCTGTGCGGCGCTGTCCAACCGGCTGGGCAAGCCCGACCTGTGCGCGCAGACGGTGCCGCGTCCCAGCTCGACGCAGGCGGCGACCGCGACCATCGCGCAGAGCGTGGCGACGGACGCGTTCAGCCGCGGGTCGCAGATTCCGGTCACGCCCGCCGATCCGACTCTGTTCTATCGGTCCGCCAGCGAGCTTCTCTGCTCGAACATCGCGGCGCAGGTCGTCGACCCGACGTCCGGCACCGGCGTCTACTCGATGAGCGACGTTCCGGGCGCCATCACCAACATGGTGGAGACGCTGATGGGTTACCCGGCGGGGCACCCGGCGCACGCCGAGGCGATGCAGATCCTGCAGGAACACTACGACATGGCGCGGACGACGACGTCCGGCACCGGGGGCCGGCCGGGGATGACCAGCGCGACGAGCGCGTTGCGCTCGACGTTCATCCTGGCGTGCGAATCACCAACCGCCGTCGGGATCGGCCTTTAAAGGAGAACCGCCAATGACGAGATTCACACGACGCGATGGTCTCCTCGCCGGGCTGTTCGGCAGCGGCACGCTCGGGTTGCGGGCGCTCGCGACCGGGCTGCCCGCCTGGTACCTGCTGAACCCGCGGCGCGCGACGGCGCAGGATCTTCAGTGCGCCATCACCGCGAAGGCGAACCTGCAGTACCTGATCGTCAGCACATCGAGCAACGGCGATCCGTTGAACTGCAACTGCCCTGGAACGTACGAGAACACCGCCGTCGTCCACCCGCCCGATCCGGAGGTCGAGAAGGTCACCGTGCAGCTCGGCGCGCAGAGCTACGGCGCGGCGCTGCCGTGGGCCGATCCGTCGGTGAAGAACGCGTCGGCAGCCAACGCCGGCCAGCTGACCTCGGCGGTGCTGGCGCGGACGACGTTCTTCCACTACCGCACCGGCACCACCGTCCACGGCGATCAGCCGAAGGTGATGAAGCTGCTCGGCGACACGACCGGCGGCGAGATGATCGTGTCGTCGTACGCCAAGCACCTGGCGGCGTGCTTCGGAACCGTGCAGGCGGCGCCTATTGCGGTCGGCGCGCGCGGCAACTCCAGCGAGCTGGTGAGCTTCGGCGGACGCATGCTGCCGTCGATCTCGCCGACGCAGTTGAAGCAGCTGCTGACCGGCGCGCGCGGTGACGCGCTGACGGCCAAGGGAGCCCTGCGCGACCTGCGCGATTCGTCGCTGAGCAAGCTGAACGAGCTGGCCAAGCGGACCGCCAGCCCCGTGCAGAAGGACTTCCTGGACAAGCTGGCGCTGGGCCAGACGCAGGTGCGGCAGCTGGCCGACACGCTTGCCGACACGTTGAACGCGATCTCGAACGACAACGTCGCGGGCCAGGCGCAGGCGGCGGCCGCGCTGATCGCGGCGAACGTCACCCCGGTCGTCACCGTTCACATCGGCTTCGGCGGCGACAACCACACCGACAACAACCTGCAGGCGGAGGCCGATCAGCACGTCAGCGGCATCCAGGGCATCCAGGCGATCATGACCGCGCTCGCGGGAACCAAGGACGCCAGCGGCAACCCGCTGACCGACCGGGTGACGTTCGCGACCATGAACGTGTTCGGGCGCAACCTGAACAACATCTCGAAGCTGTCGTCCACGACCAGCCCGGGCGGCCGCGACCACTTCGGCAACCACAACGTCATGGTCATCATCGGCAAGAACGTGAAGCCGAGCGTGATCGGCGGCGTCACCGCCGATTCGAAAGGGACGCTGGTCGCGTCCGGGATCGACTCGGGCACGGGCGCGTCCGTGGCCACTGGCGGCGACATCGACGCGACCAAGACGCAGGTCTCCGCGGCGCGCACGCTGGGCGCCGCGCTGGGCATTCCTGACACGGTCGCTGCGAACGATTACATCGCGGCGGCTGGCGGCAAGGTCGTCGCCGCCGCCCTCGCGAACCTGCCGAGCGGTTAATTGAATCGGGACCCTCAAAGGGTCCCGAACCCCCCGCGATGGTGCGCGGCGAGCAAAGCTCGCCGACTCCCCACGCGCTGATTCGCCTCACGCGATCCGCGCTTGCCTACATTGTGAGGCAAGCCGCCACACGGCCATCTCGCCCCCTGCAAGAACGCCCCACTTCCAGGGTCGAGCTGGGGATTCTGTTTGTCTTAATATATTGAAATTACTTGGCTTTATTGAATGTAACCAGCTCGCGAAGATGGCATGTCCACTGCATCGCTCGCGACCCGCGATTGGCCACTTCGGTCAGCCGCGTCAACCAACAAACAGGAGTCACCCATGACGCTCGTTCGTTCGATCTTCCTCGCTCTCGCCGTGATGCTCCCGACCGCCTGGACGGTTGCCCGCGCTGCTGACGCCCCCGCTGGCGAGGCCGCTGGCGATGCGAAGAAGGAGAAGAAGGCCAAGAAGGGCAAGAAGGCCGAGGGCGCGGAAGGCGAGAAGAAGGCGGACGACAAGGCCGCCAAGTAATTCGGCTTGTTGTGGCGGGGCCCTTCGGGGTCTCGCTGCAGCAGCAAAGACCCCCGGCATTGCGAGAGCGAGCCGGGGGTTTTTTTTGTCCGCTTGCCGAGAGCGCCGCGAGCGCGCGCTACTTCGCGTTGGGCGCGGTCAGAATCGCGATCTTCTGCGCGCCGGCCTTCTTGGCGACCGACATGATGTCGACCGCCGAGCCGAGATAGACGTTCTTGTCCCCGCGGATGAGCAGCGTCTCGGACCCGACGTCGGCCAGCGCCTTGCGAATCTCGGCCTCGAGATTGGACGGATCCAGCTTGCGCGACCCGAGGTAGAGCTCATTCGCGCGCGTCACGGTCAGCACGGGATCGCTGCGCTTCTGCGACACCGGTCCGGCCGCGTTCGCCTTGGGCAGCACGACCTTCATCCCGGCGCGCGAGGCGACCTCCGACTCGACCAGCGCGGTCGACGTGACCATGAAGATGATCAGCAGAACCAGGAAGACGTCCGTCAGCGGCGTGATGTTGATTTCCGCGACCACGCTGTCGGCCGCGATATCGCCCTCGTCGTTGGTGGTGGACGCGTCGTCGAGCTGAACGTTGATTCCCACGTTCGCTCAGGCCTCCGGGGTGGCGGCCGGTTCGGCGGCCCCGCCGGCGACCGCGACGACAGCAGCCGGCTTGCGCTTCACCCCCTGTCCCAGCGCCGTCAGAAATTCCTCGGCGAACAGGCGGTAGTGCATGGCGATGACGCCGATGCGCGCGACGAAATAGTTGTAGGCAATGACCGCGTAGATCGCGACCAGCAGGCCGGCGGCGGTGGCCACCAGCGCGGCAGCGATGCCCTGCGACACCACCTTGAACCCGCCCGTTCCGGCCACCGACATCGACGTGAACGCCTTCAGGATGCCGACGACGGTGCCGAACAGACCGACGAACGGCGCCGACGATCCGACGGTGCCCAGCGCCCACAGGTAACGCTTGAGCGACAGCACCGTCGCGTTTCGCTGCGACGTCACCGCCTCCGTCGTCTTCTCGGGCGTCTTGCCGAAGACCGCGAGACCCCGTTCGAACACGTCCGCGATCGGGATCGACGACATCTCGCACAGCGCGGTCGCCTTGGCGACGTCGCCGCGTTCCAGCGCGTCGATCACGCGGTTCTTGAACGCTTCGGACTTGGGAACCAGGTTCCACAGCGCATACAGGCGCTCGCAGATGACGGCCAGTCCGGCCAGCGACCACGCGACCAACAGGGAAAGAATCACCCACTCGTCGCGGACCAGGTTCCGCATCATTTCCCAGGACATGAGGAAGGAAGTGTAGCCTGGAACGACGGACCGCGCCCGCGGGCCCACACCCAATTGCGGGTCCACATGTAGAATCGGCGAATCGATGACAGCGACCGCCGCCGATCCGCCGCGCAAGTCCGACACCGACGGAAACTTCCGGTTCGGGCGCAGCCTGATTGCGGTCGAGGCGGCGATAACGGCGGCTGAGGTCGTGCTGGTCCTGGGGCCAACCCTGGCACTGGCGGCGCTGTCGCTGCAGCACGCCGGCGACATCCGCCAGGTCGCCGTGGTCGTCGGCGCCTTGATGGTCCTCGGCTGGGTGCGGGCCGCCGACTGGGTGCGCCCGATCGTGGCGGCGCGGAACGCCAAGCGCGTCGGCCGCGCCCTGGATGCGATGGAGATCGCCGCGGTGGAAAGGACGGTCCGGCGCGCGCCGTTCGAGGTGGCGTTCACCCGCTGGCTGCTGTGGTCGGTCGCGTCGGTCTATCTGGCCGTGCACCTCGCGACGCGCGGGCTGCTCGCGTGGCCGTCGGCGATCGGCGTCGCCTGCATCACCTTTCTGCACGCGGGCGGGGCGGCGGCGGCGCGCGCCGCGTTCTGGGAGCACCGGCTGGACGGCGCGCGCCGGCAGGTGCTGCCGAACTTCGACGCGCTTCGCACCTTCGCCATGGGCTATCGCCGCTGGCTCTGCCAGACCGCGGTCGTCTTGCTGGCGGTCTCGCATGCGGTCAACGCCGCGTTGATCTCGGTGTTCACCGACCTGACGTCGGCGCAATCGGGCACGCTGCTGGCGCTGACCGTTCCGGCGCTGGTGGTGCCGATGCTGCTCTGGTATGCGTTGCTGCGCCGGCGCACCGCCGCCATCGAACGCTACTTCGAGATCGCGGTGCGCAACCCTGGCGCGCGCGGGCCGGCGCGCCAGGATCCCGATGCGGTCGCCGCCTTCCGCGCCGCGCAGAACCTGCCGTACCGGTTGTCGGGTTACCAGGCGATCGCGTCCGCGATCGCTGGGGCGGCGGTGGTCCTGATCGGACGCAAGGTGTGCGGCATCGACGCCTGGACCGCGGGCCGCGCGCTGGGCGCCAGCGCGCTGATGCTGCTGGCGATGGCGCAGTACGAGATCCTGCTGCTGCGCGACGTGCTGCGGCCGCTGCTGGCCCAGCTCGGGGCGCGCCACCGCTTGCCCGTCGACGAGGTGCGCGCGCCGATCACGCTGCGCACCAAGCTGGTGCTGTTCTTCTCGAGCGTCACGGTGTTCACGTCCGGCCTGGTGCTGCTGTTCGCGCTGTCGCCCAGCCACGCGCTGTGGATCATGCTCGCGTCGATCGCGCTGGCGCTGGCGCTGGCGCTGGGGTTGGTGCTGCTGATCGTGCGCGACATGGTCAGCCCGGTGCGCGCGCTGGAGGAACGGTCCGACGAGATGGCCCGCGGCGAGCTCGCGCGCCCGGTGCCGCCGTCCGGCGAAGCCGACGAGATCGGGCGTCTCAGCTTCGCGTTCGAGGAGATGCGCCGCGCGCTGCGCGACAAGCTACGCTCGACCGAATCGCTGAACATCGATCTGGAACGCGAGGTCCGGCGGCGCACCGAGGTTCTGGAACAACGCAACGCCGAGCTTCACGACGCGCTGGAGAAGCTGCGCCGCGCCCAGAACGACCTGATCCGGTCCGAGAAGCTGGCGTCGATGGGCCGGCTGGTCGCGGGCATCGCGCACGAGATCAACAACCCGGTCAACGCCGTCATCAACACGCTGGCCCCGCTGGAGGAGGCGATCAAGACGATGGCCGCCGAACGCGACGGCGACGCCGCCGCGCGCGGCGCCGGCGAGGCGCAGGAGATGCTGCGCGTGGTCCAGCGCGGCGCCGCCCGCACCAAGGCGATCGTGCAGGCGCTGCACAACTACTCGCGCGGTGACGAGCAGCGCCCGCGCGAGCTGGTCGTCGCCCGCAGCGTCGACGACACGCTGGATCTGCTGCGCCACCGGCTGCGCAACGTCCGCGTCGAGAAAGAGATCGATCCCGAGCTGCGCCTGCACGGCTTCCCCGGCCAGATCGATCAGGTGTTCATGAACCTGATCTCGAACGCCGCCCAGGCGCTGGGGACGCGCGACAGCGGCGGCACCATCCGCATCGCCGCGCGCAAGCAGGCCGAAGACGTCGAGATCACCGTCGCCGACGACGGACCCGGGATCCCGGCCGACGTCATCCCGAAGATCTTCGATCCGTTCTTCACGACGAAGGACGTCGGCGAGGGGTCGGGCCTCGGCCTGTCGATCGTGCACGGCATCGTCGACCGCCACGGCGGCCGCATCATGGTCGAGAGCCAGGTCGGCACCGGAACCACGTTCCGGATCGTGCTCCCGGTGCGCGCCGCGGCGACCGCGGGCGCCGTTCCGCCCGCCTGACAAACTGGCACACCCGGGTGCCAACCCACGGAGGCACTGTCACTCTGGCATTGAAATGGCGTCGTAAGCCATTCTGGCGTAAAATCGTTCTCCATGAATTCAATTAGTTGCGTGATTCCACGTAACATGGCATCGCAGTTGAAGGCTGGGAGGGCATGGACGTGACGCCGCTTCCGCAGGGTGCCCCGACAGTCCTGGTGGTGGACGACGAGCCCGCGATCGTCGATTCGCTGCAGAAGATCCTGGAACGCGAGTCGCTGCGCGTGCTGACGGCGGGCGCCGGCGGCGAGGCGCTCGACATCCTCCGGCGCGAACCGATCTCGGTAATGCTCAGCGACCTGATGATGCCGGGGATGTCCGGCATGGACCTGCTGCGCGCCAGCAAGAGCCTGGCGCCCGAGACCGAGACCGTGCTGATGACCGCGTACGGCACCGTGGAGAACGCCGTCGAGGCGATGAAGCAGGGCGCATACGATTTCGTCACCAAGCCGATCAAGCGCGCGCACCTGGTGCGCGTCGTCGGCAAGGCGCTGGAGAAGCGGTCGCTGGTCCAGGAGAATCGCTCGCTTCGCGCCCAGCTGGCGGCCGAGAAGCGGCGCACGCTGATCGGTCAGTCGCTGCCCTGGCGGCGGACGATGGAGATCGTGATGCAGGCGGCGCCGTCGACGGCGAACGTGCTGCTGCTGGGGGAATCGGGGACCGGCAAGGAGCTGCTCGCCCGCGCGATTCACGATAACTCGCCGCGCGCCGCGGGGCCGTTCGTGCCCGTGAACTGCGCCGCGCTGCCCGAGACGATTCTGGAGGCGGAGCTGTTCGGCTACGAGAAAGGGGCGTTCACGGGCGCGGTCCAGCGCCACGACGGCCGCTTCGTGCAGGCCGACGGAGGAACGCTGTTTCTCGACGAGATCGGCGAGATTCCGACGCACGTCCAGGTGAAGCTGCTGCGCGTGATCCAGGAACGCGAGGTCGAACGGCTGGGCGGACGGACGATGAAGGTCGACATGCGGCTTGTCGCAGCGACCAACCAGGATCTGCGAGCGGCCGTGCGCGAAGGCCGCTTCCGCGAGGACCTCTACTACCGGCTGAACATCATCCCGGTGCCGATCCCGCCGCTGCGCGATCGGCGCGACGACATCGCGCTTTTGGCCGAGCATTTCCTGCAGCTGTACGCCGCGCGCAACAGCCGGACGCTGGCTGGTTTCTCGCGCGCGGCCGCCGACGCGATGTCGCGCTACGACTGGCCCGGCAACGTCCGCGAGCTCGAGAACACCGTCGAGCGCGCGGTCGTGCTGTCGCGGGGCACAGCCATCGAGCTGGACGATCTGCCGGCGGAGGTTCGATCGGGCGGCGGCGTGCAGGGTGACGGGCGATCGCTGTCTTTCGCGGTCGGAACACCCCTGGAAGAGATTGAACGGCGGGTGATTCACGCTACGCTGGCCCACGTCGGCGGCGACAAGCGCCTGTGCGCCCAGCTGCTCGGCATCGCGACACGGACCATCTACCGGCGCCTCGAGGAAGAGCGCGACCCGGCTGACGCGGCCGTCTGATCCGTCGTCGTCGCTGTCCTCGCCCTCGACGCTGCCAATTTGGCAGCCCAACCGAGCGGCATATGCGACATAAGTAATCGTAACTATTTGTTTTTCTAGCCGCGGCACCTGGTCCCGGCGTTGCTTTATCGGACCCCGGATCGTGGAGACACTGCTACGCAAATACCTCTGGGCAGTCGACGGCTTGATTGTCGTGCTGTGCGCGGTGTTCCTGGCGCGCGCGTCGGCGACCGTCATCGGCGGAAAGATGCTGGTCAGCGGCGGGGCGCCCAAGCCGGCCGCCCGCGTCGCCACCGCCCCGACCGCCGCGCCCGTCTACGGCAAGCAGGTCGAGGAGATTCTGCGGCGGAACATCTTCTGTTCCACCTGCCCGCCCATCCTGCAAACCGAGGGCGGACCGAAGCAGCCTGACGCCCCGCCGCCCCTGCAGCGCACGTCGCTGAACCTGAAGCTGCTCGCGATCATGTTCGCGCCGCCGCCCGCCGATCCGCGCTGGTCGGTCGCGATCATCCGCGACAACGACGCCAAGAGCGCCGGGCCCTACAACGTCGGCTCGAGGCTGCGCGACGCGACCATCGACGACATCGTCGAGGACCGCGTGTATCTCGACTTCGGCGGCGGCAAGCGCGAGTACCTGGATCTGCTCGACCGGCCGCAGCCCGCGGCCGGCGCGCCCGCGCCCGCCACGCCCGCGCCGTCGACCGACCCGCTGTCCGCCGAGCTGGACAAGGGCATCAAGAAGATCGGCGAGCACAACTACGAGGTCCAGCGCTCCACGCTGGATTCGTTGCTGGGCAACATGGCCGCGCTCGCGAAGGGCGCCCGCATCGTGCCCGAGACCAAGGACGGAAAGCCTGCTGGCTTCAAGCTGTTCAGCATCCGGCCCGACGGTCCGTTCGCGAAGATCGGCCTGCTGAACGGCGACGTCGTCTCGGCCATCAACGGCCTCGAGATGAACAGCCCCGACCAGGCGCTGCTCGCTTACACGAAGCTCAAGACGGCGAATCACCTCTCCGTCGCCATCGAACGAAACGGCCAGAAGATCACCAAGGACTACAACATCCGATGACGAGACAAACGAAACGGCATGTCGCGGTAGCAGTTGCGGTTCTTTTCCTGGGCGGAAGCCCGCTGCGCGCGGCGGTGGTGACGGGACCAGACGGAAAACCTGTCAGGGTCAATCCGGGCGAATCGGGGGCGTCGAAGCCCCCGCCGGCGCCGGGCGCGACGCCGCCGGGCGGTGCGCGGTCGCCCGGGCTGCCGGGGCTGCCCGGCGTGCTGGGCGGGAAGCGGACGCGACCGCCGGCTCCGACCACGGGCGCCGCGCCCGCGGCCGGGACGACGGCAACGCCTGCCACGCCCGGGGGCGGGGCGGCGGCGGGCGTCACCGGCTCGAACCAGCTGATCGGCGATAAGGACTTCAACACCTGCAAGAAGTTCCCGGCCGGCAAGCGCATCGTGAAGCTGAATCTGAAGCCCGACACCGAGCTGGGTGATCTGATCGCCTGGATCTCTTCGATCACCTGCAAGCAGTTCCTGCTGCCCGGGACGATTCCGGCCAACAGCAAGAAGGTCACCGTCGTCGCGCCCGAGCTGATCACGCCGGAAGAGGCGTACCGGCTGTTCCTGGGCGCGCTGGATTCGGCCGGCTTGACCGTCGAGCACTCGGGCCGCTTCGAGCGCATCGTCGAGACCGCGAAGGTCAAGACGATGGGTGGCATCCCGGTTTACGGCGAGGGCTCGGACGTCCCGTCCGCCGAGAGCTACGTGACCCGCCTGGTTCACGTCGAGAACGTCGACCCGAACGAGGTGGCGCAGGTGCTCGGGCGCGTGAAGGGCGAGCAGGGCGACATCGTCGTGTTCGCGCCCCAGAACGCGCTGATCATCACGGACCTCGGTTCCAACATCAACCGCATGATGAAGATCCTGAGGGAGATCGATCAGCCGGGCCTGGTCGAGAAGGTCTGGATCATCAGTCTGAAGCACACCGGCGCGACCGACATGGCCCAGAAGCTGGGCGAGATCTTCCAGGTGCAGCAACAATCAAAAAAAGCGGGGGGCGGCGGGGCGCCGCCGGCACCGGGAGCGAAACCGAAGGTCGGTGATCTGACCGCGGAGATGATCATCTCGAAGATCATCCCGGACGAGCGCTCGAACCAGCTGATCGTGATCGCCACCGAGCGGACCTACCAGCGTGTGAAGCGCATGATCACGGAGCTGGACCGCGAGATCTCGGACATCACCGACAGCCGCATCCACGTCTACTACTGCGAGAACGCGAACTGCGACGAGCTGGCGCAGACGCTGGGCGCGGTCACGGGCGTCACCGTCACGGTCAGCGCGGGCGGCGCCCGCGCCGGCGGCCGCGCGCGCGCCGGGGCCCCGGCGCCAGCCCCGGCTGCGGCGCCGGCAGCCGGCGGCGCGGCGTCGGGCATCCAGAATCTGCTGTTCGAGGGCGACGTCCGCATCAACTTCGATCGCCCGACCAACTCGCTGATCGTCGTGTCGTCGCTGAAGGACTACCAGGCGGTGCGCCGCGTGATCGAGCGGCTGGATTCGCCGCGCAAGCAGGTGTTCGTCGAGGCGATGATCCTCGAGGTCACGCTCGACAAGCAGCGTGAGCTGGGCGTGTCATTCCACGGCGCGAAGCCGTTCGACATCCCCGGGCTCGACAACCAGAGCCTCGCCGTCGGTGGCCTCAATCCGGCGAAGACGCTGTTCCCTGCGGGCGCGCTGACGGAGACGATGCTGGCGGGCGTCCTCGGCCCGGTGTTAAAGCCCGAGGAGGCGCGCAACCTGGGAGCCGGGTCGACCGCCACGCTGGATATCCCGTCATTCGGCGTGCTCATCAAGGCGCTGCAGACCAACAGCGACGTCGACGTGCTGTCGAACCCGCACCTCCTCATCATGAACAACGAGGACGGCGAGATCTCGGTCGGCTCGCGCGTGCCGTTCCCGGTCAGCACCTTCGGTCTGGGCGGCGGCGGGGCGCCGGGCGGGGCCGCCCCGATTCCCGGCTTCGCGGGCGTGTCCAGCTTCTTCCCCAACGTGCAGCGCGAGAAGGTCGCGCTGGAGCTGAAGCTCACGCCGCACGTCAACGAGCACGACATGGTCCGCCTGGAGGTCGACGAGAAGATCTCGGAGCTGGCGCCCGGCGCGAGCAACCTGGGTCCGTCGACTTCCGAGCGGACCGCGAAGACCATCGTCGTCGCCAAGGATCAGCAGACGATCCTGATCGGCGGCCTGATGTCCGACAAGGTCATCAACACCGTCACCAAGATTCCGCTGCTGGGCGACATCCCGATCCTGGGGTTCTTCTTCCGCAGCTCCACGAAGAAGATCGTGAAGACCAACCTGATCATCGCGCTCACGCCGTACGTCATCAGCGACATGTCGGATCTGCGCCGCGTGCTGGACAAGAAGATGAAGGAGCGGCGCGAGTTCGTGGAGCGCTACGGCGGCCAGGAGCGGCCCAATCCGCAGGCGCAGCCCGACTACCGCCGCAAGCGCGGCATGCTGGAGGAGATCAACCGGGTGGCGCGCGAGGTCCAGTCGGAGCAGAGCGAGATCAACGCGCTTCGCGAGCGGCAGTCGCAGGACGAATCCGGTCCTGTCGAGCTTCCGGTTGGCCCGAGCAGCGGCGGCGGCGGCGTCTCGCCGCCCGCACCGACGCCCGCCCCCGCGCCGGCGGCCCCACCGCCGGCAGCGCCGCCGCCGCGAGCCCCCTGAGGAGATTCCGCGTTGGCAAAGAAGCGTCTCGGTGATGTGTTGCTCGCGCTCAAGGCGAAAACGCCGGGGGCGATGCCTTCGCTCAACCCCGAAGCGATCGAGCAGGCCGTCGCGACACAGGGGCAGGAGGGCGGCCTGCTGGGCGAAATCCTGGTCAAGATGCACGCCATCACCGAGGAGGATCTGCTCCAGGCGCTGGGCCTGCAGATCGGGATTCCGTACAGCAAGGACCTGAAGGCCGACGACGTCGACGTCGATCTGGCGACGTCGGTGCCGATCGGCTTCGCCAAGCAACACCGGCTGCTGGTGGTGAAGCGCGAGGGGGACACGGCGATGGTGGCGACGGGCGATCCGCTGGAGATCGGCGCGTTCGACGATCTCCGCATGCAGCTGTCGCTGGAGCTGCAGCCGATCCTGGTGCCGCCGCAGCGGATCCTCGAGGTCATCAACGACGTCTACGGCCGCAAGGCGGACAAGGGCGGCGACCTCGACAAGAAGGAGGACGAGGAGGACGAAGGCACCAGCGAGGAGCTGGTCGACATCCTGGAGATCACCGACGAGGCCCCGATCATCCGCTGGGTGAACTCGTTGCTGTTCAACGCTGTCAAGGAACGGGCCAGCGATATTCACATCGAGCCAGGCGAAAAGGAGGTCCTCGTCCGCTATCGCATCGACGGCGAGCTGTACGAGACGCGGCGCGCGGCGCGCCAGTTCATGCCGTCGATCATCTCGCGCGTGAAGATCATGGCGGGGTTGAACATCGCCGAGAAGCGGCTGCCTCAGGACGGGCGCATCCGCCGCAAGATCGCGGGCAAGGACATCGACATGCGCGTCGCCACCGCGCCGACGGTGAAGCAGGGCGAACGCATCACCATCCGTCTGCTCGATCGCGAATCCGTGCTGCACGATCTTGCCGACATCGGTTTCGGTGACGATCACCTGCGGCAGATGGACGAGCTGATTCACAAGCCGCACGGGATCATGCTGGTCACCGGACCCACCGGTTCGGGCAAGACGACCACGCTGTACGCCTGCCTCGCCAAGATCAACGCGCCCGACCTCAACATCCTGACCATCGAGGATCCGGTCGAGTACCAGCTGGACGGCATCTCGCAGACCGCGGTCAACGAGAAGATCGACCTGACGTTCGCGGCGGGCCTGCGGTCCTTCCTGCGCCACGATCCGGACGTCATCATGGTCGGCGAGATCCGCGATCGCGAGACGTCGGAGATCGCGATCCAGGCGTCGCTGACCGGCCACCTGGTGCTGTCGACGATCCACACCAACGACGCCGCGGGGGCCATCACGCGTCTGGTCGACCTGGGCGTGCAGCCGTTCCTGGTGGCGTCGTCGCTGATGGCGCTGCTCGCGCAGCGGCTGGTGCGACGGGTGTGCCTCGCGTGCCGGGAGCTCTATCGCCCCGCCGAAGAGGACCTGGCCAGCATCGGCATCGATCCGGTCGCGTTCGCGCGCGGCGATGCGCGCCGGGTCCATTTCAAGGGTGACGAGGCCTGGGTGCCGCCGCCCGGGATGCTGTTCCGCGCGAAAGAGGGCGGCTGTTCGGTCTGTCTGGGCGCCGGTTACAAGGGCCGGACGGCGATTTACGAGCTGTTGATCATCGACGAGAAGATCCGCCAGCTGACGGTCAAGAACGCCGACGCGCAGACCATCAAGAACCAGGCCATCAAGGCGGGGATGCGAACGCTGCGCGAGGACGGCGCCCAGAAGGTGCAGGCCGGCATGACGACCACCGCCGAGGTCCTCATGATCACCACCCAGGACATCGAGTAAGGCCATGCCGGTCTACGCGTGGAAAGGCCTGAACAACGCCGGCAAGGCGGTGACGGGCACCAAGGACGCCGACGGGCCGAAGGGGCTGCGTCAGGCGCTGCGCAAGGACGGCGTCTACGTCACCGAGCACAAGGAGGTGCTGGGTGCCGGCGCGGGGCGCCCGGCCGCGAAGTCGACGCTCGCCAGCGGCGAGAAGGTGCCTTTCTTCAAGCGCGAGATCGATCTGGGCGGCCTGCTGGAACGGGTGCGGCCGGAGGACGTGGCGGTGCTGACGCGGCAGCTGGCCACGCTGCTGAAGGCGGGGATCCCGCTGGCGGAGGCGCTGGGCGCGCTGGGCGAGCAGGCCGACAACAAGAAGCTGGCGATGGTGCTGGTCGAGGTGCGCGAGAAGGTGAACCAGGGCACGTCGCTGGCCGATACGCTCGCGCCACACGACACCATCTTCCCCGAGCTTTACGTCAACATGGTCCGCTCGGGCGAGTCGGCCGGCAACCTCGACGCGGTGCTGGCACGGCTAGCCGAGTTTCTCGACGCGCAGAACGCGCTGCGCTCGAAGGTCGTCGGCGCGATGGTCTACCCGATCATCATGATGGTCCTGGGCACGATCGTCATGGGGTTACTGATGATCTTCGTCGTTCCCAAGATCACGTCGGTGTTCGAGGACCTGAACAAGACGTTGCCCTGGAACACGGAGCTGCTCATCTTCGTGTCGCACTTCATCGGCGCGTACTGGTGGGCGCTCATCGTCGTCGGCTTCGTCGCGTACGTCAGCTTCAAGCGCTGGGCACGCCGGCCCAGCGGGCGTGCGGTCATCGACCGGGTCAAGCTGCGCCTGTGGCTGATCGGGCCGCTGGTCCGGTTCATCGCGGTGGCGCGGTTCGCGCGCACGCTGGCCACGATGCTGGCGGCGGGCGTGCCGGTGCTGACCGCGCTGGAGATCGTCAAGAAGGTGCTCAACAACACGGTGCTGGAGAAGGTCGTCGAGGAGGCGCGCGAATCCATCCGCGAGGGCGAGTCGATCGCGGCGCCGCTGAAGCGATCGGGCAAGTTCCCCTCGATGATGGTGCACATGATCGCCGTCGGCGAGCGCTCGGGCCAGCTGGAGCCGATGCTGGAGAACGTCGCAGGCGCTTACGAACGCGACGTGGAGGGGAAGGTCGCCCGGCTGACGACGATGCTGTCGCCGCTGATCATCGTCGCGATGGCCCTGGTCGTCGTGTTCATCGTGTTCTCCGTTCTTCAACCCATTCTGGAGATGCAGGACTTCGTGCAATGAGGAGGAACCCATGATCCGGTACTTCAAGAAACTGTGGCAGATGCGGCAGCGGAGCCGCGGGCGGCGCGATCTATCGGCCGGCTTCACGATGCTGGAAATCATGATCGTCGTCGCGATCGGCGCGGCGCTGGTCGCCGGCGTCGCTGTCGTCGTCATGAAGAGCTACGCGCGGACACAAGTGAAGCTGGCCCGGAAGGGTGTCGGCGACATCGTCCAAGGCGTCTCGCAATACATGATCGACAACAACACCTGCCCGAAGACCCTGGAGGAGCTGGTGGCGCAGAAGTACATCGCGAGGCCGGCCGCGAAGGATCCCTGGGGCAAGGACTACAAGATGGCTTGCCCGGGCACACACGATAGCGACACGCCGGACGTCAGCTCCTCGGGACCTGACAAGGCGGATGGCACGGCCGACGACATCCTGTCCTGGACCCAATAGACCATCGACATTGGAATGAACGCACGTTCGACAGTCCGGGCCTCCGATCGCGGCTTCACGCTGATCGAGGTCCTGCTCGTGGTCACGATCGGCGCCGTGCTGGCCGGTCTCGCGATCAGGGGGCTGCGTTCGTTGCGCAAGGCGGACCTTCGCGAAGCCTCGGCGCAGATGTCGGGCGCGATGCGCTACCTGTTCGACCGCGCGTCCACGACGGGAAAGATCCACCGCATCGTCATCGACATGGAGACCGGGACGTACTGGGCCGAGGTCTCGGACGATCGCTTCTACATCCCGCGCGAGGAGACCGTGGAACAACTGCAAGCGCGCGAGGAGAAGGAGGCCACGGAGGATGAAGAGGCCGCTCAGAAGCGCGAGCGGGCGGCACGCGAGGCCGAGAGCGGCAAGAGCGCCGGCGCGAATTCAAGCTTCGACCTTTCGAAGCTGGAGGTCGCCGACTTCCGGCCCAAGCGCGCCCGCTTCGCGTCCTTCAAGGACCTGGCGCTGAAACCGGTGAAGCTGAAGAAGGCGAAGGTGCGCAGCGTCTACACGCCGCGCGTGACCGAGCCGCTGACCTCCGGGCGCGCCTACGTCTACTTCTTCCCGCTCGGACAGACCGAGCCGGCCATCATCACGCTCACGGATCCCGAGTCCGACGACACCATCTATTCGCTGGTGGTTCACCCGATCACGGGCCGCGTCCGCATCTACAACCAGGACGTGCCGCCGCCGCGCGGGCGCGAGCGGACCGACGACGAGGGGACGCAGGTGCAGCAATGAGGACGCAGGGCAGGGCGGCGGGCGCGGGCTTCACGCTCCTGGAGATCATGATCGCGGTGGCGATCCTGGCGGCGACGACGGTCGTGCTCCTGCGTATCGTCACCAACAACATCCGCGCGACCAACCACGCGAAGCTGACGACCGCGGCGACCTTCCTTGCGCGCACAAAGATCAGCGACGTCGAGG
>Ga0207675_100002161_pt1 | contig 19532 bp, 9 predicted proteins | sample KBSSwiS42_FD_184305 | JGI IMG/M metagenome (GOLD analysis project Ga0207675, IMG submission 184305) | Switchgrass rhizosphere microbial communities from Kellogg Biological Station, Michigan, USA - KBS Switchgrass S4-2 (SPAdes) (version 2) | ecosystem: Host-associated > Plants > Roots >...
AGCGAGCCGGGGATGAATATGTCGAGGTCGCCGTCGTGGTCCACGTCTACGAAAGCTGCGGATCGGGATGTAGACAGATTACCTGGAAGCTTCGCCGCCGCAGTAGCATCCGAAAAACTGCCGTTGCCGTCGTTGTGATAAAGCGCGCCGCCGGTGTTGCGAAGTATGAAAAGATCCGGCTTCCCGTCGTTGTCGTAATCACCAGCAACCGCTGCCGTGCCGATTCCGTTTGCGACCTTTGCCAATGCGCCTGACTGCACCGTCACATCGACAAACTTGCCCCTGTCGTTGCGCAATAGCCTCTGTCTCCCGCCGGCGACTTCCAGCAGATCCAGATCGCCGTCGCCATCGTAATCAAACAACGCCACCGCGCCACTTGTTTGTTCCAAAGCCACGTCACTAAGTGGCCAATTGCCTGGTGCGGGCAGGGCTGACGACGTAACATCGGTAAAGATAACTTCGGGCACACGCTTGTCGACGAGATCCGGCTCGGCTCCAGTGGAAGCAATCGCTTCCGCGTAGCGCCCCTGTTCGAGATAGTTCGTACCCAGGGTCGTACCACTTCCGCGTTGACGTAACTCCTGAAACTGTGCGATGACTTTCATTCCTTCATCGCGCTGTCCGCTGCGGACCAGAGCAGTGCCCAGATTGTAGAGCGCCGTTGCGTTGTAAGGTTCGGCCGCGATCGCGATACGCAACGCTGCGATTGCTTCGGTATACTTGCGTTGCTGCGCGTACAGTTGGCCCAGGTTTACATTCGTGCCGACGTCGTTCGGATCGATCCGCAATACTTTTTGAAAGTAAGTGATCGCCTCGTCGGGCCTGTTCTGGGTTTTTGCGGAGAGACCGAGAACGTAAGGCGGTTGTGGCGCGGCCGGCGCAAGTGTAGCGGCAGCTTGCAGCTCGCGTTGCGCGGCCGGCAGATCCGGCGCGTTGAACAGCGCAATGCCAAGATTGATACGCGCCAACGCGAGATCCGGAGCGAGTTGCAACGCGCGTTTGAATGCCTCGGCCGCCTCTTTATACTTGAACTGCTCGAGCAGCGCGACGCCTTGATTGTTCGCGCGGTACGCGTCTTCCCGCGCCGTCGCTTTTGCCGGCACGTTTTGACGCCGAGCGGATGTTGGCCTTATTAATGACGCGTTAAGAAAGCAGATCAGAAGTCCCAGCAGTAAAACGCCAGTTTTAAAACTCTGCATAAGTGCCTCGAATATAAATGCGAACTGTTCATTGTCAACCACAGATTACGCAGATTCTAATTCTGCTCGCCGCTCTTTTGTTCAGTGCTTGTCGTCCGACCAGCACGCTGCCGGCCCGATCGTCTCCGCAATACAACGAGATCGTGCGCACGTTCTACATCGGGCTTGCCGCGCTTGAAGTTGGGCACGACGTGCAGGCCGATGCGAAGCTGGGGCAGTTCACGCAACTCGCACCCGGCGAGCCGGCGGGTTGGGCCAACTGGGGCCTGCTCGCGCTACGACAACAGAACTTCGACACGGCTGCCGAGCGTCTTGAGCGTGCACGCTCACTCGCTTCCGACAACAGCAACATCTACTACCTCGTCGGTCTGCTTGAGAGCAGCCGCGGAAAAACTACCGAATCGATCGCGGCGCTCCGCAAAGCAGTCGAACTGGATCCAAAGAACCTGATCGCCACCTACAAGCTGGCCGAGGAAGTTGAACGCGAAGGAAACGAAGACGAGTTTCAGCGCCTGATTGAACAGATCCTGTCCGCGCAGCCCGACAACATTGCGGCGTTGGTTGAACTGAGTCGCGTCGCTGCAAAACGAAACGACACTGCGACACTCAAGTCAGCAGTGGACAAGATCACTGCAAGATCTTCTCCATGGCCCGCCGAAGTGCAAGAGCAGGTTACCGCCGTGGCGCAGGCTGCGAACTCCGGCGACGTGCGCGCAGCAGCCACGCGCACGAGCTTTCTGCGCAACGTACTGATGCGCGTGCCTGAGTACCGTCGCAGTCTCGCAGCAATCAAGCCGCCGCCCGGCGAAGAGGCTGTGCCGTTGAGAAGTTTTCTGAAATTGGAAGCTCCCGTGTTCAAGACTTCGGCGCCGGACATGGACCTCACGTTTGAGCCACAGACTGACACAGAGAAAACGCATCAGGCGGGTAAAGCTTTAAAGCCGGCAGACTGGATCGGCGCGATTGCGTTGAGTGGGTCGGGTGCGCCTGTTTTGGCGACGGCAACAGGGCGGGAAGTTCGTCTTGCAAGTGGCCCAACTCTTCCGTTTCCCGGTGGACCAACTAACAAGCCACCGTCAATCGACGGCGTCCTGCCGATTGATTTCAGTTACGATTTCAAAACGGATCTTGTGTTGGCGGGCGCAGGTGGGGTGCGGTTGTTTCGCCAGGACAGTCCGTCTGCTTTCGTCGATGTAACAAGCGATACGAAGGTTTCGCCGGCGGTGCTCAATGGTGATTACAGCGGCGCCTGGGCCGCTGATATTGAAGCCGACGGCGACCTCGACATCGTGCTTGGTGCACGACGTGGCAACGTTATCGTCCTGCGCAACAACGGTGACGGCACGTTCACCGACATTCAACCTTTCGCGGGCGTCTCCGGCGCGACAGGTTTTGCCTGGGCCGACATCGACGCCGACGGTGATCCCGACGCTGCTTTCATCGATGAAGTGCGCCTCGTACATGTCTTCAGTAATGAACGCCAGGGACAATTCAGCAAGCGTGACGTGCCGTTTCCCTTTGACATTGGGCCGGCGCTCGCGATTAACGTCGCGGATCTAAACAACGACGGCGTTTTGGATCTTGTGATCGTGCGAGCAGACGGAGCAGTCGTTCGTTTGTCCGACAAAGATCATGGCGCCGGCTGGGACCACGCGGAAGTCGCAAAAGCCGCAAACACTGACGCGCCGGTTACATTGCGCCTTGCGGACCTCGACAACAACGGCGGCCTCGATCTGCTGTACGGCTCAAACGTTTGGTTGAGCGACGAGAACGGGAAGTTTGTTCAGTTGAAAAAACCAGCCGGAGTCGACCGTATCTTCGACGCAGCAGATGTTAACGCGGACGGCCGGCTGGACCTGTTGGGGGTCTCTGGCGAGAGACCAGTGGAAGCGATAAATACAGGAACAAAAAACTATCACTGGCAGGTCGTGCGGCCGCGCGCCAGCAATGCCGTAGGCGATCAGCGGATCAATCCATTTGGTGTTGGCGGCGAGATGGAGATTCGTTCCGGCTTGCTCGTCCAGAAACAACCGATAACGGGACCGCTAATTCATTTCGGCTTGGGCGAGCAAAGCAGCGCGGACGTGATTCGCGTTGTCTGGCCCAACGGAACTGTGCGCGCCGAGTTTGAAGTGAAGAGCGATCAGGAGGTGTTGACCGAACAACGTTTGAAAGCATCGTGCCCGTTCCTGTTCGCTTACAACGGCAGGACGATGGAGTTTGTGAAGGATGCGGTGCCGTGGGGATCTGCAATTGGTCTTCGCATCAACACGATCGGTTCCGCCAAGATCGCCGCGACGGGCGAGTGGTACAAGATCCGGCGCGACCAGCTCGTTCCGCACGATGGTTATTACGACATTCGCGTGACGGCCGAACTCTGGGAAGTTTATTACTACGACTACCTGGCGCTTATGCCAGTGGACCATCCGGCGGGTACCGAGATCTTCGTTGACGAGCGCTTTGTAGTTCCACCAGCAAAGCTCGGCTTCACTACTGTAGAGACGCCCCGAAAGATCAAACAGGCTATCGACGACAACGGAAAAGACGTCACTGATTTGCTAACCGCGCTCGACGGCAATGCGCTCGACACGTTTGGCCGCGGCCAGTATCAGGGACTGACGCGCGATCACTACGTCGAAGTCGATCTTGGCGACGAAGCGCCAACGACCGGGCCGCTCTATCTAATCGCGCACGGTTCAATTCACGACACTGAATCGTCGCTGAACGTTGCGATCACGCAAGGCAGTCGTTGGCGAGCGAAGAGCATGAGTGTGGAAGTTCCCGATGGAAAGGGCGGCTGGGCGGCTGCGCAATCGAATCTCGGGTTTCCAGCCGGCCGCAAGAAGACGGTGCTGTTCAATCTAACGAATGTTTTTCGTCCCGGAACCCCGCGCCGTGTGCGGATTAGAACCAACCTCGAGATCTATTGGGATCACCTCGAATGGGCAAGGGGTCTACCCGATGCCGACGTGAAGGTGGTACGCTTAGCGCCTTCAAGCGTTGACCTTCATTACCGCGGCTACTCGGTAATCAATCGTCCCGACGCCGGCGCACCTGAAGTACCTGATTACAACAGGCTATTGTCAACAAAGCAGATTTGGCGTGACTTGGAGGGTTACTACACTCGTCACGGTGAGGTCGGGGAATTGGTGCGGGAGATCGATGATCGTTACGTGATAGTTGCCTCCGGCGATGAGATGTCGTTGAAGTTTCCGGAACAGCCTCCGCCACCCGAAGGCTGGGTGCGCGATTACATCATCATGGGCGATGGTTGGATCAAGGATGGAGATTACAACTCGACTTTCTCGCGCACGGTGCAGCCCTTGCCGCATCACGCGCAGCAGGAATACGTCACGCCGCCCGGGAAGTTGGAAGACGAATTCGTCTATCGACGGTTTCCTGAAGACTGGCGCAAGTACCACACGCGTTACGTCGCGCCGGATGTTTTTCGAAACGTGTTGAGGTCTTCATCAAGCAGATGAACCGCAGTACAACCGCCAGAATATTGCTGATTGTATGCTTCGTGGCTTTGCTGGCGACGCCGTTTGTCGTTAGGCGCTTGTCGGCTCGACGCAACACAACAGCCAGGCTCGATACGACGAATGCGTTAAGCCGTTACGGTTTCTATCTTCAGGAAGTCGCACAGTCCTCACAGATCAACTTTGTGCATCAGGCGCCGACGCTCGATCCGAAACTCAATCACATCATGCCGCAAGTTGCGTCGATGGGAGCGGGCGTTTCAATAGTCGATTACGACCGCGACGGTTGGGCGGACATTTACGTCACAAACAGCGGCGAGGGAAGTAAGAACGCGCTCTATCACAATTTGAAAGACGGCTCATTCAAAGACGTGGCCGCAGAAATGGGAATCGCGGACGTCAACCAGCCGGGTACCGGCGTTTCGATGGGAGCAGTTTGGGGCGACTACGACAACGACGGTTACGAAGATCTATTTCTGTACAAGTGGGGCCGGCCCGAACTCTTCCACAACGATGGCGCGCAACGTTTCACGCGCGTAACTGACAAAGCAAAACTGCCTCCGTGGGTCAATGCAAACACCGCAATCTGGTTCGACTACGATCGCGACGGGCGTTTGGATTTGTTCCTTGGAGGCTATTACTCGGAAGACGTCGATCTTTGGCATCTGAAGACAACAAAGATGATGCCGGAGAGTTTTGAGTATGCGCGGAACGGCGGACGCAAGTACCTCTTCCACAATCTCGGTGATGGATTGTTTGAAGAGGTAAGTGAAAAGTTAGGGATCGATACGCGTCGATGGGCACTGGCGGCGGCAGCAGCGGATCTTCACGGCACAGGTTATCCCGATCTCTTCATTGCAAATGACTACGGAATCTCCGAACTCTTCTTCAACGACGGCAAACGATTTCGCGAAGTAGGCAAACAGACCGGCGTCGGTTTCGCGCCGAAGAGCGGCATGAACGCGACCGTCGCCGACGTTCTCAACAACGGCAAGTACTCGATCTACGTTTCCAACATCTCGGAAGACGGCGTTTTGATTCAGGGAAACAATCTTTGGGTGCCGCGCGACGGAAGCGCGGGTGACTCGCTGAAGTTTGACAATCTCGCACGCGCGATGGACATCGAGATTGGTGGCTGGAGCTTTGGCGCGCAGTTCGGTGATCTGAACAACGACGGCACGCAAGATCTATATCTGGTTAATGGCTACATCTCCGCAGATCGAAACACGAACTATTGGTACGACTTCTCAAAGATCGCGGGCGGCAACTCAACGATCATTTCTGACGCAGCGCAGTGGCCATCGATGGACGGCAGGAGTTTGTCGGGTTATCAGCAGAAAAGAGTTTGGTTGAACGACGGCACGGGTAAGTTTGTGAACGTGGCGCAGGCGGTCGGTGTTGGTGATGTTAACGACGGTCGTGCAGTCGCGATGGTGGATCTGTGGAACCGGGGCGTGCTGGACGTTGTGGTCGTAAATCAAAGAGGGCCGTTGCTGATCTACAAGAACACCGTTGCGCCTGAGAACAAGTGGATTGATTTTGAACTTGAAGGCACCGCCAGTAATCGCACTGCGATCGGTGCTGAAGTGCGCGTGTTTTGGGATGGCCGCCAACAAGTGCAGCAAGTCACCGGCGGCAACGGTTTTTGTTCGCAGAACCAGCGGCGGTTGCACTTTGGGTTGGGGATTGATCCGCACGTTGACAAGGCTGAAATAAGATGGCCGTCCGGGAAAACTCAAGTCTTGAATAGTCCTTCACCAGGACAGGTTGTTAAGCTCAAAGAACCAGCATGAGATTCCGTCTGGACAACCGTTACCTGCCGCCGCTCTTCATCACCTGCATTTTGCTGGTTGGGCATCTGTTCTACGGCATACTCGAGAGCTACGAACGAACCGCCCTCGCGATTGTCGCGGCGATCGTCACGGAGTTGGTGCTCGGACGGATCTTTTTCGGCAAGTGGTTGAATCTCGCGAGCGCGTACATCACTGGGATCAGCGTTGGGATTCTGATTCGCTCACCTGCGTTCTGGCCGTACGCGTTGTGCAGCGTAGTTTCGATCATGTCGAAGTACGTGTTGCGTGTGAAGGACCGGCATCTTTGGAACCCATCGAACTTCGGCATTTGTGCGCTGTTACTTCTCGCTCCGGACACGGTTGCGGTGCTGAGTATTCAATGGGGCAACTTCATCTGGCCTATGCTGGTGATCTGGATCTTAGGTTCGATCATCATTTGGCGGGCGAAGCGTTTTCACATCAGTTTCACCTACGTGGTGTCGTTTTTTGTGTTTGCGTTCCTGCGCAGTTGGATCACCGGTCATCCATGGCGTGCCGAAGTCGCGCCAATCACGGGACCGATGTATCAGCTCTTCGTTTTCTTCATGGTTACGGACCCGAAGACGACAGTTAGATCGAAGATGTGGCAATGCGTTGTAGTTTTCTTCGTAGCTTTTGTTGAGATGTTGTTACGGTTGAATCAAGTCATCTACGCGCCGCTCTACGCGCTATTCGTCGTCGGACCAACGGCGATGCTTATCGAGATGTGGATCGAATCTCGCCGTGCTGTCACTCAGAAATCTGCCACTACGCAAGAGTCCCCCGCCGCATGAAACTCTTATCCGCGTTAATTTTGTTTTGCTTTGCGGCTTTAATGGTTTCCTGCAAACAGCCTCAAACTGCGCCGCCTACGACTCAAGCGACCGCTGAAACCGCAACCGCTTCCCCATCGCCGAGCCCAACACCGCCGCGCCCCTCCGGTCCGATCGAATTCACCGACGTCACGTCCGAAGCCGGCATTCGTTTCAAACACAACAACGGCGCCTTCGGCAAAAAGTATCTTCCCGAAACGATCGGCTCAGGCGGCGCCTTTCTCGACTACGACAACGACGGCTGGCAAGACATCCTGCTGGTCAACTCAATGGACTGGCCGGAAAACAAGAAGCGCCGCTCGTTTCCCGCGCTCTACCACAACAACAAAGACGGCACCTTCACCGACGTCACACAGCAAGCCGGACTCGGCATCGAGATGTACGGCATCGGCGTCGCAGTCGCCGACTACGACAACGACGGCAACGCAGACATCTACATCACCTGTGTTGGACCAAACCATCTCTTCCGCAATCTCGGCGGCGGCAAGTTCATCGAGATGACCAGAGCAACCGGCGTCGGCGATCCTGGTTTCTCAACCAGCGCCGCATGGTTCGACTACGACAACGATGGCCGGCTCGATCTCTTCGTCGGCAACTACGTCGAATGGTCGCCGCAAACAGATCAGTCATGTACGCTCGACGGAAAAAACAAGTCGTACTGCACGCCTCAGACTTACAAAGGTCAGAGTCCCACGCTGTATCACAATCGCGGGAACGGCAGTTTTGAAAACGTCACGGTGCGTGCCGGTCTCGACAAATCCCCAGGCAAGACATTAGGCGTGGCGTTACTCGATTACGACGACGACGGCTGGATGGATCTCTTCGTCGCCAACGACACTGAACCAAACCAACTCTATCGCAACAACCACAACGGCACTTTTACCGACAACGCCGTGATCGCAGGTGTAGCATTCAGCGAGGCCGGTACTGCGCGCGCCGGCATGGGCGTTGACGCGGCCGATTACGACGGCTCAGGCCGGCCAAGTGTCGTCATCGGGAACTTCACTAATGAAAGCATCGCGCTCTATCACAATGATGGCTCGGGCCTGTTTACAGACGATGCGCCCGCGTCCGGCATCGGCAAGATGTCAGCGCAGTCGTTGACGTTTGCGTGTTTCTTTTTGGATTACGACCTGGACGGGCTGCTCGACGTGTTCGCGGCGAATGGCCATGTATCAGATGACATCAGTGTCGTGCAGCCGACAGTCAAATACGCGCAACCACCGCACCTGTTTCACAACAAAGGCAAGAGGAAATTTGAAGAGGTAACCTCAAAAATGGGCCGCGCATTGAATCGGGCAATCGTCGGTCGCGGCGCAGCGTACGGCGATTTTGATAACGACGGCGATCTGGATCTGCTGATCACTACGAACAATGGTCCAGCGCGACTCTTGCGCAACGACAACGCAAATCAAAACGATCTGCTTCGTGTGCGAGTGACTGGTGTGAAATCGAATCGCGACGGCATCGGCGCCAAGGTCGTAGCGAAAACGTCGAAAGGACGAACTCTCTTCGCAATGGTGCGCACGGGTTCGAGCTACTGCTCGCAGGCAGAGTTGCCGTTGACCTTTGGTCTCGGGAAAGCAGATGAAGAAACGACGCTCACTCTCGAAATCACCTGGCCCAGTGGACAGAAAGATCGCATCGCCGATGTGAAACCGAATCAGACCATAACGGTGCAGGAGGGCAAAGGAATGGTTTACGCTGAACCGATCGTTTTTGTACCACAAAAAGGCACAAAAGGTATCTAAGGCACGGTAACTTTAAGGCATTATCTTGTTGTGCATCTTAGTGGCTTCCTTCCGTATGTGTCCGCTCAGTTGAATCAGACTTTCCAGATCGCGCCGGGCATAGCTTAGCTGTTCAGCATCGACCGTGCTCGGATTTGCGATGACGGGATTGGTGACGAAACTTCTGATCTGTTTGCACATTCTGAGCAGAGTGTCTTTCATCTTCGCGTCGTCGAGATCTTCCGTTTTCTCAACAACGGGCGTTTCGGCCGGCAGTTGCCGCAATGCAAGCACGGATTGAAGACGCGTCGCGCGCTTCTTGATCTCGGCGCTGGCGTCGGAGATGAAATTGTATTCGATCGGTTTCGATGCTGAGAGCAGACGAGCGATCTCGTTGTGCAGTGTCAGAATGCGATTGAAGTCTTCTTCCGTCTGCGCGAGTAGAGCCTGGACCTCTCGGCTATCTTTTGACTTCAGCGGTTCGTTGCCGAAGTTTCGCAATTGCCATTCGCGATTGCTCATCTCCTGCTGGCGAATGCGATCGGTGTTGACGCGTCGATCGAGCGGAGGCGGGCCCTGGGGGCCCTGGGCTGCCACAGGAATTGCGAAAAACAGGAGGGGGATCGCGATTAACGAGTATTGGCTCGCGTTCTTCATAACGGACCTCCCGAAAATTTGTCGTGTAGTATATCTCACTTGATCGGGGATGACACAGACTGGACAATGAACTATTCTCTGCGATTGGCAGCATGCGTCGAATTGATTTAAAGAAAGCCAACGTTGCACGTTCGAACACGATTCGCGACATCAATCGTCAGATCGTGTTGAACTACGTACGCGAGCGCGGACCGATCTCGCGGGCCGAAATCGCTCACGAGACAGCGCTTCAACGGTCGACAGTCTCCTTGATTGTGGAGGAGTTGCGGGTTGACGGCCTCATCGAAGAAGTCGGCGGTGAATCAACCGGCGGTCGCCCGCCCATTCTGCTATCGCTGCGTACCGCAAACGCCGTGGCGATCGGCGTCGATGTGGGTACGAATCGAACCATCGTCGCCACGAGCGACCTCGCCGGACGAGTTCTTCAGGAAGAAAGCTTCAAAACAGAGTCCGACGGAGAAGAGACCACCAGGCTCATCATCGAGCGGGCCCGCAAGTTAATCAAAAGGAACAACGGCACGATCGAAGGCATCGGGGTTAGTCTTCCCGGTCTCGTCAATTCGGATGGAACCGAGCTGTTTGTACCTACATTCAACTGGCGCGACTTGCCGCTGGCGAAACAGTTGAGCGATGCGACGGGCCTGCCGGTCACAATGGACAACGACGCGAACGCCGCGGCTCAGGCGGAACTGTGGTTTGGCCGGCCTGAGATTCGTGAAGTGCGCGACTTCATTCTCGTGCTTGTCGAAGGCGGCGTCGGCACGGGCATTGTTTTTGACGGGCAAGTCTATCGAGGTGAGAACGGCGCGGCGGGTGAGTTCGGACACATGACGATCGGACAGGGCGCTCCAGTATCGTGTGCTTCGGGCAGTCGCGAATGTTGGGAAGCTTTTGCTTCGGAACGTTCGGCGCTGGCGCGCTACAAGAATCTTGCGCGCGGCCTGAACGGCGCGTCGGAGATCACCTTCGGCGAGTTAATCGATCTTGCCTTGCGCGGTGAAGGGCCTGCCCGAACTGCGTTGAAAGAAACAGCGAACTATCTCGGCATCGGCATCGCCAACCTGATTCGCGGACTGGCGCCGGAAGTGGTGATTGTTGGTGGTCCAATTGTGCGTTCGTGGTCAGTGATCGCGGACGACATCAAAACGACGGTTGAGACGACGATTTGTCGTGGTCTTCCGTCAACGCGAATCATGTCTTCTACGTTGGGTCCCGAGCCGACATTGATGGGCGCAATCAGTCTGGTGCTGGCGAGCAAGTTTGCGTCCGTCTCAGTTACGTAAATTAGCCATTTGTTGGCTCTCCGAACAAAGTTGTATTATCGAAAATTTCCTTGACAAGCTCTCGCAGAAGTATTAAATACTTTTGCCAGCCTCTACAACAAAGTAAGCACTCTTACAAGCTGTACCTAGGGTTTGAATTTATTTCGGCATTATTCGGCGATTCGGTCTCCGAGTTTTTGTAGTACCAGTTCAGAAGTTCACCATCGTAAACAGAGAGTTCTGAGGAGGTGCGGTATGTCGAGAAGGTTCGGACTGCAGGCGTTATTACTCCTGCTGGGCATCGGTTTACTTGTCGGTGTACACGCGCAGTCAAGCACTGCCGGCAACATCACCGGTACAGTGAGAGATCCGCAAGGCGCCACCGTGGGCAAGGCTGACGTCACAATCACTGACGAGAAGACTGGCGCCACGCGTACCGTCACCACTAACGACGACGGTTTCTACAGTGCTCCCAGTTTACCTGCCGGCATGTACAGCATCAGCACGGCTCCCAGCGGCTTCAAGAAAACAATCACGACCGGGGTTGAGCTGCACGTCAGTGAAAACAAAACTGTCAACCTGGACCTTCAGGTAGGACAGGTGACTGAGACTGTCACCGTCACGAGCGAATCAGCTCCGGTTGAACTGCGTAGCGGCGAAGTGAGCAGTCTGGTTTCAGAGAAGCAAGTGACAGAGTTGCCGCTCAATGGTCGTAACTATGCGCAGCTTGCTTTGATGGTGCCGGGCATTTCACAAGCGGGCAGTTTTGCCGCTCGCGGCACCGGCCTCGACTCAAACGTTGACATGTCAGTCAACGGCAACCAGTCAAACGCGAATCTATGGACGGTTGACGGCGTAAACAACATGGACGTCGGTTCGAATGCGACGTTGCTTGTGTTTCCTTCGATCGACTCCATTGCTGAGTTCCGCGTTGAGCGCAATAGTTTCAGCGCCGAGTATGGCCAGGCGCAGGGCGCGGTCATCAACTTGATCACGAAGGGCGGCGGCAACGATTTTCACGGCGCCGGTTTTTATTTCTTGCGCGACGATTCCCTGAATGCCGCTGATTCATTCTTGAATGCAACTCCCGCAAAGAATGCGCAGGGACAACTGATCCACAAGGGCGAACTCAAGTACAAGAACTTCGGCTTCAACTTCAACGGACCGATTTGGAAGAACAGGGCGTTCTTCTTCTGGAGCGAGGAATGGCGACGTGAAAAACGCGGCACCGCATTGCCGCAGCAGAAGGTGCCGACAGCCGCTGAAAAGGTTGGAGATTTTAGCGGAGCGTTGACAGGTCCTCTGCCACATATACCGGGAAGCTGTGTAACGGTAGCCAACGTAACTACCTGTACTCCTTTCCCAGGCAACAAGATTCCGACGGCCCAACTTAGCCCGGCCGGCCTCGCAATCCTGAAGGTTTTCCCCGACCCGAACGGTTCGGGTGGACTGTGGGTCGACGCTCCTACGCAGCCGGTGAACACCAGGCAGGACAACATTCGCGGTGACGTGAATATCACCAGCAACATGAATGTGATGGTCCGCTGGATCAATGAGTACTGGGTGCACGGTCAAGCCGCAGGAAACTTCTGGGGTGACAGTCCGTTCCCGACGCTCACTTCAGATTGGGACCAGCCGAGTTATAGCTTCGTAGTTAAAGCTACAAATACGTTGACACCCACAACGGTTAATGAGTTTACGTTCTCACGATCGGGCAACGACATCTTTATTACAACTGCAGCCGGCAGCCAGGCGCTTAACGAGGAGATCATCGCAAAGTTTCCTACGGTCTACGACAGGCCGGAGGGTTTCGGATTGCCAACTCTGTGGGGTGGTGGCGGTTATCCAGCTTTGTGGCACCAGGCGCCTTGGCGCAACGGCGAAGATCTCAACATTTACAAAGACGACTTCTCAAAGGCTTGGGGCGCTCACGATCTTAAGGTCGGCGGACTTTTCAGTCACAATCAAAAGAACGAGCAAGCCGGTGGTCCCAATTCGGCCTACCAGATTTGTCAGACTGATGACCGAACCGGCAACGTGATTGCAGACACACTGTTAAAAGACATACCGGTTGGCTGCTACTTCGAATGGGACCACGCCGAGTTTACGCTGGGCCGTTGGCACGATCTTGAATTCTATGGCAACGACACATGGAAGATTCGGCCAACAGTTACGTTAAGTCTCGGACTGCGATATTCCATCTTGAGCCCGGGCTGGTCCGCTGATAACCGGATCAGCAACTTTGTGCCAAGGCTCTACAACGGGACCGATCCACTGAGCGGGTTGGTCAGGGCGGATCAACTTGGCAGTTCCGGTTTGCCGCGCGCTCTCGTGCAAACGTACAAGGGAGGGTTCCAGCCGCGCGTCGGAATTGCATGGGACATCAACGGCGACGGGAAGACTGCGCTACGACTGGGCTTCGGACGTTATATCGGCCGTTCGAACGTGATTGAAGACGTGCTGCGTATGGCTGGTAATGCTCCATGGACGCAGACCGCGGGATATGGCTGGCACGACGGAAGTGCCAATTTGGCTTCCAATCCGGTATTCCGCAGCCTCGACACAATCCCGAATCCCGGAGCTCTGAGAGCGACTGCATCGAGCACCAGTATCGGCAACGCCGTTTCGGAAAACTTCCGACCGCCGGAGAGCTATCAGTGGAACCTGACGATCTCGCGCGAGGTCATGAAGGACACCGTTTTCGAAGCCTCCTATGTCGGCAATCACGGATTGCATTTGTGGCGGCGTGGTGTGAACTTTAACGACGTTGTCCCGAGCGCCCGCGCAACGCTGGCCCACCTGTATCGGACCAATCAGGACACTGCGGCTTTCGTCGCCGCCAATCGGCGCTTGAAGGGCCTGGGCGACATCACCATGAGTGAGTCGACTGGAGATTCAAGTCACCACTCAATGCAATTGTGGCTTAACCGGCGCTTCGCGGATCGACTGGCCTTCCAGGCTGCCTACACCTGGGGACATACGATCTCGAACGTGCCTGTGACTTCATTCCAAACCGCAACAACGGATCCGTTCAACTATGATCTCGATAAGGGTGATGCTGATCTCGATCGGCGGCATACTTTCATTGCGAACCTGGTGTATGTACTACCTTCGTTCAACAAGTGGGGTAAGGCTGCAAATTACATCCTTGGAGACTGGCAGTTGAACGGCATCGTCTCGTTCCTGGGTGGTACCCCGATTGACGTCCTTTCTGGGGCAAACTCTGCTGGACTCGAAGCGCAGTCGACGCAGCGACCGGATCTCGTGCCGGGAGTTCCGATCTACCTGAACCGGGGCACTCAGTACCTGAATCCAGCAGCATTCGCACTGCCGGCAGAGGGCCACTTTGGGAGTCTGGGTCGAGGCGTGATCCGGATGCCGTCGCGAAAGAACGTTGATTTCTCAGTGAACAAAAACTGGAGAATCGGCGAACGATATGGCGTTCAATTCCGTACAGAGGTTTTCAATCTGTTCAACCACGTGAACTACGTTTCGCTCTCAACGGCGGATCTGGCATTCCAGAACAACAGCACCGATCCGAACTTCCGTAAGAGTACGGCATCGAACTTTGGCGAATTTAACAAGGCCGCAGGACCCAGAGAAATTCAGTTCGGATTTAAGTTCACCTTCTAACATCCTGCAGGTTATACTGCAGACCACTTGAACGGTGACGGAGGGCTGACAGCAATCAGCCCTCCGTCTCGGTTTCTGCAGACTTTGCTCAACGTATCTACCTGACAATGTATTCTTGTGTTGTTGTCGTAGCTCTTCTTCTATTCTCTTTCCAATCTCCCCAGGAACAGTATCGAGAGCGCTTTGACGCTGCCGAAGCGCAGCGTCGCGCGGGCAACATCGACAAGGCGCAGAACGAGTACGTCTCGATTCTCGCTGATGCATATCAGAAGCTGGGGCGAGCGTATTCAGCGCAAGGCAACCACCGCGCGGCCGCGGCTGCGTTTGAGTCGGCGGTAAAGCACCGGCCAAACTCTCCGGACACGCTTGTGGAGTTGTCGATTGAGCTTTTCAACACCGGACAATTCGAACAGGCACTCGCTCGCATAAACAGCGCAGTCGCGCTGAGTCCTCAAAACGTCGCCGCGTATCACATGCGGGGCAAGTGCTATTTCATGCTGAATGAGTTCGAGAAGGCTGCTGCGGATCTTCAAAAAGCGCTGCAGTTATCACCTCGTGACTACGACGTGGCGTACACCCTGGCGCTCACTTATATGAAACGCGGCCAGGTTCCATTGGCCCAGCAGATTTTCAAACGGATGATTGCCGAGCTAGGCAACAAAGCGCAGTTGAGAGTTCTGTTCGGTAAAGCTTATCGACAAGCCGGGTTGTTAGAGCAGGCCATTGAGCAGTTCAAAGAGGCGGCGGCGATCGATTCTGAGTTTCCCCACGTTCACTATTATCTAGGCGTGGCATACCTCCTCAAGGACGGAGCATCGCGAATTGACGAAGCAGAAGCGGAGTTGAAACTGGAGGTTGCTGCTCACCCCGACGATTACTTCGCCAACTATTACCTGGGTCTAGCTTTCACTGTAGGTAGAAAGTGGGATACTGCCGCTATATCTCTGCTGAAAGCTGTCAGCCTTCAGCCAAACAATCCCGACGCTTACTTCTACTTAGGACAGGCTTATCAGGGATTGGAGAAACATGTAGAGGCTATCGAGGTACTAAGGAAATCAATCGCGCTCAATCCGGATTTGAAACACAACGATTACCAGGTCACGAACGTCCATTACCGGCTTGCGCAGTCTCTACTAAAAGTGGGGAAGACGGAAGAAGGTCGCAAAGAGTTACAAATAGCCTCTGATCTCAAAGCCCAGGCCTTCAAGAGTGATGAGAAAAGGGCTGAAGCCTTTCTTAACGCCGACGATCTCAATGAAGCATCACCTTTGCAATCAAGTAACAGCGCATTTCCGACACAGGATTCGAGTCGGCAAGAAGCATTAACAGCTGATGCGGCGTTTTTTGCAAAGGTGATCGCTCTGGCACATGAGAACATCGGTTTGCTGAATGCGGAACGTCAGAAATTTCCGCTGGCCGCTGAGCACTTCAGTGAAGCCGCTAAGTTGAATCCCGAGATGCTGGACATCTACTACAACCTGGGTTTGACCTACTTCAAATCGGAACAGTACAAGCAGGCCGTTACCGCCTTTGAAAGCGAGTTAAAGATCAAGCCTGACGATCTGCGCGCCAAACAATTACTCGGTCTGAGTTACTTCTCGATTGAGAACTACACCAACGCTGCCTCGCTTCTAAGCGAGCTTATTGCAGTAAAACCTAACGACGTGAGTCTCTATTACCCGCTGGCACTTTCCCTCAGCAAGCTCGGGAAAACTGCTGAGGCTCAGCAGATCGTTCAACAGATGTTGACGTATGGCGGCGACAGTCCTCAGGTCCACATCATTCTTGCCAAGGCCTATTACGATCAGGACGCGCCGGCGAAAGCACTGGACGAACTCAAAGCAGCATTGGCGCTCGACAGTAAGGTCAAACTCGCACACTTTTACTCGGGCCTGGTGCACATCAAGTTGGGGAACCTTGCTGACGCGGCCCGAGAGTTCGAAAGTGAATTACTCTTGAATCCAACCGACGTGCAGGCCAGGTATCATCTCGGCTATGTGTTACTCGCAAACCAGGAAACGAAACGTGGTATGCAGCTAATGCGCGAAGTGATTCAGAGTGATCCGGGTTTTAGTAATGCTTACTTCGAACTCGGCAAGACGCAGCTTCAGCAAGGCGACGTAAAAGGGGCGATAATGAGTCTCGAAAAAGCGGCAAAGCTTGCCCCCGAACAGGCGCACGTCCATTATCAACTCGGACGGGCTTACGTTGCCGCCGGCCGCCAGGCCGAAGGTCAGGCTCAACTCGAACTTTCAAAACAATTGAAAGAGAAAGTGCGGAATCAACCGAATAACTAAGTTCCGCAAATCCCATTTACGTTTCTCATCCGTGCGCGCCTGGCTGTCGCTCGCGATCCTGCTGTGCTTGTTTTTTCTACCCGTGGCCGCAGTCGTGCACACCGAGAGCAACGGCATTCAGTATGTCGACATAACCAAGGCAGCGGGCATCGCTTTCGAACACGTCTCCTCGCCGGAGAAACGCTACATAGTCGAATCGATGAGCGGTGGAGTCGCATTGCTGGATTACGATAACGACGGGCTGCTGGACATCTACTTCATCAACTCACTAACGGTCGATCTGGTGAAAACGAACGGAAAGACAAAGAGTTTCCTCTATCGCAACAAAGGCGACGGCACCTTTGACGATGTCACTGCCAAAGCTGGAGTAGGCGATATAGGTTGGGGAATGGGTGTCGCCGTCGGCGATTACAACAACGACGGGTTCGAAGACATCTATGTGGCCTGCGTTGGCGCGGATCATCTGTTCAAGAACAACGGCAACGGAACGTTTACCGATACCACCAAAAACGCGGAAGTCTCGGATCCGCGTTGGTCCACAGGTGCTGCTTTTGTGGATTACGACAACGACGGCAAGCTCGACTTGATGGTTGCAAACTACGTCTCCTTCGACTTCAAGAACCTGCCGGAGTTTGGAAAGGGCCGTTTGTGTCAGTACAAGGGAATTCCGGTACAGTGCGGGCCCAGGGGTCTGCCTGGCGATGGCGATAGTCTTTATCACAATGAAGGTGACGGGACCTTTCGTGAGGTGGGTAAGAAAGCCGGAGTCTCCGATCCTAATGGGTATTACGGCATGGGCGTCATATGCAGCGACTTCGATGAAAACGGTCTCGTCGATATTTTCGTCGCCAACGACTCGACGCCAAACTTTTTCTACAAGAACAAAGGCGACGGGACCTTTGAGGAAATCGGTTTTCTTTCCGGCACGGCTGTCAACGAAAACGGTAGCGAGCAGGGCAGCATGGGAGTAGCTGTCGGTGACTACAACCACGACGGCAATCTCGATCTGTTCGTTACCAATTTTGACGACGACTACAACACCCTATACCGTAACGACGGCAAGCTATCTTTCACCGATGTGTCGCACGCGGCGAAGGTCGCAGCCGTGAGTTTTCCGTACGTCGGCTGGGGAACGAAGTTCTTTGACTACGACAACGACGGCTGGGTCGATCTGTTCGTCGCCAACGGTCACGTTTACCCGCAGATACCTACTTACAAGCAGCGAAATTTCGTGCACCGCAATAATCACGACGGAACGTTTTCGGAGATCGCGGAACAACTCGGCGCGCCCTTTCGCGAAAAACGTGCCGGACGCGGCGTCGCTTTCGGTGACATCGACAACGACGGCGACGTCGATATCGTCATTAACAACCTCGACGGCCCTCCGAATGTGTTGCGCAACGACGGCGGCAACACAAACAATTCGGTTTTGATCAAGTTGGTGGGAGTTAAAAGTAACCGTTCAGGGATAGGAGCTCGAGTGAGAATAGTTGCGGGCGATTTAGTCCAGAAGGATGAGGTCCGAAGCGGCGACAGTTATCTCTCGCAAAGCGATCTGAGGTTGCATTTCGGGTTGGAGAAGCGCACGAAGATAGATCTGATTGAAGTTTATTGGCCCAGCGGAACGGTAGACAAGATCACGGGGGCCAAAGCGAATTCAGTTGTGAGCATTAAAGAGGGCAGCGGGATCGTCGATCAAAAGGATTTGAAGAGATGAGGCGCCGGCTCCTGATAGCGATATGTTTGCTTTCGCTCGCCGCTTATCAAACGGCGTGGGCACAAGGTCGCGGCGAGCTCGCCGGCCATTTGGAAAACGTGGCGACCCTTATCCAGAACAATAACCTCGTCGAGGCTGAACGGCAGTTAAGTTTGATTCTGAAAAGCAACGCAGATCAACCGGATGCTTTGAATCTATTCGGCGCTCTTCGGGCGAAGCAGGGACGATACGCAGAAGCTGAAAAGCTGTTTACGCGCGCGGTCAGCGGGAATCGTGATCTGGTAAGCGCTCATTTGAACCTGGCCCAGCTTTACTTGATTCAGGGTAAGTCGCCAAGTGCGATCTCCGAGTTGAATCAAGTGCTTCGGCTACAACCCGAGAACCAGGAAGTGTTTGATCGGTTGAGCCGGTTGCTGTTGACCGAGAAACGATTCGACGATTTCATTACACTTGTCGAGCAGGCGAAGAGTTCGAGATCTGTGTCGTTGTCTTTGTTGCTGTCGCTTGGTGACGCCTACCTTGAAAGGAAAAACGCCGCTAAAGCGGAAGAGAACTTCCGGCTTGTACTCGATCAACAAAGCGATGATCCTGACGCCATTCTGGGCCTCGCTCAGGTTGCGCAACTGAAAGGTGATGCGATCTTGGCCTCTTCCTATCTCGACCGCGCCAGGACGGCAAATGTTAAGTCGGCCGAGACGCTCCATCGCTTTGGGCTTGTTGCGTATGAGGCCGGGCGGTACGAGGAAGCAAATCAAGCGTTGACCCAGGCGGTGAAACTCGCGCCCGAAGAACCCGCGTTCTATGTTGCTCTAGGTACTACGTGGCTGAAGAAACCTGACCTCGTCGAAGCGGAGCAGGCCTTTCGTCGCGCGCTGCAGTTGCAGTCAGACAACTGGCAGGCGCAGATGTATCTC
>Ga0207675_100002164_pt1 | contig 19528 bp, 13 predicted proteins | sample KBSSwiS42_FD_184305 | JGI IMG/M metagenome (GOLD analysis project Ga0207675, IMG submission 184305) | Switchgrass rhizosphere microbial communities from Kellogg Biological Station, Michigan, USA - KBS Switchgrass S4-2 (SPAdes) (version 2) | ecosystem: Host-associated > Plants > Roots >...
ACCGTCTTGTTCGCGGTATCGCCCGCGGCAAAGCTCACCGTCTGGCTCACCGCCGTGTAGTCGGCGGGTGCGGTCGCGGTGCCATTGCTCGTGGCCACCGTGACGCCCACGGCGCCGGCGCTGCCGCCCGCGCGGGTGATGGTGATCGTCGCCGACCCGCCGTTTTCCGCCACACTGTACGTTGTCGCGCTTAGTTGCAGAGTGCCGGGCGATGAAGCGCCCACTGAAAAAACGTTGCTCCTGGCGAGGTCAGTGTAGACGTCGCCATCGATCAGGCGAAGCTCGTAGATGCCCGCCGCGAGCGTGCTCGGCAGCGTAAAGGGGCATGAGCCCGACGCGCGTGGACTGCCGGGTATCTGTGAGCAGCTGCTGTCGTAAATCCATGCGAGATGCGAGGAATTGTCGCTGCCCGGACGATACAGGCCGATCCAGTCAAACACCGACGGTCCCGGGATCCCGCTCCAAATAGCAGTAAGTGTGCCGCCGCTCGGGATACTGGTCTGATTCACACTGAAGGTGGCCTGAAGTGAAAATGGTGTTCCGACACTGAAGACATTGCTCGTCATCAGGAGCGTGAACGTCTGGTTCCTCACGATTCGCAGCTCATAACCGCCAACGGGCAACGAGCTCGGCACTGGAAAGGGGCAGGAGCCGCTCGCTCGAGGACTGCCGGTTGTCTGTGAGCAACTGACGTACATCCACGCGAGAAAGTCAGAATTCGCTGCGCCGGGGGCGTAGAGGCCAATCCGGTCCGTCGCGTCCGGCGAAGCGAGCCCACTCCAGGTGGCAGTGACCGTGCCGCCTCCTCCAATCGAGGCCGGGCTCACTGTAAAGGCATTCACAGGAAAGGACAGGATGTTGGACGACGCGCCGCCAGGATTCAGGACTGTAACTTGACGAAATCCTGCCGTCACAAGGTCGCTCGCCGGAATCGCCGCAGTGAGCCTCGAGGCGCTCACGAATGTCGTGGTTCGCGCAGTACCGTTCCATCTGACCACCGAGCCAGAGACAAAGCCATCGCCGTTGACCGTCAGCGTGAACGCAGGCCCACCAACCGCCGCGCTGTTCGGAGCGAGTGACGTGAGCGTGGGGACGGCGGCGCTTGCAGCCGTCGTTCGCACGATCGAAGCCACCGAAGGAACGCCACTGCTGTTCAAGATGAACAGCATGTACGGACCTGGGGGCGCCAGGTTCGCGGACGGTGCCACCACATTCAGGCCACCGGCTACTCGGGTGAAGCTCAGGCGATTGAACCGTTGGTTCTGGTCGAAGGCGTGGGTCACGGAGGGCAGACTCACCAAACTCACCTGTGTTATATCGGCGGCGTCCGGCGTGTCTACGAAGAACGTCTGTTGGGGCGTCACACTGCCAGGCGTGGCGCGAATCGTCGGTCGCGCCCCGGCGAACAAGTACGGCGGCTCGTAAACCTCTGCAGCCGTATAGCCGTTACCACCGGTACTCAGAAGCCTGCCATCGGGGAGCAGAACAAGGATCGAGTGATACAAGCGCGGAATCTGAGCGCTCGCCATCGTCGTCCACGTTTCAGAGCCCGGGTCCCACATTTCAGCATCGAACACAGGCGTATCGGGATTGTTGAAACCGGGTCCACTGGTTCCGCCTGTCACGAGCACCTTTCCGTCCGGCAGTACCGCCACATTGTGTTGTCGCCGGGGGAACGCCATGGAAGAAACCTGCCGCCAGGCGGGAACAGGCGCGTTGAGATCGATGACTTCAGCCGTAGCGGTGGGTGGATCGGCCCCGCCTGCGACCAGGATCTTGCCCGCGCCGTACATCACCGATGACCCATAGTCACGGTAAGCATCGACGACGTGATTCGCAACGACACTCCAACCTCCGGTGCCGGAAGTATTCAGGGACCGCGAGACAAGGTTCGGCGCCGAGTTGAACACGCTGCCGTCAGGCGCCAGGAGCATTCGCGGGTAGAGGTCCAACAAAATCTGGGCACTGGTCAGATCGCGCCAGCTGTTACTTTGAACTTGATAGACCGAAGGAAGGGAATTCTCGCCGAGATTGGTATCGATGCTTCCAGAGACGACCAGGACATCGCCATTCCCCAATACCGTCGCCGTTGGGTACCAGCGTCCGGCACTCATCGGAGGCACGCTCGTCCAGAGATTGTTGATGGCGTCGTACGTGCTCGCGTTCGGTAAACCCACACCGTTCTGGATGTGTCCACCCACGACGAACAGTCGACCATCTGCAAGAAAGACGTGGCCGGTGCAGAACAGGTCGTAGCCAGGTTGCGACGCCTGGACGGTGGTTCCATTCGCCGGATCCCACCAGCGCATGTCGTTGCCCGAAGCGCCACCAACGGTGATATCGCCGGGCCAGATTGCCACCTTCCCGGTCGGGAGCAGGTGCGCGTGCACCGGGAAGAACGGCAGGTCTGGATAAGACGACCAGCGGCCTACGACCGAGGGATTTGCCTGAGCGGCGGCGTTTCCCCACAGCAGTGGAAATATTGCAGACAGGCCCAGACAAAAAAGGATCAGAAGTGCGAGTCTGAGCCGCATAAGGGGAACCCAATGCCTATTCTCGTCGTCCCACAAAAACCGTGAGGGCCGCCGAAACATCGTTTCACAACATCACCGCGTCAGGAGAACGACTCGAGTTGGCTCTTCCTCGCGACTGTGATTGTGTTCTTGTTTGCTCAATGCTTTCCCGGTTTGACCGATCGCCAGTATCTGTCCCTGATTGTTGATACTGACGGCTTCGGTGAGAACGAGATTGCTTCCGGCGGGAATCAGCTGATTGAGGTCCCACATCTCCCGCTGGCGTGTCCACAGGACGGCACGATTTCCCACTGGACTATCGGATACGCCCACGATGTCTCCGAGCTCGTTGATGGCAAGCGCCCTGCTGTAGTCTCCACCCGTGAGCGTTCCGAGACCTTCCATCCCGTTACTCTTCGACCAGAGAAATGCGTGATCTCCCAGCGCGCCGCTGGAGTAGCCCACGACCCGGCCAGAGTTATTGATTCCTGTGGCGAAGCTTCGAATGTGGCCGTCTAGTGCACCCAGGTCTTCCATCTGACTGTTGCGGGTCCAGAGAAACGCCCGAAGCGAATCAGCCTGGCCCGAGGTTCCGACCACGTCACCGTTGTCATTGATGGCATAGGCACGACTGGAGTCACCCGGGCTGAGCTGGCCTAAGCTCTGGATGCTTCCGTAGCTTTCCCAGAGGACAGCGTGGACACCATCAGGGCCGCTCGAATAGCCGACGACCTCGTTATTTCTGTTGATGCCCCATGCTTCGCTGCCTGTGTCGCCCGCCAACGCACCGAGGTCGATGAAGCCGTCATTGCGAGTCCACCGGTAGGCCCGGATCCCAGTGTCAGTGTTCGCAGCGCCAGCTACGGCTCCTTTTTCGTTGATCGCGTTTGCAGCGCTCGCATCGGCGCCGACGAAGCCGTCGAGCCTTTCATTCTTGGTCGGCGAATTCGCACTCTCCAAAGCACCGAGCCGGAATCCGCGCCTGCCGCCCTGCGTGCGGACCGTCCCGACGATCTCGCCCGCATCATTGAGTCCCCGAACTCTCCCACCCTGAACCCGATCCAACGTCGTGAGATCGACTACGACGTACGTACTCTGCGAAAACGTGGGCTCCAGCACGCTGAAGAAGCTCACAACTCCCACGAGGCAACAATGCCAGACGACGCGTGTACGCACCATGCTGTTTGAGCTCAAACTTTCACCCGATGGCGGCTCTTCGACTCCACACCGACGATCCTAAGTGAGAGGCTAAGGCCGTGCAAGTCTGCGCACTTTCGTGCATTTATGCGCCGCGGTGTGAGGTAAGAGCGTCCCAACATCACGGCCGGGTCGACGAACGGGACGTTCGTTTCGACGTATAAGAAACTGCCGAGACGGTAGGCAAGGCCGAAGCGTTCCGCTGGTCCGGGAAGGGCGTCCTGAAGGCGGACTTCCGATTGTAGTGTCTTGCAATCCTCAGTAGTTCCAGCGGGACTTTCGTGAGGGATCGAAAGCGTAGCTTCGATCCGCCCACCTCGGTCCACTCCTTCAGCGGAACTTCGGTCACCGCGGCGAGCAGTGCGTCACGGCCGATCCAGTTCCGAAGTCGAGCGAGGATTTCCACGTCGAAGACCCATTTCGTAAGGAAGGGCTCTCGAAAGAGGACTTCGACAACATCTGCCCGGAGTATTTTTGCACCACACTGCGAATCGTATACAGGGAGATTGAGCAGCATGCTCGCGATCGTCGCGAAGACTCGGCCGACGACGTGGCGCACGGGCGACCTCTGGATGCTCGAGCCCAACCGCCTTATGCGGGCTCCCATCGTGAGCGTGCAAAAGGGATCGGCGTCGAAGACCCGCAGCATGCCTATCATTTCGGACAGCGGTGTTGACATGTCGGCATCCCAGTAACCGATCAGCGTGAACCGGTTCAAAGATGCCGCGTAGAGGATGCCTCGCCGCACAGCTTCGGCCTTGCCACGATTCGTAGGCAGATTCAACGCGAGCACCGCCTTCGCAGCGCGTTTCCTGATGCCGTCGATCGCCTCGCGCGTCCCGTCCGAGCTCCCGTCGTTCACGAGGCAGATCGTGACGTGCTCATGAGCATGGACGAATTCAAGGATCTCCTCGCCTCTGAGTCTGTGTTCCTCGTTGAAACAAGGAATGACTATGCAGATTTCCGGCATATCGCGTAGTTGGACAGCCCGGGCAGTGTGATCCCGGCTTGTCGCAGGAAACGGGACAAGCGCACGTCGGCCAACAGCAGTCGCTTGATGAGTGCGGTGAGTGTTACGCCTCCATTCCAGGTGACCAAACCGGTCCCTGCAGAATCGTTCTCCTTTTTGATCAGCCAGCGTTCTTTCAAAACCTGAAGGGTGCGCGCCAGGACGAGACTCGAGAAGAAGTACCCAATCTCAATCACTTCAAGTCCGGAGCGTTCAAGCAGGTCACGCAACTGGCGATTGGAGTAGCGACAATGATGGCCGAGGAACTTGTCGTGCGAGCAGAACAGCGCCTGATACGCGGGTACGGTCACGAGCACGTACGAGTTGCCGCCGATGCGCGGATGCGTCATCAGATGGGTTAGAAACGCGTCGGCATTTTCGATGTGCTCCAGTACATCCATCAGAATCACAAGCGAAGCGCGGCCATCGAGATGGGGAATGGCGGAGTCGAGCGACGAAGAGAGGAAGACATTCTTCGCGCTCAATTGCGCACGATAATGAGCAATCGACTCATCGGTGAAGGCGCTATCAACGGCGTAGAACGACACCTCCGGAAACGTCGCTGCGATCTGGTCATCAACGAAGGCATCGCCACAGCCGATGTCCAACACAGCCGACCCCGCGCCGAGCACTACGTGACGGGCGATCAGGCCCCTGATGATCTCTACTCGTGCCAGCTCCCAGGGATGCCGCTCGCGTGCACTGGCGCCCCTTCGTTGCGCTTCCAGAATGTCCATCGAATCGTTCGCTCCACAATGATTCGGGGCAACGCGTGAGGCGGTCGAGATTGCTGCGCACGGTCGGGTCGAGCAATGCACAAGCGATTCCAGCATCCTCGTCTGTGCTCACTTTAACAACATTCGAACTTTATGCAGCGACGCTCTGGCTGAGTTGCATCTAATGCACCATGAGACGACTGTTTCTGCTCGGGTTGACTGTGGTGGGAAGCCGACGGCACAAGAGGCGAGTGCTGACTTCGATGGAGGCCGACGGTGAAATCGGTTTCGCCGAATCTCGGGTCATCAGCCGGTTGCGGTATGGGTACCGCGCAATACTATGGGCGGCTTGATTGAGTCGCTCTTTGACACACGTGAGGACCGTGGAGGCTTACGGTCGATCCCGTCGCTGCTGGTGCAGTCCGTTCCGCTGTTGACCGCCACCGTCGTGATCGTGCTGGTTCTCGGCGCACTGTGCACGACAGCGGGATCGGTAATTGGCCTGATAAATTTCAGGGACGTTGGCTATCCCGACAGCGCCAACTTGTTGCGAGTCGGTGACCTCGTCCGATCCGGTCGGATGTATCCGGATTTCCAACGCCCACCATACCAACTGTCGGTATACGCCCCTCTGACATACGTTCTCCATGCCATCCCCTACGCACTAGGGGAGCGGATTGGTCTGTCGCATCAAGTCGCCGTCCGATTAGGGGTGCTCGCGGCGTTCGTGCTGTGCCTGATACTTCTTTTCCGGATTGGACGAGTCACGTCAACTTCGCACGTCGGCGGATGGCTTGCTGTTCTCTTCGGCGCATCAATCTTCCCGCTGGGGGACTGGACGACGCAGATCCGAAGTGAGTTCTGGGCACTCGCGTTCAGTCTCGCTGCAGTGTTGATCGTCATCAGATCGACAAGCCGTCAATCGCTGATAGCCGCGGCGATCCTGGCGGGGATGGCACCGCTCGTGAAACAGACGTTCATCGTCGCATCGGCGGCGGTGTTCATCTGGCTTCTGATGTCGAGGAGCTTCAAGAACGCAGCGATTTGGGTTGCGACCGTATTCGTGACGCTCCTCGTCGGCTTCGGCATCGCATGGTGGCGGGAGCCGAGCATGTTGGAGCATCTGTCTGCTCTAACCGATTCGGTAATCGAATATCGAGAGGCTTCCCGGTTTCTGATGTGGGCCGTGTCGCAGCCCATGATCCCGTTCGCCGCGTTTGGCGTCGGGCTTGCCCTCTCGACACGCCGGAAGGACCTTCTTCTCGTCTCGGCGTTCTGCACACTGTCCTGGGTCATCGCAGCAGCCACAATTCTCCACGCGGGCGGCAACATCAACTACTTCTGGGAGCCGCTGCTGTCATCATCGATTCTGGCTGCGTGCGCGCTTTGCGAGATCGATGGGCGGAGCGGGCTTCCGAAGACGGCGAGCGCGCTGATTGCGCTCGTGTTCCTGTGGGCGTGCGCGTCGCTCATAGCGAACGACCTGCGGTATCTTCGCGACTCGTTTGAAAAGGTCGCCAGTTACGAGGAGCGGCGGCAGCAATGGGTCTCGTTCACGTCTGTAATAGCAGGTCACCCGATTCTGTCTATCGAGCCATCACTGACCGTTCTAAGCGACGCCCCCCAGGTGCCGGATCCTTACCTCAATACGATTCTGGAGCGCTCGGGCAGATGGAGCTATGCACCCGTCATCGCCCAGCTCGACGCGAGTCAGTTCGAACTGGTAGTTGTGAACAGTGGATATCCCGCGCGCGAGCTTTCCTATCGCGGCGTTCCATTGTGGAGTGCAAGCGTGTACCGCGCCTTGAACGCCACATACAAGCGTGGGTGTGTGTTCGAGGATTTCGAGATCTGGCTGCCATCTCGAAGCAGCGGCGCGCTCCTGGCCAGGCTATTGGAGGCCGGCTGCATTAAGGGCGAGAGCCGGAGGTAGATGTGAGCGCTGTACACGGCGTGACCAGGCGGAGGCACAAGGTCGCCATCATGAACGCCGTCCACGACTTGCCGGTACTCGTCGCGCGTGACAAAGGCTTCTTTGTCGATGAAGGGCTCGACCTCGATTTCGTGACGACGCCTGGCATGGCACAGGTGACGACGACGCACGCGGTCAAGTTCGAGTCGGTCTTCGATCGGCCGTTGGACACCGTCTACAACGAGGGCGGCATCGACCAGTATCGTATGTGCGAGTGGGGCATCATGAAGCGCGCGGTGGAGGCAAACACAGAAGGACGCCGCAGCCGCAAGATCGTTGCGCTCGGTGCGTCAATGTCGAAATTTGCCATCGTCGTGGCGATGGGCTCGAAGATCTACGAGCCCGAGATGCTGAAGGACAAACTGATCTCGGTGACGCCGAACAACGGATCACACTTCACGATGCTGAAGATGCTCGAGGGGTTTCTGGAGCCGACGCATATCAAAACAACGAATGCAGGGTCCATGCAGAAGCGGCTCGAGGCGCTATCTACAGGCCAGGTTGCGGCCGTCGTGCTGATGGAGCCGTGGATCAGCGTGGCACAGCGCGACGGTCAGCGCATCCTGATTGAATCGCATTCGACGCGCAGCGAGGCGGCAAGCGACGATGTGGACGGACCGACGCTGGCGGCAATGTTCCGCGCGCAGGCGCGCGCCGTGGAGTTGATTGAAAAGGACCCAACTCCCTTCGTCCACTATCTGGTAGCAGAGACTGGCGGTCTGCTCGACCCGAAGGATTTCCAGACGTGGCGCCTGCTGCACGCGCCGCCGCAGCCATACACTCGCGAGCGGTTCGAGGATACGTACAACTGGACCGTCAAATGGAACATGACCGTGCCGGGCGCGACCTACGAGAATACGGTCGACAACCGAGCCTGGACGTGAATGCCAGCAGTGCCCGGCTTTAGCCGGGCCGCTATCTCACACCAGTGGCGCCATCATGAGATGGATCGTCGCCACGAGTGCGATGAGGATCACTGTCGCCGCCAGACCAATCCAAATCATCCTCGCGATACCTACCTCTCCGGCGGCAAACGCGGTCGCCGAGGTGGCGCCGGCCCACGGGAAGATCAGCCCCACGCCTACATGGCCGAGCAGAATCGCCATGGAGGCCGGATTGAAACCGATCTGCTGGGCGGCTGGCACAAAGATGCTCGCGAAGAGCGCTGTTCCCGAGATGAAGTTCGTCGCGATACCCGCCGCGGCCGCGGCGACGTAGGGCAGCATTGTGGCCCCGATGCCCAGATGCGTGACCATGCGTCCGACGGCGTCAGCGAAGCCGAACTGGGTCAGTGCGTCGGTCATCGCCACCGCACCGCCAACGAGGAACATGGTGTTCCATGGGCCGTGCTCTTCCGCGTCCCGCCACGACAGCAGCCCTTCGCCCGCGCGCGCACGCGCGCCGTCATCCGACGAGCGGATCGTGAACAGCAGGAAGAGCACCGCTGGTGGCACGACCCACACCGGCAGCGCCCGCTCGGCCCAGAGTGTGGCGGGGTGGTCACTGCCTAGCGCGATGTCGAGCAAGGTCGGCAATGTGAACAGCGCCACCATCATCGCGAACACGAGCAGCACGCGGCGCTCGTTCGCCCGCATGGGTCCGAGTCTGGCGCGCTCGGCCTGAAGAAACGCTTCACCGCTCGGCAACGTCCGCATCTCAGGCGGGACGAACACCCAGAGGAGTGCATAGAACGCGACGAGCATTGCGAGACACACCGGGATGCCAACGATCATCCACTCGAAGAATCCGAGGCGCCGACCCGTGACCTGCTCGAGGATGGCGACCGCGATCGCGTTGTGCGGGACGCCCATGATCGTTGCCGTGCCGCCAGCCACCGATGCGTAGAACGTTCCAAGCGTGATGAACGCGGAGAAATTGGTGGCGCCCGCGGGAGTCGCGTCGGACATGGTCCAGGTGTGGCGCACGACCGACATCCCGATGGGAATGGTCATCGCCACCGTGGCCGCGTCGGAGACGAACATTGAAATCGCGGCAACGATCAGCATGTAAATGAACGTCAGCCGGTGCATTCGGCCTCCGATGCCGCGCAGCGCGAGAAATGCGATGGCAAAGCGATACGCGAGGCCGTGCTTCTCGATTGCGTACCCCATGAGCACCGTGCCGAGAATCCAGAAGAAGATCGGCTGGCCGTACAGCCGCATGGTGTCGGCGATGTTCATCACCCCGGCCGCAGGAAACACGAGAAACGGGAGCATCGCGGCGACGGCCCACGGCATCGGCTGCGTCATCCACCAGACGATGACGCACACGAAAGTCGCCAGCGCGATGCGTCCCTCGTACGACAGCCCGAGCGGCACGGCCGCCGACAGCGCGAACGCCGCGGGACCCGATAAGAGTCTGAGGAGGAACAAGAGCCGAAATGCTACATCACCGCTCGCTTATGTTGGGTGACTTCGGCCAACATACGGCCAACATATTTCTCCACCATTCCAATGGAACGACGCCGGTTGAAAACAGCGCTCGTCGCACGCGGACATACACAGGCACTCATCGACGGCTCGGTGCGGCCGCGCTCGTGCGACTTCGCGTTCGAAGAAGTACCGGCGATCATCCAGGCCTTCCGCCGGATGGTGCGAGGACTGGAGTTCGATGTCGCAGAGCTGGCGGTCACGACCTACCTCTGCGCGCGGGCACACGGCAAGCCATTCACGGCAATTCCCGTGTTTCCGATGCGCGCGTTTCATCACGGCGCGATTCTGCACCACACCGGCAGCGGCATCCGGACGCCGAAGGATCTCGAAGGCAGACGCGTGGGCGTCAATCGCGGTTATACAGTCACGACTGGCGTGTGGGCGCGCGGCATTCTTCAGCATCAGTACGGCGTCGATCTGAACAGCATCACGTGGGTGCTGTCGGGCGACGAACATGTGGCCGAATGGCGGCCGCCGGTCAACGTCGTATCGATTGAGCCGGGGAAGAAGATGGAAGAGATGCTGATCGCAGGGGAGATTGCAGCGGCCATCGGGGTTCACGTGGACTCGCCGGACGTGAAGCCGCTTATTCCGAATGCGGCGGCAGCCGGCCTGGACGCGCTGCGGTCCCGCGGGCTCTACCCGATCAACCACACTGTCGTGGTGAAGAACGATCTGCTGAACGCCTATCCTGGCCTGGCGCGCGATCTGTTCGAGGCCTTCACCGACGCCAAACGGCTGTACATCGATCGTGTGGACGATCCAATGCTGCTCGAGGTGCAGGAGATCATCGGCGATCCGCTGCCGTACGGCGTCGAGCCAAACCGCAAGATGCTCGAAGCCCTCGTGCAGTACGCCGGCGAACAGGGGATTATCCGGCAGTCTCTCGACGTAGACGATCTCTTTGTCTCCTAAGACCTGCGCTTACAATCCGCGAACCTGGCGTCCGCCGCGGACGTCGTCCGCGTATGCGGTGATCGCATCGAGCGTCACGCGCGCGACGCTCGCATAGCGCGGCACATCATCGTCCAGTGCGGCGGCGACATTACCGATGGCGTTGCCGATTGAACGTACGCGACCATCGAGCCACGGGCCGCCACCGAGACCACCGAGTACGGGAATCGAAACAGCCTGCGTCACTGCAGGACCCGCGGTGGAACCTGAATGCCTGAAGTCGAGCATCGCGGCGCCAGCGTCTTCCAGTAGCCGTGCCTGCGCAACACACGCATCGGTTTCGTGCGCGCTGAATTGCGCCCACACTGAAATGCCGGCGCCAACCACCGCCCGGACAACTTCGGCGTCGGTGTCCAACTTCACCAGGGCGGCGCCGCCCTCGTTGACAAGCACGCGAGCAGCGCGGACGGCGGTGTCCGGCCCCTCGCGCATCGCTCGATGCGGAACATCGCAGCTGACGAGCGCTCGCCTCACGCCGCGACGGACGCCCCGGCACGCGAGGAGCATCTGGTCGAGCGTGACCTCTGTCTCGCTCTCATGACCCCACAGTGTGACGCCGACCGAGTCGCCGACCGAGACGAGGTCCACCCCGGCACGATCAGCAATCTGCGCGGTCTGGTAGTCGTACACGACGAGTCCGACGATCTTGCGGCCCGTGCGCTTCATCTGCTGCAGCGCGGAGACGGTCACCTTTATGTGCGCCACGTCGCCAATAGTATGCGCAATGCTTTGCGAGCGTTGACGATCACGCGCAGGCTGAAGCCTGCGCTCTACACCGACGTGAAAAAGACGTTCGCCAGTGCATTAGGCGCGACGCACTGCCCGTTCCGCGGCGTGATGTGTTGCCGTGCGAGACCGTGTGTCCGGAGCAAGACCGTAGGGAGTGTCTTGGTATAGCTTGTTGGGCGGCGGCGAATGCTGAGGTGCGTGGATCAAGATCGGTCTTGCGGAGTGACATACGGTTTCGCACGGCGTCGACGCCGGTTGACCGCCGCGAGATCAGATCGGCGTGGTCGAGCGACTAGCGGAATGATTTGAGAACGTCGTTCACGTAGTCGTCTTCGTCGGCGACGACGATCATCAGCGACCAGGGACGGACCTGGGCGAGCGTCCGCGCGAGCGCTTCGCCAGTCGCGTGCTCGGCGCGCACTATAGCTGTGTGAGTCATCACACGCCGTGCGCTGCACGCTTCCCCGATGACCGCGGCTGCATGCGCATCAGTGCCGGCGCTGACGATCATCACCACGAGATCCGCGTCCGCCGTATTAGTCACCAGTTCTGCGACCTCGCGCTCGCTGGCGGTGTCGAGATTGATCGTCCGGACAACGCGCCCCGTCGGCGGTTGCGCCTCGATACGGAACTGCATCACACCGTGGCGGGCTCGACGCCGGGATACGCGATCAGCGCCTCGCGGGCCGCGTCGTGATAGGACTGATCGGGCGGCAGCACGACGGAGGCAGATCGCACGCGCTGATGCACTCGATCAACCCCCGGCGGCGTCGTTCCGGATTCCTCGAGCGCCCTCACTGCACGCAGCAACCGCTGACGCGCCATGATGATGCCGCTGTCGGTAGACACGAGGGTCTCTTTTGTCCGGTCGACGATCGGGCCCATGCTCTCTTGGAGCGATGCATCCTGCATCGCGAACCCTTCGATGCCGCTGTAGCTACGCCCCTCGCGCTGGGCAACGCGGTCCATCAGGTAGTCGTTGTCCTTGTTCGCGAGCGGCCGATACGTTCCGGGCACGTACCTGACGTGAATCCCCTTGCCGTCGCGCATCGCAGCAACCTCGCCATCGGTGAGCGCGCGCGTCGGGTGGTAGTCGAAGCTCCACGTCCAGCAGTTCTCGTCATCGATCGGAATCCAGAAGTGGCCATGGATCGGGTGGCCGCCGCGCGGCGGAATCATCGTGTAGGAGGGCATCACCCACTGCGTGATGCGCCAGTAGTAGTGGCCGTGCTCCGCGTTGCGGCGCGCACCGATATACAGGCCGCCGGGGCTCTCGACCACTTCAAAAACCGGCCGCGTGTCACTCAGGTTGTAACGGTTGCCGCGCGTTCCCTTGAAAAGCGGATCGGTCTTGAGCTCACTGCGGTGGAGGAAGGAGACGTGGCTCGAGTCGATGCCGCCTTCCATCGCCTGGAGCCAGTTGCACTCCTGCACGCGCTTCGAGATGAACGAGTGCGACGCTGGCACGGTGGCGAACTCGTATTCCGGGAGCGGCGGCTCGTTCGCCGGCGGGCCCATGTAGGTCCAGAGCACGCCGCCGCGCTCGGCGAGTGGATACGACTTGAGCCTGACCTTTTTCGCGAAGGCCGAATGCTCCGGCTCGTTCGGCATGTCTACGCATTGCCCGGTCACGTCGTACTTCCACCCGTGATACGAACAGCGCAGGCCACAGTCCTCGTTACGGCCGAACCAGAGCGAGACGCCGCGGTGGGCACAGAACTCGTCGAGCAGCCCGAGGCGCCCATCGCTGTCGCGGAACGCAATCATCCGCTCCGATAGCAGCGTGACGCGCACCGGCGGACAGTCTGGCTCAGGCAGCTCTTCGGAGAGCAGGGCGGGAATCCAGTAGCTGCGAAACAGGCGACCGAGCGGCGTCCCGGGCCCCGTCTGCGTCAGCCGATCGTTCTGCTCGTGGCTCAACACCGATTTAGCCTACCTCTGGGCCCATTACTTCCATGGCATCACTGACACGTGGATGGCGTCAGACGCACCCTCGCCTCCTATGGATTTGATCGCGCGGTCGACTTCGGCGAGGCCGAAGCGGTGCGTGGTCATCAGCTCCATCGGGAACCGCCGCGCCGCGAGATGGGCAAGCGCAAGTTCCACGGCACGATAGGAATGTCCGCGTGCGCTCTTCAACGTCATCCCTTTGCGCGTCAACCGCCCGATCGGGAAGTCCGGGAACGTGGCGTTCCCCTCACCCTGGATCACCATCGTACCGCCGCGTCGCTTCGTGGCTTCGATGCCCAGGAGCACCGCCGATGTCCCGGCGCCGCTGGTGCAGTCAAGCACGACGTCGACACCGCGGCCATTCGTGATCTCCATGATGCGAGCGAGGGCACCCTCCTTCTGGACATCGATCACATCGTCGGCGCCAAGCTGCTTCGCCACCTCCAGCCGGCGACCGTCCTTCGAGGTGCCGGTGACGATCACTCGATTCGCGCCCGCCTGCTTTGCCGCCATCGCACAGCACAGGCCCTGTTGCCCGGGCCCCTGAATCAGCACGTCAGACGCGTAGCTGACGCCGCCATCGATCACCGTCCACTGGATGCCGTTCGACATCGGCGTCGCAACTCCAGCCTCCTCGGGCGACAATCCGTTTGGCACTCGGTGCAGTACCGCGTTGAGCGGGAGATACACATACTGGCTGAACCCTCCCCAGAGCGATGGAGCCACATCGATGGCGGTGTAACCGTAGCGGATTGCGGCAGGGTCGTAGAACCACTCAGTCGCCGCACAATGTCGGTACTCGCCCGCATGATCCCATTCGCAGTGGCCGCACGGCAGGTAGTGCTCGAGAAAAACGAGGTCGCCTTCTCCGAATCCGTGGTGCCGCGCGAACAGCCGCCCGACCTTGGCCAGGTAGCCAACATTCTCGTGCCCCATGATGAGGGGTGCGCCACGCAGGGGCAGTCTGTATTGGCTGACGTCGGTGCCGCAGACGCCGGCAACCTCCATCTTCAACAGCGCGGCGTCCTCCGGCACGTCCGGCAGGTCGAACTCGCGCAATTCTGTCGTGGAGGGCCCGACTTTCAGGGCGGCCACCGTCTTTTCAGGCACTTGGGGCGAACTCCGCTCTCGCGCACAGCGGCGCGAGTCATCATACATTCGGCCGACGCTTGGAGAGGGCCGGCCGCTAGCGAAGAGCCGTTTGAATTCGGCTTTCTGAGGCGATCAATGCGATAGTACGTCCCGGAGCCGGCGTGCGAACCATACTTCTCTCAGCAGCCCTTGTATTCGTCCTCGCCGTCATATTCACCGGGCCTGTGGGCTTCGCGCAGGGGACGGCCGGGACGCCCGCATCGTCGAGTGATGCCGCCCGGTCCTCGTCCGACGGCGCGCTAGTAAAGACCTACTGCGCCACCTGTCACAACGACCGCACGCGTTCGGGTGAGCTATCGCTCGAGAACGCGGATCTCACGAACATCCCGGCACATCCAGAGCTCTGGGAGAAAGTGATCCGGAAGGTCAGGGCGGGCATGATGCCTCCCGCAGGGATGCCGCGGCCGGACGCCGCGACGTTCGAGGCGTTCGTCAGTCGTCTCGAAACTACCATCGACCGCGCCGCGGCGGCACGTCCACGTCCGGGCCGCACCGCGCTTCATCGACTCAATCGCGCCGAGTACGCCAACGCGATCCGGGACCTGCTGTCGCTCGAGATCGACGCCACCGCGCTCCTGCCGCCGGACGATGAGAGCAGCGGGTTCGACAACATTGCGGACGTGCTCACGGTGTCGCCGTCTTTGATGGAGCGATATCTGTCGGCCGCCTGGAACATCAGCCGGATAGCGCTGGGCAACCTCAACATCACGCCGAGCACCGCGACCTATCGCGTGCGGCCGGATCTCTCGCAGGACCAGCAGCTCGAGGGCCTGCCACCGGGGACCCGTGGCGGCATGAAGATCGAGCACACCTTCCCCATTGATGCGGAGTACGTCATCAAGCTTCGTTTGTGGCGTAACACCTTCGATCTGATGCGCGGCATGGAAGATCCGCACGACATCGAGATCGCGATGGATGGTGCGCGCCTGACCGTGGTCACTGCGGGCGGGCGCGACGACTTCGGCCGGATGGCTGAAAATCCCGGGACGTTTGGCGCTGAGCTCGATCGCCGCCTGACCGTGCGGCTTCCGGTGAAAGCAGGCACACACACGATCTGGGCGACCACCGTCCTCAAGAGTCAGGCGCCGCGCGACGATCTGATCAAGCCGTTCATGCGGACGACGATCGACGGTCTCGACATCATGGGCGATCCGTCAGTCGATCGCATCACGATCGAAGGCCCATACGCGGCGACGGGCCCCGGCGACACATCGTCGCGACGAAAGATCCTGCAGTGCCGGCCGGCGACTCCAGTGCAGGAAACGACATGCGCGCGGCAGATCCTGACCTCGCTTGCACGGCAGGCCTATCGGAAGCCGGTGGATGCTTCGACCGGCGACGTGCTGATGAACTTCTACGCGCGCGGCCGGAAGAGTAGCCCTTCGACAAGCTCAGGGCCATCCCGAGCAGAGTCGAGGGATGGGGATTTCGAACGCGGGATCGAGTCGGCGCTCCAGTTCATCCTCGCCAGCCCGGAGTTCCTGTTCCGGGTCGAAACCGATCCGCCTTCGCGCGTTGCGCTGCGGCGGGACGAGTCCCCTGCAGTCTACCGGCTCGGCGACCTTGAACTGGCGTCGCGGCTCTCGTTCTTCCTGTGGAGCAGCCTGCCGGACGAGCCGCTGATCGCGCTTGCGGCGCAGGGAAAACTGAAGCAGCCGGCGGTGCTCGAACAGCAGGTCAGGCGGATGCTGGCCGATCCGCGGTCGAAGACGCTCATCGACAACTTCGCCGAACAGTGGCTGCACCTGCGCAATCTGAAGAACTCCAACCCGGACCTCGGCGCCTTCCCGGACTTCGACGACAACCTCCGGCAGGCGATGAAGCAGGAGACCGAGCTGTTCTTCGACAGCATCATGCGCGAGGACCGCAGCGTCATGGATCTGCTGAACGCGGACTACACGTTCGTGAACGAGCGGCTGGCCCGGCACTACGGAATGCCGAACATCTACGGGAGCCGGTTCCGGCGCGTGCAGGTCTCGAACGAGGCCCGTCGCGGTCTGCTGGGACAGGCGAGCATTCTGACGGTAACGTCGTATCCGAATCGCACGTCGCCGGTCGAACGCGGCAAGTGGATCCTCACGAATCTGTTAGGCGTGCCGCCACAACCGCCGCCGCCGAACGTCCCGCCACTTCCCGACAGCGGTGCGGATGGGAAGGTGGTGTCGTTGCGCGAGCGGATGGAACGCCATCGAGCCAGTCCCGTCTGCGCTGGCTGCCATCGTGTCATGGATCCAATCGGGTTCTCGATGGAGAACTTCGACGGCATCGGCCGATGGCGCGCGAAGGAAGACGGCACGGCCATCGATGCCTCCGGGACGCTCTTCACCGGCGCCAAGCTTGACGGGGTGAGTGCCCTGCGCCAGGAGATGACGAGGCGGCCAGAGGTCTTTGTCGGTGTCCTCACCGAACGGATGCTGACCTATGCGGTCGGGCGCGGCCTCGAGTATTACGACATGCCCGCCGTGCGGAAGATCGTCCAGGATGCGCGCTCCACCGACTACAAGTTCTCATCCATCGTGCTCGGCGTGACGCGAAGCGTTCCGTTCTCAATGAAAGAGACCACTGCGACTGTCAGGGAGACCAGATGAGCGCTCTGTTCAAAAAGCACCTGTCGCGGCGCACGTTCATCCGCGGTGTCGGCGTCACCATGTCGCTGCCGTTTCTCGACGCGATGGTGCCGGCACGTACGCTTCTGGCGCAGACGGCGGCCAGGCCGCAGATCAGGCTTGGCCTCAACTTCATCCCGCATGGCGCGGTGATGAACCAGTGGACGCCGGCCACCACGGGCGCGCTGGAGCTGTCGCCGATTCTGTCGCCGCTCTCGGCGCACAAGGATCAGGTCGTCGTATTGAGTAACCTGGCGCACGCGCAGGCCGGACCGCAGGGGGCGGGCGACAACGGCGGCGACCACACGCGCTGCCCGGCGGTGTTCCTGAATGGCGTGCACCCCAGGCGCACAGACGGTGCCGACATTCAAGCTGGCGTCACGATCGACCAGATGGCGGCGGCGCAAATTGGCCAGGACACGCTCCTGCCATCACTGGAACTGGCGGTCGAGGACTACAGCGGTCTCGTCGGTTCCTGCGACGTCGGGTTCAGCTGCACCTACATGAACACGATCGCCTGGCGGACCCCGACGTCTCCGCTGCCGATGGAGATCAACCCGCGCGTCGTCTTTGACCGCATGTTCGGCGATGGCGCCACCGTGAAAGAGCGCCTCGAGCGCATCGAGACACAGCGCAGCATCCTCGACGCGATCACCGGACAGGTGCGCCGGCTGCAGGGCGATCTCGGCGTGAAGGATCGCAGCCGGGTCGCCGAATATCTGGACGCCGTCCGCGAGATCGAGCGCCGGATCCAGATCTCCGAGCGTCAGGCATCGAATGCGTCGCTGGCGGTGCCGGAGTCGCCCACGGGCATTCCCGACGATCACGAGGCTCACACGAAGCTGATGTTCGACCTGATGGCGATCGCGTTCCAGGCCGACATCACCCGAATCTCGACGTTCATGATGGCGCGCGAGGTCAGCTACCGGACGTTTCCGAAACTGGGGATCTCGGAAGCGTTCCACCCGGCGTCGCATCATCAGAACAGCCCGGCGCGGCTCGAAACGCTCGCCAAGATCAACGCCTTCCACGTGTCGCAGGTCGCGTATCTGCTCGACCGGTTGAAGGCGACGCCGGACGGCGATGGCAACCTGCTCGATCACTCGCTCATCCTCTACGGCAGCGCCATGAGCAACAGCAACGTCCACAATCACGCACCGCTGCCGGTCTTGATTGCTGGTGGCGCGGCTGGGCGGCTGAAGGGCGGGCGTCACCTGACGTATCCCGAAGGCACGCCGATGTCCAACCTGTTGCTGACGATCCTCGACAAGGCCGGGGTCAGGCAGGAAAAGGTCGGCGACAGCACGGGTCTGCTGTCGGACGTGTAAGTTCTGAAAAGGCGTTGGCCATGCGATCAACCACTTGTCTTCTTGGCTGTCTGCTGATCGGCGTGATGCCGGCGCTTGCATCTGCAGGGACCTCGGATGCCGCTGACGCGGCGCAACGAAACGACATCGCGGCGCTGCGTTCGATGGTGAGCAAGCGCGTCGACGTCAACGCGCCGCAACCCGACGGGACCACGGCGCTGCATTGGGCTGCCCATTGGAATGACGTCGAGGCGGTCAAGCTCCTGATTGGCGCCGGTGCAAGAGCGGCCACGACCAACCGGTTCGGCGCCTCGCCGCTGTCGGAAGCGGCCACCTCCGGGAACGCGGATCTGGTCAAGGTGCTGCTCGACGCGGGCGCAGATGCGAAAACGTTGTCGACACCTGACGGCGAGACGGTTCTGATGAGCGCCGCTCGTACGGGCAATGTGGACGCGGTACGGATGCTGCTCGATCGGGGCGCCGACGTGAACGCCAGGGAGCGCTACAAGGGACAGACGGCGTTGATGTGGGCTGCGGCCGAGCGTCACGCTCCGGTCGTCAAGCTCCTGCTCGAGCGTGGCGCCGACTGGAGGATCCGGGGATTCGATCGCGAGACGAAACCGCCCAAGCTGAGCGCCGCGTCGGCGATTTCTCCCATCCCGCGCGGCGGGTTCACCGCGCTGATGTTCACGGCGCGCGAAGGCGACATGGAGTCGGCGGCCGTCATGCTCGACGCCGGCGTCGACGTCAATCACGGTGACGTGGACAACGTCACGCCGCTCGTCGCCGCGATCATGAACAAGCAGTACACGCTGGCGAAGTTCCTGATCGACCGCGGCGCCGACGTGAACATCGTCGATGCCGGCGGCCGGACGGCGCTCTACGCGATGATCGACATCCGCAACGAAGACTGGACGGCGATGCCAAATCGCACGACCGACGATCCGCTTCCGACCCTGGACGTCGTCACGGCGATCATCGATCATGGCGC
>Ga0207675_100002166_pt1 | contig 19517 bp, 17 predicted proteins | sample KBSSwiS42_FD_184305 | JGI IMG/M metagenome (GOLD analysis project Ga0207675, IMG submission 184305) | Switchgrass rhizosphere microbial communities from Kellogg Biological Station, Michigan, USA - KBS Switchgrass S4-2 (SPAdes) (version 2) | ecosystem: Host-associated > Plants > Roots >...
ACGCAGACCGCCGACTCCAATGCGACCACCGACGTGTCGAACGAGTCCGAGACCGAGCAGAACCAGAAGCTCGATCAGGACTTCGGCTGTGGTTGCGACCACAACAAGAAGGACCGCAAGGACGGCAAGGACGGCAAGGACGGTTACGACGGCGGCTCCGCCGGCAGCGGCGGCGCAGGCGGCTTCCAGCTCGGGATCCAGAAGGCGGAGACCAACCAGCTGGCGGCCGGCATCGCCAAGAGCGACCAGAACGCCGTCAACTCGAACGCGCCGCACGCAATCGCCGGCTACGACATCAGCTCCGGCGACAGCAACGCGACGCAAACCGCCAACTCGAACGCAACCGCCAACGTCGAGAACGAGGCCGAGACCGAGCAGCACCAGAAGCTCGATCAGGACTTCGGTTGCGGTTGCGATCGCAAGCACGACGGCAAGGGCTCCCGCCGCGGAAGCACTCCCTACGACAACTCGCGCGATGAGGACTCATCGCGCGAGAGCGAGGGGCGGACGAGCCCCAACACGATGCGACGACAGGAGGACTGATTGAGCTGACAGCGATGTGGAAGAGGGCCTCGACCAGGTCGGGGCCTTCTTCTAACCTGACGTGAACGGGTACGAGCAAGACAGCGTGGAGGGCCGCGCGCCGCAGCGGCCCTCCATCTCTCTACCGGCGTGAGACGGCTATGAGCGTCGGCGTCGTGCGCCCCCCTCGGCGCGGGCGCAGGATCGTCACGTAAGCGGTGGTGTCAGAGAGCGCGGTCGTCCAGAGAATCCGCGTCGTCGGTTTCGGCCGGTGCGGGCACGGGACATGCTCGCCCTGGCTCGTGTGGCCGCGGTCGTGCCCGCTGTCCTGGCCGGCGAGCGGCGGCAGCTCGAAGAGGACTCGGTCCTTGCCGCCGCGTAGCGGGCCGAGGCGCAGCTCCTGAGAGCAGCGAGACGCGCGCACGTAGAGCAGGCTCGGCCCCAGCAGCGAGGGGTTGAGCAGCTGGGCGTCGCGGGCGAACCGCACCCGCCGTCTCGTGCCGTTGGCGACGTTGACCGCAGTGAGCCAGCTGCCCGCCGCAGTGGAGTAGTGGTAGACGACGAGGTCGCCGTCGAGCGCGGGCCTGCCGAGCTCGGCGACTCGCTTGGCCTCCACGACGAGCGCGCTCCGGCTCGGGTCGCTCAGCGGTTGGACGCGGATCTGGCGCCCACTGCGCCAGACGAGCCAGCGGTCGGATACGGCGAGCTTCTGGGCGCCGGCGATCGTCTCCTGGACCATCGGGGCGAGGGTGTCGCGTGCCGCCACCGTCACCGCCGGCCCGGCGTGCCAGGCGACCAGGGCGCCGCCGACGGCAGGATCGTTCCCCGGTAGCTGCGTCTTGACGCCGTTGCGGGAGAGGAAGCCGCCTACGCCCGGCTGCTGCCACGCGAGATCGGCGCCCACTACGCTCGGGTCGCCGGCCGGCGCGGCCACGGTGCCCGCGGCCTGCACCTCGCCCGCCACCAGGGCGAGGAGCAGCGAGGCTGCGATCAGCGCGCGCAGGGCCCGCAGCCCCTGCGGTCGCTCGGCCAGAGCCGTCTCCTCGCCCCGCGCTGCGAGCACGAGTACCGGTAGCGCGCGGCCGAGCGCGAAGCCGAGCCCGATCGCGAGCGAGCCCGCGGCACTTCCGAGCGCGAGGCCGAGCGCGGGGAGCGCCCAGGCGGCGGTCGCTGGCACGTACGTGGTGAGGCCGGCCCCGAGCAGAAGGCCGTAGAGAAAGAGCGCCTGGGGCAGGGGCATGGTCCGGCGCCAGCGCTCGGGCACCTGGAAGCGAATCTGCGGCCGGACACGCAGGCCGGCCGCGTCGCTCAGGATCGCCGCGGCGGCGACCGCCACGGCCGCGATGACGAGGACGCGCGAGTGCACGGTCTCACCGAGCAGGCCGAGAGCCCCGAAGACGAGCGTCGCGCCGAGGGCCAGCCCGGCCGCGAACGCCGCCGCCGTCAGCGCGAAAGCCCGTCGTCCGTTCTGGCGAGCGGCACCCACGGTGCCGACCATGGAGAGGCTTCAGGGCGACCAGGCGCCTGCGAGGCCGACGAGCAGGCCCGTCAGCGACAGCGCCGCGGTCAGCATTTGATCTTCGTGTCGTAATACATGACGCAGAACACCCGGCGGCCGCTGTAGCAGTAGCCGGTGAGCGCGGCATCGCCGTTGATCCGGTTCCGGACGGAGCCGCAGCAGTCGACGAGCTTGCGCACGTGGCCGTTGCAGCACCGATACCAGGCGCCGTCGATCTGGGGGCGGAAGCCGAACTCGCGCCCGGCCGCCGTGCAGACGCGCGTGCGCGGCGCCAACGGGAGCGGGTTTCCGTCCGGATCGCGCAGCAGGTCGCCCCGGGGATCCACGGGCCGGCCGACGGCGTCGATTTGCCGCCCGAGGTCGTCGACGGGCTTCCCGTCCACAGCGCGCAGCGGAAAGCCGTTGCGGTCGATTCTGGGCAGGCCGACGGGGTGCGGGCACGAGCCGGTCGTGTAGATGTGGCCGCAGAAGTGGTACGCCTCGGCCTTCTGGGCGCGCAGGGCGGCGACCAGGAAGCCCCCGCCGCTGACGCCGAGGAGCAGCCGCCCCGCCCGCGCGAGGAACCCTCGGCGCGAGGTCGACGCGGCGACGGCCTCGCTGAGGCTCAGCTCACGCACCCACGGGCCCGGTCGCGTGCGCGATGAGGCTCTCCAGCTGGAACAGCGAGTTGAACGTGCCCTTTGCGAGCACTTCGCCGTCCCGGCCGAGCACGACCGCATATGGGCTGCCGGGTATCGCCAGCGACGACCAGGCCTCGGCGTCGACCTCCTCGTCGAAGAGCTCGAGCTCCACCTCGGGATCGTTGGCCACCAGCCGCAGCGAGGGCTCGAGTGCCCGGCAGAGCGCGCAGCCCGCGGAGGTGAAGACCGCGATTGCGAACGGCGCTCGGCCTTCGAAGCGCTGGATCAGGCCGACGCGCCCGCCGACCTCCGGTCCTTCGTGGTCCAGCGAGAGCGCGGCCTGCGGCGCGACCGCGAGGCGAAGCTCCCCGAGCTCCCGGGCCAGTGCGAGCAGGCCGACGGCGACTGCGGCCAGCCCCACGAGCGCCACCGCGAGGCCGATGCCGAGCCACGCTTCGGTCGACGGTTTCGTGTCCGGGAGGAAGACGAGGGCGGCGGCGACCACCGTCAGGAACACTGTCCGGGCAAGGGCGGGCCAGCCGATCCGCGAGCCGGCGCCGAAGCATCCGCAGGGTGCGCCCGACCGGCCGCGGCGCATCGCGACCGCCAGCGCGAAAGCAAAGACCCCGAGCAGGATCGCGGCAGCTCCGGCCGCGCGGGGCACTCCGGCCGCGACCGCGACCGCGACGGCGGTCTCCGCGACGATCACCACGCCCCAGAGAGCGTCGCGTGCCCGCGCGGACTCGAGCCCGTACGAGCGGAGCGCCTCGCGGCCGGAGCGGCCCGCGGCGAGCTTCGCGGCGGCGGAGGCAAGCAGCACCCCGGCCAGCAGGAACCGAAGAAGACCCACGACGGTCAAAGGGGCAGTGAGGATACATAGCGCCCGTGCGCTTCCTGGCCCTTCTCTCGCTCGCCCTGCTGCTCGCCGGAGCGGCGGCCTCGAGCGCCGGGGTGCGCAGGGTCGTCCTTGGTCGGTCGCTCCAGGGTCGGCCGATCGTTGCCTACGAGCTCGGCGATCCGAGCAGCGTGCGCAAGGTGTTCGTCGTCGGCTGCATCCACGGCAACGAGTGCGCCGGGATCGCCATCCTCGACCGGCTACGGCGTCTCGGCCCGCTCGCCGGCGTCGACCTGTGGCTCGTCCCGGACGCAAACCCCGACGGGCACGCCGCGGGGACGCGCGGCAACGCGCGCGGAGTCGATCTGAACCGCAACTTCCCCTGGCGCTGGCGGTCGCTCGGCGGCGTCAACTACGCGGGCGCCGGACCGGGCTCGGAACGCGAAACCCGCATCGCGATGAGCCTGATCCTGCGCCTGCGTCCGAAGGTCACGATCTGGTTCCACCAGCACCTGAACATGGTCGTCCTCACCGCCGGGAACCTCGGCCTGCAGCGCCGCTTCGCACGGCTGGCCGGTCTCAGGGCCGGCCGGCTGCCGCGCTATCCGGGCACGGCGACCGGCTGGTCGAACGCGACGATCGCCGGGACGACCGCCTTCGTGGTCGAGCTTCCGGCCGGGCGGCTGTCTCCTAGAGCGGTCGCTCGGCTCGCCCGGGCCGTGCGCGAGGTGGCGAGGTAGTTACCGAGCCCCTCTCGGCGGTGTAGAGGACGCGAGTGGTGGGCCGACCGCTGCCGGAGTCAGAGCTCCTCGATCGCGCGCGTGGAGGTGACGAGGGAGCGTATGGAGCGCTCGTCGAGATGCACGAACACATCGCCTTCCGGGTCGCCTACGCGGTTCTCCACGACGCCGCGGAGGCCGAGGAAGCCGCCCAGGACGGGTTCGTGAAGGCATACCGCTCGCTCGGGCGCTTCCGTCGCGGCTCGCCGTTTCGCCCCTGGCTGCTGCGCATCGTCGGCAACGAGGCGCGGAATCGGGTGCGGGCGAGGTCGCGCCGGGAGGGACTCACCAGACGCGTGGCGGGCGCAGATGTCTCGGGCGGCGCGGCCCCGCCGCCCGAGGCGGCAGTCCTCGAGCGCGAGCAGCGCGAGGAGCTCTTCGCCGCGATCGCGGCCCTGCGACCGGATGATCGGCTCGCGGTGATCGGGCGCTTCTTCCTCGGACTGACCGACGAGGAGGCCGCGGCGGCGCTCGGAGTCCGCCGCGGCGCCGTCAAGATGCGCGTCTTTCGCGCACTGGAGCGGCTGCGCCTGGAGCTGGAGGGACCGGCGTGACCGAGCTCGAGCAGCGGCTCGAGGCTGCGGCGGGCACGTACCCGTTCCCACCGGCGCCGAGCCTCCGCGAGTCGGTCGTCCGCGACCTTCCCGGCCGTCGTGGCCTTCCCTGGCGAAAGGTCGGCCTGGCCGTCGCCCTAGTCGTGCTGGGGGCCGCGCTCGCTGCGGTGTTCTCGCCGGGAGCACGGAGCGCGTTCCGTGACTGGTTCGACTTCGTCCCCGGCGTCCACGTCGAGCGGGTCGAGAAGCTCCCGCCGAGCGCACGAATCCGGGCGTTCGACCTGGGACGGCGCGTCTCGCTCGACGAGGCTCGGAGGGAGGCGAGGTTCGAGCTCCGGCTTCCGACGGGCGTCGGGAAGCCGAGCGAGGTCTTCGTCGATCGGGACGGGGCCGGCGGGGTAGCCGTGACCGCGGTGTACGGGCGCGGCCTCGTCCTGACCGAATGGCGGTCGAACCACATCTTCTTCTACAAGCTGCTGGGGCCGGGCACGAGCACCGAGATCGCGGATGTTCACGGCGTGGACGCGCTCTGGCTCACGGGCGGCGATCACGCTGTCTTCTATCGCGGCGCGGACGACGTCGAGTACGAGCGCGACGGCCGCCTGGCCGGGAACGTCCTGCTCTGGCAGCAGGGCCGGACGGGCTACCGCCTGGAGGCGCGGGTCCCGCTGAGGCGAGCGCTTGCACTGGCCCGCTCGCTGGAGCCGTGACCACGTCGAGGCGGGAGGTGTATCTCCCGCATGCCAGGCCGGGAACGCGACCCTGCGGGTCAGGGGAACGGAGACCCCGAAGGTGAGCGCGACGAACGCATGGAGGCGCCTGCCCCTTCGCGTCGTTCGCCTTCGTGCGCACACCTTCCGCGCACGGGTCGCGGTCCCGGTGCTGGATCACAACGAATGGAGCACGTAGGCCTCGATCGGGTCCTCCTTGCCCTTGACCTGCAAGGAGGGGAGCCGCTCGAGCACCGCACCGGGCGGTAGGGCGGCCGCGGTGTCGGCGCCGACGACGACCTTTCCGACCGGAGCCTCGGCCTCCAGGCGCGCCGGCGAGGTTGACGGTGTCGCCGACCACGCCGTGCTTGCGATGGCCGCTCGGGCCGCCGACGAGGCCGGCGAGGACCTCGCCGCTGTTGACCGCGGCGCGGAAACGTGGCCAGTCGGGGTGGGTCGCCGCCACCTCGGTCGCCCCGGCCTGGAACTCGAGCGCCGTTCTCGCCGCCCGCGCGGCATGGTCCGGCTGGTCGCCGCGCTGGTTGAAGATGACCATCACCGCGTCCCCGACGATCTGGTGGACGACGCCGCCATGCTGCTCCAACAACGGCACCAGCCGTCCGAAGTAGCCGTTCAGCATCGCGGCGACGCGCGCCGGTTGCGTCTGCTCCGAGAATGAGGTGAATCCCTGCAGGTCGGCGAAGAGGATGCTCGCCTCGCGGGTCTCCGCGAGGGTCTCGTCGAGGTACAGCGGGCTGAAGCGCTCCTCGTGCCACTCGCCGCGGGCGCTGACGGCGATCGCGGCGAAGGCGATCAGCATCAGCATGTGCCACTCCCACCAGGAGACCCGCCAGTTTCGCGCCCACGCGATCACGAGCATCGCCTCGGCCAGGAGCGAGAAAGCCAGTGCGACCCCGAGCAGGAACGGAGCGCGGCGGCGCCGGTAGAGGCGGAAGTAGCCGAAGGCGGCGGTTGCGTAGAGGACGACTCCCACCGCCGCGAGCGTGATCTGCCAGCCGTCGAGCTCCTCCGCGCCCAGCTCGCCGGCTAGCGGCTCGACCCCGGAGAAGGAGACCGCGGCCCAGCCGGCCAGCAATGCCGAGAGCGACGCGATCAGCGGCACCGACCAGCGCAGCACGCGCTCGGCCGCCGCGGGTCGCAGCGGCAGCCCCGAGGCCGCCGCGAAGACCCCCGCGACCGCGAGCCCGAACGGGGTCGCGAGCTCGAAGCCTGCGTTCTTGCCGAGCAGAACTCCCGGCGTGGCGAGCGCGTGGAGCCCGAGGAAGGCCGCGGCCGAGACGAAGGCGAGCGAGACCAGCAAGAGACGGGCGTCGCGACGGCGCCGAGCGGCGGCTCCGACGGCGTAGCCGAGGCCGACGCTGAGCGAGGCGGCCGTGAGCACGAGCCAGAAATGCGCCGGGTGGTTCTCCCAGCTCTCGTCGAACCCCGGATGCAGCAGTAGGAGGACGAGCATCCCCGCGCCGACTAGGAACGCGAGGCCGGGCCACAACGTCGGCGCTCCCGCGTCCACGCCGGCGCGGGCGGTCTCGGTCATCGTTCGATCTGACCGTGCGACTCGCCGTACTCGGCAAGCAGATCCAGGAACGGCACCGAGTCGAAGGCCTCCGGGCCGAGCACGCCCGAGCCGCTCCAGGCGCCGTTCGCGAGCAGCTCGAGGGCGACGACGGGGTTCAGCGCCGTCTGAAGCACGACGGCCTGCGCGCCGTATTCGCGCATCGTCTGCTCGTTGTCGGACACGTGGTAGAGGTAGGTCGACCGCGCCTCGCCGTCCTTGCCCCGCCCGGTGACGAGGGTGCCGGCGCAGGTCTTGCCGTGCATGCGCTCGCCGAGTGTCGCCGGGTCGGGGAGCGCCGCCGCAACCATGTCGCGCGGTGCCACCTCGGCGCCGCGCACGGAAACCGGCTCCTTCGAGTCGAGCCCCAGCTTGTGCAGGGTCCTGAGCACGTCGATGAACTCCTGGCCGAGCCCGTACTTGAAGGTGACGCGCTTGCAGTCGACCTCGCGCGGGACGAGCACGACCTCCTCGTGCTCCACGTTGACGCACTCGACCGGCCCGATTCCCTCCGGGAAGTCGAACACCTCGGGTTCCGAGAAGGGCTCGGTCGTGAAGAAGCCCCGCTCCCGCTCCCAGACGAGCGGCGGGTTGAGGCACTCCTCGATCGTCGTCCAGATCGAGAAGGTGGGCGCGAACTCGTAGCCCTCGACCACGAGGTTGGCGCCGTCGCGCACCGCGACCTCGTCGATCTCGGAGAAGAGGTGGTCGGCGGCGTAGCGGGCGAAGACGTCGGAGAGGCCGGGCTCCACCCCGATCCCGACCAGCGCGAGCAGGTCCGCCTTCTGCCAGCGCTCGTGCTCGGCGAACTGTGCGTCTCCGAGCTTCACGCCGGGCTTGGAGTAGGGCTCCTCAGGATGTGGCTCGGACAGCGTCATCGCCATGTCCAGGTAGGTGCAGCCGGAGTCGAAGGCCGCAGCGAAGATCACAGGGTTGAAGCGCGGGTCGGTCGCGTTCAGCACCACGTCCGCGCCCCGTCCCAGTGCCGCCACGCCGGCGGGGTCGGAGGCGTCGACCTGGCCGGCGACGAAGCGGGGGTCGTCGAAACGCGCGACGAGCTCTTCAGGACGGGCGGGATCGAGATCGGCGAAGGTGATCCGCTCGAAGAAGTCACGGCGCTGGGCCACGGCGGCGACAGCCGCTCCCACTCCACCCGTGCCGACGACCAGGATCCTCATCGGCGGTTTCTTATCACGCTCCTAGTCGAGGACGTGGCGCTCGCGGAGAAGCTCGAGCACCTCGTCGTGGGGCAGGCCGCGCACGATCCGGCCGTCGCGGCCGGAGACGTCCGGCGCCGCCCAGAGCGCGTTCAGCACCGCCTCCTCGGTCGACTCGACGGTCGCGGCGAACAGCTCGTCGAGCACGCCGCTCTCGAGGCTCGCCGCGTCCGGGGTGGTGGAGAAGGCGACGAAGATCTCGCCGCTGCCGTGGTGGGCGACCGAGCCCATCCGTGCGAGGCCCAGGCCAGCGCGACGCGCGACCCGCTCGAGCCCGGCGGCCGGCAGCGGGGCGTCGGTCGCCAGGACGACGATGCAGCTGCCCGCCGGCTTCGCAGGCCCAGTCTCGTCGGCCAGCAGGAGGCCGATCGGGACCCCGGCGACCCGCAGCTCGCGGGGCGAGCCGAAGTTCGCCAGCACTAGCGCTCCGAGTGAGTAACCCGCGGCCGACCGGCTCGCCGTGCCGATGCCGCCCTTCCAGCCCAGGCAGCTCATGCCCGTGCCCGCGCCGACGGCGCCCTCGGCGATGGGCCACCCCGAGGCGGCCTCGACCGCACGGGCCGCGTCCTCGGCCTCCACCTGAACCGTGCGTGCGTCGCTGAGATGGCTGTCGTCGCACTCGCCGACGACCGGGATCAGGACGTCGTCCACCCCCACGCGCGGATCGCCGGCCACGGCGACCGAGACGGCGCCGTCGTAGATGCGCCCGACCGCCATGGTGGCGGTCAGGTAGACAGGTGTCTCGATCTGGCCCCATTCGCGGATCTCGTGCGAGGCGGTCAGCTCGCCGGCTCCGTTCAGGACGGCGACCCCCGCCGGAAGCGGGAGCCGGCTCGGCACGACCGCCGTGACGCCGGTGCGGGCCACGCCGCGTCCCGCCGGCGGCTCGGGCTCATCGCGCCAGACCGTCACGTGCCCGACCGTCACGCCGGGGACGTCGGCGATCGAGTTGCTCGGGCCGGGCTCCAGGCTGCCGACGCGCAGGCCGAGCTCCCTCGGTCGTGGCCCGCGCGGCTCGGGAGGCTCGCTCACGGGAGGAGTGTAGAGTCGGCCGGTGGAGCTCTCGATGCCGGTCGTCTGGAGCGATCGCTGCCTCCTCCACGAGCCGGAAGCGGAGATATGGGTAGGCGTTCGCACTCCGGCGACCGAGGTTCCCGGGCGCATCACGGCCATCCGCGACGCCCTGGACGCCCGGGTCGTCGACGCCGACCCACACCCCGACGACGCCCTGCTGCGGGTTCACGACCCGGAGCTCCCCGCGTACCTCGCCTCTGCGTGGGATGAGTGGGAGGCCGCGGGCCTGCCGAAGGATCCCGGGCAGAACCGAGTCGTCCCGTACGTGTTCGCACACGCGGCGCTGGGCGCGCGCCGGGCTCCGGCCGCGGTCTGGGCCAGGCCGGGCCACTTCGCCTACGACACGATGACGCTTGTCGGCCCCGGGACCTGGGAGGCGGCACGCGCCGCCGTCGACTGCACCCTGACCGCCGTCGACCTCGTGGTCGCGGGCGAGCCCCTTGCCTACGCCTGCACGAGGCCGCCGGGCCATCACGCCGCACGAGCCTGCTACGGCGGCTCCTGCTACCTGAACAACGCCGCGGTCGCCGCCGCCGCGCTCGTCGCAGGGCTCGAGGGCCCCGTGGCAGTCCTGGACGTCGACGCCCACCACGGCAACGGCACGCAGGAGATCTTCTACGAGCGGCCTGACGTGCTGGTCGGCTCGGTGCACGTCGACCCGGGCGCAGGCTGGTTCCCGCACTTCCTCGGCTTCGCGGACGAGACCGGCGACGGCACGAACCGCAATCTGCCGCTGCCGCCGGGGACGGGCGACGAGCCTTGGCTGGCGGCGGTCGCCGAGCTGGCCGACTGGGCGAAAGGCCTCGCCGGGCTCGTCGTCGCGCTCGGCGTGGACGCCGCCGCCGGCGACCCCCAGAGCCCGCTCGAGGTGAGCGAGCGCGCCTTCCGCTCCGCCGGCGCGCTGCTCGGCGGCCTCGGCCTGCCGACCGTCGTCGTCCAGGAGGGCGGCTACGACCTCCAGCGGATCGGGCCGCTCGTGCGCGAGGCTCTGCTGGGGCTCGAAGAGGGCCGAGCGGCGTGATCCAGATCTCGCCCGAGTACCTGCGGCACGTCGTCGAGCGCCTCGAGTCGTTTCGCTCGCATCCGCTCGGCTTCCGCGTCGCCGGCACACCCGAGGAGCGGGCGGCAACGGCCTTCGTGGCCTCGGAGATGCGGAAGCTCGGGCTCACCGGAGTGACCGAGGAGCCGGTGCCGGTAGACGGCTGGCGGCTACGGGAGGCGTTCGTGGAGCTGGCCGACGGCACGCGGTTCGAGTGCGCGTCGTTCGGCGGCGTTCCTGAGACCGGGCGCAAGGGGATCAGGGGCGAGCTCGTCCCGGTGGGACGTGGCGGCCGAAAGCAGCTCGACCGCGTCGACGTACGCGGCAAGGTCGCGCTTGTCGAGTGGCAGGTGGCGCGGCTCTGGCCCTACCACGTCGGGCTCGAGCTCGGAATGCGCGGCGCCGTCGCGATGGTCGTCTACTCGCCGCCCGGCGGCCCGTACTACCAGGCCCCGGGGGCGCTGGGCACCTTCGACGGGATCTGGCACGCCGAGGGCCCGCCGTGCGTGACCGCGACCAAGGAGGACGGCGCACTGCTGGCCGCCCGGGCCGGAGAGACCGTGCGCGTCGTCCTCTCGGCGCCGCTGACCCGCGGGGCCGAGGCCGCGAACGTGGTCGCCGAGCTGCCCGGGCGGCAGCGCGGCGCTCCGACGATCGTCGCCGGCCACCACGACGGCTGGTTCGGAGCCGCGTTCGACGACGCGACCGGGGTCGCGGTCACACTCGAGCTCGCCCGGGCCTTCACCGAGGCGGGGATCCGGCCGCGGCGCACGATCGCCTTCGTGTCGCACACCGCGGAGGAGTACGGGATCGCCGAGTCCGCCTACGACTGGTGCTACGGCGCCTGGTATCAGGTCGTCGCGGAGCACCGGGAGTGGTCGGCCGACTCGCCCTTCTACCTCAACGTCGAGGGCTCGGGCCGCCCCGAGCTGTTCACGCTCGACGTTCCGCCCGAGCTCGCGGGCTGGGTTCGCCGGGCCTGCCGGCAGGCGAGCCGCGACGGCCTGCTGCCCCACGGCTACCGCCTCGCGCCGCCGAACACGTGGACCGAGGTGTGGCCGTTCCTCGCCGCCGGGATCCCGGGAATCAACGTCTCCACGTTCACCACCGAGTTCGACCGCACCGAGTACCACACGCAGTACGACACGATCGAGAAGGTCGACTTCGAGTACCTGGCTCGGCTGACCGAGGTCTGCGCAAGGCTCCTGCTCCACGAGCCGGAGCTCGACTTCGCCGCGCGGGCGAACGACCTCCGCCGGTCGCTGAGCGGGAAGGTGCCGCGGAAACTCGAGCGCGCGCTCGGCGGGCTCGAGAAGGCGGAGGGCCGGAAGCGCTTCACCGCCGTCGGCCGGGGGCTGCACGGCCTCGACGCGATCGACGCCCCGCGCTATCCGCACGAGCAGACGGCGGCCGACGTCGAGCTGCTCGAAGCGGCGCTGGCGGATCTTCCGAACGCGGCGAAGCCGCTGGCCCGCGTCGGGCTCAACTGGCTCTGCTCGGATCTCTCCCACGAGGCCTTCAGGCGCGAGCGGGCCCGCCGCAGCCGAACCGCGCCGCGCGCCTCCTGGGGCGCACAGGGCGACGCCGACCGGGGGCCCGACCTCTGGCGGGAGCTCGCCTCTCTCCGCGGCGAGCCGGGGGCACGGGCGCCCGGGCCCTGGCTCGAGCGCAGCCTGCGACGCCACCTCGGGCGCTCCCGCCGCGAGCTCGCCCGCCGGCTCGACCGGATGGCGGAGGCCGCGGGCGGGCGCATCTACCCGCTTCGTCGTCCTCGCCCGGTCGACCTTCCGGTACAAACGCGCACATGAAGCCGCTGCCCCCGGGAGGGACGATCGGCGTTGCCGCCCCCGCGAGCCCCTACGACGCGCGCTCCGAGGTGCTGCGCGGGGTGGAGTGGTGGGAGGCCCTCGGCTACCGGGTCAAGCTCGCCGACGGCGTCTTCGCGCGCGACGACTACGTCGCCGGCGACGCGGAGCTGCGGGCGGCCGACCTCAACGCCCTCTTCTCCGATCCCGAGGTCGACGTCGTGCAGGCCCTTCAGGGCGGCTACGGATCGGCGCAGACGATCCCGCACCTCGACTTCGACGCCATCGCGGGCAACCCGAAGCCGTTCGTCGGCTTCTCCGACATCACGGCGCTGCACGTGGCGATCGGCCTGCGCACCGGGATGCCGACCTTCTACGGCAACGGCCTCGTGGGCGTCGGCGACCCCGAGTCGACGGACTTCACGCGCACACGGCTGCTGCAGTTGCTCACCGGCGACGCGACGGGAGAGGTGCCGCCCAACCCCGACGACCCGTACGTGCGCGCGATCCGCGGCGGGAAGGTGACCGCCCCGCTGGTCGGAGGCTGCCTCTGGCTGCTGCTCCACACGATGGGGACGCCCTGGGAGCTCGAGCTCGAGGGCTCGATCCTCTTCTTCGAGGACTACAAGGCACCGCCGTACTACGTCGACGGGATGCTCACCCAGCTCGGCCACGCGGGGAAGCTCGAGGGCGTGGCCGGCGTGGTCGTCGGCGAGATGAAGGACTGCGACTGGGGCGACCAGCGCCAGGCCTCGGACTGGGCGCGGTCGCGCTCGCTCGAGGACGTGTTGGAGGAGCACCTGGAGCCGCTCGGCGTGCCTTGTGTCTACGGGCTGCCGCTCGGCCACGGTAAGCACCTCGCAGCCCTTCCGCTCGGCGTTCGGTATACGCTCGACGCCGACTCGCGCACGCTCGTCGTCGACGATTCGCCGTTCGCGGACTGAGGGCAAGGAGGGCAGGATGAGAAAGGGACTCGCGGCCGTGGCGACGCTGCTGCTCGCCGCATCGGTCATCGCAGGCTGCGGAGGCTCCAAGAGCTCGAGCAGCGGGACGACGGGGAGCGTCAAGGAGGGCGGCACCCTGCGGCTCGGGACGAGCTCGCGGATCGACTCGCTCAACCCCTACGTCGCCTTCAACCAGGACGCCTACTCGACCTTCATGTACATCTATCCCTTCCTGGTCCAGTACGACAAGGGCCTCAACTTCACGCCCGACTTCGCGACCAAGTGGGAGACCTCGAAGGACGGCTTGACGTGGACGTTCCACACGCGTCCCAACGCCAAGTGGTCCGACGGCAAGCCGCTGACCGCCGAGGACGCGGCCTGGACGATCAACACCGACGTGAAATACCAGGGCACCGGCGGTGCCAACACCGCGGGCCTGATCGCACACATCAAGAGCGCCACCGCGCCAGACGCGAACACGCTCGTGGTCAAGTACGAGAAGCCGGTCGGGAACGTCCTCTCGCAGTTCCAGCAGCTGGCGATCCTGCCGAAGCACATCTGGGCCGGCTACACGGGGCACAAGGGCGCCGACCTGAAGACCTTTCCGAACGCGGCTCCCATCGTCTCGGGAGGCACCTTCATCCTGACGAAGTTCAAGAAGGACGAGATCGCCCTCTTCGAGCGGAATCCGAACTTCTACGGGCCGAAGCCGCACATTAAGGGGTTCGGGCTGCGCATGTTCAGCAACGACGACGCGCTCGTCTCGGCGATGAAGTCGGGCGAGATCGACGCGATCGAGTCCGTCCCGCCGACGGCGATCGACACGCTGAAGAAGGCCGGCGTGAACGTGTCCATCGTGCCCGGCGTGACCACGAACGACTTCATCTTCAACGCGAACACGAAGAAGACGAACCACCGGGAGCTTCTCAACCTGACGCTGCGCGAGGCCTTCGCCCACGCGATCGACCGGGACAAGATCATCAAGGTCGCCTGGCTCGACAACGCGAAGCCTGCCACCTCGTTCATCCCGCCCGCGACCGGCGACTGGCACAACCCGAACCTCAAGCCCGAGACTTTTGATCTGGCCAAGGCGAACCAGCTCCTCGACGAGCTCGGCTACAAGAAGGGCTCCGGCGGGATCCGGACCGCCGACGGGCACAAGATGTCGTACGAGGTGATCGCGCCGAACGACCTCACGGGCGTCGACCGCACGTTCCAGATCATCCAGGCCGACTTCCAGAAGATCGGCGTCGAGCTGAAGCAGCGCTCGCTGGACTCGAGCGCGGCCTTCGACGTCATCACCGCGCCCGACGGGAAGTACCTCAACTTCGACCTGGCGATGTGGGACTGGGTGCCGCTGATCGACCCGGACTTCATGCTCTCGGTCGTGACCTGCGCCCAGTACAACGGCTGGAGCGACTCCGGCTACTGCAACAAGGCCTACGACGCGATGTACTCGCAGCAGGGCACGACCTTGGACCAGGCGAAGCGGCGCCAGCTCGTCTGGGCCATGCAGGACAAGCTCTTCAAGGAGCGGCCGTACATCCTGCTCAACTACGAGAACTGGATCTCGGCCCACAGCAAGGGCTGGGCCGGCTTCGTCTCCTCGCCGCAGGGCGACTTCAACTCGCTCTCCAAGGACAGCTTCACGAAGGTGCACCAGACGAGCTGAGGAACCGTTGCGCGGCGCCGACTACGTCATCAAGAGAGTGGCGTTCGCGGTCATCACCGTCTTCATCGCGCTGGTGTTGAACTTCGCGCTCTTCCGGCTCGCCCCCGGGAGCGCGGTCACGAATCTCTCCCGCGTCCCCCACGCGACGCCCGAGACGAAGCACGCGATCGCAAAGCAGTTCGGGCTCGACAAGTCGAAGGGCGAGCAGTTCGTCATCTACCTGAAGCAGCTCGCGCGGGGGAACCTCGGGATCTCGTTCGAGAACTCGCAGCCCGTGAGCAAGAACCTGCGCACGGCGCTCTCGAACACGCTGCCGATGGTCGGCCTGGGGACGCTGTTCGCGATCGTCTTCGGGACGCTGACCGGCGTGATCGCGGCCTGGCGCCGGGGCACGACGACCGAGCACGTGACCATCGCGACGGCGCTCGGCTTCTACGCGATGCCGACGCACTGGCTGGCGCTGATGCTGGTGATCATCTTCGCCGGCGTCTTCCCCTCGGGCGGGATGGTCGACGACTTCCTTATCGACCCGACCTGGTTCCAGCACCTGAAGGACGTGCTCTACCACATGACCTTGCCCGCCTCGACGCTTGCGCTCGTCCTCTACGGCGAGTACACGCTGATCGTCCGCTCAGCGATGCTCGAGACCCTCGGCGAGGACTACATCCTCACCGCGAGAGCGAAGGGGCTGAAGCCGCGGGCGATCGTCCGCAAGCACGCGCTGCGAAACGCGCTGCTGCCGATCACGACCCTGATCGCTATCTCGCTCGGCTACATCGTCGCCGGCTCGATCCTCGTCGAGACGGTGTTCTCGTGGCCCGGGATCGGCCGTGCCGTCTACCAGGCCGTGCTCCAGCGCGACTACCCGATGCTGCAGGGGGCCTTCCTCGTGCTGGTCCTGTCGGTCGTCTTCTTCAACCTGGTGGCCGACCTCCTCTACTTCAAGCTCGACCCGCGGATCGCCGAGTGAGCCTGCTCCTCCAGGAACCGGGCCTTCTTGCCGGCGACCGGCCTGCCCGCTCTCGCACCGGCCTGCTCTGGGACGTGATCAAGAATCAGCCGTCGGCGACGATCGGCGCGGTCATCCTCGGGATCTTCATCGTGCTGGCGGTACTCGCCCCCGTGATCGCTCCATACGGGCTGCACGAGCAGGTCGGGCCGGTTTACGGGCACCCTTCCTGGGCGCATCCACTCGGGCTCGACGACGGCGGCATCGACATGGTCACGCTGCTGATGTGGGGCGCGCGGATCTCGCTGGTGGTCGGGTTCGCCGCGACGTTCGTCTCGATGGTGATCGGCGGGACCGTCGGCCTCGCCTCCGGCTACTTCGGCGGCAGGACCGACACCGTCCTGATGCGAATCACGGACTACTTCCTGGCCATTCCGGACGTGCCCCTGATGATCGTGGTGGCCGCGATCTGGGGGCCGAGCCTCTTCCACATCATCGTGGTCATCGGAGTGCTTCTCTGGACCGGCACCGCCCGGGTCGTGCGCGCCCAGGTCATGAGCGTCCGGGAGCGTGCCTACGTCAAGCGAGCCCGGTCCCTGGGGGCCGGCAACCTGCGGATCATCCTCCGCCACGTGCTGCCGCAGATCGCGCCAATTCTGATCGCGAGCACCGTGCTGACGATCGCGGTCGCGATCTTCGACGAGACCGCGCTCGCCTTCCTCGGCCTCGGCGACCCGAGCCGTATCTCGCTCGGGAAGGTGATCGAGAACGCCTTCCAGCGGACCGCGATCAGCTCCGGCGCCTGGTGGGCGATCGTGCCGCCCGGAGCAGCCGTCGCCCTCTTGATCCTGTCCTGCAGCATGATCGGGCGTGCGATGGAGGATGCGCTCAACCCGCGCCTGCGGGTGTCGCACCTCTCGGCCAAGGGCTTCCGCCTGCGCCCGCTCGTCGGCCGCGGCCGCGACGCCGTATGAGCTCTCTCCTCGAGCTCGAGGAGCTGAACGTCTGGTTCGACCTGCCGCGGGGCGGGACGCTGCACGCGGTCCAGGGCGTCAGCTTGACGCTCGACCGCGGCGAGCGGCTCGGGCTCGTCGGCGAGTCGGGCTCGGGCAAGAGCACGACCGTCCTCGGGCTGCTGGGCCTCCTCCCGCCGACCGCGACGCTCTCCGGGCGTGTCCTGCTGAACGGGGTCGACATCCTGGCCGGAGGCGAGGAGACGGTCCGGCCGCACCGGTGGGTCGACCTCGCGATCGTCTTCCAGGGTGCGATGAACGCCCTCAACCCCGTGCAGACCGTCTCCTCCCAGATCGTCGAGGCGCTCGAGCTGCACGGGCTCGCGACCGGCCGGCAGGCCAAGGCCCGGGTCGGCGAGCTGCTCGAGTCGGTGGGGATCCCGCGCGACCGCGGCGATCGCTTTCCGCACGAGTTCTCGGGGGGGATGCGCCAGCGGGCCGCGATCGCCATGGCGCTCGCCTGCAATCCGAGCGTGCTCGTGGCCGACGAGCCGACCACGGCGCTCGACGTGATGGTGCAGGCGCAGATCCTCGAGCTGCTGGACGCGCTCTGCCGCGATTTCGGGCTCGCGCTGCTGCTCGTGACGCACGATCTGCCCGTGGTGGCCCAGCTCTGCGACCGCGCGGGCGTGATGTACGCCGGCGAGATCGTGGAGCAGGGGCCGGTGGAGGAGCTCTTCCACGACCCCAGGCATCCCTACACGCGCCTGCTCTTTGCGGCGACGCCCGATCTGTACGGCGAAGGCGTGCCGGTCTCGATCCCGGGCACGCCGCCGCGGCTCGACCGAACGCTCGCGGGCTGCCCGTTCCAGACGCGGTGCGACCGTTCGTTCTCGCGATGCAAGGACGAACGGCCGCTCCTGCGCGAGGTCGCCGCCGGCCGCTCCGCCGCGTGCCACCTGAACGACGTGCCGGCGGAGGTGGCGTGAGCTCGAACGGCCTGCTCGCGGTCGAGGATCTCGTCGTCCACTATGCGGTGCCGCGCGGCCTCGTCGGCACGGTCGCGAGGCGGCCGCAGAAGCTGGTCCGGGCCGTGGACGGGGTCTCGTTCTCGGTCGGCCGGGGGGAGCTGCTCGCACTCGTGGGCGAATCGGGCTGTGGCAAGACGACGACGGCGCAGACGGTGCTGCGGCTGCTCGACCCGGTCGCGGGCCGGATCAGCTTCGACGGCGAGGACATCACGACGCTGCCGAACAGCGCCCTGCGGCCGCTGCGGAGGCGGATGCAGATCATCTACCAGGATCCGTACGAGTCGCTCGACCCGCGCCTCACGGTCAAGTCGACCGTCGAGGAGCCGCTGCTGATCCACCGCTCCGGCTCGAAGCGCGAGCGGGCCGAGCTCGTCCGGGACGCGCTCGCGCGCGTCGAGCTGACGCCTCCGGACCTCTTCCTCGAGCGGTTTCCGCACGAGCTCTCCGGCGGCCAGCGGCAACGGGTCGCCATCGCCGCGAGCATTGTGCTCGGGCCCGACCTGCTCGTCGCCGACGAGCCTGTCTCAATGCTGGACGTCTCGGTTCGGGCTGGTGTTCTCCGACTGCTCGACAGCTTGCGGGAGGCCGGGCTCGGGATCCTGATGATCACGCATGACCTGTCCACGGCGGCGCGCTTCGCCGACCGGATCGCGGTCATGTACCTGGGCCGGATCGTCGAGGAGGGGCCCGCCGAGGCGGTGGTGCGCGACCCGCAGCACCCGTACACGAAGGCGCTGCTCTCGGTCGTCCCGCGGCGCGACCCGCGCGAGCGCTCGCGCGCGCAGATCCTGACCGGCGAGGCGCCCGACGCGATCCGGATCCCTCGCGGCTGCCGCTTCCACCCGCGCTGCCCGGTGGCGATCGCCGATTGCCGAGAGGTCGACCCTGCTCTCGAGCGCCACGGCGCCGCACCGGGGCACCGGGCCGCGTGCATCCTCGCTGGCTGAACAGCAGCGTCGCCGGGATCGGCGCCGCGAGCTTCCTCGACGACGTCGGCAAGGAGATCTCGACCTCGCTCCTGCCGTCCTTTCTCACGACCACCCTCGGTGCCCCGGCGGCCGCGTTGGGCGCGATCGAGGGCGTCGCCGACGGGATGGCGGGAGCGGCGAAGCTCGCGGGCGGCGCGCTGGCCGACGATCCTGCCCGCCGACGCGCCACCGCGATGGGCGGCTACTCGGCGACCGCAGTCCTGAACGCGTTGATCGGCGCCGCAGGCGCGGTCTGGCAGGTCGGGGTGTTGCGCACAGGCGCCTGGCTTACCCGCGGCTTGCGCACGCCGTCTCGCAACGCGCTGCTGACCGATGTCGTCCCGCGGGAGGCATACGGCCGCGCCTACGGCTTCGAGCGCGCAATGGACAACCTCGGCGCGATCGCCGGGCCGCTGCTCGCGCTCGGCCTCGTGGCCGTGGTCGGAGTGCGCGAGGCGATCCTGCTCTCCGTGGTGCCCGGCTTCCTGGCGGCAGCCGCGATCTTCGTGGCGATCGCGGCTGCGCCCCGGCTCGCCAGGCATGAGCGCCCGCCGCTCCGTCTACGCGTCCGGCCGGTCCTCCAGGGCCAGCTCGGCCGGCTCCTGGGCGCGGTCTCGGCGTTCGAGCTCGGGAACGTCGCGGCCACGCTGCTGATCCTGCGGGCCACGGACCTGCTCACGCCCGGCCGCGGTCACGACTCCGCTGTCAAGGTGGCGCTCGTCCTCTATGCGGGCTACAACCTCGCAGCGACGG
>Ga0207675_100002168_pt1 | contig 19505 bp, 13 predicted proteins | sample KBSSwiS42_FD_184305 | JGI IMG/M metagenome (GOLD analysis project Ga0207675, IMG submission 184305) | Switchgrass rhizosphere microbial communities from Kellogg Biological Station, Michigan, USA - KBS Switchgrass S4-2 (SPAdes) (version 2) | ecosystem: Host-associated > Plants > Roots >...
CTGATCGTAGGCGCGGGTGTACGTACGGTAGAGTCTCAGTGGCGAGTCAGTCATCAGCCGGGAGTCTCCGGTATGAGTGATCAGTATGAGTGATTGGTTAGGTAGTTCCCAGTTCGCGGTACTCACTACTCGAGACTCGGGACTGCCACCTCGCTCACTGCGACTGGCAACGTTTTCGACCGATGCCTGACTCACCACTGCCAGCAACCCTCTAAAGCCGACGGCGCGCCCTAGACATCAGGGCAGCGAGGCTTCGTCGGGTCGGCCGGACAGCGGAGCGCCTTGTAGTACTCGAGCGGATGTGCCGGCTGCTCGTAGCGAGCCGGAATCGGCATCCGTGAGAACGTCTGGAAGTAGAGCAACGACGCGTCGCGCCACCACTTTGCTTCACGCGCCTGAATGTCGAGGAACGACGCCACCTCGCTGAACCGCGCCGTGTCGATGGACGCGCGCACGCCGTCCCACGCTCGGCGCATCGCGCGGGCCGAGTCAACGCCGGCGCTGTACCGGTGCACGAGCTCATCCCACAGGGTGCGACCCGACCCCAGTCGGTCCGTCCAGCGGACGTGATGGAACCAGAGCAGTACCGAGTCGGGGACCGTTGCGCGCCTGGCGTATCGATCCCGGACCGGTGGAGCGTACTGCGCCACGGCGTTGCTGCCCGTCGACGTGCGGTCGAAGCCGAGGCCTAACGAGTCCGCCCGGTGGTAGTACGACGGCGTCCAGTCCGCGCGCCCCCCGTCGGCCCAGGGGCCCGGACCGTAGTGGTGGCCCGTCGCCATGATGTGCGCGAGGCCGAGCGGCGTCATGTAGTTCACCACCGCCTCGCGCGACGTCAGCATCATGGAGCGAATGGTGGCCACGGCGCGGTCGTCGTTCGTGAAGGTCATCCGGATCCACTCGTCCGCGATCGCGGCGGCCGACAGATCGTGATTCCACGCGAGTCGGCCGAACGCGTACCAGTTCGCCTGATTGAACTGCGACCCCGTCCAGCTCGTGTCGCTGCCGACGTTCGACACACCGGCGATCCCGGTCCGACGGTGCCCGTGCAGCGAGCCGTCGATGTCCTTCCCCACTGTCGATCCCTTCCCCTTCGCCCACGTGTCGGCGTCGAGCACCTCCTTGAACAGGGGTGCCAGATAGACGAGGTGGGTGTCCTGTCCCAGGTACTCCTTCGTGATTTGCAGCTCCATCATGAGCGGCGTCTTGCGCATCGCGCCGAACAGAGGGTGGAACGGCTCGCGCGGCTGGAAGTCGAGCGCCCCGTTCTTCACCTGCACGAACACGTTGTCGCGGAACGCGCCGTCGAGCGGGTGGAACTCGTCGTAGGCCTGACGGATGCGATCGACCGGCACGTCGTTGCTGTATACGAACGCGCGCCACATGACGACGCCGCCGTGTGCGGCGACGGCATCCGCCAACATGTTCGCGCCATCTGCGTGCGAGCGCTTGTAGTCCTGCGGGCCCGGCTGTCCCTCGGAGTTCGCCTTCACGAGAAAGCCGCCGAAGTCGGGCAGCGTGCGGTAGATCTCGTCCACCTTCTGCTTCCACCACGCGCGAACGTCGGGGTCGAGCGGATCGGCCGTCTCGAGCCCGCCGATCTCTTTCGGCGCGCTGAACCGCGCGGTGAGAAAGACGCGAATCCCGTACGGACGAAGAACGGCCGCGACGGCGGCAGCTTTCGCCAGGTACTCGGGCGTCAGCACGCGCGCATTCGCGTTGACATTCGTGAGCGCCACCGCGTTGATCCCGATGGACGCGTTCGCGCGCGCGTAGTCGCGATACCGCGGAGAGATCGCGCTAGGCAGCGCGGCCCAGTCCCAGAGCGACGGTCCGGCGTAGCCACGCTCGACGCTCCGGTCGAGGTTGTCCCAGTGGTCCAGCATGCGGAGCTGGATCCTCGGCGCGCTCGTCACGTTCACGGCGGCGAGCGACCGGTTCGTCTGCATGAGCCGCAGCAGATGGAATGCCCCGTACAGAACGCCGACGTCGCGGTTCGCCGCGACGACGAGTGCGCGCCGGCCACTCACCGCCATGGTCCGAACGACGAACCCGTCCGGTCCGACGGACCGCAGCTCGGCCGTCAGGGGCAGCGAGGCGATGAGCTGGGAGCTCGCCGGCGTTCCAACGATCACAGCCCCGCTCGACGTCGGCTGTGGCACGATCGTGAGCGGACGACCAAGCAGGCCACCGAGTCCCGCGCCGAGCTCCTCGCGAACGATGCGAAGGGTCGGTGAATCGCCCTGCATCACGAGCTCCGAAATCGCGGCCCGGTACTCCGAGAGGCGGGCCGCGTCGGCGACCTGACGGTAGCGCAGCCAGAGCTCGTAGCCGGTTTCCGCGCGCGCGGCGCCCGGGAGAGCGACCGCGATTGCACACATTGGGGTCAGAGTCGAAGCGCATCGTTTCAGCGCGCGCTGAAACGATGCGCTTCGACTCTGACCCCAATACGCCCATCGCAATGCGTTAGGCGTCACCGCGGGATGTGCGGCACCCGATCGTCCGTCGGATCCGCCCACGACTGATTCGGGATCAGTGGCGACCATCCCGGACGCATCGGGTCCTGGTCGTACGGATACGAGCCGAGCCGCTTGAACAGCGCGTGGTATTCCGCCATCCGATCGCGATCCAGCTTCACGCCGAGACCCGGCGCGGTCGGCACCTCGATGCCGCCGTGGCAATACGTCAGCTTCCCGCCCACGATCACGTCGTCCTTGAGATGGTGATAGTGCGCGTCGGCGGCGAACGTGAGGTTCGGGACGGCAGCGCCCAGGTGAAGCATCGTCGCGAGCTGGATGCCGAGCTCACCGGAGGAGTGCACCGCGACACCGAGCTGGAACGCCTCACAGATCCCCGCCGCCTTCACGCACGGCCGGATGCCGCCCCAGAACGTCGTGTCGAGCAGAATGACGTCGACGGCGGTCTCGCGAATGTTCGCCGCGAGCTGCTCGAAGCCGACGACGACCGTGTTCGTCGCGAGCGGCATGCGGACCTTCTCCCGAGTACGCCGCATCCCGTGGAGACCGAAAACGGGATCCTCGAGATAGTCATTCTTCAGGTCCTCGATGCGCTGGCCGAACCAGATGGCCTGCTCCGTGGACCACACGCCGTTCGGGTCGAACCGGAAGCTGTCGCCCGGCAGGGCGTCGGCCAGCGCGCGGTAGCACTCCAGCTCATACTCGGGCGAGAAGACCCCGCCCTTCAGCTTGTGCGACGTGAAGCCATACCTGGCCTTGAGCGCTTTCGCTTCGGCGACGAGCTGGTCGCTGGTGCGAATCTCTCCGTCATGGTCGTCGCCGTTGCCGTAGCGAAAAAACAGATACGACGCGAACGGCACGTGATCGCGCACTCGCCCGCCGAGGAGATCGCAGACGGGAACGCCCCATTTCTGGCCGAGGATGTCGAGGCACGCGAACTCGATGGCGGCGAGCATCTGCGTGCGGTTGTTGTAGAGCGACGCGGTCGGGTTCGCGATGAGGAATCGGAGCCGCTCGAGCTGCGTGGGGTCGTGTCCGATGAGATACGACTTGAGCCCGTTGAACGCCGCGACGGCACTCTCGCCGCCGCCCCCCATTTCACCGAGTCCGACGATCCCCTCGTCGGTTTCGACCTCGACGATGGTCCGGACGAAGCGCCCCCAGTGACAGCCGTTCGCGTGGCGCAACGGCGCCTCGAGCGGCACGGTCACCGGGGTCGCTCGGATATCGGTGATCTTCATGCTGGAGGTATGCGGCAAGTCGCGTGTGACATCAATTGACCTTATGACTATGACATCTTGGAGCCAGGTGGTTCGTTCGTCAAGAACCGATCACGTCTCGACATTGGAGCGGTTCGCGAACGGCGATCGACCGGATCGGAACGGCGTTAGAACGGCGATCGAGCGGTTTTGAACAGGCGATAACGTCTGATACAGCCACACCCGAGGAACTATGTAACCCCTTTTCTTTTATTGCCTTGGTGTGTAGCCGTATCCGCCCGATCCGGTAGATCCGCCTGATCGTCTTCCCCTCGACGTCGATGCCTGCGCGACGCGATGCCTGTCCCCGGCCAGATCCGGTCTAATCGACGTTCGCGGGAGCCATCCTCGGCACCAGGAGGTGAAACAGCACCAGCGCACCCACATACACGATCGCGCAGATGACGAAGATGATCCGGTAGTTGCTGCCCGTCGCATCGAGGATATAGCCGGTTAGCCGCTGGAACCCCATCGCGCTCATCGCCCCAACGAACCCGCCAATCCCCACCACCGAGGCGACGGCTCGCCGCGGGAACATGTCGCTCACCGACGTGAACAGGTTGCAGGACCACCATTGATGGGCGGCCGCGGCGACGCTCACGATACCCACCGCGATCCACAGGCTCTTCGCAAAGGGCGCGAACACCGTCGGCAGAATGAGCACCGCCGCGATCGCCATGGCCGTCTTCCGACTGCGGTTCACCGACCAGCCACTCGAGATGAGACGGCTCGAGAACCAACCGCCACCGACGGATCCGACGTCGGCCAGGACGTAGATCGCGACCAGGGGCGCCGCGAGACCCGCGAGCTTCACGCCCCAGCTCGCGTCCAGGAATTTCGGAAGCCAGAAGAGATAGAAGAGCCAAACAGGATCCGTGAGCGACTTGCCCACGATGAACGCCCACGTCTGCCGGTGCCTGAGCAGGCTCGCCCACGGCACCACCGTCGTAGCCTCCACCGGGTCGCTGCGGATATACGCCAGCTCACCGGGTGAGACCTTCGGATGCGCAGCCGGATCTCGATACACCGCGAGCCAGAACAGCAACCATATGAAGCCGACCGCGCCGGTCGCGATGAACGCCCAGCGCCATCCCCATGTGAGCGCGATCCACGGAACCGCGACGGGCGCGATGATCGCGCCGACGTTGCTGCCCGCGTTGAAGATTCCCGTCGCGAACGCCCGCTCTTTCTTGGGAAACCACTCGGCCACCGCCTTCACCGCGCCCGGGAAATTGCCCGCTTCCCCAAGGCCGAGCGCTGCACGCGCGAGCGAGAAGCCACCAATGGTACGGGCCAGCGCGTGCGCCATGGCCGCAGCACTCCAGACGACGATCGCGGCAGAGAATCCGCGGCGCACTCCAACGCGGTCGAGGACCCTCCCCATGAGCAGAAGCCCGACGCCATATGCGAGACTGAACCATGACACGATGGCGCCATAGTCGGTCTCGGACCAGCTCAAATCGCGTTGGAGAGTCGGTGCCAGAATTCCGAGCACCTGCCGGTCCAGATAGTTGATCGTCGTCGCCGCGAACAGCAGCGCGACGATCGTCCACCGGTAGCTGGACCGCCGATCCGACGCGGGCGACCCCTCCGCCAGGTCAGACGCCGCTGAACGCGCTGAAACCGCCATCGATGGGAAGGACGACGCCCGTGACGAAGGATGCCGAGTCGCTGCAGAGCCACTGGACTGCGGCGGTGAGCTCATCGGGCCGGCCGAACCGACTCATGGGGGTGTGCGCCATGATGGTGAGCGCGCGAGTCGTGTAGCTGCCGTCGGCGTTGAGCAGGACGCCGCGATTCTGTTCGGCGATGAAGAACCCCGGCGCGATCGCGTTGACGCGAACGCCGTCGCCGTACTTGCGCGCCATCTCGACCGCGAGCCAGCGCGTGAAGCTGTCGATACCGGCCTTCGCGATGGAGTAGCCGAGGACCCCACTGATCGCGCGGGTTGCCGCCATCGACGAGATGTTGAGGATGACGCCGGAGCGCTGGCGCCCCATCGCTTCGCCGAAGCGCATCGACGGCACGATGGTCCCGTGGAGGTTGAGCCGGAGAACCTCGTCGAACGCGTCGGGTGGGACGTCGAAGACCGGACGGTCGTCGCTGCGCGCTCTCGAGACGTTCCCGCCGGCGGCGTTCACGAGAATGTCCACTCGGCCCCAGGCCGTCAGGAGGTCGTCGCAGGCAGCGGCGACTTGCGTCTCGTCGAGCACATCGGCCACGAGCCCCGTCGCTCGCGTGCCGGTCTTCCTGATCTCCTCGGCCTTCTGCTCCGCCGCGTCTCGTCGCCTCCCGAGAATGGCGACGCTCGCGCCGGCGGCGGCGAGTCCGGACGCGATGCCGCCGCCGAGGACGCCGTAGCCACCAGTGACGACGGCGACTTTGCCGTCGAGGGAGAAAAGGCTCGTTGGCGGGTTCATAAGGTCATCTGAGGTCATCAGTATGGCGAGTGGTGACTACTCAGGCTAGGGTCGTCCTCGTGCCTACTGCTATCTGCGCTCGCGAACCAGGATCGCATTCCCCACCGCACGCTCGCCTGCCGCGTCGCTTGGGCGGTTCGCGAGCTTCCCGTCGATGACCAGCGTCGTCGACCCGCCGCCGTCGAAGTTCATGCCCTGGTACACGCCGATCGACACGAGAAAGTCGCCGAGCTCCACGAGCGACATGCCGTCGCTCGTTTCCTGACGCCCGTCCACCGCCACCAGGTAGACCACCGCGCTGTCGCGCGAGATGCCGATGGCCGAGCGCGGGTGGCGCTGCGCGGAGAAGCGTGGGAACGTGCCTTCGAGGGAATCGGCGGCTGCGGCGATGCTCTTCCCGTCCTGGACCACGCGCGGCCACCCACCGACGATCATCGTTAGGCCGCCGCGGTCCGGGCGGAACGCGTGCGACACGCGTAGCGGCCCGGCGCACCGGGCAATCGAATCGAGTCGCGCCCCCACCGCGCCGTACGCGGCGAGTATCGCGTGGTCCCGGCCGATCGATGCCGGCGCCTCAGCGGCGGACGCGCCGCCGCTCGAGAGCTCGAGCGCTCCCACCCCAGGTCCCGTCGAGGGGGGCGCGCGCATCTGCAGCTCGCGGGGCGCGTGCACCGAGTCCCGGCGCGGCCCGTCGGCATACGCCGCGGAGAAAAGAATCAGCGCGTCAGGCACGCGCGGCAGTGTGTTGACGCCGTCGAGCACGAAACGGCCGCAGGGCCCTGTCAACGTCCCCGCATAGGAGAAGCGATCCACGTACGGCCGCCCGTCCGTGCCGACGGCGAACTGGATGTGGGAGTTGCGGAATGTGTCGAACGGCGAGTCCGTGACGGGATTCGCCTTCCAGACGAGACCGTCGATGACCTGGTTGTTCTCGTTCGCACCCGTCCTGAGATCGAAGAAATCGGCGTTGAGCGCCACGGGAATGCGGTCCCCGCGCGCCTGCCGGCGACGCACCATGTCCGCCACGCGCTCCCGGCTCCGCAGCGAATCGTGGGCACGAGCCGCGGTGAGCTCGTATCGCGACCCCACGGGTACCGTCACGATCTGAATGTTGAACGGGCCGCTCGGTCGCCTGACGCGGTAGTGCACGATGCCGGCTGACACGGTGTCGACACTCACCGAATCACCGGCGGTGAATCGGAGCGAACTGCTCGGCGGCGTTGCGGTCGTCGATGGACGGGCACAGCCGGTGATCGCGAGTGTGAGCGCTATGATCGGGCGGGGCAGGAGGGTCATCGGTCGACCTGTTATTTTCGGATCAAGAGGGTCAGAGCCCTTGAAATTCGGGATGACAAAATTCAAGGGCTCTGACCCTCTTGATCCCGCAAGCCATTCTCTGTGAGCTCCGCGCGCTCCGCGGTGAATTAAACCACCTCAGTGCGGTCGTACGAACCCAGCCGGGACGAATCGCGCCGTGACCGATCGCCGGCCCCGAGGGTTCAGCAAGGAGACCCATACGAGCTCGCCCAGGAGGAATGTCGTGCCGATTGGTTTCGTTCGTGATGCCACCCGCAGGTCATCCGCAGTCCGCGTCGTCCACAGCGTCGTTGCACTCGCGGCGCTCACGATCGCCGCATGCTCGACCGGCTCGCCCTCCGGTCCGGCGGACGCGAACATCCTGTCGAAGCGCGATGGCGTCGCGGTGGGTCCGTCGGGACTGGAGCAGCGGCTGGTGACGAGGGTGGAAGCAGCACCAGTGGGCAGCCCGTTCAGGGCATCGGTCTTCGTGACGTCCACCATCGTCAATACCGGCTCCGCGCCCGTGCGTCTGACGTACCGGTCCTGCGACTTCATCGATGCGGACATCGAGACGACGGCCGACGTGGCGCGGTACGGCACGCTGCGGTTGTGCGCGACGATCTCGCCGACGATCGATCTCGCGCCCGGGGCATCCACGGAACCCGAGGAAGTGGGGTTCGGCGTGCGCTCGGCGCCGGGTACGTACACGGTGAAGCTGCGTCAGGCGCTCTCGCCGGAGTTCCGGGCGGAGACGTCGTTCCGCGTTCCCTGACGCCGGGAGACGGGTCGCGTCGACTGACCGGAGCCTAACGATTCGGCGTGGCGGCGATCGCCGCCGCCACCGCGCGCACCGTCGAGTCCTGGAGCGCCAGCGCGTCGTCCGTCGAGCCGTTGAACGTATTCGCCCAGACCGTCGAGTCGTTGCCGACGTTCACGAGGCGGACGCTCACACGCAGCCGGTTCTGTGCGCGCTGCACCGTCCCCTCGATCAACATCGTCGCGTTCAGTGCGCGGGCCGCCTCCGCCGGGGTGCGCACACCCTGCCGGACCGCCGCGGCCGTCGTCTGCGACGAGACGCGAACGCCCGGGACGCGTGAGATCGCAGTTGCCAGCTCCGAGGTGATGCCTTCGGCGGCCTGGCTCGCCTGCGCGTCGTTGCCCACGCTCACCAGGGGGAACACCGCCACCGCGCGCGGGCGGCCGGCCACCGCACTGCCACCGGCCGGCGACAGCGGTGTGCCTCCCGCCGAGTCACGGCGACTCGCCGCGGTGCGCGCCGAATCCGCGGCCGTCCCGGGCGTCGGTTCCGGTTCGGTCAGCACCCACGCCGCCGCTACGGCCGCGACCACCAGCACGCCAACACCGATCTCCATGAACCGCCGCCGTCGCTGCTTCGGTGCCTCGGTCGCCTGGAACGCGTCGCTGACCTGGATCCCGGGCTCGTCGAGGGCGCGCAGCACTTCGGTCGCGTTCTTCGGCCGCCTGGCCGGCTCCTTCTCGAGACACTGCATGATGAGCGTCGCGAGCGGCACGCTCACGTCGTAGCGACGCGACGTGAGCGGTGCCGGCTTCTCCGACAGCTGGGCCGCGAGCAGCGCCTGCGGCGTGCGCCCGTGAAACGGTGGCGCGCCGGTGAGCATCTCGTAGGCGACGATACCTAACGCGTAAATGTCGGCGCGGTGATCCGTGGACGGGTCGGCCGCGGCCTGCTCCGGCGCCATGTACGCGGGCGTGCCGAGCGAAGTCCCGACACCGGTCATCGTCGGCGCCGACGTTTGAATGCCCTGCTGCTGTCGGGAGGCCGAGATGGCTTTCGCGACGCCGAAATCGGTGACGACAGCCGCGCCCGATGCGAGCAGCACATTGTCCGGCTTGATGTCGCGGTGAATGACCCCGCGGCTGTGCGCGAACGCGAGCGCGCGTACGACGTCCTTGAGGATCGTGACCGTCTCGCGGATCGAGAGCGGCCCGCGCATCATCCGCGCCCGCAGGCCTTCGCCGTCGATGAAGGGCATGATGAAGTACGGCAACGTACCGAACTCGCCGGCCTGCAGCACGGGTACGATGTTCGGGTGCTGCAGTCCCGCCGCGAGCATGATCTCGCGCTTGAATCGCTCCGCCGAGATGGTCGCGGTCACACTGGGCGGCAGCAGCTTGACGACGACGCGGCGACCGAGCCTCTCGTCGCGCGCGACGAACACGCGCGACATCCCGCCGCCGCCGAGCTCGCGCTCGATGACGTACTTGTCGGCGAAGTGGGCCTGGAGCTCGGCGAGGAGGTCGGTCACGGGCGAATCGGCGCGGTGCTGGAAGGCTACTGAGCTTACCGTTGAAACGTATTGCGTCAACGCATTCGGACCGTTCTCCGCCGCCTCGAGAACGGTTCGTCCCTACCGTTGGGATGACAACTTCAGGGGACCCAGGCGGGTGGATTACGGCTGAGCCGCGATCCTGCCATGCTCGCTCTGCTTGCGCCTGTCGCGCAATTGTCCGCACTATTGCCCCGTGCGCATGAGCGAATCCGCAGTGCCCGGACTCCTTCTGACTGCGCTGGCGGCCGCCGGGTGTGCGACCCGCACGCCCGCAGTGTCAACCCCCGCGGCCGGCGTCGTGTCCTCCGCTCCGGTGCGGCCGGGGCTCGATCAGTTCATCGCCAGCCCTCCCGCGTGGGCGCTCGGCAAGCGCATTGGCCTGATCACGAACGTCGCGGGGATCGACTCGCGCGGCCGCAACAACATCGACCTCCTCGCCGCCGACTCGCGCTTTCGACTGACGGCGCTGTTCGCGTTCGAGCATGGGCTTCGCGGTGACGCACCGGCCGGCCAGGCCATCGCATCGGGGACGGACGAGAAGACTGGCCTGCCCGTGTACTCCCTCTACGGCGACGTGCGGGAGCCGACGGTCGAGATGCTGCGCGACGTGGACGTGCTCATGTATGACGTACAGGATGTCGGTGCACGTCCGTACACGCGCGTGTCGACGATGGCGCTGTCCATGAAGGCGGCCGCCGCGAAGGGGATTCCCTTCGCGGTGCTCGACCGCCCGAACCCGATCGGCGGAACGATCGTCGAGGGGCCGGTGCTCGATTCGGCGTTCGCGTCATTTGTCGGGATGTATCCGATCCCGCTGCGGCACGGCATGACGGTCGGCGAGCTGGCGCGGATGTACAACGCGCGGTTCGGCATCGGCGCGACGTTGTACGTCGTGCCGGTCCAGGGCTGGCGCCGCGACATGACGTTCGACGCCACGGGGCTCACGTTCATCCCGCCGTCGCCGAATCTTCGTCGTCTCGAGGCGACGAGGCTGTATCCGGGAACGGTGCTGCTCGAGGGAACGAACCTCTCGGAGGGACGCGGCACGGAGTTCCCCTTCGAGCAGACCGGAGCCCCCTGGCTTCGGCCCGAGGACGTCATTCGCGAGATGAACACGCTGGCGCTACCGGGCGTGCGCTACGAGCCGGTGCGCATTCCCGTGGCCGCCGATGGCCGTCGATTCCCGGGCACGACCATTCCGGGCGTGAGGCTCGTCGTCACGGACCGCGCGGCGTTCCGGGCCGTGCGCACGGCGATGCTGCTCATCGACACCATCCATCGCCTCTGGCCTAACGAGTTCGCGTGGGCGGGCTCGAATCAGCGTGAGCCCGGCCTGCGCACGATCGACCGGCTCGCAGGCACCGACCGGTTTCGCACGGCGGTCGATGCCGGAACGCTGCGCACGCTGCTGGACGAATGGGATCGCCAGGCCGATGCGTTCCGCGCGGTGCGCGCGCCGTTCCTGCTCTACCGGTGATGCCGCCGATCACCGGCTGTCGTTCCCCAGGTTCCAGTTATCCGGCAGTCACATGGGAGGTGAGCATGCAACTTTTTTCGAACGTCTTTTCTCGGCATCTCGACCAGCTCGTGTCCACCGCTCGGTGCGTCCTCGTATCGCTCGGTCGAGCGATTGCCGTGGGCAGTGTCATCGCGATCACCGCGGTCATTACGGCGGTCCCTCTCGGAGCACAGACGACCGTTTCGCTGACCGGCCGCGTGACCGCGTCGGGACGTCCGGTCGGCGACGCGCAGATCGCCGTGAAGGACCGTGAGACGAATCAGGTGCGGGGAGCGCGCACGTCGGCGAACGGCGATTACGGCGTCGTCGGGCTGCAGCCCGGCACGTACGAGGTGCGCGTTCAGCGCATCGGTTTCGGCCCCGCGCAACAAGAGGTTCGCCTGCTCGTCGGTCAGCGCGCGACGCTCAACTTCGAGCTGCACGAGGCAGCAGCTTCGCTGAGCGGCGTGACGGTGACCGCGGAGCCGCGCGCGACGTTCGAGGCGCAGCGCACGGACATCTCGACGCCTGTCGTGCAGGCGGAGATCCAGAATCTGCCGCTCAACACGCGCAACACGCTGAACCTCGCGGCAATCGTGCCGGGCATCAAGACGTACGCGCCGACGGCCGGGCGATCGCTGCCGTCCGCCGGATCGCTCGCCGATCTCCGCTTCTACAACTTCTATCTCGACGGGGTCGAGTGGAAATCGATGTTCAACGGCAATCTCGTCGGCATTCCGCAGACGGGCTCGCCGATTCCGCAGGAGGCACTGCGCGAGTTCCGCGTGCACCTCAATCCGTATGACGCCGAGCTGACCCGTGGCGGTTCGTACATCATCAGCGGCGTCACCCAGCGCGGCACGAACCAGATGCAGGGGAACGCGTTCCTCTACTTCCAGAACAACGACCTTCGTGCGCTCGACGAGTTCCAGCGTCGGGCGCGTGCGCGAGATCCGGAAGGGTATGAGCGCACACCGTACGATCGCCAGCAGTTCGGGTTCAACCTCCGCGGCCCGATCATCAGGGACAAGCTATTCTTCGCCGGCAGCTACGAGCTGGGCAACACGAACGACAACATCGAGGTCGTTCCCGGTCGTCCGGCATTCGATCCCGGCATCTGGGATGAATACGCCGGGACGTACGAAGCGCCGACGAAAAACCACACGGGCGTCCTGCGCCTCACGTCGCCGTTCAGCGAGAAGCACTCCGGCGACTTGATTTATGCGGGCCGGTATTACGACTCCGAAACGTTCTTCGGCGCCACCGAGGCGCGGCAGTCCGGGCTCTCGGCGAAGTACTCGATTCACAGCGTGCAGCTGCGCGACACGTACACGCCCAGCAGCTCGATCGTGAATCAGGCGTCCCTGCACCTGCTGGCGTGGAACCACGACGAGAAGCCGCTCTTCCCGGGCCCGCGCAACGTCTACCCGAGCATCAACATCGGCCGCAACAACTTCCCGCTGGTGCTGCGCGAGCGGCATCTCCGCGCCATCGACAAGCTCACCTACACGCTGCCGGGCGGGAGGCACATCATGAACGCCGGCGTGGAGGTGACACACGTGAACACGTCGAGCTTCCTGCCAACGAACAAGGACGGGCTGTTCGAGTTCCGCACGGATACGAGCGCGCTGCCGTTCCGGGCGACGATCGGCGTCGGGTTCTTCAACCCGAACACCACCGAGGATGCGAAGGCGGAGGCGACGGGCTGGGTGGCCGGCGGGTATCTCCAGGACGAGTGGCGCGCGACCGAGGACTTCACGTTGACGTTAGGCCTGCGCTACGACGCCGAGATCAACACGCTGGCGAACGATTTTCATGACCCCTGGGCGAGCGATGCCGCGCTCAAGGCGGCGCTCCCGAACTTCATCAACGAGGGCAATCGCAAGAACGACCTGAACAACATCGCGCCGCGCATCGCGTTCTCGTGGGACGTGACGGGCAAGGATCGCACGTTCCTGCGCGGCGGCTGGGGCATCATGAACGGTCGATTCCCGAGCACGAACGCGTTCGCGGAGGTCCAGGCCGCCGGCTGGCGCAGCTACGAAGTCCAGAACCCCGGCGACGCGACAGCGGAGGAGCTCCGTCAAATCGTCATCAACGGCAACGTCACGTTGCGGCCGAACATCACGCTCGTCGCGACGGACATCAAGCAGCCGCAGACGATGCAGGCATCGATCGGCGTCGGTCAGGTGCTGACCCAGGACCTGGTGCTCAACCTCGATTACGTCGACCAGCTCGGACGCGACCTCTACGTGAACTACAACGCGAACCCGCTCATTCCGACGACGAACGCGCGCAAGATCAACCCGAACTTCGGCAACATCACGGTCTGGGATGACTTCGGCAACGCACGGTTCCGTGCGGTGACGGGCAGCCTCACGTGGGACCGCTCGGCGAACCCGCTGCGCCCGATGCGCGGCAACATCGCGTATACGCTCGGCTACTACAAGGCGGAGTTCGAGGGGCTCGGCGGCTATGCGGATCCGTCGCAGTTCACGATGCAGCCGACGTCGGGCGATGAGCGGCATCGGATCGTGCTCTCGGGCATCGCGCCGCTGCCCTGGGGATTCCAGTTCTCGGGGATCGGGATCTTCGCATCGTCGCACCCGTTTGCGGTCACGGATGGCCGCGATCTGAACAACTCGGGTCTGACGACGGACGATTGGCCGGACGGGCAGCGCGTGCAGGAAACGGACGGTGGCTTCGATGACATGTACAAGACGATCGACTTCCGTCTCTCGCGGAACTTCACGATCGGCACCACGCGCGCGCAGCTCTCGGCCGAGGTGTTCAACCTGTTCAACTGGGTGAACTGGTCGGGCTACAGCGGCACGCTGAACGATCGGAACGGCAACAAGCTGGCGTCGTTCGGCACGCCTAACGGGGCGCTGGCGCCGCGGCAGGCGCAGGTAGGAATCCGATACGAATTTTGAAAGGCGGCTATCAGCCATCAGCTATCAGCTGTCCAAGCACCCGCGATCGGGTTGACGGATCTGGGTGACTTCCCGGTAGACGCTCAGATTCGCCGCTGACCTGATTGGCAAACGTATCGTTGGACCGACGGCCCCGGATCTACTCCGGGGCCGTTGTGTTTCTTCGTCGGGGTTTTCTCAGTGGCGCGATTTCGACGTCCTCCGCGATGGACGGATGACGGCGAGACATCGAGCAGAGCGACATTAGCAGTATGCTACCGAATGCTCCCGATGGCGCGACGCACGGGACGCCACCGTCACCAGGCTCTGGCCGCTTGCTGCACAGCGATGTCACGAATGAGATCATCGATGCCATGTACAGCGTCCACGATTCGCTGGGGTTCGGCTTCCTCGAGTCGGTCTATGCGCATGCGCTCGTCGTCGAGCTTCGTAGGCGAGGACTGCGCGTCGATCGGAATGTCCCATTCGAGATCGTGTACCGGGGTGTGCCAGTTGGCCGCTACGTCGCGGATCTGATCGTCGAGAGCAAGGTGGTGGTCGAGACCAAGGTGGCGAAGGCCATCGACGCGACACATCGAGCTCAGATCCTGAATTACCTGCGCGCTTCGGGGCTCGAGGTCGGCCTGGTGCTCAACTTCGGCACTTCCGCCCAGTTCAGGCGCGTGGTGTCCACATCACGACGTGGGCAGGCATCGGTCTCTGATCCAGTGGCGATGCAGACCTGACGCGGATTACGCGGATTACGCGGACTCGCTCCGGCGGCATCAACGGCTGGCGTCTCACCTGATATGGTCTCTCCTTTCTTTGTGAACGACCTCGGGAGGACAGAGCCTCGCGAGGTCGTTGAACAGGAACGACAGATCTGTCGGCGGCGGGCCGCCAGGTCTTCGCAGGCTCGGAGCGAGTCCGCGTAATCCGCGTAATCCCCGTCAGGTCTTCGCTGTTGCAGTGTTCGCAGCCGGCCCGTCCGGGGCCGGACCGACGGGCGAGCAGCTATCGACGCGGCGGCTCCTCCCACTGACGAAGCGGGGTATCCGTAACCGACTGCTGCACCACGTCCGCCACCGCGCGACGGAGAGGGCCGATCTTCTGGTTGTCCCGCGTCGGGTTCACGCGGTTCGTGAGCAGCACCACCAGGAGCTCGCGCTCCGGGTCCGCCCAGATGGACGTCCCCGTGAACCCTGTGTGACCGAAGCTGCGTGGGGAGAAGAAGCGGCCCGCGCTCGAGTTCGGCGACGGCGTGTCCCAGCCTAACGCGCGACTCGCGTCCGGGCGCTGACGTGCCGTCCAGCGTGCCACCGTCGACGGCTTGAGGATCTGCGTCGTGCCGTAGGAGCCGCCGTTGAGCAGCATCTGCACGAAGACCGCCAGGTCCCGCGCGCTCGAGAACAGGCCCGCGTTGCCCGACACGCCGCCCAGCACCCACGCCGTCTCGTCGTGCACCACGCCCCACACCTGGCCGCCGCGGAAGTCCTCCGTCTCCGTCGGCGCGATTCGCGGCTTCATCGACTCCGGCGGGTTGTACCGCGTGTCGCGCATGCCTAACGGGCCGAAGACGCGCGCTTCCACGAACTGGTCGAGCGTCTGACCGGTGATCCGCTCGATGATGAACTGCATCAGCACCATGTTCCAGTCCGTGTACTCGGCCGCGGAACCCGGCTCGCGCGCGAGCGGGAACGCGACCATACCCTTCAAGTACTGCTCGCGCCCCTTCGCCTCCTTCCACAACGGGTGGTTCGAGTGAATCCCGCTCGTGTGCGTGAGCAGCATCCGGACGGTGATGGTGTGCTTGTCCGGGACGTCGTACTCCGGCAGGTAGCTCGCGACGGTTCGCTCGATGTCGAGCTTGCCTTCCTCCTCCAGAATCATGGCCGCCGTCGTCGTCGCGACCACCTTCGTCAGCGACGCCATGTCGTACATCGTACTGTCAGCCGTCTTCGGCGCGCCCGGCGCCCAGTCGTTCCGGCCGTACGCCTTGAGCAGCACCAGCTTGCCGCGTCGCGCGACCGCGATCGTCGCGCCGGGCGTAGCGCGATCCGCGATCGCCGCGGCAATGACCGAGTCGAGCCGAGGGACGAGCTTCTTGCTCATCCCGACGGCTGCCGGAGCTCCGCGTGTGAGCGCCGGGCCGGCAGCCGGAGCGGCGTTAGGTGCCGCGACCTGCGCCACCAGGGGTAACGCGACCGTGGCCGACGCAACGACGATCGCAAGGCGAACGAGACGAATGGCTGGAGTCATGGGATGATGGGGTTGCCGAGCAAACGTGCCGCGCTTCTCCATTCGAGGCAACCGCACCCCACTTTCCGACGGGGAAACGGCGGCTGTCATTCCGAGCGGAGGCCGAAGGCCGAAGGCGAGGAATCGCGATCCTCCCGGTAGAGGGACGAGCCCCTCGGTCGGGACGACGGCGATTCCTCGCCTCCGCCGCTGCGCGGCTCCGCTCGGAATGACGGCCGCCGTTCACGCGCTACCCGTCTCCCGTCTCCCGTCTCCCGTCTCCCGTCTCCCGTCTCCCAGCGGGTCTCGCTTGTGCAGCACACGACCGACTATCAATGTTGCCGCTGACCCTTTCCCTGACCCCGCGCCTGTGACCGACGCTTACCTCGGAATCGATCTCGGCGGCACGTCCGTGAAGATCGGGATCTGCGCTGCCCGTGGAACGGTTCGAGCGCGCGTGCGCATTCCGACCGAGGTCGAGCGAGGGTCCGATGATGTGATTGCGCGCATCGCGCGTGCGGCTCAGGAGCTGAGAGACAGCGTCGGACCCGTGGCAGCCTGCGGCATTGGCGCGCCCGGAGAGATCGACATTAGCCGCCAACGGCTCGTTCGCGCCAACCATCTCCCCGGCTGGACAGACGTCGCACTCGCCTATCGCGTGGGCGACATCCTCGGCCTTCCAAGCGTGCTGGAGAACGATGCCAACTGCGCCGCATGGGGTGAGTTCTGCGTCGGCGCCGGCGCGGGAACGACAAGCCTCGCGTGCTTCACCCTCGGCACCGGCGTGGGGGGCGGACTCGTGATCGGGGGCGAGCTGTGGACGGGCGCGGGCGCGGCAGGCTCGTTCGGCCACATCGCGATCGACCCGAACGGCCCGCTCTGCCGCTGCGGACAGCGCGGTTGCGTCGAGCAGTACGCGTCGGGCACGTCGATCGCGAACCGGTATGGCCGCGGCTCGGCGCGGGACGCCTTCGACGCTGCCGCACGCGGTGAGGCCGACGCCATCGCAGCCGTCGACTGGGCATGTGACGGTCTCGCCGCGGGCGTCGCGAACGTCGTGCACATCGCACAGCCGGACGTCGTCGTACTCGCGGGCGGCGTCGCCGCGGCGGGCGACGCACTCCGCGATCGCGTACGCGCCGGCGTCGCGCGCCGAGTGCGCGCAGCGTGGCTCCGGCACGTTCGCATCGAATGCTCCGTGCTCGCACATGACGCCGGCTGGATTGGCGCGGCGTTCTGGGCGGCACGACAGCTCGCCGTTGGCGAGTACGCCACGCGCGGACTCATCAACTCCTGACACCGTGACCGGACAGTTCCACTGGCTCGACTGGGTCGTCCTCGTGCTCTACATCGCGGGGACGTCGTGGCTGGCCGATCGGCTCACCGATCGCAAGCAGACGATTCGCGACTTCTTCCTTGGCGGACGCAAGCTGCCATGGTGGGCCGTGAGCGGATCCATCGTCGCCAGCGAGGTCAGTGGCGTGACGTTCGTCGCGCTCCCCGCAATCGCGTTCGCGCGCGGCGGGAACTACACGTACATGATGCTCGCGATCGGCAGCATTCTCGCCCGGGTGCTCATCGCGTACTTCCTCATCCCAGCGTACTACCGTCACGAGGTCTACAGCCCGTACGAGTTCATGGGCCGCCGGCTCGGTGCCGGTGTCGTCCGCGGCGCCTCGGTGATCTTCCTCATCGGGGTCGTGCTCGGGCAGGGCGCGCGACTCTTCCTCGCCGCGATCGTGCTCGACGCGATCACGAACATCGGCACGGTCCCCGCCATCATCCTGCTCACGCTCATCGGTGTGACCTGGACGTGGATCGGCGGGATCACGTCCGTCGTCTGGACCGACGTCGTGCAGTTCGTGATGATCGCGCTCGGCGCCATCGCGTCGCTCGTCGCCGTCGTCGTCGCGGTGCCAGGCGGCGTGGACGGCATCATCGCGATGGGACGCGCGGCCGGCAAATTCCAGCTGTTCGACTTTCGGCTCTCGCCGACCATCGAGTTCACGTTCTGGTGCGGTCTGTTCGGCTTCACGTTCCTCACGTTAGGCTCGCACGGCACGGATCAGACCATGGCGCAGCGCTTCTTCTGCTGCCGCGATGCGCGCGAGGCCCGCAAGGCCGTGCTGTGGTCGAGCGTCGCGATGATCCTGCCGCTCATCATGCTCACGGTCGGCGTCGGACTGTACGCCTACTTCCAGCAGTTCCCGATGTCGCCGGCACAGCTGGCGAAGGTGAGCGAGCGGTCGGACTACATCTTCCCGATCTTCATCCTTCAGGCGATGCCCGTTGTGGTGAAAGGACTGCTGTTCGCCTCGATCTTCGCCGCCGCCACCCAGACCGCGGCCATCTCCGCCATGGCGCAGACGGGGCTGTCGATGTACGAGCGGGTGCGCAGCACGGTGACCGACGATCGCGTGCTCCTTCGCGTCTCGCGCTCGTTCGTCGTGGTCGCCGGAATCATCATCGGCCTCATGGCCGTGGTCTGCTCGCGCATCGAGCAGTACAAGGACCTGCTGCGCCTCGCCATGGCCATGGCGAGCTACACGTACGGTGCGATGCTCGGCATCCTGTTCCTCGCACTGCTCCCCGTGCGGCGCGACGGCCGCGGCCTCGTGTGGGGCGTACCGTTCACGATCCTGCTCGTGTTCGCGCTCAACTGGCAGCACCAGGCGTGGGCGCGTTGGCTCATCGTGGCCGCTGTCTGCGCCATCATCGTCCTGTCGGTCCCGCTGCTGCGACACGAATGGCTCAAGGTCGGCTGGGTCCTCCTCGGCGCCGGGGTCGTGCTCGCGGCGACGTTCGTCCGGATCGATGTGGGCGGCGTCGCCCAGCCCATCAAGCTGGCGTTCCCCTGGACCTTCCCACTCGGCGCCGCGCTCACCCTCGGGCTCGGTCTCGCGCTCGGCCGCACACCGAACGAGCCGGCCTCCGTGGAACGCGAGCCTGTGCGACCGGGCAGTGGCACGTCCACTCGCCCGCTCCGCGAGGCGCGCGCGTGAGAGATACCGGGACGACACCCCCCACGCGCGACTTCGGCCGCTTCCTGACCGAGCAGCGGAACCCGCGTACGATGCATCTCGACGCCGT
>Ga0207675_100002169_pt1 | contig 19503 bp, 17 predicted proteins | sample KBSSwiS42_FD_184305 | JGI IMG/M metagenome (GOLD analysis project Ga0207675, IMG submission 184305) | Switchgrass rhizosphere microbial communities from Kellogg Biological Station, Michigan, USA - KBS Switchgrass S4-2 (SPAdes) (version 2) | ecosystem: Host-associated > Plants > Roots >...
AGGCAGCCAAGAGTGCCAGTACAATCTTTGGCGGATGTTGCGGGTCACAGCGACGATCGCCATCGACGAGAACGAGCTGGAGGAGCGGTTCGTCCGCGCCTCGGGTCCGGGCGGCCAGAACGTCAACAAGGTCTCGACCGCCGTCGAGCTTCGATTCGACGTCGGCGCGTCGTCGCTGCCCGACGACATCAAGCAGCGTCTCACGACGCTCGCCGGCAGCCGGATCACCAGCGACGGCGTCCTCCTGATCGACAGCCGCGAGCATCGGACGCAGGCCCAGAATCGCGAGGCCGCCCGGGCGCGCCTGGCGGCGCTGCTGCAGCAGGCGGCGCATCGCCCCAAGACACGCCGCGCGACCAGGCCGAAGAAAGCGGCGAAGCAGAAGCGCCTCGACACCAAGCGCCGGCGCGGCGAAGTGAAGGCGCTGCGAGGCCGCGGCGGCCGCGACGAGTAAGCGCGGCCGACCGGCTACAATGACGCCACGATGAAACGCCGCGAGTTCATCCGGCACGCCGCGGCCGCCGCCGGCCTCGGTCTGGTGTATCAGCGCACGCTGGCGGCCCAACCGCCGGACGGCGACTCGTGGCGCACGTTCGAAATCCTGACCCGCGTCGAAGTCCGCCAGCCGAGCGGCCCGACCCGGGTGTGGCTGCCGACGCCGCTGGCGGCCGCGCCCTGGCAGCAGACGATGGGCGACAACTACCACGCTGCCGGCGGCAACGTGGTGATGATCGAGACCGGCGAGAACGATCCCGACATGCTCGGGGCGGCGTGGGACGAGGGCGTCGCGCCGGTCTTGACGCTGACCAGCCGCGTCGCGGTTCGCGATCACGCGATCGATCTGAACACACCCTCCGTTCCGCCCGTGGACATCAGGACGCTTGGCCGCTTCCTCCGCGCCACCAAGCTGATTCCCATCGACGGCATCGTCAAGACGACGGCCGATGCGATCACGAAGGGCGCCTACACCGACATCGAGAAGGCGCGCGCGATCTACGACTGGGTGGTCGACAACACCTTCCGCGATCCGAAGGTGATCGGCAGCGGCACCGGCGACATCCGTTTCATGCTCGAGTCGAAGAACTTCGGCGGCAAGTGCGTCGACATCAACACGCTCTACGTCGGGCTGGCGCGCGCCGCCGGGCTGCCCGCCCGCGACGTGTACGGATTGCGCGTGGCCCGCTCCGAGAAGGGCCTCGTCAGCCTCGGTCTCGCCTCGAACGACGCGACGAAGGCGCAGCACTGCCGCGCGGAGGTGTACCTCGTCGGCTACGGCTGGGTGCCGGTCGATCCGGCGGACGTGCGCAAGGTCGCGCTGGAGGAACCGCCGGGCCGCCTCGCGCCGGACGATGAGCGCGTGAAGATCGCCCGCGCGAGGCTGTTCGGGTCGTGGGAGATGAACTGGATCGCGTACAACTTCGCGCACGACGTGGCGCTGCGCGGCAGCCGGCGCGGGGCGATTCCGTTCTTCATGTACCCGCAGGGCGAGACGAACAACGGCCGCCTCGACAGCCTCGATCCGGAGCGGTTCAGCTACACGATCACGGTGAGCCGGATCGCGCAGGGCTAGCGGCGTCCAGCTTCGAACGCCCGTCTCGCGCGTCTACGGAATCATCGTGCCCTCGCCGACGACGACCGAGGATCCGCCGACCTTGATCCCGGTCACCTCCCCACCGCTCATCGTCGCGCGAACGTGGAGCCGGCTGGGACGCCGCACCAGCACACCCTGCAGGAAGACGATCGACCCGGTCTTGTCGGCTGGAACGAAGCCGTATTTCGCGATGAACGCGCCCGCCGGTCCGGCGGCCGAGCCGGTCGCGGGATCCTCGATGCCGCCGGTCCCGAGCAGCCGGCTGTAGGCGGTCACATCGTCAGCGCCCTTCTCGGTGCTGAAGATGTACATGCCGCGGCGCTGGATGCCGGCCGCGTTGAAGACGGCATCGACCCTGGCGCGATCCATCACCGCGGCGTCGACCGCCTTGCGCGACGGCAGCGGCACGACGAAGAAGTTCGAGCCGCAGTTGACTTCCTGGGCCGGCGCGCGCGGATCGAGCGCCTCGACGCCGATGGCCGCGGCCAGCGCGCGGCCGTCCTCGATGGTCTTGCCGAAGGTGGGCTTCAGCTGCGTCATCCACGCAAAGGCGAGCTTGCCCTCTTTCCATTCGAGGTCGATGTTGGTTGGACCGACGCCGAGGCCGAAATTGGTTTTGGCGGCGCCCGGCTTGATGATGCCGGTGTGCGCCAGCGCGAAGGCGGTGCCGATGGTCGGGTGGCCGGCGAACGGCGTTTCGGCCGTGCGCGTGAAGATGCGGACGCGGTGATCGGTGCCGGCTGCTTCGGGCGGAAAGACGAACGTGCACTCCGAGAGGTTCGACTCGCGCGTCAGCGTCTGCATCGTCTCGGTGTCGAGGCCCGACGGCTGCACGAAGACGTACAGCTGGTTGCCCTGCAGGCGTCGATCGGTGAACACGTCGAGGTGGATGTAGCGGTAGCCGCCGCCCGGCCCCTGCTGCAGCGGCACGCCGGCCGGCGCGCCGAACGCGCGCGCCGCGCCGCCGAAGACGGCGAGGCCGGCAAGCCCCGAACGGCCAAACTGGCGACGGTTCATCTGTGACATGTCGGCGCTCCTTCCGGCGTTTTCGAACTAGCAAAATATCATGTAGAGTCTCCACTCTGGAGGGCTTCGAGATGAAAAGACTGGTCCTGCTCGGCGCGCTGGTCGGCGTCGGCGCGTTGTCCCTGTCGGCGGCGCAGCCGCCGGGGGCGCCCACCGGCCCGCGCGTCATCGACATCCAGAAACTGAAGGACAACCTCTGGGTCCTGACCACGTCCACGCCCGGCAATCCGGCGACCTTCAGCGGCGGCAACGTCGCGGTCTTCGTCACCGGCGGCGGCGTCACCCTGGTCGACACCAAGTTGAACGGCTGGGGCCAGGCGGTGGTCGACAAGGTGAAGAGCGTCACCGACAAGCCGATCACCACGATCATCAACACGCATACGCACGGCGACCACACCGGCAACAACGGGTTCTTCGGCGCCAACGTCGAGGTCGTCGCTCACGCCAACACCAAGACGAACATGGAGAAGATGGACGCCTTCAAGGGCGAGGGCGCGAAGTTCCTGCCGAAGAAGACCTATACCGACAAGCTGACGGTGGGCAGCGGCAAGGACCGCATCGATCTCTATTACTTCGGCCCCGGCCACACCAACGGCGACACCTTCGTCGTCTTCCCCGAGCATCGGATCCTCCATACCGGCGACATGTTCGCGTGGAAGGACGCGCCGTTCTGCGATCGCAACAACGGCGGCAGCTGCGTCAGCCTGCCGAGAACGCTGCAGCTGGCGATTGCCGGCATCAAGAACATCGACACGGTGATCCCGGGCCACAGCCCGATGATGACGCCGAAAGATCTGCAGGACTTCCAGCGCTTCACCGCCGATCTGCTGTCGCACGCGACCAACGAGATGAAAGCGGGCAAGAGCGTCGACGAGGCGGCCGCGTCGTTCAAGGTCGACAAGTACCCCGGCTACAAGAACGAGCGGGTCAAGGCCGCCGTGCAGGCGGTGTACGACGAGCTCAAGAAGTAGGGCGATGCAGGGCAAGATCGCGTGTCTCGCCGTGGCGCTCGCCGCCGTCTTCGCGCCCGTGCGCGCGCAGCCGGGCGGCGCGGCGCTCCCCGCTCCGGGCTTCCATCATCTGCACCTCAACTCGAGCAACCCGGACACGGCGATCGCGTTCTACGTCAAGGAATTCCCCAGCACGTCGAAGACGACCTGGGGCGGGATGCCGGCGCTGAAATCGCCGAACAACGTGCTCCTGCTGTTCACCAAGGTCGACCAGCCGCCGGCGACGCAGCCGCAGACCGCCGTCTGGCACTTCGGCTGGCACGTGCAGAGCGAGCGCGCGACCATGGCGCGCCTGCGCGCCGACGGCGTCACGCTGCTGCCGCTCTACACCACCGAGGAAGGCGGCACGGTCTCGATCAACAGCGACACCTGGCCGGGCAGCGGCGGCGTGCTCGGCCTCACCAGGGCGGGCATCGAGGACGCCAAACGCAACAACGTCAAGCCGGCCGGCGGCGCCGGGTTCGCCTACATCCGCGGGCCCGACGACGCGCTGATCGAAGTGCAGGGCGACATGCCGGCCGAGCGGTTCAACCACGTGCACATGTACCACGAGGATCCGTTCTGCGCGCAGCTGTGGTACCAGAAGCATCTCAACGCGCCCGTGCCGCAGGGACGCCGCGGCGCGCCGCCCGCCGAAGCGCGCACCGAGGCGAACTGCAAGGTGCCGCGCGGCGCCGACAAAACCTGGCCGGCGCTCGAATTCGACGGCATGTACCGCACGCCGTCGGTGGCGATCGTGTTCGGCGACGTGTCGATGGGCGGCTACATGCGCCAGGGCGAGCGGCCGCTGGTGTCGACCCGCGGCCATCTCGCCGATCACATCGCGCTCAGCGTCGGCGATCTCGACGCGTGGGTGGCGAAGCTGCGCGGCGAAAACATCAAGTTCCTCGAGCAGCCCTACAAGCTCGGCGAGACGCGCGCGGTGCTGATCGAAGGACCGAGCCGCGAGGCGCTCGAACTGGTCGAGGTGAAATAGAGAGCATTGGGTCACATTCTTCAGAGTCTTCCCTCCGGCCAGAAAGTCGGCATCGCGTTCTCCGGCGGCCTCGACACCAGCGCGGCGCTTCACTGGATGCGGCACCACGGCGCGATTCCGTACGCGTATACCGCCAACCTCGGACAGCCCGACGAGCCTGATTACGAGGACATCCCGCGGCGCGCGCTCCAGTACGGCGCCGAGCACGCCCGGCTGATCGATTGCCGCGCGCAGATGGTCGCGGAAGGGATCGCCGCGCTGCAGAGCGGCGCGTTCCACATCTCCACCGCCGGCGTCCCCTACTTCAACACCACGCCGCTCGGCCGCGCCGTCACCGGCACGATGCTGGTCGCGGCGATGAAGGAAGACGACGTCCACATCTGGGGCGACGGCAGCACGTTCAAGGGCAACGACATCGAGCGGTTCTACCGCTACGGCCTGCTGGTCAACCCCAACCTCCGCATCTACAAGCCGTGGCTCGACCAGCGGTTCATCGACGAGCTCGGCGGCAGAAAAGAGATGTCGGAGTACATGAATCGCGCCGGGTTCGCCTACCGCATGAGCACCGAGAAGGCGTACTCGACCGACTCCAACATCCTTGGCGCGACGCACGAGGCAAAGGACCTCGAGTTCCTCGACAAGGGGATCCGGATCGTCCAGCCGATCATGGGCGTCGCCTCGTGGCGCGACGATGTGCCAGTCCGCGCCGAAACCGTGGCGATTCGCTTCGATGAGGGGCGGCCGGTCGCTCTCAACGGCAAGGTCTTCGACGACGCCGTCGACCTGATGGTCGAGGCGAACGCCATCGGCGGCCGCCACGGCCTCGGCATGTCGGATCAGATCGAGAACCGGATCATCGAGGCCAAGAGCCGCGGCATCTACGAAGCGCCGGGCATGGCGCTCCTCTTCATCGCCTTCGAGCGGCTCATCACCGGCATCCACAACGAAGACACCGTCGAACAGTACCGCGACCACGGGCGCAGGCTCGGCCGCCTGCTCTACCAGGGGCGCTGGTTCGATCCGCAGGCGCTGATGCTGCGCGAGACGGCGCAGCGCTGGGTCGCGCGCGTCATCACCGGCGAGGTCACGCTCGAGCTGCGGCGCGGCAACGACTACTCGATCCTCAACACCGGGAGCCCGCACCTCACCTACAAGCCCGAGCGGCTGACGATGGAAAAGGGCGCGAGCGCGTTCTCGCCGCAGGACCGCATCGGGCAGCTGACGATGCGCAACCTCGACATCAGCGACACGCGCGACAAGCTGATGGCCTACGTCAAGACCGGGCTGCTCGCGCCGTCGCTGGGCTCGTCGATGCCGCTTCTGACCGAGACGGTCGACGCCGGCGAGAAATCGGATCGGAAATAATGGTGGCCGTGGAAGCGTTTCAGCTCAACGCGCTCGGGCAGAAGGTCGGCCTGCCGGTTGAAGGCTGGACCACGCCGCCGCGCCCGCCCAACGAGGTGATCGAGGGGCGCACCTGCCGGCTCGAACCGCTCGACGCGGCGCGGCATGGGGAGGCGCTGCACCGCGCCAACCTCGCCGATCGCGATCGCCACAACTGGACGTACCTGCCGTACGGGCCGTTCGAGCGGCTGGACGAGTACCTGGAGTGGGTCCGCAGCGTCGAGGGCAAAGCCGACCCGCAGTTTTTTGCGATAGTAACCCCGACTGCGCCCAACCAGGCCGTCGGCGTTGCGAGTTACTTGCGCATCGATCCACCCGCCGGATCGATCGAGGTCGGGCACATCAACTACTCGCCGCTGCTGCAGCGCACCGTCGCCGCCACCGAGGCGATGTATCTGATGATGCGGCGCGCGTTCGAGCTCGGCTACCGCCGCTACGAGTGGAAGTGCCATTCGCTCAACGCGCCCTCGCGCGCCGCCGCGCAGCGGCTCGGCTTCTCCTACGAGGGCATCTTCCGCCAGGCCCGCGTCGACAAGGGGCGCAACCGCGACACCGCCTGGTACGCGATGATCGACCGCGAGTGGCCGGCGCTGGATCGCGCCTTCACGCAGTGGCTCGATCCCGCGAATTTCGACGCGCAAGGGCGCCAGCGCACGTCGCTGAGCGAGCTGACGAACCCGATTCTGGTGAGCCGAGGGTGATGATGATTCGACTCCTGGCGGTGGCTCTCCTCGCGCTGGCGGCGCAAACGTCTATGCAGGTCCCACGCTTCCAGGTCGATCCGGCCTGGCCGAAACAGCTGCCGAACCACTGGCTCGTCGGCGCGGTGGTCGGCGTCGCCGTCGACGCGAAGGATCACGTCTGGATCACCCACCGGCCGTCGACGCTGCAGCCGAACGAGACCCGATCGTTCTGGAAGGCGGCGCCGCCGGTGCTCGAGTTCGATCAGGAGGGCAACCTGGTGTCGTCGTGGGGCGGCCCCGGTCCCGGATACGAGTGGCCGCAGCTCGAACACGGCATCTACCTCGATCACCAGGACAATGTCTGGCTTGGCGGCGGCGGCGAGAAGGACGCGCAGATCCTGAAGTTCACGCGCCAGGGCAAGTTCCTGCTGCAGATCGGCCACCAGGGCAAGAACCGCGGCAGCAACGATACCGAGAACCTCGGCGGCACCGCCAACATGGTGGTCGACGCCGCGGCCAACGAGCTCTACGTCGCCGACGGCTACGTCAACCACCGCGTCATCGTCTTCGACGCGACGACCGGCGCCTACAAGCGGCACTGGGGCGCGTACGGCAAGAAGCCGGACGACTCCTTCTTCACCAGCGCGGGCGAGCGGCTGCCGGGCCCGTTCAGCGGCGCGGTGCAGAACGAGAACCGTCCGAGCCAGTACGATCCCAAGGGACCGCCGGCGCCGCAGTTCCGCATCGTCCACGCCGTGCGGATCTCGAACGACGGCCTCGTCTACGTCTGCGATCGCACCAACGATCGGATCCAGGTGTTCCGCAAGGACGGCACCTTCGTGCAGGAGGCGTTCATCGCCAGGGAGACCTTCGGCAGCGGCTCGGTGTGGGATATCGGCTTCTCGACCGATCCGGCGCAAACCTTCCTGGTCGTCCCCGACGGCACCAACCAGCAGGTCTACGTGGTGTTGCGCAAGACCCTCGAAGTGGTGCATACCTTCGGCGGCGCGGGACACTGGGCGGGACAGTTCTACGGCGCCCACAATCTCGCGGTAGACTCGAAGGGCAATCTCTTCATCACCGAGACCTACGAGGGGAAGCGGGTGCAGAAGTTCACGTATACCGGCATGGGACGTCCGCAATGAGCGCGCCGTTTGCCGCGGCCGCGCTCGGACCGGCGCTGGCGCTGGTGCTGTGCACGCCGCCGGCCGACCAGAAGCCGATCCGTACCGCCGACATCACCGTTCGCGGCCTCAAGGCATCCGACTTCCCCCGCACGCGCAAGCTCGCCGACAACGTCTACGCCTACGAGCAGATCGATCCGACCAAGCGCACGATCACCATCAACAACCTGATCGTCGTCACCCGCGACGGCGTGCTCGTCGCCGACGGCCAGGGCACGGTCGACAACACCAAGCGTCTCGTCGCCGATATCGCCCGCCTGACACCGCAGCCAATCAAATACGTCGTCGTCGGCTCCGAGCACGGCGATCACACCGGCGGCATCGGCGCCTTCCCGCCCGGCATCACCTACTTCGCGCACCCGTTCTCGGCGCCGCGGGTCAAGCAGCCGACCGAACCGGTCGCCGAGAAGAAGGTGCTGACGCTGGGCGGCACGGTCGTCGAGGTGCTGTTCCTCGGCCGCGCGCACACCGGCGGCGACCTCGAGGTCTACCTGCCGCGCGAGAACATCCTCTTCATGAGCGAGGCGTTCTCGAATCACGTCTTCCCGTCGATGTCCAACGGCTACCCGTCCGAGTGGGTGGCGACGTTGAAGAAGGCCGAATCGATGCAGGCGCGGATCTATGTGCCGGCGCACGGCTTCGTCGACGAGCCGGAGGTGCTGCGCGAGGAGCTGCGCGATTTCCGCTTCGCGATCGAGCGCATCATCGTTCAAGGGCGCCGGCTGCACGAGCAGAAGATGCCGCTCGAGCGCGCGCTGCTCGCGGCCGACTTCGGGCGCTACGAGGAGTGGACGCGCAAGGAGAACAACGCCCCCGGCGCGCTGAAGCGGGTCTACATGGAGTTGGACGGCCAGCTGCCGCCGCGGAAACCCTGACGCTACGGTCCAGCTTGGCGTAAGCCCGTTCGCGGCTCGAAATCGACGCCAATCGCGGATGGGTTATCCCGGCGCATACCGCGCCTCTCCGTCACGCCGGAGTGTGCAGCCGCCGCCGTCGTACGCCGGGCACGGCATATGCTGCCGGTTGCGTCCGGCGTGACCGCCCGCCCGCTGATCCTCATCGCCGGGATCTCCCGCGACGCCCGCGAGATGTACGAGGAATTCTTCGTGTGGTCGGGATGGGACGTCGCCCTCGCACCCAACAGCCTGATCGCGTTCGACCTCGCGGTGTCCCTTCAGCCCGACGTGATTGCCACCAGCGACCGCCTCCGGCCGCGCGACGGCCTGCTGCTTTGCGAGCAAATTCACGGCGATTCGCGGACGGCCCGCATCCCGGTCGTCATCCTGACGACCGCCGGCACGACGCTGGATCGCCAGCGAGCGCGGCTCGCCGGCTGCGCCACGCTCCTCCTTCAGCCGACGCTGCCCAGTTTGCTGCTGGCGGAAGTGCGGCGGCTGGTGGCGCGCGCGCGCCGATCGCGCCAGCGCGCTGAGGCGAGCGCCAGGCGGCCGCCTGTGAAGCGGCGTTCACACGCCGGTAGCTGACGCGGGCGATACAATCGAAAACATTTCGTGCAGTGAGTCGCGTCGCCGTCAATGGATGTGCTAGGCTGTGCCGCCTGCCGGCGCCGGTGCCGGCGATATAGATCCCTCTTCCCCTCCAAAAGGAGACGAATGTCGAAGCAGCAGATGGTTTTGCAGGCCCTCCTCCTCACAGCGGCGGCGGCGCTCGTGTCGTCGTGCGACGAGAAGCTCTCGACCATTGCCGGGCCGACGCCCAACCTGACGCCGAACTTTGCGACCATCCAGAGCGAAGTGTTCGAGAAGGCCGACAGCGCCGGCCGCCCCGCGTGCACCAACTGTCACACCAATGTCGGGCGCAATCCGGCCGCCGGCCTCAACCTCACTCATGATGTCGCGTACGACCAGCTCGTCAACCGCCCGGCGCAGAACAAGGCTGGCGCGGTTCGCGTAATCCCCGGCGACCCCGACAACAGCTACGTGATCCAGAAGCTGGAAGGCAAGCCGGGCATCGTCGGCCAGCGGATGCCGTTCAATGGCGGCCCCTTCCTGACCGACGGGCAGATGTTGTTCCTCCGCCGCTGGATTGCCAACGGCGCGACGCGATAGTCCAACCGCTTTTTCTTTCGATTGGAGACGATGTGACTCGTGTCTTGAGTGGCTGGACCGCTCTGTCCGCCCTGTTGCTGCTGCTGCTCGTCCCCGTTCCTGCGCGCGCGCAAGCGAACGACGACCCGGCCACGCTGAAGCCGGCCGAGCCCGATTTCACGCTGGTCGGGCTGCCGACCTCGCTGCGGCTGCCGACCTTCCGCAGCTCGTTTCGCGTCACCCACCGCTTCACCCGCCCGTTGAACGACGACTTCGGCGACGTCTTCGCCGATTTCTTCGGCATCGACTCGGGCGCGATCATCGGCCTCGAGTACCGCTTCGGGATCGTCAAGAACGGGCAGGTCGGCATCCTGCGCCAGAACAGCAAGACGATTCAGTTCCTCGGCCAGTACAGCGTGCTCCGCCAGAGCGCCGGCGCGCCGGTGGACGTGTCCGCGATCGCGACCATCGAGGGCACCAACAACTTCAAGGACAGCTACTCGCCGGCGATCGGCGCGATCCTCTCGCGGACGATCGGCGAAGTGGCGGCGTTCTACCTCGAGCCGATCTGGGTGAACAACACCAGCACGCTGCCGAAGGACCTGGTGGACGAGAACGACACCTTCATGGTCGGCGTCGGCGCGCGCATCCGCGTGCGGCCGACCGTCTATATCGTCGGCGAGGTGGCGCCGCGCAGCGGCAACAAGGACGTCGTGCCCGGGCAGGAGGGCGTGATGCACGGGTCGTTCGCGATCGAGAAGCGCGCCGGCGCGCACATGTTCCAGCTGAACTTCTCCAACGCCTTCGGCACGACGATGGCGAACATCGCGCGCGGCGGCGGCGCCGGCAACGACTGGTATCTGGGGTTCAACATCACTCGGAAGTTCTTCTGAGAACGAGCGGCTCTCGTAGCGCAGGCCTTCAGGCCTGCCCACCGCCGCGCGGGCAGCCCTGAAGGGCTGCGCTACGCGTCTACGCCGGGCAGGTGCGCTTGACGATCTGATCGCGCTTCTGCTTGAACGCGTCGACCCACTGATCGACGGTGGCGGCGCGCACGTTCTCGGTCTTGCGCTCGGCGAAGCGCGCCGTCTCGAACAGATCGCGCAGCTGGCGGTCGGAGAGCTGCAGCAGCAGGTCGGCGAGGAACTTCCGCCCCGCCTCGCCGACGTGCGGGTTCTCCATGCTGCCGCTCTGCGACGGCGCCAGGTTGCCGATGCACGACGGGACATCCAGCCAGACCGGCACCTCGGACCACGCCTCGTAGTTGACGCTGCCGGTGGTGCCGCGGTTGAACAGGTTGGCGCGGCCGAAGGTGACGCCGAGATCCTGCACGATCATCCACGGCTCGGCGCACTCGCCCTCTTCGTCCTCGTCCTTGGCGCTGGCGCACACCAGCCGCTGCTGCGCCGCCTTGTTGTCGCCATGCTGGAGGAGGACGGCGAGCAGCTTGAGCGCGTCGCGCTGCGCCCGCGGCGCGCCGCCTTCCGCCTCGCGCACCTCGTCGAGCTCGGGCCAGGCCCAGCCTGAGTCGGGCGACGTCTCCATCGCCACGCCTTTCATCTTGCGCTCGACGGCGGCAGGGTCGAACAGCACCTTGCCGGCGGCCTCGCCTTTCTTGGTGTGCGGATCAGCCGGGCACCCTTCGCAGGCGACCCGCACCGGGAACATCCGATCGGCGGGAAAGCCGAGCGCCCACAGCAGGCGCGTCGCGGCAACCTCCGCGTACACTTCGCCGTTGTCTGCGCCGTACTTCACCTTGATCTCGTCGCCGGGCTCGAGCTCGCAGGTGAACTTGGGCGTGCGGCCGCTCATGTCGCGGTCGCGATAGGCGCACGGGAGGAGCGCTTGCGGCGCGAAGCCGTCGTGGTCGATCGGCCCCTGCTTCAAGTCCTTCGACTTCACGTCGGTCGGCTTCCACACCTGGGCGCGGCGGATTGCGGCGAGGCGCGCCTTTTGCGACATCTTCGAGAACGGCGACTTGTCGGCGCCATGGATCGACGGGGAGTCGCACGTGATGAGCATGGCGACGGCGGCCGCGCAGCCGGACAATGAGTGCAGCTTCACACCCAGACGCTCAGCAAAAAGGCGTCCAACCTTCGCAGCCACGCGAAGGTTGCCACGCGGTTGCGTTTACAATCTAAGGTCTTGAAGCTCAGCCTTCGTCTGGCTCGGCCGTGGGTGTGGGTGGCGGTCGCGTTTGCGATCGCGGTGGCGCCGGCCGCGGTGAGCGCCCATGGCGTTGCACGCGGCGACGCACGCTTCCTCGAGACGCTGCAAGGCGCCGCGATCGCGCCGCTGATGTACCTCGGGGCGAAGCACATGGTCACCGGCTACGATCACCTGCTCTTCCTCGTCGGGGTGATCTTCTTCCTCTACCGCCCGCGCGACGTCGTCCTCTACGTCAGCCTCTTCACCATCGGGCACAGCGTGACGCTGCTGGCCGGGGTCCTGGGCGGCATTCGCGCCAACCCCTACCTGGTCGATGCGGTGATCGGGCTGTCGGTCGCCTACAAGGCGTTCGACAACATGGACGGCTTTCGCCGCCTGCTCGGCGTGCAGCCCGATCCGCGCGCCGCCGTGCTGCTGTTCGGGCTGTGCCACGGGTTCGGCCTGGCGACGAAGCTGCAGGATTACGCGCTCCCGCGCGCCGGCCTGGTCACCAACATCGTCAGCTTCAACGCCGGCGTCGAGATCGGGCAGGTGCTGGCGCTCGGCTCGGTGCTGATCGCGCTGACCGCGTGGCGGACGCGGCCCGGCTTCCTGCGGCACGCGTTCGCCGCCAACACGGTGCTGATGGCCGCCGGCTTCGTGCTCGCCGGCGCGCAGTTGTCCGGCTACGTCCTGGCGCGGTGATGACGCTTCCGGAAACCCGCACGGCGGGAACGCCCGCGCCGCCGACACGAACGCGGCTCCTCGCGGCGACCGCGATCGCGCTCGGCGTGGCGGTGGTGGTGCTCGTCGCGGCGGTGCTGCCGGCGGAGTACGGCATCGATCCGCTGGGAACCGGCCGCGCCCTCGGCCTGTTGGCGCTGTATCAGGCAGACGCCGGCGTCGAAGCCCCGCCCGCCGCCGCGGAAGGAGATGCGACGCCGCTGCCGCGCGTCTACAACACCGAGACGACCACGTTCAAGCTCGGGCCGGGACAGGCGTTCGAGTACAAGTACCGCATCGAGCGCAGCGGCGGGATGGTCTACACCTGGAGCGCCACCGCGCCAATGAAGTACGAATTCCACGGCGATCCGGACGGCATCGGCGTCAGCGTGATGAGCTACCAGAAGGGCCAGGGCGACTTCGCGTCGGGATCGTTTGTCGCGTCGGCGTCAGGGATTCACGGCTGGTACTGGGAGAACGTGGGAAGCGCCGACGCGACGATTACGCTGACCAGCGCCGGCTTCTACAGCTCCGGCCAGGAGATGTGGCCGAAGTGGGATCCGGCGAAGCACAAGAACCGGATCGAATACATCCCCCACAACTTCACGCCTGTAAAGTGACGCGGCGCTCGCTGTTGGGGCTGGGGACTTGGGGCTGGGGGCTGGGGGCTGGCTGCACGAAGCCATACTTTCAGCCCTAGCCCTACCAGCCTTACCTGCCCTGCCCGCCTGTCCGCGAAGCGCCCCGGCGCTCGGCCATCTGCTTCTTGATCTCGGCCACCGTGTTGCGGACGCCAATCTCGAACACGTCCTTGCCAATCTCCTTCGTCGACGGGTGCGGGTCGCCGCTCAAGGCGTAGTTGGGCCGCGGCGGCGCGTTCGGATCCGGCGCCGGGCGCGCGTTCCCGCGTCCGCCGCCGCCCGCCCCCGCCGCCGGCGGCGCCGGCGCGCCGGATGCGGCCGCCGCCTGCCGCGCCACCCGCGCGTCGCGCGCGGCCTTCCACTGCTCCGGCGTCTGGTTGGTCGGGTCGAACGGCACCGTCTTGTAGTTCGGCCGCACGTACATGTCGGGGATCGGCTGCTCGTAGAGCATCTCGGAGGTTTCCATCATCGCCCCGTGGCCGCCGATCGGCAGCTTGTGCTCGTACATGTACATGTCGATGTCGTCGTGCGTCTTCTGGTAGAAGTCGTTGATGTAATACACGCGGACGCCGTTGGGCGACAGCTTCGCGTCCATCTCCTCGACCGCTTCCTTCATCTCCTTCTGGCCGCCGCCGTGATCGCCCATGACGAAGATGTCCTTGAAGCCGCTGTAGGAGAGGCTGTCGATCAGCCCGAGCTGCAGCGCCTTGAAGGCCTCGGCGGGAATCTGGTAGCCGCCCGGCGTCTTCGTGCCGGGCGTGACGCCGGTCGCGGCGACGGCAACCGGCACCACCGGGGCGACGAGCGCGTTGCCGAGGCGCCTGGCGATCTCGACGCCGCGGTGGCGCGACATGATGCTGTGGCCGCCGAGGACGTTGTGCGGCCCGCGCGCCTCGGTGCCGCCGGTGATGAGCAGCACGGAGGTCTTCCCCTGGTTGTGGATCTTGTCCCAGGCCTCGCTCGTCGTCATGAGCTCGAGCTCGACGATCTCGTTGACGTTGACCGTTTTCTGAATCTGTCCGAACGCCAGCGCCGGCACGAACGCGCAGGCGGCGATGAGCATGGCCTTCCTCATACGTCCTCCAGGAACGACCATCTTACTTTAGACTCTACGCACCGGAGAGGACGCATGGCGGCATCGAAGACGAGTGCGGCGCTCGCGACCATCACCCTGATTTGTCTGCGGTTGTCTGCTCAGGCGCCGCCGGCGACGGCTCTCGTCGGCGGGACGCTGGTCGACGGCAATGGCGGCCCGCCAGTCGTGGATGCGGTCGTCGTGCTGTCGGGCTCGCGCATCGTCTCGGCCGGACCGCGGCGCAGCGTCGCGATTCCGCCGGGCGCGAACGAGATCGACGCGCGCAACCGGTGGATCGTGCCCGGCCTGATCGATACCAACGTGCACCTCTCGCTCTACGGCGGCCAGAACGATCGCTACGAGTCGCTCGTCCGCTACCAGCCGCGGCAGCGCGAGATCGTCCTCGAGGCGGCGCAGATCGATCTCAGCTACGGCGTCACCACCGTCCGCGACAGCTACGGCGCGCTGCTGCCGCTCACCGAAGTGCGCGACGCGATCAACCGCGGCGAGAAGGCCGGCGCGCGCATCCTCGCCGCCGGCAACATCCTCGGCTGGAGCGGGCCCTACTCGTTCTCGTTCAGCCGCGTCACCACACCGCTGACGCTCTTCCAGGAGCAGATGAACGACTACATCGCCCAGGAGGCCGGCGAGGAGCTGATGGCGATGTCGATCGACGAGCTGCGCCGGGCGCTGAACAAGTACATCGACAAGGGGCCCGACTTCATCAAGTACGGCGCGACCAGCCACTTCGCCGAGCCGACCTTCATCGGCTTCTCCGAGCAGGCGCAGAAGGCGATCGTCGAGGAATCGCGGCGGCGCGGCCGCTTCGTCGAAATTCACGCCACCAGCGTCGAAGGGCTGCGGGTCGCGCTCGCCGCCGGCGTCGACGGCATCCAGCATCCGGAACTGCTCGACGGCCGCGAGCTGCCCGACGATGTCGTCGCCGCGATCCGCGAGCGCGCCATCGTCTGCTCGATGCTGGCGAGCACGATCGCCGGCCCGGCGTGGCAGCGCCATCTCAAGAGCCGCGACGAGGCGGCGAAGAAGCGCGACGAAGCCGAGAAGAACATGCGCGGCGTCCAGCGCGAGAAGACGTCGGCGGAGCGGCGCAAGGAAGAGGCCGACGCGGGCGCCGGCCTGGAGGCGCGGCGCCGGAACGCGCAGAAGCTGATTCGCGCCGGCGCGCTGGTGACGCCGGGCACCGACAGCTACTGGGCGGCGGCGCCGGAGTTGTCGCGCACGCCGAAATTCGAGGAGCAGGACCACGGCATCGGCACGATCATGGCGATCGAAGGGCTGGTCGAGCTCGGCATGACGCCGTCGCAGGCGCTCGTCGCCGCGACGAAGAACGGCGCGACCGCGGCGCGCCGCCTTGCCGACTTCGGCACCATCGAGCCGGGCAAGATCGCGGACTTCGTGGTGCTGACCGCCGACCCGCTCGCCGACATCAGGAACATCCGCAAGGTCGAGATCGTGTTCAAGGACGGCCGCGCGGTCGATCGCGCGAAGCTCCCCGAGACTCGCGTGTTGTCCCTCGCGCCGCGGTCGTCGACGACGGCGACGGGGCGCGGAGTGGGCTGGTAGGGCCTGCCCTGAGCGAGGCGCTCAACGAACGTATCCGCGAGCGCCGAGTCGAACGGGCGGGTGGGGCAGGTCGGGCAGGTGGGTGGGCAGGCAGGTTTTACGGGGCAGGTGGGGACTTGTCAATGAGATCAAATCGTCGGAACTTCATGAAGCTGTCAGCCAGCGCCGGCCTCGCGCTGGGCGCGGCGGCGTGCGGCAGGGGCAGGGCCGCCCCTGTCGAGGCGCAAGCGCAGGACACCTCGTCGATCCCGCCGTCGATCCGCGCGCTGAAGCCGATGACCGACGGCATCGTGCCGATCACGCTCGACGAGCGGCGCGCCCGGGTCGAGAAGGCGCGGCGGCTGATGGCCGAGAACCGCCTCGACGCGATCATGGTCGAGGCCGGCACCAGCCTGTTCTATTTCACCGGCGTCCGGTGGGGACAGAGCGAGCGCCCGTTCGTCGCCGTCATCCCGGCCAAAGGCGAGTTCGCGTGGGTGTGCCCCGGCTTCGAGGAGGCGCGGGCGCGCGAGCTGATCAAGTTCGGCACCGACGTCCGCACCTGGCAGGAGGACGAGAGCCCCTACAAGGCGATCGCGCAGATCCTCCGCGATCGCGGCATCGCCGCCGGCCGGATCGGCGTCGAGGAGCGGACGCGCTTCTTCATCATGAACGGCGTCCGGATCGAAGCCCCGGCGCTCGAATACGTCAGCGCCGATCCGGTCACCGCCGGCTGCCGGATGATCAAGTCGCCGTCAGAAATCGCGCTGATGCAGCGCGCGAACGACATGACCCTCGCCGCCTACAAGGCGGGGCTGGCGACGTTGAAGAAGGGGATGACCCAGGGCGACCTGCAGCGCAACATCCTCGCCGCCTACGATGCGATCGGCGCGCGCAACCCCGACGTCGCGGTGAGCTTCGGCGAGTACACCGCCTTCCCGCACGGCAGCATCACCCCGCAGCGCCTCAAAGAAGGCGACGTCGTCCAGATTGACGATGGCTGCACCGTCGACGGCTACTGCTCCGACATCACGCGGACGGTGGTGTTCGGCAAGCCGAGCACGCGCCAGATCGACGTCTGGAACCTGGAGCGGCGCGCACAGCAGGCCGCGTTCGACGCCGCGAAGCCGGGCGTGCCGTGCGAAGCGGTGGATGCCGCGGCGCGCAAGGTGATCACCGACGCCGGCTTCGGCCCGGACTACAAAGTGCCGGGACTCCCCCACCGCACCGGCCACGGCATCGGCCTCGACATCCACGAGTGGACGAACTTCGTGCGCGGCAACAAGACGCCGCTGCAGCCGGGCATGTGCTTCAGCGACGAGCCGATGATCGCGATTTACGGGGAGTTCGGGATTCGGCTGGAGGATTGCCTGTACATCACTGAGGGCGGCGCGAAATTCTTCACGCCGCCCAGCGAGGCGATCGATAAGCCCTTCGCATGACGCCGCAAGGCTGGAAGGCTGGAAGCACCGCCTTCCCGCCTTTCAGCCTTCCAGCCTTGCGAGCGCCTCAGAAGTCGATGCTAAAGCCAACTCGCACAATCCTCGGCGCGAGAATCTCTCCAGGCGCGAGGTACGTCGATCCCACCGCCGGGTTGTAGCGGACGATCGTCGCCGCGTTGCCGATGTTGAAGATGTCGAGCTGCGGCACGAACTGGCGCGTGCCGAACTTGATCGGCCGCGAGAAGCGCAGATCGACCATCGTCACCGTCGGCAGCCGCTCGTCGCCGCGCTCGCTGAGCAGCACCGTCTGGTTGGCGCGCGTCAGCGAGACCGCCGGCGCGACCGCCGCGCGGGTCACCGAGTAGGTCGACACGTACGGGTAGCCGCTGTTCGAGATCAGCGAGCCGGCCACGTTGATCTTCGCCGGCAGCTGGTAGCTGCCGGAGATCCGGAGCGCGACCTCGGAGTCGTTGCCGATGATGCCCTCCGGGAAGCGCGTGTTGTTCGGATCATTGAGGTCGCCGCCGGCGAAGCCGGCCACTGTCGCCTGATCGGTCTGACCCGAGCTCGTGCCGCCCTGGTTGATGCCGCCGGTGTTCTTCCCGAAGGTCAGGCCGGCGACCATCTGCCAGTTGCGCGACAGCCGCTTGCTCGCGGTCAGCTCGACGCCCGTGTATTTGGTGTCGAGGTACGGATCGTTGTCGAGGATGTTGTTCTGGCGGCCGTTGAACGCCGGATCGAGGTTATAGAGCGTGACCGTCGTCGCACCGGCCGGGCCGCTGGGAATCGACGCGGTGAACGGGATGTAGGCGCTGGTCGGCACGGCGCGGTTCCGCACGGCGAGCTGATCGCGGTTGGTGCGGTAGTAGTACATCACGCCGACGCGCATGTCGCGCATCACCTGGTGCTCGATGCCTGCCGTCACTTCATCCGAGTATGGCCAGTTCGGACCGTCCGCGTCGGGGTAGAACGTCGAGATCGCCGCGAATCCCGGGCACGTGCCGAGCTCCGATGCCTGGAATCGTCCATCGCGGTTGGGGTCGGTCCAGGCGCAGTCCTGCGACGTCGCCGACAGCGGGTTCACACGCGTGACGCGATCGATCCCCACCTGCAGCCCGTAGCGGCTGTAGCTGCCTTTCAACGCGGTCTTGCCGCTGCCCATCAGGTCGTACGAGGCGCCGGCGCGCCATACCGCGATCGACTGGTTGACCGGTTCCGACTCGGGAAGGCTGCGAGCCGCGATGAAGGTGCCGCCGGGGTTCGACTGCTCCGGCAGGATGCCCTTGACACGGTCGTAGCGCATGCCGAGGTTGAGCGTCAGCCGGTTCATCGACCAGGCGTCCTGGAAGAAAAGGCCGAGCATGCGCTCGATGTTCTTCGGGTTCGCCGGCGTGTTCCAGAGGCGCACCGAGGTCGGCAGGCCGTTGCTGTAGATCAGCCAGTGATCGCCCTGCACGGTATAGCGCGACTCGTAGTAGAGACGGCCCCACTGCGCGCCGCCCTTGAACAGGTGCTCGCCGAACGCGCTCTTGTTATACGAGACGACGTTGTCGAACTGCGTCCGCGAGTTCGGCTGTTCCTCGTGCCGGCCTGCGGCGAAATTCGCGGTGGACAGCGTGCCGTCCTGAACGCGGATGGCGTCGGCGGGCGTGCCCGGCTGGTAGCTGTAATTGGTCTGGCCGTCCATGACGCTGAAGTTCGACTCGAACACCAGGCGGCTCCGGATGCCGGTGTACTTCGCCTGCGTCGTCGAAGCCGGATTGGTCTGCACCAGCGCCGCGATGTCGGGCACGTTGTCGGGCGGCGTGTCGCGGCGGTGGCCGCGGATCTTGTTGTTCCACAGGTACGACGCCGACAGCCGGTTGTTGGGGGTGAACGCGCTCACCACCTTGCCCGAGTAGTTCTTCAACGTGTTGTCGTCGAGCGCCTGGCTGCCGTCGGCGGTCTTCGCATTCGTCAGCTTGTTCACCACCCAGCGCCGGCTCGTGC
>Ga0207675_100002171_pt1 | contig 19502 bp, 18 predicted proteins | sample KBSSwiS42_FD_184305 | JGI IMG/M metagenome (GOLD analysis project Ga0207675, IMG submission 184305) | Switchgrass rhizosphere microbial communities from Kellogg Biological Station, Michigan, USA - KBS Switchgrass S4-2 (SPAdes) (version 2) | ecosystem: Host-associated > Plants > Roots >...
CAGCCGCGACCGCCTTTTGAAAATTGCCGGTAAGTATTTGATCCGGCATGCGCGCTTTGCTCCCCCTTTTGAGAGAAAACACAACGCAATCAATGCTATCGAGCGGACTCTGACTCCGTTAATCTAGGTTCGAATCCTAGTCCCCCAGCCACCTCATCTCTCAGCTTATTCTCTCTACATCGGAACATCGTTGCTCGGATTAGGGCGGCCGCGAAAGGACCACGGACGAATGCTCTCCGAGCGGACCGGGCCATAGTGGCGTGCGTTGCTAATCCCGTGATGTCACGGCACGCAAGAATTGTATCGTTTGGTACTGCAATCATCAGAGCAATTTCCCGCTGGGCGCCCGGGAGACGGCGCTTCGCAGCAACCTCCGCGATACCGGATAGCAGCCGGTATGGCGGATCCCCGTCAATTTTGATCGACGCTGCCAGGCTGACGACCTAAAGCGCACCGAGTTCGGTCAAGGCGAGGCGCACCTCTTCGATGCCTTCCGCTGATAGTGCCGGCTGCGGCGGCAACGGTGCGCCGACAGCATAGCCCTGCAATTCGAGGCCGCCCTTGATACACGCGGCGAGATTATATTTCGCGAACACCTGGTTGATGCGCCAGAGCTGCCGTTGCAATCGCATAGCCGAATCCCAATCACCCCGGCGACAGCGCTCGTAGAGGTCCACGCTCTGCTTCGGCACGATGCAGGCAGGTCCGGCCATCCATCCCTTCCCGCCGATCAACATCACGCAAGCGGGGATGTGCGCCGAGGCCGAAAACACCCCCATTCTGCCCTCCGCACCGTTGATGATCGAGAGCAGTCGCCCCGTGTTGTAGGAAGCGTCCTTGATATAGCGGATATTCGGGATGCGACTCAGGCGATCGATCACGGCAAGCGAAAGGTCCGAGCGCTGAAAATTCGGATTGGTGTAAAGCACCACCGGCAGCGTCACAGCTTCCGCGATGGCCTTGAAGTACGAATGGACGCCCTCATCGGAAATCGGAAAGTATGCTTCGAGAATGGCGAGGATGCCGTCGCAGCCCAGCTCCTGCATTTCACGCGCCTGGAAGACGGCATCCGCGATCGTCGTTGCCGCAACCCCCGCAACGACCGGGACGCGGCCGCGCGCAGCCTTGACGACAACCTCGACTACGCGCCGGCGCTGGGGCCAAGTCAGATACGCGAATTCACCGGTCGATCCCAGCGGAGTTAATCCATGCACTCCGGCAGCGATAAGATCATTGCAGAGGCGATCCAGCACCTCGTTCATGACATCGCCCGATGGACTCACAGGCGAGACAAGGTATGGAAAGACTCCGTGGAATGCCCCATCAACCATTGAGACCCCTCTCGTCGCATCACTCACGATTACACCGGCTGCCTCCCCAGCAGTGCCGCGAGTGCTCCGGCAAGTCGATGCTACGTCTTGCCTGCCGGCTGCAGGCTACCCCGCCAAGAACGATGGTCCCGATAGTAGCGGAAGGCCCCATTGAGCGCCCCCAAGCGCGCGCGGCGGGCTTGGTGTCCTGAGCGAAAAGAGAATGCAGGCCGGATGCTGCCGGACCGTTACGCGATAATTTCTACGATAATTCAACCCGCCGCTGCAGCCGATTCGCCGCTGGCAATACCGATCAGATCGCCTCGACCGCAGCGGGCACGTCGAGCGTTACTTCTCTGAAATAAGGGAAGGCAAGGCCAACACCGAGCAAACGCCGACCCCGGCGCAAAGCCGCCCCGGCAGTGCGCGCCTCGAGCGCGGTACGGGCGAGCGCCGGGAGCTGGCTGGGCTGGCGCACGACCGAGCGAAATACAGCGAGAACATCCGCTGTGCCGTCGTGCCGCAAGCCGGTGACGGCGGCCGGCGGAAGCTCGCTGTGTGCGGGATCGATGACCGCGCGACAGGCGGCAAATGGAATCCGGTAGGCGGCCGCAATTCTGGCCGCAACGTGCGATTCGTTGTCGACCGCGACCGCGCCCGTCTGCGCGTGAAGCCGGCGCTTTTCCGTGGGATGTGCGACGGGCGCATCCGCCCCGATGATCTCAGCATGCACCGCTCCGGGGAGCGCGGCCAGCAGCGCCCGCGCCCACGCGCGATCGGTCGGAAAGCATTCCTCCTCGGTCCGCACGCCGGAGCCGACCACCCAGTCGCCCGCAGCGAGATGGGGCGCGAGTCCGCCGGCGATGCCGAAGCTGATGATACCCGAAGCGCCGCGCTTGGCCGCCCGCTCGAGGGCAGCGACGAGTTTCGACGCGTGAGTGCAAATCACCGACACGCCCGGCCCGAGCGCAATGCGGGCCTCAAGCGCGAGACAGGTGACTGCGACTACGTCCCCCCTAGTCGACATCCAACTCCCATTCCGTCCGTGTAGTCCAAGCCTGCCTTTTCGGTTATGAATTCTTTACAAGATGCCAATCAATAGCCTTAGAAGGCGAAGATGGTCAACGGCCTTTCCACCTCGCCGCCGGCCCCGGCCTTGTGTTTTCGAGTATATCCTCTGCCCCAAGTCGAGTTTTGGTGCCGCTGAGCGCTGCTCGTTCTGGTGGCCTGCTTCCCCTGACGGGCCGCACAAAATATGAGCCGGACCTATGGCATCTCGATGGCGCCCGCCACAATCCCTTCAAATTCGGGCGCCTGACCCTGGAAACTGCGGAGTTGTTCGCCAGCGTGAGTCGGCGCCTATCCCCCACGGCCGGCGTGCTGACCGAACGCCTCGACGTTTTTCCCAAATTTCGGGACCGAATCAATTGAGGCCGCGCTGAGATTTGCCTGCTCCGCGACGGGTCGCACCCGAATTCTTTATTGCGAGGATGCATTCCAGCGCTCTCGATAAACGGCAATCGGCTCTCTTTGGGATCCGGCCCTGATGCCCGAGTGCTCACTCTCGTGCGGTCGAACCGCGCCATCGTGAGAATTGCAGGACGCGATCGCCGCCGTCCCGCGCGGCTCCCCGTTCCAGGGCCTCGCGCACGGACTTTTCCAGAACCGGCAACTGGAACGGCTTGCGCAATATCGCGAACTTCGACTGCGCCGACTGCACGACGTCGCTGTACCCGCTGGTGAGGAGCACCGGGATCTGTGGATAGTGGTTGCCGATTTCCTGAGCGAGCGCGATACCGTTCATGCCGCCGGGCATGACGACGTCGCTGAGGACGAGGTCGATCTTGTCCCCGCGTTGCAGCCTGTTCAGCGCATCGGTGGCGTTTTCCGCGCGCAAGGTCTGATAGCCAAGTTGCTCGATGAGGGAGGCCGTGACATCTGCGACCTCGGCGTTGTCCTCGACGACAAGAACGGTCCCCTGCCCCGGCACGATCGGCTGCGTGGGAGGGGCCTCCACAGCCTTGACCAGCGCCGCGTGCCGGCGCGGCAGATAGATGGTGATCGCTGTGCCGCTGCCGACCGCGCTGGTCGCAACGACGGTTCCTCCCGATTGATGGGAAAAGCCGTAGACCTGGGCCAGCCCAAGACCGGTGCCTTTGCCGAGCGCCTTGGTCGTGAAGAACGGCTCGAAGATTCTCGGCAGCACATCGGGCGCGATACCCACACCCGTATCCGTCATTGCGAGGGCAACGAAGTCGCCTTCCAGCTGATCGATCCCGTCGCTTTTCTTCAAGGCGATGTTTCGCGCCGACAGCGTGATGAAGCCTCCGCCTGGCATGGCATCGCGGGCATTAACCGCGACGTTCACCAGCGCGAGTTCGAGCTCGGCAATGTCTACCTCGACCGGCCAGACGTCCGCTGCGATATCGCATTTGAGCTGCACGTTTCCGCGCAGGGAGCCGACCAGCATTTCATGCACGGCCTCGACCCGCTCCTTGAGGTCGGTGACCACCGGGTTGAGCGGCTGGCGTCGTGAGAATGCCAGCAGCTGGCGCGTCAAGCTCTCGCCGCGATTGGCCGCCGAGTGGACCGCGTCAATGGCCTGTAGGTGCTTGGGATCGGTGAGCCGGCGGCGCAGGAGCTGGGCATGGCCACTGACGATCATCAGCAGATTGTTGAAATCGTGCGCGATGCTCCCGGTCAGCTGGCCGAGGGCCTCCATCTTCTGTGACTGCGCGAGCTGCTCCTGAGCCCGCTCCAGCGATGCCTGCGCTTCCCGTCGCTCTGTGATGTCGCGCGTGATCTTCACAAAACCGGCGAGCGTGCCCACCTCGTCGCGGACCGCCTCGATCACCACGCTCGCCCAGAACAGGCTCTTGTCCCGCCGCACCCGCCAGCCCTCGACCGCGCATTTGCCCTCGTATGCAGCGACTTGGAGGGCACGCGCCGGCTCGCCGCGCTGTTGCTCCTCCTCGGAATAGAAGCGACCGAAATGCTCGCCGACGATTTCCGTCGCCGTGTACTGGTGGATGCGCTGCGCACCCATGTTCCAGTTGGTGATGTGGCCGTCCTTGTCGAGCATGAAGATCGCGTAGTCGGTAACGCCTTGGATGACCATCCGAAAGCGCCATTCGCTTTCCATCAACGCCTCTTGCGTCTTGCGGCGCTCGGCGATGTCGTGCTGGAGCGCGGCTTCGATCCGTTTCCGCTGCTCGACTTCGGTATTAAGAAGTTCGGTGGCCTTGGTGAGACGCACGGCCCGTTCTTGCGCCGCTTTCCGCATGTCATCATGCGCACGCTGCAGACCTTCTTCGGTCTTGCGACGGGCAGTGACATCCTCCACCACACCCATGAGGTGGCGCACAGCGCCGCTTTGATCGGTGGTGGCGGAAACGCTGGTGCGCAGCCACAGACGCGAGCCGTCGGGCAGCACGTGCCTGAGCTCAATGGCGAAACCCTCGCCGGTCTGAACGGCCTGTTGCAGCAGATCTCGCAGGTAGGGGGCATCTTCCGGGACGGCGAGATCTTCGATCCGCATCTGCAGCAGTTGCGGCGCCGGACGCCGAACGATCTCGCAGAGCCGATTGTTGACCAGGCTAAAGCGTCCCGCCATGTCGATTTGGGCGATGCCCACGATCGCCTGACTGAACATGGTGCGCAGAATTTGCTCCTGCTGGCGCAGCTTGCCTTCGAGGCGTCGTCTCGCCGCCACATCAGCGCTCACCGCAAGGCCGGCGATCGAAACGCCGATCGTGAACGTGACGAACAGCAGGAACGATTCGATGAAAGTGGCGGCCAAGAAGGGACCACTGCCGGCCAACACGCCCCAGGCGGCGAACCCCGAAAGAATGAGCGCCGTCGTCGCAGTGTCTCGTGGTCCGCATCGCAGCGCCGCCCATAACAACGGCACGACGGCAAGGAATCCGAGCGCACTCCTGAACGCGGTCTGCTCGATCAGCGGACTGAAGGCAATAACGCTCACCATACCCGCCGCGGCAAGTACGGTGGCGGACGCCAGCACCGTGTTCAGATTGAAAGGTCGAAAGTCGCCACGCGCCCAGAGCACGACGACCGGGGCGACCGCAAGGACGCCGGCCGCGTCGCGCAGCCACCACGTCGTCCACGCGGCAATGATGCCGGTCCATTCCAGGTATCCGGCAAGCGATAAGCCACCGATCCCGGCAGTGGCGCTGATCATCGTCGTGGCGAGAACGACCAAGACGAATTTCGCAACGCCGGCCGGCGTATCGAAAGTGTTGCGGCCGCCGCACCAGATGCTGACCAGGTACCCGCCAACGACTGGCGCCAGAGTGCTGCCCGTTGCGACGACCAAGGACATCGGAATGGAGTCGACGGCGCTCTCATTGACGAGGTCGGTGGGTACGCCCGCCACATATGCCGCTGCAAAAATCGCCGGCCACACGCGAATTCCGCACAAGAGGACGGCGGCGAAGGCGAGACCAGCCGGCGCCCAGATCGGGATCACGCTCGAGTGGATCGACGCGACCGTCAGGCTGAGATTCGCCAAACCAAAATAAGTTGCGGCAACGACTGTCAGCGCGAGCGCATAGATCGCCAGACCACGTGGATCCAGCGTCGGAAAAAACTTAGCCCCCGATAAACGAGTCACGGTATGCCCCCCGCATCCGCCAACTGCGCTTTGATCCTGCGTTCTCTCCCGCAATATGCGCTAACGTAGTCCCCGGCTAACCCCGCGTTAATGATGAACGTAACTGCGGCAGAACTCGGGCCTCAGCGTGACAAGTCCGCAAACAGCAATGGATCTTTGGCAGTTCCCGGACAGACTGCGCGCCGCGCAGGTGCGCCCAGACAAGCCTGCTCAGATCAGCCGCTCCCTGCCGCCGATTTAGGCAGCAGGCCCTGCGGCGGCGCAAGCGCGTGATATTGAGTCCCGCGGGGGCGCTCGGCCCCAGCACGGCTCGACGTCACTTCTTTACGTATCGCATCAGCTTGCGCGCATCGACTTCCGCGCCGTAGACATTCCCATCGGCATCGGCGGCTACCCCTTCCGCGGCGCTGCCAGTTCCCGGTCCAGTGCCCTCCTTCACCGGCTCCGGATCCGGGATCAGCGCGGCGACCCTGCCGTCCTTTGCGCTGCCGATCCGCAGACCGCGCCTGAAGCCCGGATTCTGCGTTGTGTTGGATTCGGAATCGGCGACATAGATGGTGTCGCCCGCGTCGATATAGACGCCGCTCGGCCGGCCGAACTGCTTCCATTCGACAAGGAATTTCCCATCCTGGTCGAAGACCTGGATGCGATTGTTGGAGCGGTCGGCGACGAACAGCCGGCCGCTCGAATCCATGGCAAGCCGGTGCGGCACGTTGAATTCGCCCGGCCCCGATCCCTTCCTGCCCCAGGCCTTGATGAGGGTGCCATCTTTCGAGAACTTGGCGATCCGAGCGTTTGTGTCGCCGCCGTGCCCGTCTGCGACGAAGATATCACCATTCGGCGCGACCAGAACGTCGGATGGCGAATTGAAGGTGTCGGAACCGTCCCCTGTCACGCCGGCCTTGCCGAGCGTCATCAGGACCTTGCCGTCAGGACTGAACTTGAAGACCTGCTGCCCCTTGGTACCCTTGCCGCGGCCGTCGGTGGCCCACACATTGCCGTCCCGGTCGACGTGGAGGCCGTGAGGAAAAACAAACATTCCGGCGCCGAAGCTCCTCGTCACGTTACCTGACGGATCGATCTTGAGGATCGGCGCAACGTCGGAGGCGTCGCAGCTCGTGCCGCCGCAGCGCTCGAACACCCAGATGCTCTTGCCGTCGCGGTCGATGTCGACGCTGATCGTCTGCCCCCATTTGCGCCCGTCGGGCAGCTTGGCCCAGTTCTCGACCGAGCGGTAAGGATTGGGTGGATCGCCGCCCTGTGCGTAAGCTTGCGTCTGCGACACTGCGATTGCCGCAACCAGAGCGCTGCCGAGTATTCGCCAAATGCGAGCTTGCATATCCGTCCTCCCGTCAATACCGGCGCGTTCGCCGCGCCGTGTCTCGTTTTCAGGTGCGCCCGAAAATCAGGCGACGCGGTCGGGTCCGCCGCGTCAGTTCTTGATGTATTTCATCAGGCGTTTTGGCCCGACTTCCGCCCCATAAATGTTTCCTTGCGCATCCGCGGCGACGCCCTCGGCCGCGCTCGTGCCGGTCGTCCTCTCCACCGGATCCGGAATGAACCCTGTCACGACGCCGTCGCGGACTCTTCCAACTCGGATGCCGCGCTTCCAACCGTCGTGGTTCTTGGATACCGATTCAGATTCCGAATCGGCGACATAGATCATGTCCTTCTTGTCGATGAAGACACCGCTTGGGCGGCTGAACTGGAACCACTGGTCGATGTAGTTTCCGTCCTGGTCGAAAATCTGGATGCGGTTGTTCTGACGATCGCCGACGAAGAGTCGTCCGCGCGAATCCATCGCCAGCGCGTGAGGAATATCGAACTCGCCGGGGCTCGAGCCTTTCTTCCCCCAGGACTTGATGAACTTGCCGTCCTTGGAGAATTTTACGATCCGCGCATTGGTGTTGCCCCCGTGTCCGTCGGCGACAAAAATGTCGTCATTGGGCGCGACCAGAACTGCCGACGGCGCGTTGAATTCATCTGGGCCTTCGCCGGCGACACCGGCCTTGCCGAGCCGCATCAACACCCGGCCGTCCGGACTAAACTTGAAGACCTGGTGGCCCTTTCCGTCCTTGCCGAGCCCGTCGGTGACCCAGACATTGCCGTCGCGGTCCACATGCAGCCCATGCGGAAACAAGAACAGTCCCTCGCCGAAGGCCTTCACCAGCGTGCCTGACGAATCGAATTTGAGGATCGGCGGCAAACTCGATCCATCACAAGCGAACGGGGTGCCCGGTTTCATGAGCGATGGGGGAGCAAACGCGCCGCACCGTTCCGCCACCCAGACGCTGGTGCCGTCGACGTCGATGTCTACGCCGCTCGTCGAACCCCACGCACGACCCGCCGGCATTTTCGCCCAGTTGTCGACCGCGTGATACGGATTGGGTGCGGAATTGGTCGGAGCACTGACCTGGGCGCTGGCCTCTGATGCTGCGATGCCCATCACGGCAACGACGGCAAGCGCAAACGCACGGCGCGATCGAACGCCATCCGGCATCGGAGCCCTCCCTTGGCAGTATCGGGTTTTCGCCCGGCATTTATTGTTTGATCCGAGCTTAGACTGCGCCTTGCCCACGCCGGCCGCAAGCAGTCGGCGCGCATGCTTGCCCTTCGCGACCGAAGGCGGCAACTTGTGCGCCCCCGCCATCCCTCTCCGCTGCGATCGGAACGGAACCGATGACGACGAAGTTCAAAGGCGTCATGCAAAGCCCGGTAACGCCGTTCAAGGATGATTTCAGCCTCGACCTCCCGACATTCGAACGGCTGCTGGACTTTCACGTGCGTACCGGCGCAACCGCCATTTCCTGGCCACACCATAAGGGCGAGTCGCTCAATCTGACGATAGCGGAGCGAAAGCTCTTCGCCGAAGCCGCGGTGCGCGTCGTGAACGGGCGCATTCCGGTCACCATTCATGTGAGCGCACTGGCCGTCGAGGACACGATGGCACTGGCGCGGCACGCTCAGGACATCGGCGCCGACGGCATCCTCGCCATCACGCCATATTTCTGGACCCCATCGATCGAGGCGATCCACGCCTACTTCGTGCGGCTCTGCCGTTCGATTGAGCTTCCGGTGCTGTCGTACAATTCCCCCAGTTATCTCGCCGGTGTCGAGATCACCGGCGATCTGATCTCGCGGCTGATCGAGCAATTGCCCAATTTCGTCGGGGTGAAGGAGGCGAGTTTCAACAGCGAAAAATTTCTGGAGATTTCGCGTGCTGCGCTCGCGATGCGGCCGGACTTTGCCATGCTGACCGGCGTCGAATATCTGTTGCCATCCGTGCCGCTCGGCGGCATCGGGTCTTATTCGGCCGCGGGATCGATCTGTCCGAACCTCTGCTCGCAGCTGTTCGATGCCTGCATGCGCGGCGACTGGCCGCTCGCACGCGAGCTGCAGTACAAAATTTCCTGGCTCTGGCTGCTATTCCGCGACCAGTATCCCTCCTCGCTCAAGGGCGGCATGGTGATGATGGGGCGCCCGGTTGGGCCGACCCGGGCGCCGTTGCCGACCGCCACCGCAGAGCGTCAGGCGCATGTCCGCAGCGAGCTTGAACGGCTCGGCATTCTCGAGACCGAGCCGCACGGCTGGTGATCGGACGAGTCCAACCCATGCCCTTGTATCAGCCAAGCCTGCTGCACTCGCCGGTGACGCCGTTCACGCGCGAGCGCACCATCGACTTCGATCGCTACGCCCAGCTGATCGAGTTCCACCTGGCCAACGGCGCCGACGGGTTGGCGCTCCCGATGCACGCGGGCGAATCCGTGAGCTTGTCCGACGGCGAACGTCGCACGCTCGTGGAATTTGCGATCAAGCAGGTGAACGGGCGCAAACCGGTTGTCGCTCATGTGAGCGAGACCGGCACCGCCATCGCCGCCGCGCTCGCGCGCCATGCCGAGCAGCACGGCGCGACCGCCATCATCGCCACCACGCCGTATTATTGGACGCCACCGGCCGGGATGGTGCTCGAACATTTCATCCAGGTCGGATCGGCGGTGACGATCCCGTTTTTTCTCTACAACGCTCCCGACGAGATGCAGGGCGCCAAGGTGAATGCGGAGCTCTGTCTCAAACTCATCGCGCAGCTGCCCAATTTCGCCGGCGTGGTCGATCTAAGCCTGGACTGGCAGTTCATGATCGAACTGATGACCGACGCCCCGCGCATGCGGCCAGGCTTCCAGTTGCTGGCGGGAACCGAGCTCATGGTGTCGGCTTCCGCCATCGGGGCAACCGGCATGTTGGCCCCACTCGCCGGCATTGCACCGCGGCTGGTGCGCGAGCTTTACGACCTGTGCCGCGACCAGAAACTGTTCGAGGCTCGAAAAGTGCAAGAACAGATCGCGGCGTTGCGCCAGGCGCTCAAGCCGGGCGGGGTCGCAAGCCTCAAGGCCGCCATGCGCGTCATGAGTCGCGACTGCGGCGAGCCGCGGCCGCCCGTACTGGCACTCGATGCCGCCGCTTACCAAAAGCTGGTCGGCCAGTTCGACGCGGTTGCGGCGCTGCGCGCCGAGGTGCGGGATTGGTGACCGCTCGCCTCTCCTGCGGCTCCTGCCCGGCTCATCGCCACTTGCCAACCAGCGAAAATACCGCGTGCCGGAAACCGCCGCCCGCTGCGATTCAGGAAGAGGCGAATAGTACTGCTATTGTCAGGCCGGCGCTGGAAGGAAGCGCTGCCGAGAAACCATTTCACGCCACGGTGATCCCACCGTCCAGGACGAGCGTTTGCCCGGTCAACGATGCCGCTTGCGGGCTCGCGAGGTAACACACTGCGGCGGCGACTTCGTCGACGGTCGCCAACCGATGAAGTGGAACGCGTGCAAGCATGGCCTGCATGTAGCTCGGATCGTCGGTCCGTGCAGCGCGCGAGGGCGACCGCGTGTCAAGCCGGCCCGGCGCAATCGCGTTGATGCGGATGCCATACTCCGCCCACTCGATCGCCAGCATCCGCGTCATCTGGATCAGCGCGCCTTTGGCGATGCCATAGGTCGAGCGCTCGGCTGCGCCGACCAGCCCATGGGTCGAGGCGATGTTGACGATATCTCCCGGCCGGCCCGCCGCTACCAATCGACGGCCAAGCTGCTGGCTGAGGAAAAAGGCCCCACGCAGATTACTCGCCATGACGGCATCCCAATCCGCCCAGGTCACATCGACGGCAAGCTTGCGCAGATTGCTGCCGGCATTGTTGACGAGCAGGTCGAGCCGGCCGAATGCAGAGGCGACATCCGCCATGGCGCGCTCGATGCTGGACGGCGAACCGAGATCGAGCACCAGGACGACAGGCTGCACGCCGAGTGCTTCGAGCTGTGCGACGGTGCCATCGAGGTTTTCGGCGCGGGTTGCCGACACCGCGACATCGAAGCCGTGGCGGGCGAGCGCCAGGGCGGTCGCTGCGCCGACCCCGTATGAGGCGCCGGTCACGAAGGCGGTTTTCTTGTCGGCCGATCTATTCATATCGCGTGGTCAGCAGGCGCAGGCATCCGCCCAATAACCACCGGCGCGGATGCGACACAAGGCCCGCACGCCTTACCGTGACGCGGCCTGCTTTCGCGGAACGAGCCGCGCCGTTATGGTGCAACAAACATCCGGCAAGAACGCTGGAAGGAGGGAACGATGTCGCGAACGAGCCTGGTCGCCGCCGCACTCGGATTGTGCCTCGCGTTCGGTCCGTCGGCGCTGGCGCAAACGAAGGTGCGGGTCGGCCAGCCACAAGTGGGCACCTTCCAGTTCGTGCCGCTCCACGTCGGCATCGAGGCGGGAATCTTCAGGAAGCACAAGATCGATCTCGAGGTCATCAGCTTCGGCGGCGGCCCCCGCGTACAGCAGGCGCTCGCGGCAGAGTCCATCGATATCGGCATCGGCTCCGGCCCCGAGCTTGCCTTCGTCGCCAAGGGCGCACCGGAGCTCGGCGTCGCCGCCATGGCCGACGCGCCCTATTCGGTCGTGCTCGCGGTGCCGAAGGACTCGCCAATCAAGACCGCCGAAGATCTCAAGGGCAAGACCATCAGCATCTCGAGCAATGGGTCGCTGACCCACTGGTTGGGCCAAGAGCTTTCGCGCCAGATGGGATGGGGTTCCGCCGGCATCAATCTTGCGCCGCTCGGCTCTACCGCCGCCCAGATGGCGGCGCTGAGAACGCGCCAGATCGACGGCATGATCGTCGAGGCCAATGCCGGCTACAAGATGGAGGAGGACAGCAGCGGCCGCGTCCTCGTACAGTTCGGAGACCGGATCAAGGTCTTTCACATTTACGTCTTCTACGCGCGCAAGGGGTTCCTGGAGAAAAATCCGGAGGCCGTACGCGGCTTTCTGGCCGCGTGGTTCGAGACCATCGGATATATGCGCGAGCATCGAAGCGAGACCATCGACATCGTGCGCCGCACCGCCGAGGTGTCGCCTGGCGTCGCCGCCCGCGACTACGACGAGCTGATGGGGATGTTCAACCCGACCGGCAAGTTCGACCCCAAGGCGCTCGACGTCCTGGCGCGTTCCTTCGTCGAGATGGGCTCGCTGCCGCAGGCTCCCGACATGCGCACGCTCATCACCGAACAGTATCTGCCGGGTGCAAAGTAAGTCCGTTGGCCGTCGGACAGTTTGGCGTCATTGCCGGCCCGAGCCGCCGACCCACCGATTCAATGAGCGCGTTTTCAACGGGTGCGCGGGTCAGGCCCGTGCATGAGGGTCACTCATACCGGATTGCCGCCGGCGTGCCCGGCGCCAGCGGACGCGGATCGACTTCGACCAAGCCGCGCGCGACGCGCACGCGGTAGGTTGCAAGCTTCTCCGTGAACGGGGCCGGCGCGCAGCCATCCTCCAGCCGATACTGATAGCCGTGCCAGGGACAGGTGACGCAGCCGTCGATGATGCGTCCATCCCCGATCGGCCCGTTCTGGTGGGCGCAGAGATTTGACAGCGCGCCGATCCGGGCGCCGTCCCGAAACACTGCAATGCGCTCGCCACCCGGCGCCGCAACGATGCGGGCGGCCTTGTCTGGGATCGAAAGCGGTGCTCCGACCGAAAGCCAGCCGTCATCACTCAGCCCGTCGCAGAGGTCACCTGTGCGCTCGCGCCAGCCGGCAACGAGGTGCAGTACCGTCACGCAGAGAAACCCGCCAGCCAGCATCACCGGAATGACCGGGTTGCGGTCGTATTGCATGACGCCGAGAGCCACATGCATCACCACGAGCCCGTAGGCGACGTAGAGCGCCATGTGCAGGCTCTTCCAAACCGGCGGCGTGAGGAAGGCCAGCCAAAAATCGTGGCTGGTCGCCGCCATCACGAACAAGATCAGCAGCGCGAGCAGCCCCAGCGCCTTGAATGGAAAGCCGATGAACTTGCCGTAATCGGAGACCTTGGTCAGTTCGTCATAGAGGCTGGGGAGCGCGTTCTGCACCGCGAACCACTCGATCATGAACGATGCGTGCAGCAGCGCGACGAAGAAGGTCAGCACGCCGAAGTGACGTCGATTGTAGAGCAGTGGCAGGAAACGGCGATCGAGCCGCGCCAGCGGCCCGATCGACAGGATGATCGTGAGCATGAAGAACGCGCAGGTGCCGAACGACCGGATGCGAACGTCGATCGCGGCCGGCTCGTCCTTGGGAGGGTCGAGCCAAACCGACAAAAGGATGTACGTGCCGATGTAGAGCGTCACGCCCGCCAGCAGAACGCCGTCATAGACAAGCTTCGCTCGGTTCCATTGCACCGCGCGGAAACCCGCGCTCATGGCATGAGCTCCTTGGCCGGCGGCAGCGCCTCCGCATCGGGCGGCGGTCGCAACACCAGCGCCATTACGAAGCCCAGCGCGATCGCGAAGGCGAGGATGGGCCACAGCGCCCGGTGAACCGCTCGATGCGCACGCCTCATCGGGAGGATTTCAGCCAGCGCGCGAGCACGTAAGGCCAGAGCATGGCAGCGCCGGGAAGAAAAAGCAGGATCCGCGCGCCCACGGTCACCGGGAGATACTCCGGCAACACGCGCGTGACGCCAAAGGCGACGAACGCAGCCGCCACCGCGACGCCCGCCGCCACGTAGACCCCAAGAGCAATCAGCACGATCATCGCTCGCTGATCCAAGCTCCGCTCGACAGCATCGATCATGGCCCCGGCGAACACAAGCCGACCGTTCGACGCCCCCTGATGTTTGAATGCGGAGGGCGTTTCGTCCACCTGCGCACGGCAGCCGGGCGTCCGAGGGTCTTGCCCGCACAACCTGAAAGGCGCATTTTGGAATGAATGTAATCCGGAAAATTTACAAGCCGGAATCAGGGAGGCGCACAATGAAAGACGAAGGTCTAGGCCGCCGCGACTTTCTCAAGGGCGCCGTCGTCGGGGGCGCCGCCGCCGCCACCGTCAGTTTGCCGCCGAATGCCGAGGCGCAGCAGGGTGCTTCGCCCGCCGCCGCTCCGGATGCAGCCAGTCCAGGCTACTCGTTCCTGAATCTGGAGGAAGCGGCGTTCGTCGAGGCGCTGGTCGACCACATGGTGCCCGCCGACGATCTCACTCCGAAGGGCACCGATATCGGCATCAACATCTTTATCGACCGCGCGCTCGCCGGCGGCTGGGGTAAGGGCGAGCGCCTTTACATGCAGGGGCCATGGAAGCTCGGCCTCCCGAGCCAGGGCTACCAGTTGCCGCTGACGCCTGCACAGCTCTATCGCGCCGGCATCGAAGCAACCAATGCCCATTGCCGCAAGTCTTATGGCAAACCGTTCGACCGGCTCGATGACAAGCAGCGCGAGGACGTGCTCGTGGCGCTCTCCTCCGGCAAGCTGAGCTTCGACAATGGACTGCCCGCACGTGTGTTCTGGACCACGCTGTACCAGACGGTCATGGAGGGGATGTTCTCCGACCCGATCTATGGCGGCAACCGCAACAAGGCGGGCTGGCGATTGATCGGCTTTCCTGGCGCGATCGCGGTGCATCGGGAGAATGTCGAGAAATATCGCGACAAGAAATTTCCTGCCGATCCCATCAGCATCTCGGACATGAGCTGAGGAGGACGACATGGCAACCAAATTGAAGGAAGTCGACGCCGTCATCGTCGGGCTGGGCTGGACCGGCGGCATCCTCGCGAAGGAACTGGCCGAGGCCGGGTTGAAGGTGGTCGCGCTCGAGCGCGGTGCGATGCGCTCGACCGACAAAGACTATGCGGTACCCAACATCCGTGACGAGTTGCGCTATGTGGTGCGCCACGATCTCATGCAGAACACCGCGCGCGACACGCTCACGGTGCGCAATAACCCGACGCAGGAAGCGCTGCCGATGCGGCGACTTGGTTCGTTTCTGCCCGGCGAGGTCGTCGGCGGCTCGGCCGTGCACTGGAGCGGCCACACCTGGCGCTGGACCGACATGGAGTTCAAGGTCCGAAGCCTCTACGAGGAGCGCTACGGCAAAAGCTTCGTCCCTGCCGACATGACCATCCAGGACTGGGGCATCACCTACGCCGAGCTCGAGCCCTATTACGACAAGTTCGAATATACCGCCGCGGTGTCGGGCAAGGCCGGCAACATTCGGGGACAGATCCAGCGGGGCGGCAATCCGTACGAAGCACCGCGCGCGCGTGACTATCCCCTGCCGCCGCTCACGCCGATCCTGGCGAGCGAGATGTTCACCAAGGCGGCGGAGAACAACGGCTACCATCCGTTCCCGCGACCGTCGGCGAACGCCTCGCAGGCCTATACCAATCCCGACGGATCGAAATTCGGGCCCTGCCAATATTGCGGCTACTGCCAACGCTTCGGTTGCGAGGCCAACGCGAAGGGCAGCCCGCATATCACGGTGATCCCGATTGCCATGCGCAACCCGAATTTCGAGCTGCGCACGCATTCGTGGGTGACGAAGGTGCTCAAGGATTCCGACGGCAAGCGCGTCACCGGCGTGACCTACACCAATGTGCTCAACGGCGAGGAATTCGAGCAACCGGCCGGAATGGTGCTGCTGTGCGCCTACGCCATCAACAACGTACACCTGATGCTGCTCTCAGGCATTGGCCAGCCCTACGATCCGGTCGCGCAGACCGGAGTCATCGGCAAGAACTACTGCTACCAGACCGGCGCGGGCGCGACGCTGTTCTTCGAAAACCGGCACTTCAACCCCTTCATGAACGCTGGCGGCTCGAACGCCACCATCGATGACTTCAACATCAACTGGGCCTTCGATCGCGGACCGCACGGCTTCGTCGGCGGCTACAACATGGCCGGCGGGTTCAACACGGTGCTGCCCATAGGCTATCGCCCCGTGCCGCGTGGTACGCCACAGTGGGGCAAGGAATGGAAAGCTGCGACCGCGAAATGGTACCAGACCGCGATGAATATCGGCGCCAGCGGCAGCGTCATGGCCAACCGGTACAATTACTATGATCTCGATCCCACCTATCGCAACGCGTTCGGCCAGCCGCTGATGCGCATGACGTTCGACTACAAGGAGAACGAGCACAAGATGGGGCGGCACGCGGCGGCGGCGATCAATGCCATCGCCAAGTCGATGAACCCGACCCGACTGAACGAGGCGACCGCCCGCACCGACCCGTGGACGGTCGTACCGTATCAGAGCACGCACAACACCGGTGGCACCATCATGGGCACCAGCCCGCGCGATAGCGCTGTGAACAAGTACCTGCAGAGCTGGGATTGCCACAACCTGTTCGTGGTCGGCGCCAACGTGTTCCCCCACAACGCATCGTACAATCCGACCGGCCCGGTGGGCGCGCTCGCCTACTGGATGGCGGACGCGATCAAGACCCGCTACGTCAGAGCTCCCGGTCCGCTGGTGCCGGCATGAGCAGTCGTTCGAGACCGGTTGTCCGGCTGTTGTGGCTGGCGGCACTGATCGCCGCCACGACCACTGCGCGAGCTGACGGCGATGCCGCTCGCGGCGAACAACGCTTCGCGGACTGCGTCGCCTGCCATTCGACCGAGCGCAACGTGAACAATGTGGGGCCGAGCCTTCACGGCGTATTCGAGCGCAAAGCCGGCGAGCTTCCCGACTTCCGCTATTCGCCGGCGATCAAGCGCAGCGGCATCAGTTGGACGCCGCAAACCCTCGACGTCTTCATCGCCGACCCGCAGAAGATGGTGCCCGCCAACCGCATGCCCTATGCCGGGATGCCGGACGCGGACGCCCGGGCCGATTTGATCGCCTATCTGCTGAAAGCATCAAAGTAGTCCGGGTCGTGGCCGCACGCTCGCTCTGGACGCTGCTGGCATGTTTCGGGCTGCCGGGGCTTGTTCTGGCAGGCTGCCTGTCATCTCCCGCGACATCCCTCGCCCAGGCGCCGACCTATCCCGACCGGCCGGTCCGGCTCCTGGTCCCGCTGGCGGCGGCCAGCGCCGTCGATGTCGTCGCGCGGCTCGTGAGCGAGAAGATGAGCGACAGCCTCGGCCAGCGCTTCTATGTGGAGAATCAGCCGGGCGCCGCGGGCCTCCTCGGGATGCGCGCGGGAGCCCGCGCGCATCCGGACGGCTACACCGTCGTGGTCGCCAATGACAGCGTGATCACGATGCTGCCGAACATGAAGGCCGATGCCGGTTACGATCCGCTCAAGGACTTCCTGCCGGTCACGCAGCTGGTCGGAATTCCGCTGGGGCTGATCGCGCACCCGACGCTGCCGGCTGCGAACGTGAACGAGCTCATCACGCTTGCACGTCAGAAGCCGGGCGGCATCAACTATGCGTCCGGGGGCATCGGTAGCCCGCAGCACGTCGCCACGGAGCTGTTCGTGCGCGCCGCCGGGATCGAGATGACCCATGTGCCCTATCGCGGGGCGACGGCGGCGGTGAACGAGATCGTCGCCGGACATGTGCCCGTCGGATTCACCGGCATGTCCTCGGTGGTCCCGCTGCTGGCCGACAAGCGCGTGCGCCTCTTGGCGACCAGCACGTCTTCGCGTGCGAGCCAGTTGCCGGACGTTCCGACCGTGGCCGAAACGGTTCCCGGTTTCAGCTTCGTGCCCTGGTGCGCGCTGCTGGTGCCCGCGCACACGCCGCCGGAGATTGTCGCCCGGCTCAACGCCGCCGCCGTCACAGCCCTGAAGGATCCAGCCGTACGGGCACGGCTGGCCGAGCTCGGCTTCGAGGTCATTGGCGGCACGCCGGAGCAACTGGCCGTGGCCACGCGCGCGGAATTCGCCCGCATGGGCGAACTGATCCGCGCTGCCAATATCCGGGAGTAGCCGTACGAATGTTGTAGGCGGCGTTTCCATGGCGCCTCCCTCCGGCGCAAACGGCTATAGTTCCCACCCATCGTTAATCGAAAAAAGCCATCAAGTCCGATGAAGATCGTCATTCCCGATGACTATCAAGATATGGTGGATCTGCTCGCGTGTTTCTCGCTGATCCGCCATCACGACGTCATTCGCTACCGGGAGCCGGCACGCGACCTGGCTGCGTTGGTCGAGCGCCTGCACGATGCCGACGTGGTCGTGTCGATCAGGGAGCGGGTTGAATTTTCGCGCGCGCTGCTGGAACAACTTCCGAAGCTCAAATTGATCGCGCTGGTCGGACGCAATTCGCAGGCGATCGACTTTGCCGCCTGCACCGCGCTCGGCATCCCGGTCACGACCGGCAAGAGCAATTCGCCCGACGCACCGGCCGAGCTGGCGCTGGCCTTGATCGTGGCGTCACGCCGTAACGTAGCGCTCGAAGCCGAGCGCATGAAACGCGGCGAGTGGCCGTGCACGCTGTCGCATCGCCTGCGCGGGTCGACGCTCGGCATTTTCGGGCTTGGCGCCATCGGACAGTTGGTGGCCGAGGGCGGGCGCGGATTGGGCATGGACATCCTGGTCTGGGGCCAGGAGAACTCGCTCAAGCAGGCCGCCGCCAAGGGATATGCGAGCGCCGCCAGCAAGAGTGAATTGTTCGAACGCTCGGACGTGCTGTCCCTGCATGTACGGCTCACACGGGAGACCCGCGGGATCGTAGCTGCTGACGACCTCGCGCGGATGAAACCCACCGCGCTGATCGTGAACACCGCGCGCGCAGAGATCATCGCACCGGAGGCGCTCCTTGAGGCGTTGCGCAAGGGGCGGCCCGGCTACGCCGCCGTCGACGTCTACGAGCAGGAGCCGATCGTGAACGGCGATCATCCATTCCTGTCGATGCCCAACGTCCTGTGCACGCCGCACCTCGGCTGGGCGGAATGGGACAATTTCGAACTCTATTTCCGCGAGGCGTTCGAGCAGATCGTGGCGTATGAGCGGGGTCTGCCGCTGTGGCTGCGAAATCCAGACGTGCGGATGCGGACCTCGCCCTAACGCATGTACGCACAACCGTGCTCTGCCGACATGGCGTCTAGGCCCGACCGCGGCTAGACTGTCGTCTACTGGGCCGCGGGGGTGCAGACCGGGAGACTTCGATGACACCCACTCGCCTCCTTGCCGCCCTGCTCTTCGCCAGCCCCCTCGTTGCAAGCGTGCCGCATTCGGCCGAGGCCGAGAGCTATCGACCATGGTGCGCGCAGTACTACGGCTTTGGCGGCGGCGGCACCAATTGCGGCTTCATCTCGTATGAGCAGTGCATGATGACGGCGTTCGGCGCCGGGGCCTGGTGCGTACAGAATCCCTGGTATCTG
>Ga0207675_100002173_pt1 | contig 19497 bp, 19 predicted proteins | sample KBSSwiS42_FD_184305 | JGI IMG/M metagenome (GOLD analysis project Ga0207675, IMG submission 184305) | Switchgrass rhizosphere microbial communities from Kellogg Biological Station, Michigan, USA - KBS Switchgrass S4-2 (SPAdes) (version 2) | ecosystem: Host-associated > Plants > Roots >...
CCACATTCTTTAGCCTTCGGCACATATAACAAGCCACGCAGCTCGCGCAAAGTTAGATTCGAACCCAGGATGCTATAATCCCACTTCAACATTAAAGGCGATACCAATAGCATGTTCGAAGGTACAGAACCCTCAATTAAATCAAATCTCAAAGCTGTTTCTGACGAAGAGGTATGCGAGAAGTGCTTCGGGACCGGAACTCACTTTGATCGTGATAACAACAAAGCGCTCCTTTGTGATTGCCGACGTACTGATCCGAGAAAGAATTTACTAACCGCTGTTCGCATTCCCGAAAGGTATCTTGATTGCTCGTTTGAGAATTTTAAGACGGAAGGAAGCACCTCAATAGACTCAGCGCTCTTGTACGCGAAGTCGCTGGCGATTGATTATCCGGCCGTGGACAGGGGCTTATTGTTTATGGGTGGTGTGGGAGTCGGGAAAACGCATCTGGCCGTGTCCATTCTCAAGAGCCTTGCTGGTCGAAAATTTAGTTGTCTGTTTTGCGAGTTTGGATCGCTGTTGAAGCGGATCCAGGATTCTTACAATCCGATCTCGAAGTCGTCCGAAATGAATGTGCTTGCACCAATCTACGAGGCTGACGTTTTGGCGTTAGATGAACTAGGAGCTGCAATACCAACCGACTGGGTGCGCGACACGATGTATCAGATCATTAACAAACGCTACAACGACAAGAAGCTCACCATATTCACGACTAATTTTCTCGATGAACCGCGCCCAGTCAATAATGCGTCTGAACCAGAGCGCCGCACTTTCAGCACTAAAGGAAGTCATGACCGAATTCGCGAGATGACGTCACTCGAGGATCGGATTGGCAGTCGTCTCCGCAGTCGTCTTTATGAAATGTGCACAAAAGTTGTGATGGAGGGTGAAGACTACCGCACACACATGGGTCGTCGTCGTTTCGACGTTTCAAGGAGTTAAGGGAACAAATCTAGTAAGCCAATAATATCTTTTGCTCGCCTGTTGAGATTTCCGAACAACTCATCTTTACCAGCGACACCTTGTCCGGTCGTTTCTCGGGGCCGAGTTATGTAAAATGCTTCGACTTTCCAGATCACAAATCGAGCTTAACTGCTGATGCCTAAACGCACCGACATACATAAAATTCTAATTATCGGCTCCGGACCTATTGTAATTGGACAAGCCTGCGAGTTTGATTACTCCGGCACCCAGGCTTGCAAAGCACTGCGCCAGGAGGGATATCAAATCGTTCTCGTCAACTCGAATCCGGCAACAATCATGACTGATCCGGAAACAGCTGACGTTACCTACATCGAGCCGCTAAATGTCGCTTCAGTCACAGAAATAATTCGTCGTGAGCGTCCCGATGCACTGCTGCCAACTGTGGGTGGACAGACTGCACTGAACCTGGCAATTGCACTTTCAGACGCCGGTGTGTTGGACGAGTTTGGCGTGGAAATGATTGGCGCGAATCGCGAAGCGATCAAAGTTGCTGAGAACAGACTTCTATTCAAACAGGCAATGGACGAAGAGGGCCTGGAAATGCCGCGCGGTGGGTTCGCCAAATCGTGGGATGAAGCGAAAGAGCTGGTCGCACAGACCGGATACCCTGCAATCATTCGTCCGTCGTTCACTCTTGGCGGAACGGGCGGCGGCATTGCTTATAACCCCGAAGAGTTTGAAGAGATCGTCCGCGGTGGCTTGGCGGCATCTCCAATCGATGAAGTGCTGATCGAGGAATCGATTCTCGGTTGGAAAGAGTTTGAACTCGAGGTCATGCGTGATCTCGCAGACAACGTAGTCATCATCTGTTCGATTGAGAACTTCGACCCGATGGGTGTCCACACAGGTGATTCGATTACCGTGGCTCCGGCGCAGACCCTAACCGATCGCGAGTATCAGTTGATGCGCGACATGGCGATCCGGATTATTCGGAAAGTGGGTGTCGAAACTGGCGGGTCAAATATTCAGTTTGGTGTTAATCCCGAGAACGGCGACATTCGCATTATCGAGATGAATCCGCGTGTTTCGCGGTCCTCCGCGCTCGCCTCGAAAGCAACTGGATTTCCTATCGCCAAAATCGCTGCGAAACTTGCCGTTGGTTACACGTTGGACGAAATTCCCAACGACATTACCAAGAAGACACCAGCTTCGTTCGAACCGACGATCGACTATGTCGTCGCCAAAATTCCGAAATGGGACTTCGAAAAATTTCGTGAGGCGGAAGACGTGCTCGGCACGCAGATGAAGTCGGTTGGCGAAGTGATGGCAATCGGTCGTACGTTCAAAGAAGCATTGTTCAAGGGGCTGCGTTCTTTGGAAGCGGTAAAGCCTCTTCGTCTAGAGGATATCTCCGACGGTGAGTTACAACGCAAGCTGGCACGTCCCAATTCGCATCGCTTTTCCTACATCACGTACGCATTGCAACACAATTGGTCGATTCAGGAGATCTATCGCTTGTCGAAGATCGATCCATGGTTTCTCGATCAGCTTCAGCAGGTGATGGATATCCAACGCGATATTGAAGGACTCAAGCTCGAGGATATTTCGCCGGAAGTTCTGCGCGAGTTTAAAGAAGTTGCATTGTCTGATCGACGACTAGCTTACATAACTGAACGTTCAGAAGACGAAGTTCGTGCATATCGAAAACAACTCGGGATCGTCCCTGTCTATAAACGCGTCGACACGTGTGGCGCTGAGTTTGAATCGCACACTCCGTACCTATATTCGACTTACGAGACTGAAGACGAAGCAAATCCTACCGATCGGCGCAAGATCATGATTCTGGGCTCGGGGCCAAATCGAATCGGGCAGGGAATCGAGTTTGACTACTGTTGTTGTCACGCGTCCTTCGCGCTACATGAAGCCGGCTTTGAGACGATCATGGTCAACTGTAACCCGGAGACAGTCTCGACTGACTACGACACCTCCGATCGTCTCTACTTCGAGCCGCTAACGTTTGAAGACGTGATGAACATCGTCGACGTCGAACAGCCGGAAGGCGTGATCGTTCAATTCGGAGGCCAAACGCCACTGAATCTTGCTGTGCGTTTGCAAAAGGCAGGCGTCAAAGTTATTGGCACATCGCCTGACTCAATTGATCTCGCGGAAGACCGAAAGAGATTTGGTTCACTTCTCGAAGAGTTGGGAATCCCACAACCGGCAAACGGCATGGCCGCTTCAGTCGAAGAAGCCCGAGAAGTAGCCGGTCGGATCGGCTATCCAGTTCTTGTTCGCCCGAGCTATGTGCTTGGCGGACGTGCAATGGCGATCGTCTACGACACTGATGCACTGGAAAACTACGTGCGCAATGCAGTGGGATTCACGCCCGACCGGCCGGTTCTGATCGATAAGTTTTTAGAGCAGGCCGCAGAGTTTGATGTCGATACTTTAGCCGACGACACCGCTTGTGTGATCGCAGGTATTCAGGAACACATCGAAGAGGCCGGGATCCACTCCGGAGATTCTTCTTGTGTGTTGCCGCCACTTCGGATTGATCCTGAGCACCTCGAGACGATGCGTCACTACGCACGCAAACTCGCGGAGGCTCTTTCAGTCTGTGGTCTGATGAATATTCAGTTCGCGATCAAAGATGATCGAGTTTACGTGCTGGAGGTTAACCCTCGTGCGTCGCGAACGGTGCCTTTCGTGTCGAAAGCGACGGGTGTTCCAATCGCTCGCATCGCTGCATTGGTAATGGCCGGCAAGAAGCTCAAAGATTTTGGACTGCCGGATGAGTTAACTGTGAAGCGATTCTTCATCAAGTCGCCCGTGTTTCCGTTTGCAAAATTTCCCGGTGTCGATCCCATTCTGAGTCCGGAAATGCACTCGACGGGAGAAGTGATGGGTGTCGGCGAAACATTTGGCGAAGCGTATGGTAAGGCGATGATGGGCGCCGGCCTCACATTACCTTCAAGCGGAAAAGCGTTCTTGAGTGTGAGCGATGTCGACAAGGGCTCAGCGGTCTTGCTTGCCAGGAAGTTGGCTCGAATGGGTTTTGAACTGGTTGCGACCCTGGGCACAGCGTCCCGCTTGCGGGAAGTTGGATTGAATGTCGAAAGCGTTTTCAAGGTTAACGAAGGTCGACCGAACATCGTAGACCATATTAAGAGTGGCGAGATTTCACTCGTTATCAATACGCCGTTGGGTAGAGTCTCCCACTTCGATGAACAAGCGATTCGACGGGCGGCATTGCAGTACAACGTCCCATGCGTGACTACCATGACAGGCGCCCAGGCTTTGGTGGAAGCGATCGTAGATTTGAATGGCCGCAAAGCGCCAAGTGTAAACTCCATCCAGGAGTTGCATGCGTTGAGTGCTTCTATGGATGCGGTGTCTTCTGTTTGAGCTTGCCTTTCAAGGGGGAAGCTGTGTCACTTAATTCTCGAGAGACAATTCAACAAATACTTTCTGAATGTCGGACCATTGCTGTTGTCGGTCTTTCATCGGATCCGTCACGGCCGTCTAATAGCGTGTCAGGATACATGCGAAGGCATGGCTATAAAGTGATTGCAGTAAATCCAAACGAGAAAGAAGTGTTTGGTGATCGAGCTTATCCGGATCTCGCAGCAGTGCCGGACAAGATCGATCTGGTTGATATCTTTCGCCGCCCTGAAGAAGCCGGACATGCGGTTGATGAAGCGATCGCAATCGGAGCAAAGGCTGTGTGGCTTCAGGAGGGTGTGATTGATAGTGCTGCGGCACAACGCGCAATCGATGCCGGGCTGCTGGTGGTGATGGACCGTTGCCTGTTGAAAGAACACATCCGAATGAATCGTTGATGGCGAGGAATGACTGTGTCGACCCAGATACGAGCAGTGGTAATCACGGTCAGCGATGCATGTTCGCGGGGCGAGCGGAAAGATGAATCGGGAGAAACTGCTCTAAGACTCCTTAACGAGTTGGGAGCCGAAATTATCGCTCGCGAGATCATCGCGGACGATATGGAACCGCTTATCACCTTGTTGCAGCGACATGCTGACGAAGGCAACGCCAACCTGATAATTACCACTGGTGGTACTGGCTTTGGTCCGCGCGATAACACCCCAGAAGCTACGCGAAGAGTAATTGAACGTGAAGCACCCGGGTTGTCTGAAGCGATGAGAGCGGAGTCTCTCAAGCACACACGAATGGGTATGATTTCTCGCGGTGTTTGCGGCACTCGAGCGGGATGTTTGATCGTCAATCTTCCCGGTTCGCCAAAAGCTGTTAGTGAGAGCTTTTCTGTTATCGGTCCGGTATTAACGCACGTCGTTGATTTGCTTGCCGGCAAAACCAGGCATTGAAGTCAATTCATAACAACTTAAAACGAGGGTAACTTCCTCGTAGCGCGTTCGCTTTATCGTTCAAATAATTCAAGAAGAAGTTGCCCATAGCTGGGTTGAGGGTTGTGAACATGGGTTCATGACCCTCTCTTTTTTGATCGTGGGGTTAGCACTAAGTTCAAGTGTTGGTAATCAACACTTAATACATAGGAACTATTCTATCGCCCCTATGATGGCGACGAATGAATGCCTGCCGGTTGCAATTGTTGCCGAAAGCGATGAGGAAACGAGGGGACTAATTAGATCGCTTTTGGAGCTACTGGGATTTGCCGTTGTTGAGGCGCATGACGGTCAGGAAGCGTATGAGTCGGCGGTCTGCTACCAACCCGACCTCATTCTCATTGAGTTAAAGCTTCCGATCGTTAGTGGCTTCGCCGCGATACGTCGAATTAGAAGAGAATCGGATCTGAGTGGAGTTCCCATCATTGCAATGTCCACAAGAAATGGGACTGCAAATCAGAACCTCGCACTCGCCGCGGGCTGCAGTGCTCACGTTCAAAAACCTATTGAATTTGACCGTCTCGAATCAGTCGTTGAGAATTTAGTTCCCTGCGAGCGACTGTCAATGGTCTCTTTCCTGGTTCACTAATCATTTCGCCCGCATCCGTTGCGCCTGGCTCGCAGGCTGCCAGTTTAACCGTACCGAACATTCAAATGCGGCTTGAAATAGATCGAGTCGTCGCTCCGCTTCCGCCAATTCATCTTCACACTCCAGTGCACTCACCACCTGGACCGTTAACACATCTCGCATTCGGCGAAAACTGAGATCAACGACTCGACCGTCGTGTCTCCTATCGAGTGCATCTGCCAGGCGAAGGATTCCAGCGAGCTTCGAAACAGTGTCGCGATCAATTTGATCGAGAGAGGCGAAATGAGGATGCCGATCTTTTGGTCCTGAACCCTTATGGTACCGAGCAATGTTTGCAATAACGGCGCGCTCAGCCTCAGAGAAACCTGTGAGTTCAGAATGCTCGATCAGATAATACGAGTGTTTGTGATGAGCTTCATGAGCAATGTGATATCCGACGTCGTGTAGTAGCGCAGCTGCGGATAAAAGCAGTCGCTGATGCCGAGTGAGATGGTAATTCGACGCCATCGTGTCGAAGATGCGTTCGGCAAGCCTCGCTACTTGATGTGCGTGGGCTTCCTCGTAACCAAAGCGCTTACCAACCGCGTGCACACCGCGCAACTTTTGATCAGCGATGTCCGGCATGGGAGGGCGTGACTGGTCTTCCCATTCGCGTAGTCGATCGATGATGACTCCTTCACGAAGTGCCCAATCACAGGCTCGCACGGTCTTAACACCGAGCGCTCGCATGGTACCTTCCAGAATCAAACCACCAGAAACAATGATGTCGGCTCGTTGAGCGCTGATTCCCGTGGTGATTCGTCTCTCTGATGAAGTCAATGAGGCGAGGTATTGGTTCAGTTCAATCAGTCGCGGAAGATTTATCTGCATTTGATCCAGTTGGGTTTCTGAACCCTTTGGTTCCAAATTGTCCGCTGACTGAAATCGTATGGCAGAGCGTATGGCCAGGATTGTTCCAGAGGTCCCTGTGACTGCATTCCACTTACTTTCGCGCAGTTCCCGGGCGGGCCGTTGTAAGGCTGCACGTATCTCGGTGCGAAGAGAATCAAGTTCTTGGGTGCCTGGCGGATCTGATTTGATATACCGCTCGGATAAGCCCACCGCTCCAAGCTTGAGTGACACGAGGTTCTGCGGAGCGCCGTCCCTGAAGATTGACAGTTCAGTTGAACCACCACCGATATCGATGTTTAGTAAAGTCGCCTTACCGTCCCCGCAACCTTGTGCGGCCGCGAGGCCAATGAGACGCGCTTCCTCGATCCCAGACAAAACTTCTACTCGTACGCCGGTCTTCTGTTCAATCGCCTTGATAAAGTTCGCTGAATTGTTAGCTTCGCGCACAGAGGCTGTAGCCACCGTGATAACCTTCTCGGCGCCCCTGGCTTCAGCGATTGATCGGAAGCGCTTAATACAAGTTGCGGCGCGCAAAACTGCAGGCCGGCCGAGATACCCCTTCAACAAAGTCTCGTGACCGAGGCGAACGGCCTCCTTCTCGCGCACTAAGACAGCAAAGGAATCGCTGGCTGCAGCATCGACTACGACAAGCTTAATTGAATTGGAACCGATATCTATTGCGGCAAGCTTCAAGAGAGCGCCTTCTTTTTCACGTCGGCGATACTAATTGGCGCTGCGATTTGTGTGACAGTTTCAACGGCTCGCGGTCCAGTCGTTGTCTCATCAGCTGTTGTCGACTCATCAACCACCTTCCCAACGGCGCGCCGAAGATCTGAAGCAACACTCCTCACAGATCGCGAGGCGTTGAGGACATGGAATCCGAATTCACCACTCATACGATCGAATACCTTGAGCATTCGGGTCTGATACTCAACAAAACTGTCATAGAAGTCTTCCCCAAGATGGAGATCCATCCCTGACTCCCAATAGTCGAAGCCGCGTCCGGATGCCAATACGCGTTCGACAAGCTGTTGCGGCGTTTGAATGCGTAGATAGAAAACAGCATCTGGTACGAGCGCCATTCCGTAAATTGATCGAACCCAACCGGAGTCTATCCCGCGCACCTCAGCGCGCGCCATAGCGGAATAGATGTAACGGTCTGTCAATACGACAAAACCGGAGCGAAGTGCGGGTAGCATTTCATTCTCAAGCCTATCGATGAAGTCAGTTGCATAGAAGAGCTGCATTGTGAGGCGGCCAAGAGTATGTCCCGTCTTAGCCTCCTTGATGCCACGACCGGCGAGCACGGACCTCGTCATACCCGTATCCAAGACCGCATGTCCTCGAGACTCGAGCCACGTTCTTAACAACGCGATATGAGTCGACCGGCCCACGCCGTCCGTGCCTTCGATCACGATCAGCTTGCCGCTGTATTCTTCCTGTTCAACTCCGGGAAGGGGTGTGCCGTAAAAGTGCTTGTTGTTAATGTGCCTTGGACCGCCTTCTCTTGAGGTGTTGACTAATCAGCATTCGCATCTCACGCTGTTGTCGTTCAATTGATCGACTGGCATCAATAACCGTTAGTCCAAATTCTGAAACCATGCGATCGTATTCCTCAAGGATCTTGCCTTGGAACAAGGTGAAACTCTCTTCAGGATCATCAGACAAACCCAGATCCAATCCAGCCTCGTAATGCTTAAGAATTGGCCGGCCCGATACTATTCGATCGATGGCGACATCGAGTGGCGCTCTAAAGAAGAACGCTGCGGTGGGTTTTACGGCAAACGAATAGACGTCGCGCACCCAATCGCGGCTACATCCCCTGGCCACGTCTCGCGCAAACGCCGTGTAGATGTAACGATCGGCGAGCACTATCGCTCCAGCTTTTAATGGAGGAATGATGTCGCGCTCAGTTCGGTCAGCGAAGTCTGTTGCGTGAAGAAGCGAGAATGTAGCCGGGGTGAATAAGTGGCGCTTCTTCGCCCGTCTCGTCGTATCCTTTACGAGGGGTGACGAATTCCACTCTGAAAAGAAGACTGGATAACCCTCAGCTTTGAGCCATTGATGCAGCAGTGCGAGCTGCGTGGATTTGCCGCTGCCGTCAGTGCCTTCAACGACAAAAAGTTTGCCCGGGAATTTGTGTTTGCCGTAGGAAATCATCGGCGCAGACACTAGGTTATTCCTGTTACATCAATGTAACGTCGCTCTTGGGAATGCTTTCTAACCAATGAGAACTTTGTACCTCTTAAGGCATGCCAAATCAAGTTTGCAGGATGAAACCATCCGCGACTTTGATCGTCCACTCACGAAACGAGGCAGAGTAGCGGCCGAGGTAGTGGGCCAGGCAGTCGCGGCTGAAAGACTGAATAACGCTTTGGTGTTGAGTTCACCTGCAATGAGGGCTCGCGAGACTACTGAGATAATGCTCCAAAGTAGTAAGTTGGCAGCTGAGCTCCGTTTTGATCCGCAAATCTATGAGGCTGATTTGTCTGCGTTGTTGAAGATATTGGGCCAGATTGATGACCAGAGGGACGTGGTCATACTAATTGGCCACAATCCCGGAATGGAGACTCTGGTAAGGTTCCTCACTGGTGAGATTCGAGCAATGCCGACTGCAGGGTTAGGGAAGATTGTTTTTGAGGGCAACTCATGGCGGGCTCTGACCGGTGGTGAAGGTCGGCTAGAGTGGCTCATTACACCGAACGACTCTTTCGATGCCTAAGCTTAGCGGTCACTCACAAACTCTCCGTAAGCTGCTCGTTTCTGTAAGCCAATGTGATTGGCGAGTCGCGCGTAAAAGCACCTCAGACATACACCGGTCGTTTCTTCCTCTTTGTCCTCACGAATCTTTGTTCCGCACCAGATGCACGTGACCCGGAACGTCCCTTTTCTTTTCTGTCTCCTCTTAATCATTCATCCCTCCTTGTCAGACTCATTGATTTTGATACCAAGGTAAACAGCAAGAGTTACGTTCATGTGGCTCTCAAGTTAATTGGCGGTTACGACTCCGATGCGCACTTGAGAGCGGAATGCTAGGCGTAGTTCAGGCGATGGCCAGTTGATCTTTTCCTTCAGCCTCAAAATAAAACTTTTCGATGGGCGTTCTGTTAACATTTTGGTAACATCGGTCGCCAACGCGACAAGCCATTGTCGCCTTGCTTGGCCTAAACCGACGCACGACCAAAACTACTACGCCGGTAGAACCTCTGGGGAGGAATTGCAGAGTGAAACCCAGAACCTCAAGTAAATCCCTTTCTCCAAAGACCATCCATCTTGGCTTACTAGCGCTTTGCGTGATTAGCTCGGCGATTTCGGTCCATGCGGCGAAAACAGGGAAAGTCGTCATTCGCGAAAATGTTACTGCTAGCAAGCGTAACGAGTTGGCAAATAGACTTCGATCAATAAGTGGATTGGCGAACCTGGGGTTTAATAGCGATGGGGTTTTGGTTCTTGGAGAAGGTAGCAACGGCGGCTCGCAAGGCGCACGAGCGTTGCTCGATCAGGCAGTCAACGGTGACAAGGTCATAATCATAGAAGACGCAAGCGCACGGTCCGATGTTGCTTTCTGTCGTGTTGTTCCTGGTCGATGGTTGTCAGACAACGATACAAGACTGCCCGCCTTTGTTGTCTTGATCGACTTTACTGATTTCCGACAAATCCTGGGTGATGAAAAAGCCAGAGCTGCGTTTGATGTTGGGTGGGGTTTTTTGCATGAGCTCGATCATGTCGTCACCGATTCTATAGACTCCGATGAGCAAGGCTCGCTTGGCGAATGTGAAAACCACATAAATGCGATGCGCCGGGAGCTTGGTTTACCGCTGCGAGCAGACTATTTCTTTACTGAGTCTTCATTAAAAACCGATCCGAACTTCGGAACCAAACTCGTCAGGCTTCCTTTCGAACTCTACAACCCACGAACTACTCGCAGGCAACGTTATTGGCTGATATGGGACGCGGCATCTGTTGGTGGCTTAGTAGCAAAGCATCAGACTGCTGCAGTGCGCTCCGCACCTGATCGTCGAAACTAAACTCAACGCCGCTTTAATTCGCTTTCCAGTAGAGCAACACGCGTTTGCTCTGCCTGCCAGATGTGTCGTCGCTGATGTGCCGCTATGATTAGAAAGCACGAATACAAGTTGTAACGAACATGATTGGAGAGCGGCGATACGATTCGAATCCTGTTCAAATTGAGATTCGCTGCCGACCGTAGCACGCAAATTAAATCCGACTGCAATTCGTAAAATCTGGGTGCGACCTGTTCCAACGGTTCCACCACCAAGGGCTCAAACGCCGCTGTTGTGACCGCCTTCCACTTTGACGGTGGCTCGAGCGCATACTTCAATAATCTTCCAATAACATCCATCTTGAACGGAGCATCAACTACCCACAGACTTTCACGTGTCTGCTCACAGGCCTCACTAATGATTGGCAAGAATGCCTCCGAGAAGAGATTCAGGTGGGCCACGCACTCGGCGATCGACCAACGATCCGATTCGAGTCTCAGATTCAGTTGATAGTGAAGTAAGTTTTTGACCAGCTCACTAACTTGAAACGAGTTTCTTTCGAGCTGGGTACAAATATCAGCGAGCTGGGTCTGGATGTGTGTCTGTACTGCCTGACTCACGTTGGTAGGTATCAGTGGGAACGTTTATCCGATGGAGTACTCGAGTCTATCGAAGCGGCTCGCATGCGACTTGTATGCGAGTGTTCCGACATTTCCTGAAGCGCAGAATGAATCTCGAGTAGCACCTCTTTAAGTTTCAATAAGTCTTGCGGGGAATTCTGGTGCGCCAGAATGGCGGCAGCGATCTCACTGCTGAGTTCATTAGAAATTGCCATGATTCCTGGAGTCTCTGTCCGAATTGCCGAGGCTGATTTTGAAGAGGGGCCATCGTAGTTTGAAGGTGTTACGTTGATGTTAATTCAATGTTAATTATCAGCCCGCCGAGGAGTTTCGAGCGCTCCAAATAGAGTCCTCCAACCTGCCTTGTTCTCCTTAACAAACATTTAAGGCGCAATTCACAGCCCTTTAACTGATCGCGCATATCGTTGCGACTTGAAGAAACAAAGTCTGAATCCAACATGGACTTACCTCTGGGAAGTCTCGCCTCGAAGTCTTTCGAGGTAGTGGAGCATATGAATCAATCACAACATAGGAGAACAGTTATGTACTTCAATACGCCCCTGCGCATCGGTCGCACGTCTCTCGCTCTCTTAGCGTTTGTACTAATTTCATTGCTGCCCGTATTGAGTTTTGCACAGGCCGATCAAGGGCGAATCGTTGGAACTGTTACAGACGCTAACGGAGGTGTGGTCCCCGGAGCAGCTGTTTTAGTTAAAAATGAACGGACCGGCGATGAGCGTACTGCGACCACTAATGAAGCTGGATATTACATAGTGACAGCGCTTAGGCCGTCGATTTATACGGTGTCGGCGACCGCACAAAATCTGACTGTGAAGCTGACTGGTGTTCAGTTGCTGGTTGGTCAGGAGTTGAATCTCGGCCTCACTTTGCAAGCAACAGGGGTTGAAGCAAAAGTCGACGTTGTCGCTACTGGCGATAGCGCAATCGATACCGGTACGGCATCAATGGGCGTGAACGTGAGTCCCCGCGAAGTCGCTGCATTGCCATTAAATGGTCGACAACTATCACAGTTGTATTTGCAGGCGCCGGGCTCAGTAAACAGCGGATCAGGCACCTACGGTGACATTCGCTTCTCGGGTCGCGCCGTCGAACAAAATGAGATTCGGTACGACGGGATCGAGGGCACCGCGATTATCGATACGTCGCCAGGCAATCTTAACGGCGAAGTCCCAACGCCATTTCGTCTCCAGTCTTCGCTGGAAAACGTTCAGGAGTTTCGAGTCGATTCGAATAATTATCCTGCTGAGTTTGGAACCGGAACCGGTGGTCAGATTAGCGTAGTAACAAAATCGGGTGGAAACGCCTATCACGGTTCAGTCTTCGAATACTTACGCAATGATGCGCTCGACGCGGCTAACTTCTTCGACAACATCATCGGGGTAAAGAGCAAGCTGCGTTTGAACCAGTTTGGTGGCTCAGTTGGTGGGCCAATCCAGAAGAACAAAGCGTTCTTCTTTTTTTCCTATGAAGGGTACCGACTCCGTGCCGGGATCAATTCAATCGAAACAGTTCCTGGCTTAGCGCCCCGCATTTGTCCCAGCGGGATAATCTTGGGCACCACGACGGCGTGCAGTGCCGCGACCACAGCTTTAATTCCTGCGTTTCGCGCGCCGGATGTTGCTGTATTGAGAGTTGGTCCAGATCTCTTCGACACGGTCCAGCGCCAAGCTACGAATATAGTCAACGAAAACTCCTTCGCTCTGCGACTCGATTATAGGATTAATGCAAAGCATTCCACGTATTTCAGGTTCTTCAGAGACCAGGGAACGAATGACCAGCCGGAAGGCGTCACGGGACGCAGGGTGCTCATTCGCAGTATTCCGCAAAACGGTGTGGTTGGCGTTCAGTCCGTTTTGACGCCTACGTTGCTCAACGAATTCAAGCTTGGCTACAACGGCGCTCTCTCCAGAATTAACGGTGTGGCGCCCTCTTTTCCTGGAATTGACTTGTCGACTTTGTCGCTCAATATCGCGGGTAGCGTTGCTGGTTTTGCCCTTCCCGGACAAGGAGCAAATGCTGGAGTAGCTACTCCCGGCGGACTGGTCCGTGCGAACAGCGCGACTAATGGACGGGCACAACCCTACACCCCTTACACGGTCTCCTTCATCGATAGTGTGAGTTGGACTCGCGGAAATCATAATGTGAAATTCGGCGGTGAGCTTCGCCTAATTCGAATGTGGACTGACCGTGTTGGGGGTACGACCTACACGTGGTCCAGCATCAATAACTTCCTGGCGAATTCGCTTCAATCGACACAGTTCCTTGGAGACGTTTCGGCTCCGTCGCCATTCTTCAATGGTTCGTCGGGTCAGGTTCAGCCGAGACAAAGCTACTACATTGCTTATGGTCAGGATGAGTGGAAACTCAAACCGAACCTAACCTTGAACTATGGTTTGCGCTACGAGTATTACACGCCCCTGGACGAGAAGGACGATCGTCAAATTTTCTTTGACATCAACACTGGTGTGTTGCGTGATCCCACGACGAAACCCTACCTGTCATCAAAGGGCAATTTCGGTCCGCGTGTGGCGTTGACGTGGTCACCGAATCCTTCGAGTACCGGCTTCTTTGGTGGAGGGAACACAGTGCTCCGCGGCGGCTTTGGTATGTACTACGGTCCAGGTCAAACGGAAGATCAAATTCAGCCCATTGAGTCGAACCGCATTAGCTCAACGGTCAGCGGCGGCGCCTTTCCGCAAGATACTAACGCAATTGTCGCAGGCTTCATAAGCAATCCAAATAACCGCGCGTATCAGCCGCGTGCTTACGCTAACGAATACAAAATTCCGGAGAGGATTTTCCAGTACACTTTCTCAATCCAACAGCAGTTGCCTTACCAAATTGGGTTTACAGCGGCCTATGTTGCTTCGGAAGGGCGCAACTTATTCTTGCGTAGCGTTGCCAATCGTATCCTGCCTGGCCAAACAAGCATTGCAGACGGCACTGCGCTGCCAAATACCTTCGGCGTGGTGAATCGCACGAACGGAGCGGGACAAGTCATCGCCGTGAATACGATTCGCGAGTTCTCGCTTGTCTCCGGCACGTCATCAGTCCAAAACCCGTACGCAGAGGTTGACTACAAGACCAGCGGGGGCCACGACAACTATCGTGCTTTACAGCTGTCCCTGGCGCGTCGATTGGGCACTGGAGTGACGCTGAACGCTCAGTACTCATTTGGACGAAGCTTTGGCAACACCGCCGGCTCAAACGAAGCTCGTACTGCTGCTAATAACGCGCGGGCCATCTCTGATTTCGATTACGACGAGGGATACAACAACTTCGACGTGCGCCACACCTTTAACTTCAGCGCAGTTTATGACCTGCCCCTGGGTAAGGGAAAACGCTATGACATGGGTGGAATTGGAAATGCAATTCTAGGTGATTGGGAAATGGGCCTGATTGCAAATGCTCGATCAGGTTTGCCGCTCGAGATTGGGATCGTTCGGCCTGACGTTGTAATTCAGTGTCGTAATGCGGGAGGTTGTGTCGTGCCGACTGGCTCTGGTGGAGCTACAAGCACGTTTGCAAATGGTTTCGTGGCTCAACTCCCAGGTACCATCAACGCCGCTAATCCGTTACCTCCGGGATTCATTGCTGTTGTGAACACCCCTGGGGGCGGCGCATCACGAAACGTGCGCAGACCGGATTTCGTGAGTGGTGTTAATCCGTATCAGGATGCCGACCGCCTCGTACTTAACCCGGCGGCTTTTACTACTCCTGCACCGGGTACCTTTGGCAACGTACCTCGCAATGCGTTGCGTGGTCCAAACTTCAATCAGCTTGATCTGATTTTCAACAAGCGATTCCGATTCAATGAGAGTACCAATCTCGAATTTCGGACGGAGATCTTCAACATCTTCAACCATACGAACTTTGATATTCCCGGTTCTCGTTTGAACCTGGCTCTCCCGTCGGTAGCTTTTGCCGGAGGCGCTTACACGTTTAGCACCAGCAACGTTAACCAGCCTGGTCAGCCGTACACGCAGGGGGCCGCGGGTGGCACGTTTGGTTTGTTACGACAAACTGTAATTCGTGACGTTGGCCTAGGGACGAATCGTCAAATTCAATTTGCCCTTAGGCTGAACTTCTAGATGGCAAGTTTTCCTGGAGGTCGTTCGTTCACCAGCGGCGACCTCCTTTTCAACGCCTGGGAACATTCATATGTCATTAAGAGAAATGTCATTAACCGAGCAGAAGGGGCAGGGCAGTTCGACCGAGGACGTTTATGACGACGGCTATCTTCGGGTCGAACACAAAAACTATTACGTTGCCTGTGGTGGAACGCCGCTAAAACTACCGCGAACTGAGTTCCTGATTTTTTCCCGCTTGGCTCGTACTCCGGATCGGATTGTCACGGCCGGTGATCTTTGGGAATCGGTTTGGGGAAGCAACAAACCACTGAATACCGAAAGTCTCCACGTCTACATCTACCGCCTGCGTGCCAAGCTGGCCGCCTTCGGCTTACAGATCGAAACGATGGTGAACGTCGGCTATCGGCTTCTTACTTCGCCGACCCACTGAATCGATAATCCCAGCTGTTAACCGAGAATTCAGGTGAAGTTCAGTCTGATGTAACACAGGAAATTTAGATTGCTGCTTACAACTTCGCTCTGAATCAGCCCAACAGCTTAGGAGATACCTAATGTCCGCCTGGAAGAGAAGTGCTCAATCGGTAGTTTTGCTCGGCGCATTTGTCGCGCTGTCGGTTTTTGTCGGATGTGATCCGGGTAATAAAGGGGTGAGTCCCGGGCCGGTTCAATTGCAAGGAGCTGGAGCCACCTTCCCAAACCCACTTTATCAAAAGTGGTTGAGCGAATACGGAAAGCTCCACGCAGATGTGAAGATCGACTACCAATCGATTGGATCGGGCGGCGGTATCAAACAGATCAAGGATCAAACGATTGACTTCGGTGCATCCGATACGCCCATGAAGGATGAGGATCTGAAGTCAGCGCCGAGTGAACTTCTCCACATTCCAACGGTCCTCGGTGCTGTTGTGATCACGTACAACCTCGAAGGCGTCGCCCAGGCGCTGCGCTTCTCACCTGATGTCGTTGCGGACATATTCCTCGGGAAGATCAAGAAATGGAATGACCCGCGGATTGTTGCGGACAATGCCGGAGCGAAGCTGCCCGCAGCTGATATCACTGTAGTTCATCGCTCGGATGGCAGCGGTACTTCCGGAGTTTTCACAGACTACCTTTCAAAGGTGAGCCCCGAGTGGAAAGAGAAAGTGGGAGCGGGACCTTCACCCAGTTGGCCCGTTGGAATTGGTGGTAAGGGCAACGAAGGCGTCACGGGGCAGGTCAAGCAAACACCAAATACGATCGGGTACGTGGAATTGGTGTACGCGGTACAAAACAAATTGCCGGTGGCTCAAATCAAGAACGCCAGCGGCGCGTTCGTTGAGCCTTCTATTGATTCAGTGATTGCAGCTGCTGCGGCGTCGGCAGCCAACACACCCGACGATCTTCGTGTGTCGATCACCAATGCTCAGGGGTCGCAGGTATATCCGATCTCGAGCTACACGTACATCCTCGTTTACAAGGATCAAAAAGATGCCGCCAAAGGAAAGGCCGTGGTCGATTTTCTATGGTGGGGAATTCACGACGGTGAAAACTTCGCAAAAGATTTGCACTACGCCGCGCTTCCCGCCGACATCGTGAAGCGTACTGAGGCGAAGCTCAATTCGATTACCGCAGGGGGAATTGCGCTCAGGAAGTAGCGCCCTTGATATGAGCGCGTCCACGCCAAACAATCTGGCTTTCAGAGCAAAGCACTCGGACTGGCGCCGAGTGGTTTCGCCTACTGGAAATACAGGCGACACAGTTTTTCGCGGTTTGATGCTGTCGGTCGCGTTGTTTGTAGTTGCGATTGTGATCGCGATGGTAATCGCGCTCGCATCGGATTCAATGTTGTCGATTCGCCAGTTCGGATTTGGCTTCTTAACCAGTAGCCAATGGAATCCTGTAAAAGGTGAGTATGGAGCACTTCCGTTTATCTACGGCACAGTTGTGTCGTCGTTGATCGCGCTCCTTATAAGCGTACCGTTCTCACTTGGCATTGCAGTCTTTCTAGTCGAACAAGCACCGCACTATATCGCGCGGCCAGTGGGGTTCCTTGTTGAGTTGCTTGCGGCAATTCCATCCGTTGTTTACGGGCTCTGGGGCATCTTCGTACTGGCGCCATTTCTGAGAGTCCACGTGGAACCACCGCTCGCACGTTGGTTGGGCTGGCTGCCATTCTTTCAAGGTTCTATCACCGGGATCGGGTTGCTAACTGGTGGAATCATTTTGGCAATCATGGTTACCCCGATTATTTCGGCTGTGGTCCGTGATGTTCTGGCAGCGGTTCCTGGCTCGCAACGTGAGGCCGCACTTGCACTCGGCGCAACGAAATGGGAAATGATTCGCGTCGTGCTTGTAAACGGCGCTCCTGGAATTGCAGGCGCGGTGATCCTGGGTTTGGGTCGAGCTCTCGGTGAGACGATGGCTGTGACCATGGTGATCGGGAACCGTCCGCAGATCAGCGCATCACTGTTTGATCCGTCGTACACAATTGCTTCAGCGATTGCCAACGAGTTTACGGAAGCGACACAAGATCTCTACCTCAGCGCTTTGGTGGAACTCGGATTAATTCTTTTCCTCGTTACGTTCATTGTTAACGGCATCGCGCGAATTCTGGTCTGGAACGTGACTCGAAAAACTGGCGGCGTGAGTAGGGCGGCTTAATGGTTCATCTCGGAAAAGCAGATCGAAGGCGTCGTCTGACAAGTGCCGTCATGACGAGTTTGACCGCGGGCTGTACTTTGTTGGCAGTTGGACTCTTGCTCGTCATTCTTTCCTACATCGCCTGGCAAGGAATTGGTTCATTGAGTTTCACGTTCTTAGTAGATAGTCCTCGCCCCGTTGGTGAAGGCGGAGGGATTGGCAACGCGATTCTTGGTTCACTCGTGTTGCTCGGACTTTCCTCCGCCGTTGGTTTGCCACTAGGGATTTCAGTTGGGATCTACCTTTCCGAAATCGGCAAGGGGAGGTTTGTCGGAGTGGTTCGCTTCATAGTTGACACGCTCACCGGCATTCCGTCGATTGTTACTGGTGTATTCATCTACGCAATTTTAGTTTTGCCGATGAAGCACTTCTCAGCCTTTGCGGGTGGCATCGCGTTGGCTTTAATCATGGTTCCGATTGTTGCTCGAACAACTGAAGAGATGCTCAAGCTGGTGCCTCACAGTTTGCGTGAAGGTGCGCTGGCTCTCGGTGCGCCGCAGTGGCGTGTGACGCTAGGCGTAATCTTACCTGCGGCAGCTTCAGGTATTGCCACTGGCGCGATGCTCGCCATCGCCAGAGTGTCCGGTGAGACCGCACCACTATTGTTTACAGCTTTTGGGAGTAGGTTTTTTAGTTACTACATGGATAGGCCAATCGCATCGCTCACCGTTCAGATTTACAACTATGCAATTTCGCCATACGACGAGTGGCACGCGCAGGCATGGGCAGCAACACTTGTCCTGATGACCCTAATTCTTGGAATCAATATCATCGTCCGATTTCTAACACGTAAGAGGTTTTAGCTATGTCCGGGGTCGCGATGACCAAAATGCCAGTGCAAACAGCAGCACCAAAAATCGAAGTTCGACAGCGAATGGAGCCGACGGCCACTTCTGAAAACGAAGCGGCAAGGGCAAAGGTGGCAGTGCGCGACCTCAACTTCTTTTATGGTCGTTCACAGGCACTTCACGATATTTCGATTGAGATTCCGGAGCGGATAGTCATGGCCTTCATCGGGCCATCGGGTTGCGGTAAATCGACTTTCTTGCGCACGCTGAACCGAATGAACGATGTGATTCCAGCAACGCGCGTAGAAGGTCAGGTTTTGATTGACGATAGTGATATCTACGCCACTGGTACTGACGTCGTTGACTTGCGGCGCAAGGTAGGAATGGTGTTTCAAAAGTCGAATCCATTTCCTAAGTCTGTCTTTGACAACGTGGCTTACGGGTTGAGAATTAACCGACTTACCAAAAACAGTAACGAGTTAGCGGGGCGAGTCGAAGAGGCCTTGAA
>Ga0207675_100002174_pt1 | contig 19495 bp, 19 predicted proteins | sample KBSSwiS42_FD_184305 | JGI IMG/M metagenome (GOLD analysis project Ga0207675, IMG submission 184305) | Switchgrass rhizosphere microbial communities from Kellogg Biological Station, Michigan, USA - KBS Switchgrass S4-2 (SPAdes) (version 2) | ecosystem: Host-associated > Plants > Roots >...
CCTCCGACGGAGTGGCAGCGTCCATACATCGACGTCGTGAACGGGCGTCGCGACATCGGTGAGTTCGAGTACGGCTTCCACCGGCCCATTTCAAAGCCCTTCCTGACATGGGAGCGCGTGGCCACCGGGACGCCCGTGTCCGTGTACGCGCACTCGTACGACGACGACTACGGCGACCCGCTCGAGTACCTGTGGACGCTGCCCGACGGCGGCACCTCGACCGAAGAGACCTTCGAGCGGACCTTCGCCGCACCCGGCCGCTACACGTTCCAGCCCGGTTGGGTCCGTGACCTTCAGGTGGACGGGGGGCCGACACGATCGACTTTCGCGTGGACCGAGCGGTGCGGCGCCACGGTAGGGGGCGGATTCGATGGAGGCGCGTGCCCGGAGGCTTCGACGGGCTGGCGTTCGCCTTGCCATACGGGCGCGGTGAAACGGTCGGGTTCAACGGCTGGCTGCGGCGCCGCCTTCGCCCGGGGCTCTACCGGCTTGTCGCGAGAGGCCGCGGGATCGGCGAGCCGCGCGGGCGCGGTTCAGGACCATCCGCTAGCGGCCGATTATCGTTCCTGGGCGTGAAGCAGCAGCTGCGGCCACTATTCGACCAGGTCGTCATCAAGGAGCTCGAGCCCGATCGGGTTCGGCGCTCCGGGCTCCTCCTGCCGCCGGGCGAGCATGAGACGCCGCCTCAGCACGGGATCGTGCTGGCCGTCGGGCCCGGTCTCGACTGGTGGGGCGGGGTCGGCATCAAGATGCCCGTCGCGCCAGGCGACCACGTCGTCTTCCCCGGGAGCGCCGGCGTGTGGGTGGACATCGAGGAGGAGCGGCTGCTCGTCTGCCGCGTGGGCCAGCTGCTCGGCGTGCTGGAAGAGGTCGACGAGCCGAGCGAGGGCAGCCTAGGCGGCGGCAGCTCCGTTGCCGGCTCGGCGGAGTAGCTCCGCGCGCACGAACTCGTCGAGGTCGCCGTCGAGGACGCCCTGTGCGTTCCCGACCTCCACGTTCGTGCGGTGGTCCTTGACCATCGTGTAGGGGTGGAGCACGTAGGAGCGGATCTGCGAGCCCCAGCCGACGTCCTGGGCCTCCCCCCTCTCCTTGGCGATCTCCTCCTGGCGGCGGCGCTCCTCCTGCTCGATCAGCTTCGCCTTCAGCATCTTCATCGCGGTGTCGCGGTTCGAGGACTGGGAGCGCTCGTTCTGGCACTGCACCACGATTCCGCTCGGCCGGTGCGTGATGCGCACCGCCGAGTCGGTCTTGTTCACGTGCTGACCGCCGGCGCCTGAGGCGCGGTAGGTGTCGATCTGGATGTCGTCGGGCTCGATCTCCACCTCGACGGCGTCCTCCACGAGCGGCGCCACCTCCACGCCGGCGAAGGCCGTGTGACGGCGCGACTGCGCGTCGAAGGGCGAGATCCGCACCAGCCTGTGCACGCCCTTCTCCGCGCTGAAGAGCCCGTAAGCGTTCTCGCCGCGCGCGATGAAGGTCGCCGACTTGATGCCGGCCTCCTCCCCCTCGGACGCCTCCTTCAGCTCCACCTTCATTCCGCGCCGCTCGGCCCAGCGCATCTCCATCCGGAGCAGCATCTCGGCCCAGTCCTGCGAGTCCGTGCCGCCGGCACCCGCGTTCACGGTCACAAGCGCGTCGCCCGCGTCGTACTCGCCCGAGAACAGCCGGGCCTCCTCGAGCTCGGCGAGCCGCGACTCGATCGACCGGCGCTGATCCTCCAGCTCCTCGGCGATCGAGTCGTCCTCCTCGGCCAGCTCCTCGAGCGCCTCCAGGTCGTCGATGTCGGACTCGAGCGACCGGAAGGTCTCCAGCCGACGCGCGACCGACGAGTGCTCGGCAGACACCGACGCCGCGCGCTCCTGGTCGTCCCAGAAGCCGGGCGCCTGCATCTCGCCCTCGAGCTCGGCTAGGCGAGCGTCGAGTGTGTCCGGGTCAAAGAGAGTCCGCGAGCAGCTTCAGCTGGCCGCGGAGGCCACTGACGTCACTAGGCGCCATGGCACTTCTTGAACTTCTTGCCCGAGCCACACCAGCACGGGTCGTTGCGACCGATCTTCTCGTTCTCGTCGAGGCGGACGGTCTCGACCGCGACGGGCATCTGGATGCCGTCGTCGTCCACGTACTCGCCGTCGGCGCCGGCCACCGGCATCGCCGCGCCGGCGGCTGCGGCGATCGCGTCGCTGCCGGCGAGACCGCGCCCGCCCGAGGTGCTGAGCTGGCGGGTGCTTGTCGTGTTGCCGCCCATGCCCCAACGCGGACCTGCCTGCTGTTGCTGCTGCTGCTCCTCCGCCTGGACCTCGACGTTGAACACATACCTGGCGAACTCGTCCCAGATGTTGTTCATGAGCTCCGTGAACATCTCGAAGCCCTCGTTCTTGTAGGCCACGAGCGGGTCGATCTGGGCGAAGCCGCGGAGGTGGATTCCCTCGCGCAGGTAGTCCATGTCGTGCAGGTGCTCGCGCCAGCGGTTGTCGATGATCTGGAGCAGCATGAAGCGCTCCAGGGCGCGCATCAGCTCGGGGCCGAGCTCCTCCTCGCGCTCGTCGTAGGCCTGGATCACGTCCTCGCGAAGCTGGGTCACCAGCGTCTCGCGGTCCATGCCCTCCTTGACGTCGTCGATCTCGAACGAGTGGTCGTAGATCTGGTCGAGCTGACCGAAGAGCGCGTCGAGCTCCCAGTCCTCCTGGTACTCCCCGGACATGTACTCGCGCGTGATGCGGTCGACCGCGTCGGCGATCTGCTCGCGCGCGGTCTCGGACATGTCCTCGCCCTCGAGGATCCGGTCGCGGTACTCGTAGATGATCTCGCGCTGCTGGTTCATCACGTCGTCGTACTCGAGGACGCGCTTGCGGATCAGGAAGTTCTGCTCCTCGACCTTCTTCTGAGCACCCTCGATCTGCTTCGAGAGCATCTTGTGCTCGATGGGCAGCTCGTTGCCGTCCTCGTCCTGCTGCGCGAGGAACTTGTTGTCGAGGATCTTGTAGATGCGGTCGCCTGCGAACAGGCGCACGAGGTCGTCCTCCGCCGAGAGGTAGAAGCGCGACTCGCCCGGGTCGCCCTGCCGGCCTGAGCGGCCGCGCAGCTGGTTGTCGATCCGGCGCGACTCGTGGCGCTCGGTGCCGCAGATGAAGAGGCCGCCGGCCTCCTTGACCTTCTCGCGGTCCTCCTCCACCTTGCGCTCCATCTGCGGGAACAGCTCGTCCCAGGCCTTGTTCCAGTCGTCGGTGTCGGGCTCCAGCCCGCGCTTCGTGAGCTCGAGCTGCGTGAGGTGCTCCTCGTTGCCGCCGAGCTTGATGTCGACCCCGCGACCCGCCATGTTGGTGGCGATCGTGACCGCGAACGGGCGCCCGGCCTCGGCGATGATCTCGCCCTCGCGCTCGGCGTGCTCCGGCTTCGCGTTCAGAACCGCGTGCTTGATGCCGACCTTGTCGAGCTGCTGCGAGAGCACCTCCGAGACCTCCACGGAGATCGTGCCCACGAGCACGGGCTGGCCCGTCCCGTTCCGCTCCTGGATCTCCCTGACCACCGCGGCCCACTTGCCGTCCTTGGTCTTGTAGATCTGGTCGTTCTTGTCGTCGCGCACCATCGGCCTGTTGGTGGGGATCTCGACGACCTGGAGCTCGTAGATCTTCATGAACTCCGTGGCCTCGGTGAGGGCAGTTCCGGTCATGCCCGCGAGCTTGTCGTAGCGGCGGAAGTAGTTCTGGTAGGTGATCGTGGCGACCGTCTGGTTCTCCTCCTGGATCGCCACGTCCTCCTTCGCCTCGACGGCCTGGTGGAGGCCCTCCGACCAGCGCCGGCCCTCGAGGATGCGGCCGGTGAACTCGTCGATGATCTTCACCTCGCCGTCGATCACCTCGTAGTCGACGCCGCGCTTGTAGAGCTCCTCCGCCTTCAGCGCCTGCTGGAGGTGGTTGACGAGGTTGCCGTTCTCGGCCAGGTAGAGGTTGTCGATGCTGAGGAACTTCTCGGCCTTGGCGACGCCGCGCTCGCTCACCGACACGGTCTTGTGCTTCTCGTCGGGCTCGAAGTCGAAGTCGGCCTCGTACTCCTTCGACTTGGCATCCAGCGTGTCGGGCTTCTTGCCCGGCTCCATGATCCGGGCGAGCTTCGCGAACTGGTAGTAGAGGTCCGCGGCCTGCTCGGGCTGGCCCGAGATGATCAGCGGCGTGCGCGCCTCGTCGATGAGGATGTTGTCGACCTCGTCCACGATCGCGTAGCCGTGGCCGCGCTGGGCCTTCGCCTCCATCGAGTCGGCGAGGTTGTCGCGCAGGTAGTCGAAGCCGAACTCGGAGTTCGTGCCATAGACGACGTCGCGCGAGTAGGCCTCCTGCTTGTCGATGTCGTTCTGGCCGGACTGGAGGATGCCGACGGTCACCCCGAGCAGGTCGTAGATCGGCTTCATCCAGAGCGCGTCGCGGCGGGCCAGGTAGTCGTTCACCGTGACCAGGTGGACGCCCTGCCCGCGCGCAGCGTGGCCGTTCTCGTCGCGTGACGCCAGCCCGTTCAGGACGACCGGCAGCGTGGCGGTGAGCGTCTTGCCCTCGCCGGTCTTCATCTCGGCGATGGAGCCGTCGTGGAGCACCATTCCGCCGATCAGCTGGACGTCGAAGTGGCGCTGACCAAGGGCACGCTTGCCGGCCTCGCGCGTGAGAGCGAAGGCCTCGTAGAGCAGCTCGTCGAGCGGCTTGCCGTTCAGATGCTCCTGGCGAAGCGACGCGTAGCGCTCGCGAAGCTCGTCATCGGTCTCGAGCTCCAGCTCCGGCTCGAAGGCATTGATCAGCTCGACGTTCCGCTCGAACGACTTGAACTTCTTCCCCTCGCCTACGCGAAGCGCGCGGTCCAGAATCGACATATCGAATCAACGGTAGCAAGGGCCCACAGGCCCCCGGCACCCCCCTAAATGGCCCGTTGCTCGGCCGCGGCGCGCTGTGCTTCGCGGCGACCGCGGCGCTTGTCGCGGTGCTTCTTCACCTGGCGGGCGAGGTCGTCCGCCAGCAGGTTCAGCGCGTGCCCGGCATCGTCCGCGCGCTCGGTTGCCCGCAGGGTCACGCCCTTCAGCTTCAGCGCGCCCTCGGCCACCTGCTCGCCGAGCTCCTCCCTGAGCTCGATGTGGAGCTCCGCAAGAGGCGAGACCTGCCGCGCCACCTTCCCCAGCTTCTTCTCTACACGCGAGAGAAGCTCTTCGTCCGCGTTTGCGCCGCCTCGACCCTTCAGCTCGATGCGCATCTGCCCTCCTGGACGTTGGGAAAGCTGATGATACGGGAGCGTTCAAATCAGCGGCCGAGGGTGCGGGCGAAGACGACGGCGGACACCTCCAACGAGCCGGCCGCGACGAGCGCGGCCCGGCAGGCGGCCAGCGTGGCGCCCGTCGTGACCACGTCGTCCACGAGCACGACGCGGACCGGCGCGACGCCGCCGCGAACCTCGATCGCGCCCGCGGGGCCGGCTCGGCGCTCCGCGCGTTGGCGGCCGACCTGGGTCGTCGGCGGGCCCGATCGAGCGAGGCAGTCGAGCGTGTCCAGACCTGTCCTGAGGCTGAGCGCTTCGGCGATCGCCGCGGCCTGGTTGTAGCCGCGTGCGCGCCTGCGCCGGGGATGTAACGGCACCGGCACCAGGATCACATCAGCGAGCCAGCCGGGCGGAGCGTTCGCGGCGATCTGCGCCGCCATTGCATCCGCCACCCCGACGGCCTGGCGGAACTTCAGCGCGCGCACGAGGTCGCGCGCCGCGCCGGAGTAGGCGACCGGCGCCCACACCCGGATGAACGACAACCACACGGGCTCGGGAGCAAGCCTGTGCAGCGAGCACCGGCACCTGTTGCAGAGCGACTCGCCGCGACGCGCTTGCCCCCTGCAGCCCCAGCACAGCGGTGGCGAAAGGAGGCTCCCAAGCCGCATGGCCGGATGGTGAGATGCCGAGTGCGACACGCAGGCGCGCCGTTGCGACAATGCCGCGACAGTGGACCACCCGCAGATTCACTGGTTCGCGGATCCGGCCGTGCTCGCGCCGCTGGCGCTCATCGTCCTGATCTACGTGCGCCGCTTCCGCGAGGCGCGGCGCGAGAGCGGCGGCCGCGGCGCCACCTGGCTCCACGCGCTCGCGTTCGCCGGGGCCATGCTCGCCCTGTTCGCCGCGCTCGTCTCGCCGATCGACGGCCTCGGCGAGGACTACCTCTTCTCGGCGCACATGTTCCAGCACGTGCTGCTCGGCGACATCGCGCCGCTCCTGCTCCTGCTCTCGCTCTCGCGCGTGATCCTGAGACCGGTCACCCGCCGCCTCATGGGCGTCGAGCGAGCGCTCGGGCCGCTCGCCAGCCCGATCACCGCGATCGTCATCTGGCTCGGCACGATGTACCTCTGGCACATCCCGGCGCTCTACGACGCCGCGATCCAGCACCCGCTCGTCCACGCGCTCGAGCACCTCTCGTTCTTCGCGGCCGGCATCGCGCTCTGGTGGCCGCTCGTCCAGCCCATCCCCATGCGCCACGGCCTCACGGGGCTGCAGCCGCTCGCGTACATCGCGGGCGCAAAGGGCGGGCTCGCGGCGCTCGGTCTCGTCCTGGCCTGGAGCTCCACCGCCTTCTACCCCTTCTACGAGGATGCTCCCCGGATCTGGGGCCTCACGGCGGTCGAAGATCAGAACGTCGCGGGCGTGATCATGATGGTCGAGCAGTCGCTGACGCTCGTGATCGTGCTGGTCTGGGTGTTCGTCCGCATGCTGACCCGCTCGGAGGAGGAGCAGCTCAGGCGCGAGCGCCTGGAGGAGGCTCAAGTTCCCGCGTCGAACGTCGATGTGTTCAGCACCGGGTCCTGACGGCGTGCCGCGCGCGAGGTCGCGGGCGGTGCCCACGACGGAGCGATGCCGTTCTTCTGCCCCCTGAGCACGTGTTCCGAGACATCACCTCATCCGAGGTACATGCGCCGCCGATCCCGTCAGGGCCGGCGGGCAGCTGGTCGATCCAGCAGCTGACCGGCTTCCTCGCCATGGTCTCGTCCGCCGAGGACGAGCGCACGGCGAGCCGCGTGGCGGTAGAGCGCGCGGCCGAGGCGCTGGGCGCCGATGTGGCCGCGCTGCTGCGGCGCGGCGAGGTGCTCGCGTCGGTCGGCTTCCGCCGCGACCCGCTGCTGGAGGCGGCGCTCGCGGACATCGCCGAGGGCCGTACCGCGCGACTGATGGCGCCCGGCCTCGAGGACCGCCCCGCGCTCGCGATCACCGTCGACGCGGAGACCCCGTCGCGGCTCGTGTTCGCCCGCGAGGGCTCGCGCGACTTCGCCGCCGACGAGGTCTACCTCGCGCGCGGGATGGCCCACGTGCTCTCCCTGTCGCTGCGCCTGTTCCGGCTCGCCGCCGAGGAGCGCCGCCAGCGGCACGAGGCGGAGACCCAGTCGAAGCTGAACCAGCGCCTGCTCGACTCGCTCCAGGAGCGCCAGGACCTGCTCGAGCGGCTCGCGCGCATCCAGCGCTCGATCACGCACGGCGCCGTACGCGAGGACGTGCTCGACGCGATCTGCCTCGGTGCCCGCGAGCTGCTCGGCGACGAGGTGGCCGGCCTGCAGCTGGTGCCACCCGACGACCCCAACGTGCTGGAGCTCGTGGCCATGCGAGGCCGTGACGCGCTCGAGCTGCGCGGTGTGCGCACGCCGCGCGGGAACGGCATCGCCTGGCGCGCGATGGCCGAGGACCGGCTCGTCGTCTCGGAGGAGTACCAGGAGGACGAGGATGTCTCGCAGCTCATGCGCGAACGCGGCATCTGGGCCGCGATGGCGGCGCCCGTGCATGAGTCCGCCCGCCCCGTCGGCAGCCTGGTCGTGGCCTCCCACCAGGCCGGCCGCCGCTACAGCTCGATCGAACGGGACATGCTGCTCGCGTTCGCGGACCACGCGAGCCTCGCTCTGTCGGACGCCCGCAGCATCCAGGCGATGCGCGAGGCCGACGCCGCCCGCATCCAGGCCCGTTTCCGCTCACTGGTCAACAGCTCCTCGGACATGATCACGGTGATCGACTCCGGCGGGCAGATCGTGTTCGCGAGCCCGTCCGTCGAGCGCAGCCTGGTGCTCCCTGAGCGCCGCTACGAGGGCACCCCGCTCGCGCTCCTGATCCACCCCGACGACCGCTCGCGCGCGATCGACTTCCTCGTCGCCGTGGCCCAGGACCGCGCCCCTGCCGAGCCCGTCGAGTGGCGAATGCGCGCGGACGACGGCACCTGGATGGAGGTCGAGACGATCGCCACGGGCCAGCTCGACGACCCCGACATCCAGGGCATCGTGCTCAACAGCCGCAACGTGACCGAGCGCAAGCGGCTAGAGGTCCAGCTGCGCCAGTCGCAGCGGCTGGAGAGCGTCGGGCAGCTCGCCGGCGGCATCGCGCACGACTTCAACAACTTCCTGTCGGTGATCCGCGGCTACGCGCGCTTCCTTATCGACGGCATGGACGACGAGGAGCCGCTGCGCTCGGACGCCGTCGAGATCGAGAGGGCGGCCGAGCGCGCCTCGCGCCTCACGAGCCAGCTGCTCGTGTTCAGCCGGCATGAGGTGGTGCCGCACAGGGTCGTCGATGTGGCCGAGGTGCTGGGCGGGCTCACCTCACTGCTCGCGCGGACCATTGGCGAGAACATCGAGCTCCGCACAGACGTGGAGCGCCCGCTGCGCCGCGTCGAGGCGGACCCGACGCAGATCGAGCAGGTGCTCGTGAACCTCGCGGTGAACGCGCGCGACGCCATGCCGTCCGGCGGCGGGCTCCACATCGAGCTGGCGAACGTCGAGGACGCCGACGGCGGGCACGCCGTGCGCCTGGCCGTTCGGGACACCGGCGCCGGCATGACGCCGGACGTGGTGGAGCGCGCGTTCGAGCCCTTCTACTCGACCAAGCCGAAGGGCGAGGGGACCGGCCTCGGCCTGGCGACCGTCTACGGCATCGTGACGAGAGCCGGCGGGAGCATCGCGATCCACTCCACTCCCGGCGCCGGCACGACGATCGAGGTGCTGCTCCCGGCGACCGACGCCGAGCCGGCCGACGAGCCCCGGTCCGGCGACGGCGAAGAGGCGCCCACCGAGGGCCAGACGATCCTGGTGGTCGAGGACGAGGCGGCCGTCCGCCGCCTCACCTGCCGCATTCTCACGCGCGAGGGCTACAACGTCCTGGAGGCCCCCGACGGCCCGCGCGCCCTCGACACCTGGGACGAGCACCCCGGCGAAATCGACCTCCTGCTCACCGACGTGGTGATGCCCGGCATGAGCGGCAGGGAGCTGGCCGATCGCCTCGGCATCGAGCCCGTCTTCATGTCCGGCTACACCGACGACGTGATCTCCCGCCACGGCATGGACGGGCTCCGCCTGGTCCAGAAGCCCTTCGACGCCCAGACGCTGCTGGGCGCGGTCCGAAGCGCGCTGGACGCCTAACCCTCGAGCACCGTGCCGTCCGGGATCTCGGCCGGTCCCTCCACGTGCACGCGACCGCGCACGCGCACGTCGCGCCCGAAGCGGACGTCGCCCTCCACCTCGAGGCGCTCGTCGTCGATGAGCGACGGCGGGCCGCTCGGGAAGTGGGCCTCGAAGTCCGGCAGCAGCTTGAAGTCGTCGGAGAGCTCCACGATCGGCGCGTCGTCGCGCCCCGGCGCCAGCCGGACGGTCCAGTCGTCGGCCAGCTCGTAGGCGTCCGAGCGCACCACCAGCAGGTGGCTCGTCGTCTTCACCGGCGCGAACCGGGCGCGTGGGACGTGGATCGCCGCCGCGCCGTCGAAGACGCCGATCGCCGCGCCCATCGCGGTCTCGAGCTGGAGCACCTCGGGTGACGACCCGTCGCGCGGGTCGACGGTCTTCTTGTTCACGATCATCGGCAGGCCGAGCACCCCGTCGCGCTCGTCGAGCGCGCTCTTCAGCGCGCGGAGATTGACCCAGATGTTGTTGGCGTTGAAGTAGCGGTGGCGCTGGATGTCCTCGAAGGCGTCCTGGTCCTCGTCGGGCACCTGCGCCGTCTCGCGCAGCACGAGGCCGCCGTCCTCGCGGCGGCGGGCGAGGTGGCCGCCCTTGCGGTCCGCCTCCGTTCGGTCCACGACCTCCGAGAGGAACGGCAGCTCCTCGCGCGCGAACCAGGTGAGGATGCGCGGGTCGAGCGACGCGCCCAGGTTGTCCGAGTTCGATAGGAACAGGTACTCGTAGCCGCGCTCGAGCAGCGTGTCGAGCATGCCCGAGGTGGCGAGCGAGGTGAACACGTCGCCGTGCCCGGGGGGCGCCCACTCGAGCGACGGGTCCGCGTCCCACTCGACGGGCTCGAGGCTGTCGGCGAGCAGCTTGGGCACCTTGCCCTGCACGAAGTCGAGCGAAAGCCCCTCGATGGGCAGCTCGGGATAGCGCTCGAGCGCGGCGAGCGTGTCGTCGCGGGTCGCGAAGCTGTTCATGAGCAGCAGCGGGATCTGCGCGCCATGGCTCTCGCGCAGATGAAGCACCTGGCGGGCGATGATGTCGAGGAAGCTCAGCCCGTCCTTGACCTCGAGCAGCGACTTCGCCTCGGTCATCCCCATGCTGGTGCCGAGCCCGCCGTTCAGCTTGAGCATCACAGCGCGCTCCAAGACGGACTCCTCCGGCTCCGGAAGGTCGTCCGCGCTCGGCACGTCGTCGAGCGGCTCGAGCTCGGACTCGGGGAGCGTCCCCTGGTCGCCCTGGCGGAGCAGCTCCTCGTAGTGCGCGAACGTGTCGATCGCGGTCTCGGGCAGCCCCTCGCCCCGCATCTTCTCGGTCGCCGCACTCACTGGCGTGATGCTAGAGCGGTTAGGGTCGTCGCCGTGATCGCCACAGTCACTGACGCCGACCTACCCGAGCTGCTGCCTCTGATGCGCGGCTACTGCGACTTCTACGAGGTCGACCCGTCCGACGACGCGCTGCTCGCGCTCTCCCGGATGCTGGTCCTGGACCCGGATCAGGGGCTCCAGCTGATCGCGCGGGACGACGAGGGAGCGGCGCTGGGCTTCGCGACGATCTTCTGGACCTGGTCCACGCTGACCGCCGCCCGGCTCGGCGTCATGAACGACCTGTTCGTGACGCCGGACGCCCGCGGCAGCGGCTGGGCCGACGCGCTCATCGCCGCCTGCGTCGAGCGCTGCCGCGCACGCGGGGTTCGGGAGCTCGCGTGGCAGACCGCGTACACGAACCTGCGCGCGCAGGCGGTCTACGACCGCGTGGGCGCAACGCGCGACGACCGCTGGCTCGACTACTCGCTGAGCGTGGCGCCGGGCGCCACGACACCGGACTCGTAGGCCAGCACGACGGGCGTGTGTGTGACTGCTAGGTGCTACTCGCCGTGGGCATGGTCGCCTCGACGGCCTGGAGGATGAGCTGGGTCGCGGCGTCGGGGTGCGACACGAACGAAACGTGAGAGGCCGGCACCTCCACGATCGTCGCGTTCGCGCGCTCCGCCATGAAGCGTTGGAGCGCGGGCGGGATCGCCTTGTCTTCGGTGCCGAGCAGGTACCAGCACGGCAGCGTGTTCCACGCCGGCGGGTCCGACGGCGCGCCGGCGAACGCGGCGGCGGCGTACGGCCGCTGCGCGGCGGCCATGACGTCCGCCGTGGCCTGGTCGACGTCGGCGGCGAAGGCCTCCCGGAACGCCTCGGGGTCGAGGAAGAGGTCCGCGCCCTCGCTGCCGTCCGCGCTGGTGAAGGGCACGGGCCTGACCGAGGGTCCCACGAGGCTGCCCTCGAACCGCTCAAGGAGCTCCTGCTGGCTCTCGCCCACGTCGCACATCCATCCGTTGAGATAGACGAGCGCCTTGACCTGGTCGTTGCCGGTCGCGGCGGTCGAGATCACGTTGCCGCCGTAGGAGTGGCCGACCAGCACGATCGGGCCGCTCAGCGTCCGCAGCAACTCGCCCAGGTAGGCCGAGTCGCCCGCGAGGTCGCGCAGCGGGTTGCCGAACCCGATCGCGCGGAACCCTTCGCGCTGGAGCGCGCGGATCTGGGCGTCGAAGCCCGTCGCATCAGCCCACGCACCGTGGACAAGGACGATCGTCGGTCTGCCTTCGTCGGACTGGGTGGCCATGTCAGCTCCTCTCGTACGCCGTGTCTCCCTGACCGCCGTGAGCAGTCTCCACCGCACGGTCGCCGGCCGCAAGCTCGTGGACAAGCGGCCGATCAGTCGAACTCGTCGGCGAAATCCCAGATCCGGATGTGCTCGGGCTCGAGCCGGACGATGACATCCGCGCCTCGGCGGGCCTCCGCGTCAGCCTCGGCTTCCTCGTCGCCGTACCTGGCTACGATGCGGCGCGTGGTTTCGGTGACGCCGTCGTCGATGAACTGTGCCGAGCCTCGGACCTCGACGCCGCGCAGCGGCGGATCGGACTCGGCCACCAATATCGTCGCTCTGGGGTCGCGCCGCAGATGCCGAGCCTTCACATTCTGCGTCTCGATCACCACGTTGAATGCGCCCTCGCGCCATTCGTGGTAAACGGGAGAGAGCAAGACGGTTCCGTCGACCCTGAGGGTGGCCAACACCGCCACCCGCGGCTCGTCGAGGAAGGTGCCCAGGTCCTCGACGGACAGGTTCGTCCGCATCGGCCCAGCGTATCGGTCTGCACGTTGATATTGAACGCAAGGGCGCCCTTCTGGTCGGCCAAGGGTTGACGCGCTCCGAGGCGCTCTGCAGAATCGGCAGCGTCGACCCTGGAGGTGCTGCTCGATGTCTTGGAGCCTGAGTGGGAGCTACGTCGAGACGTGTTCGTGCGAGCTCATGTGCCCGTGCAACCTGTCGTTCGACCACGGCGCCACCTACGACTTCTGCCGTGTGACGCTCGTCTTCGTGATTCGAGAGGGCGAGGTCGAGGGCACGGACATCGGCGGGCTCAACGTCGCGGTCATAGCGGACACGCCGAAGGTCATGACCGATGGCAACTGGCGGCTCGGGGTGTTCATCGACGAGCAGGCGACAGACGAGCAGATGGAGAAGCTGGTGCAGGTCTTCAGCGGACAGCTCGGCGGCCCGATGGCCGCGCTGACCCCGCTTGTGGGGGAGATGCTCGGCGTCGAGCGGGCACGGATCGACGTGCAGGACGACGGGCTGCGACACAGTGTCCGCGTCGGCGACGAGATCGACTTCGAGATCGAGGACATCGTGCCCTTCGGCATCGAGACGGGCGAGCCCATCCGGTTCGCCGGCATGTTCCACCCCGTGGCGCCCGATCTCACGATGGCGGAGGCGAAGCGCTCGCGGATCAACGCTTTCGGCATCGAGTACGAGGGCAAGACCGGCCTCTCGACGTCGTCGTTCTCCTGGGCTGCCTGACGCAGTGATCGCCTCGGCGAACGATCGCGTCCCCGGCGGCGCAGGACTTGCTCCCGCCTTCGCTGCTGCGCGTTCGCGTCTCGGGCTCATCGCCCTGCTGTTCGCTCTCGCCGGCATCGGCTGGTGGTCGACCGTCGACCGGATGCAGGGCATGGACGAGGGGCCCTGGACGGGCCTTGGAACGTTGGGCTGGTTTCTCGGCGCGTGGGTCGTGATGATGGCCGCGATGATGTTCCCGTCGGTCGCTCCGACGGTCGCGCTGTATTCGCGCATGACGAGGGAGCGTTCTGCGCTTTCGCCGCTCCTGTTCATCGCCGGCTATCTCGTCACGTGGGGCGCCGCCGGGCTACTCGTCTTCGCGATCGCGTTCGGCGGTGACCGCATCGCCGGCGACGTGCTCGCGTGGGATCGCGCAGGGCGGTGGGTCGCCGGCGTGACGCTCCTCGGCGCGGCCGTCTACGAGCTGACCCCGCTCAAGGACGTCTGCCTCGGAAAGTGCCGTAGCCCGCTCGGCTTCCTGCTCGGCTCGTGGCGCGGCGGCTCCGCCGGCGCGGTTCAGATGGGCGCCAAGAACGGCGCGTGGTGCGTCGGGTGTTGCTGGGCGCTGATGGCGTCACTCCTCGCGCTCGGAGTCATGAGCATCACGTGGATGCTGTTCGTCGCCGGGCTGATCGCCGCCGAGAAGACCGTCCCGTGGCGTCGGGTTGCGACCTACGGGACGGCGGCGATCCTGTTCGCGATCGGTGTGCTGCTGCTCGCCGCGCCCGATGCCATTCCCGCCCTAACGATTCCCGGACATGACCCGATGCCCCAGATGGAGCAGATGGGCTCCTAGCTAAGCGCTCGCTGCCCCGGGCACCCTACGCGGGCGTGAGCTGGTCGCCCGTGCGGATGGTGCCGTCGCGGATCACGTCTGCGCGCAGACCTCCGCGGTGCACCAGCGGGCGCAGGGTGCCACCGCCGTTGAGGCGGTCGAGATGGGCACATGGTTCGCACAGCCGGCGGCCGCGGCAGCGCGCTTCGCCGAGCGTGAACTCGCGGCCGACGAGAGCGTTGAGGTCGGTCCCCCGAACCACGACGTTGCGGCGGTGGTCGAGGTCGCCGTCGAAGCTGTCCAGGACGGCGGCGTCGATGAGCGTGAGCGCGCTGCCTGGCCGTCCGGAGGCGAAGGTGCCCGCGCCGTCGAAATAGCGGTCGCCTTCCAAGCCTCGACCCACGATGGCGACGGCCTCGTCGACGAGCTTCACCGGTGCCTCGGCCGCCGGCGCGAGGACGAGCGCCTCGACGACGCCGATGCCGGGGTCGGAGTCGGTCTGTGCCGGCCACCTTGCGAGATCCAGGGCCGCCACGACGAAGCCGTCGAGGATCTCGTCGGTCGTGCCGGCGGGGTCCCAAAGTGCGCCGGACGGGACGCCGAACATGACTACGGCGCGCGGGCCGCTGCCGTCGCGCGCCGGGCGGCGCGCGATCCACGGCCCCGCCCAGCTGAAGGTGGCCGCGTCGACGACGGGCACGAGCCCGAGCCCGTGCTCGCCAAGCCACCCGCGCTGCTCCTCGGGGTCGAGCGGGACATCGCTCGCCGAGGCGCCCACGACGTGGGCGATGCACGCGGCGAGCGTGGAGCGCTCTGTGTGGTCCGGACCGGATGGCGGGGTCATCGCGCAGACGGTACGGCTTCGCGGTCCCGTAGCGTTGGCTCACATGCGCTCTGGACTGTTCCTCCCGCCATTCGATGCGCTTGCCGACCCTGCGGTCGTCGCTCGCCTCTCCGCCGAGGCCGAGGAGGCGGGCTGGCACGGAGTCTTCCTCTGGGACAACCTGCGCTACGTGGAGCCCGTGGTCGACGTTGCCGACCCGTGGATCACGCTGGCAGCCATGGCCGTGGCGACGGAGCGAGCTCGGCTCGGTCCGCTGGTCACCCCCCTCGCACGACGAAGGCCGGCCAAAGTCGCCCGGGAAACCGCGACGCTCGACCGGCTCAGCGACGGCCGGCTCACGCTCGGCGTCGGCCTGGGCACCGACCGGTTCGCGAGCGAGTACTCGATGACCGGCGAGGAGCTCGACGATCGCCGCCGCGCGAGCATGCTCGACGAGTCGCTCGAGATCCTGGCGGCCGCCTGGACCGGCGAAACGGTGCACCACCGCGGCGAGCACTACACCGTCGACGGCATGAGCTTCCTGCCGCGGCCGGTCCAGCGGCCGGGCGTTCCGGTATGGGTCGCGGGCTACTACGGCAGGCCCAAGCCGATCCGCCGGGCGGCGCGGTACCAGGGCTTCTTCCCCCTCGGCTTGGACCACCCGGAACAGCTCGCCGAGATCGTCGCCGACCTCGCGGAGCTGCGCAGGGAGGCCGGCAGAGAGCCCGCTGAGCCCTACGACGTGGTCGTCGCCCTCGACCCGGGTGACGATCCGGCGCCGTACGCGGCGGCAGGCGCCACCTGGTGGCTCGTGGCGTTCCCATGGGACGCGCCGTCGGTCGACCAGGTGCGGGCCGTGACCCGCGAGGGCCCGGCAGCCCCGGCTTAGCCGCAGCCCGCGGCGGCGGCGCCCCGCTCAGCTTGCATGAGCCTCGAGGAGATCGGTCAGCTCGTCCGGCCGGGCCAGAGCCGCCAGATGGCCGCTGTCGATTTCGTCCACGTCGTCCACCCCCAGGCGGTCGCGGGCCAGGGTGCGGATGAACTCGAGTGGGAAGAGGCGGTCGTTGCGGCCGGCGATCACGCCGGTCGGGACGTCCGGCCATCTGTCGAGAGGCCAAGGCTCGCCCATGGGAGTGCCGGACTGCCGCGGCTCCCCACGGGCGAAGGTCTCGTCGACGATCTCCTTCGGCACGTCGTGGAAGAAGGCCGTCATCACGTCGAAGGGCGCGTCCGGGTCGCGGCCGTCGCGCTCGTCCTGCTCGCGCTGGGCCGAAAGCTGCCCGCTGCTCGTCCACCACTCGCCGGGCGACTCGCCCGGCGCGGGGATCATCGGCACCACCAGGATCAGCTGCCGCACGTCCGCGCGGCCGCAGAGCAGAGGAGCGAAGAAGGCCGCCATCGACTGAGCGACCACGACGAGGTCCTCGCGGTCGCCGATCGCATCCAGGGTCACGTCGGCGTACTCGGCCAGCCCGGCGCTGTCGTCGCCCGCGGGCAGGTCCGGGCTGACGACCTCATGGCCCCGCGCTCCCAGCCGGTCGGCGACGAGGTGCCAGTACCACGCCTCCCCGCCGGCGCCCGGCAGCAGGACGAAGGTCCGTGCCGGGGCGCTCACTCGTACGGCGCGTAGCGGTGATGCAGCATGAGGTCGTTGCCGTCGGGGTCCGTGAAGAACGTCATGTGGCAGACGCCGGTGTCGAGGATCTCGCCGGCAAACGTGACGCCATTCGCCTCCAGCTTGGCCCTCGCCTCGGCGACGTCGTCCACGTGCAGCGCCAGGTGGGCGTTCTTCTGAGCTGAGAACTCCATCCCGAACTGGGCGGGCTCCCAGATCCCGAGGCAGGTCTCACCCACCCAGAAGTCGTTCTGCGCGTGGCGGTCACGGCGCAGCCCGAGCGTGTCGCCGTAGAACTGCCGCGAGCGCTCCGAGTCCTGCGAGGGCACGGCCACGAAGTCGAGCTTGGTGATCATCGGCCGATCATACGGCCGGCCTCTTCAGGCCGGCCGGTACGTCCCGAAGGCCCAGAGGTTGCCCTCTGGATCGCGGACGGTGAAGTCGCGCGAGCCGTAGTCGGTGTCGGTCAGCTCGAGCGCGATCTCGGCGCCGGCGTCGCGGGCGCGGTCGTGCAGCGCCTCCACCTCGTCGACGCCGCAGTAGACGAGCGTGCCGCCTGCGGGCAGGCTGCGGAAGGGCTCGCGGCCCGCTGCCGCGGCGCTCAGCATGACGATCGCCGGGCCGAGGCTCAGCTCGGCGTGCACGAGGTTGCCTGACTCATCGCGATGGTCCTCGCGCCGCTCGAACCCGAGCGTGCGCTCGAGCCACTCCATCGCCGCGTCGGGATCCGCATAGCGGAGGCTCGGATAGAAGGTGACTGTCGATGTGCGATCGGTCATGCGGGCAGCGTAGGCCCGCTCTCCCTTTGCGTCCTGTACAGCCGCCTGCGCCGCGTCAGGGCAACGCTGAGGAGGAGCAGCGCCGCGGTCGGCACGGCGATCGGCAGCCAGGAGGTGGCGGCGTCCTCGGATGCGGGCTCCGGGTCCGCGATCAGCCGGTGGGTGCGAGTGTCGATCGTGGCCAGCACCCTGCCGCGCCGGCCCACCACGGTCAGCGTGGGGCCGTGCAGCTGGAGCGTCGCGCCCCACATGCCGCCGCGAATGGCGTCCAGATCGATGCAGACGGCGGTGCGGCGAGCGGTGTCCAGCGCGTGCACGAACGGATGCGGCGCGCTGTCGTAGAGCGTGTAGGCCCAGCGGCTGTCGGGGCTAGCCACGCGCGTAACTGGTGCCCCCGTCATGGGCTCATCCGCCTCGCGCGGGTCGACCACGGGCTTGGGGAACAGCCGCCGCGCGCCGAGGTCGTAGGCGCGCACGGCGTAGTTCGAGAAGTCCCGCGGCGAGTACTGGATCAGGTACATCACGCGGCCGTCGGGCGAGAGAGCGTCGAAGCTGAAGTCGCCCCTCAGGTGGACCAGGCGGCGCACGGCGAGCCGGCGGGCGTTCACGACGGCGAAGGTGGTCCGCCTGCGCGGGTAGCGCGTGCGCGGGCTGATCAGCACGAGCGTGCGCGCGTCGGGCGACAGGCCGCTCGGCGAGCCGTCGTAGGCGACCGCCGGAATCGAGAAGGAGCCCTTCAGCGTGTGCCGGCGGAGCGGCCCGCCGTAGCGGGCGCTCTCGATCAGGCGGGTGTCGGGCCCGGCCCGCTCGGTCGTGTACTCGACGTCACCGCCCGGGGTCGACAGCGGGCGGGCGTCGATGCCCACGGCCGGCAGCCCGTCGGCCGCGGCAGAGGCTGGAAGCAGTGCAATGAGCGCGAGGGCTGCGAGCGCGACGAGAACCATGTCCTGAGTACGCCCCGAACTGCGGAAAGGGTCCGTCGCGCCGTAGGATCGCCGCCGGGATGCCCGAACGGATCGGGACCGTTGTGATCGGCGGCGGCCAGGCCGGCCTGTCGGTGAGCCGGGAGCTCACGCAGGCCGGCGTCGAGCACGCGGTGCTCGAGCGCGGCCGGGTCGCCGAGACGTGGCGCGGCCGCTGGGACAGCTTCTGCCTCGTCACGCCGAACTGGAGCGTGCAGCTGCCAGGTCACCCGTACGACGGCGACGACCCCGACGGCTTCATGCCGCGCGATGAGCTCGTGGCCTACCTGGAGCGCTACGCGGCCGCGGTCGAGGCGCCGGTGCGCGAGGGCGTCGAGGTGAGCTCCCTGCGGCAGCACCCCGACGGCGGGTTCGAGCTTCAGAGCTCAGCCGGGGACATCGTCGCCTCGAACGTCGTCCTCAGCACCGGCGCGTACCAGCGGGCGCACCGGCCGGCGGACGCGGCGACGCTGCCGGGCGACCTGCTTCAGGTGGACGTGGAGGACTACCGCAACCCCGGCGACCTGCCGGCGGGACCGGTGCTCGTGGTCGGGAGCGGGCAGTCTGGGTGCCAGGTTGCGGAGGAGCTCCACCAGGCGGGTCGCGACGTCTTCCTGGCCTGCGGTCGCGCGGGCTGGTCCCCGCGGCGGATCGCGGACCGCGACGTCGTGTGGTGGCTCCACGCAGCGGGCGACTTCGACGATCGCGTCGAGGAGCTGCCGGAGCCGAGCGCACGTCTCGTGGCGAACGTCCAGGCGTCGGGGCATGGCGGCGGCCACGACCTGCACTTTCGGACGCTCCAGCGGATGGGCGTGACGCTGTTGGGCCACCTCCTGGGCGCGGAAGGCAGAAGGGCCCGCTTCGCCACGGACCTCGCCGACAGCGTGGCCTTCGGCGATCAGCGGCACGCCAAGGTCATGGACGGGTTCCGGAAAGCGGCCGCCCGATTGGGCCTCCCGGAGCTGGACATCCCGGATCCGGGGCCGATCGACACCGACACTCCAGAGCTCCTGGACCTCACCGGCTTCGGCGCGGTGGTGTTCGCGGCGGGCTTCAGACCCGACTACGGCTCATGGGTCCACTGCCCCGGCGCCTTCGACGACCTGGGCTTCCCGATCCACCGCGAGTGCGCGAGCACCGTGGCGCCCGGGCTCTTCTTCGTCGGCGTGCACTTCCTGCGCAAGCGGAAGTCCTCGCTCCTGATCGGGGTCGGCGAGGACGCCGCGATCGC
>Ga0207675_100002175_pt1 | contig 19490 bp, 17 predicted proteins | sample KBSSwiS42_FD_184305 | JGI IMG/M metagenome (GOLD analysis project Ga0207675, IMG submission 184305) | Switchgrass rhizosphere microbial communities from Kellogg Biological Station, Michigan, USA - KBS Switchgrass S4-2 (SPAdes) (version 2) | ecosystem: Host-associated > Plants > Roots >...
CCTAGCCCCCAGCCCCGAGTCGCTTCAGCAACGCCACCGTCGTCGGATGCGCGAGCTCGATCGGCCGGTCGAAGCCGAGCGAATCGGCGCCGGCGGGCGCCGCCGTTCGCCCGCGGCCGGTGGTCGAGCCATACGTCGCCGCGAGCACAGGCGTGATGCCGCGTCGATTCGCCGCCGTGAGCGTCGCGCCGTGGCCGGCGAGGAATTCGACCACCGTGTCGTAGCCGAGCGCGGCGGCCACGTGCATCGCCGTATCGCCCGCCTGGTTCGCCGCGTTGGCATCGCCGCGCAGGCGCACCGCCGCCTCGACCGCGTCGCGCACGCGGCTCTCGGGCTCCACCTTGCCGAAGTCGATCGTCTCGATGCCGCGGCGGCTGGCGTTGCGGCTCGAACCGGCGCCCGCCGCGAGCATCACCGCATCGACGCCGTCGCCCATCGTCGCGCGCGGGTCGGCGCCGGCCTGGACCAGCACCGGCATGATCTCCGCTTCGAGGAAGCGCGCCGCGAGCAGGTATGGCGGCGTGCCGATGAGCGTCGCCGGCAGGTTCCAGTCGGTGGTGTCGCGCCGCAGCGGCGTGCCGCGCGTCATCCGCAGGTTCGGGTCGGCGCCGTGCGCGAGCAGCGCTCTCACCAGCTTCAGGTCGCTGCGCAGGATCGCCGCATGCAGAGGCGTGTAGCCGCTGCCGAGCGCGTTCGCGTCGGCGCCGTGGTCGAGCAGCAGCGCGGCCACCTCGCCGTTGCCGCTGTGCGCGGCGAGCACGAGGGCGCTGACGCCGTCCGGCTGCGCGTCGTTGGCATCGGCGCCCGCCTTCAGCAGCAGCGCCGCCGACTCCGCGTCGCCGACGCGTGCGGCAAAGAGGAGCGGCGTCGCGCCGCCGCGCAGCACCGTGTAGTTCAACTCTTCACGGCCGGCGCGCTGTGTCTGCTCGCCGACCACCGTCTGCGGGTAGGTCAGCGAGCGCGCGCGCACGTCGGCGCCTGCCTCGACGAGCAGGCGCGCCACGTCGGGATGCCGCTGCGCGACCGCCCACATCAGCGCGGTCTGCCGATGCTCGCTCTCGCGGGCGCTGACGTCGGCGCCGCGCGCGAGCAGGGCTTTCACCGCCGCCGTGTTGCCGGTGCGCGCGCAGGTCATCAGCACCGTCTCGCCGCTGAGGAGCGCGGCGCCGGCGTCGGCGCCGGCGGCGAGCAGCCGCTCGACCATCGCCGCGCTGCGATTGGTGCAGGCCAGGTGCAGCGGCGTCGTGCCGGTGTCGTTGGCCGCCCGCGCGCGCGCGCCGGCGCGGATGAGCAGATCGGCAATCGCGAGGTCGTCGCGGTGAGCGGCCCAGTGCAGCGCGGTGGCGCCGTCGCCCGCCGCCGCGTTGACGTCGATCGCCGGGCGTGCGGCCAGCAGCGTGCGAACCGCCGCGGCGTCGCGGTTCTTGACCGCGTCGATCAAGCGGAGATCGAGCGGCGCCGCAAACGCGCCGGCCGACGCGAGCATGAGCAGCGCCGCCGCGGCGGCGGTGGAGGCAGCCCTGAAGGGCTGCGCTACGCCTGTTGAAACCCGCCGGTCCGGTCCCGTAGCGCAGCCCTTCAGGGCTGCCCCCTGATCGCCGGTAGCGCAGCCCTTCAGGGCTGCCCCACGATCACAACGACAAAATCTGCGCATCGACCCTGCCGGTGCTGTCGCCGATCCGATCCTGGTGGAGGCCGAAGTTGTCGAGCAGCGTCAGGTGCAGGTTGGCGAGCGGCATGTGGTTGAACCGCACGTGCCGTCCGCCCTTGATCGTCCCGGCGCCGCCGCCGGCGAGCACCATCGGGATGTCGATCGGCGAGTGGCTGTTGCTGTCGGCCATCCCCGCCCCGTACATCATCGTCACGTGATCGAGCAGCGTGCCGTCGCCGTCGGGCGCCGCCTGCAGCTTGGCCAGCAGCTTCGCGAAGATCTGGACGTGGTAGGCGTTGATCTTCGCGACCTTCGCCACCTTCTCCGGCTCCTGCTGGTGGTGCGAGATCGGATGGTGCGCATCGGGCACGCCAATCTGCGGATAGGTCATGCCGCTGTGCTCGTGGCCGACCATCAGCGTGATCACGCGCGTGAGATCGCACTGGAACGCCAGCACCTCGAGGTCGAACATCAGGTTGACGTGATCCTCCCAGCTCGACGGGATGCCGGGCGGATGATCGACCAGCGGCAGCTCGTCGTCGCTCTGCTGCTCGGCGATCTGGATGCGCTGCTCGACGCCGCGAATCGCGTCGAGATACTCCACCAGCTTCAGGCGATCGCTCTGCGGCAGCGACCCCTGCAGCCGCTTCACCTCCTCGGTGACCGAATCGAGCACGCTGCGCTGCTCGCGCAGCCGCGCCAGCCGCACCGCCGGGTCGGTGCTGGTCGAATCGCCGAACAGCCGCTCGAACACGACCCGCGGGTTGTTCTGCGTCGGCAGCGGCGTGTTCTGGCTCTTCCAGCTGATCGTGTTGGTGTACGGGCAGGCGAACCCGGTGTCGCAGGCCCCCGCCGTCTCGGCCGATTCGATCGCCAGCTCGAGCGACGCCAGCTGGGTCGCCTTGCCGGTCTCGAGCGCGAGAATCTGATCCATCGAGATGCCGGCGTCGAGCCACGTCTCGCTGAGCGGCGGCGATACGTCGGTGAGGAAGCGCGTGCTCGCCTTGGCGTGCGCGCCGCCCGGCCGCCCCGGCGTCGGGATGCATTCGAGGCCGCTCAACACCAGCACCTGCTCGCGGAACGGCGCCAGCGCGCTCAGCGTCGGCGTCAGCTCGTACGACGCGCCCTCGGTGAGCGGCAGGTAGTTCTTCATGATCATGCCGTTCGGCACGTAGACGACGCCGAAGCGGTTGACCGGCCTGGCTGCGGTTTTCTGCAGCGCCGACAGCGCCGGCACCATGCTGTCGAAGAGCGGCAGCGCGATCATCGACCCCAGGCCGCGCAGAACCGTGCGCCGCGGGATCGCCTTCTTCATGATGATCATCGTCTTCCCTTTGGAGCAGGCTGCTGAAAGACGCAGCCTGCGTGAAAGTCTGAAGTACAAAGTTCGAAGTTCGCCAGATCCCGGCTCCCCGAGTTATCCCCACTTCTTACTTCTGACTTCGTACTTGCCGTCGCCATCGCGAACGGCGTGCTGCGGACGATGGCGGTAATCAGCGCGGACCAGGAATAGCTCGGCGCCGCCTCGCGCGCGATGCGGCGGATTGCCGGCTGATCGTGATAGTCGAGACCGCGGCCGACGGCGAATGCGAGCAGCTTGCCGCCGAGCGTCCGGACGAAATCGTCCTGGTGCGCCGCCATCAGCGTCCGCAGCCCGGCGATGCCCTCGAAGCGCGTGCCGTCGGGAAACGCCGCGGACGGATCGACCGGCGCCCCGTCGCTGGCGCTGCGCCACTTGCCGACCGCATCGAAGTTCTCCAGCGCGAAGCCGAGCGGATCCATCCGCTGATGGCACGACGCGCACGCCGGGTTCTTGCGATGCAGCTCCATCCGCTCGCGCAGCGAGCGCGGCTGACCGTCGGCGCCGGCGTCCTTGAGCGCGGGGATGTCCGGAGGAGGAGGCGGCGGCGGCGCGCCCAGCAGGTTCGCCAGCAGCCATCGCCCGCGCATCGTCACCGACGTGCGGTTGGGATACGAAGTCACCGTCAGCACGCTCGACTGGCCGAGCAGGCCGCCGCGCCTGCCGTCGGTGAACGGCACGCGCCTGAAGTGGCTGCCGTAGACGTTGGCCACGCCGTAATGCTTGGCCAGCCGCTCGTTGAGGAACGAGTAGTCGGCGGTCAGGAGGTCCACGACGCTGCGGTTGGCCTGGAGCGTGCTGGCGATGAAGAGCCGCGTCTCCTGATCCATCGCCTCGCGCAGGTTCTCGTCGAACTCGGGATACAGCTCGGTGTCGGGTACCACGCCGGGCAGCTTATTGAGCTCGAGCCAGCGCGCGGCGAAGTTGTCGACCAGGGCGCGCGATCGCGGATCGCGCAGCATGCGCTGCACTTCACGCTCGAGCCCGGCGCGATCGGCCAGGCGGCCGCGCACCGCCGCCTCGCGCAGCTCGTCGTCGGGGATGCTGCTCCAGAGGAAGAACGAGAGCCGCGACGCCAGATCGAGATCGGACAGCCGGTACGGCGTCCCCGGGGCGAGATCGGCCGGTTCGCGCTCGACGCGGAAGAGGAAGCTCGGCGCCGCGAGGATGCGCTCGAGCCCGCGGCGGATGCCGGCCTCGAAGTCCGCGCTCTTCCGGCCGTCGCGATAGAAGCCGAGCAGAATCTCGACGTCCGCATCGGTGACCGGCCTGCGGTAGGCGCGCGCGGCGAGCGTCGAGAGAATCTTCTTCGCGCACGGCTCCTCGGACGCCGCCTCTTTCGGACGGCAGCTGAAGATCCGGCGGCGGCTCGCCGACTCGCCCGGCGACGCCGATCCGTACGGGCCGCCGACCATCACCAGCTCCACCGCGGGGTTGCCGTGGTAGTACTCGTTGGTCGTGCGTCCGAAGCCGGTTTGCGCCGGCTGCAGCACGCCTTCCGGCTCCCAGAATCGCCTGACGAAGGACACGCCGACCTCGTGCGAGCCGGCCTTCACCGGGACGCGCAGCTCGAGATGCGCGTCGGCGGTGTGCATGTACTCCTCCCACTCCGGATCGCCCTGCGTGTTGCCGGCGAAATTCTCCGGCGTCGTCATCCCCTTGCCTTCGCCGCCGACCTTGAAGCGTTTCAGGCGGACGCCGTCGAGGCGGATGTCGAGCTGATGGGGCTCGCCCATGCCGATGATGTAGTCGTACTCCTGGCGCCGCAGCAGCACCTTGATCGTGTAGTCGGCATCGAGCGGGAAGTGATAGCGGACGAGCGCGCCGCCCTGCGACCCGAACGGCAGATCGTCGCCGAGGCGATCGTCCTGGACGAGCGCCTTCGAGATCTTGAAGGTGTCGACGACCGGATGCAGCGACGGGTCGCCGATCGCGAGGCGGCTGACGGTTCGCGCCGCGGCGAGATAGTTCTCGAGCAGCGCCGGCGACACCGACAGCACGCTGGCGACGTTGTCGAACCCTTCCTGATCCGCTTCGTCCGACGACAGCAGCGCGCGGCCGTCGATCTCGACGCCGACGAGATCGCGCACCGCGTTCGCGTACTCGGTGCGGTTCAAGCGGTGCACGGCGACGCGGCCAGGAGACGGCGACGCGGCATCCGCGGCATCGAGCTCGCTCTCGAGCGCGGCCGCGGCCGCCGCATAGGCGGTTGCCGCCGGACGCGGCCGGCCTGGCGGCGGCATCTCGCCGGTCCGCAGCTTGGTGACGATCTTTTCCCACTCGGGGCGGTTGGCGGCGACCTGCTGCAGATTGAGGGCGTCGATCTGGAGGCCGGCGGTCTTCAACCGGCGGTTGTGGCAGCCGATGCAGTAGGCGTCGAGCAGTTCGCGCGTCGCGGCCGGCGCGGCGGACGCGGCGGCCGCTGTCGGCGCCTGGGGCGCACGGGCGAGCACGCCCGGCGCGAAGGCGCCGGCCAAACCGAGAGCAACCCAGGCGGCGAGCCGACGAGATCGATCCGTCATGCGGCTGTCCGGCACCAGTATGCCCCAGGCGATGCGGGCACCGTGGCAAAAACGCGCGCCAATGCCGCGAAGGCTGCAGGCTGAGGTGCGCTACAATTCCCGCCTCCGCCGCCCAGGCACTCGTCGGTTCGCACACGGTAACGTCCCGGCACACAGGGGAGTTCTCTCATGCGAGATCGCGCGCGACGCTTCTTCCAACCCCGAGCAGCCCTCGTTTTCGCTGTGCTGGCGACGGCCACCGTGTCGGGCCAGTACTCGATGACCGTGAACCGCGATCGGTTGATCAACGCGCAGAACGAGCCGCAGAACTGGCTGATGATCAACGGCGATTACGCCTCGACCCGCTACTCGAAGCTGTCGCAGATCAACCGCGACAACGTGAAGAACCTGCGGATGACGTGGGCGCTGGCGCTCGGCGGGATGCAGGACGTCGGCCAGAACGGCCCCGAGGCCGAGATCAACCCGCTCGTCGACAACGGCTTCCTCTACACCAGCGACGGCTGGGGAACGATCTACAAGATCGACGGCCGCAGCGGCGAGAAGGGCGAGTTGGTGTGGGTGGCCGATCCCGGCGTCAAGCACCAGGGCAACGCGCCGCGGACGCGCGGCATCGCGCTGTGGGAAGACCTGGTGATTGCCAACATTCCCGACGGCCGCGTGATCGCCATCAACCGCAACAACGGCGAGATCGTGTGGGACAAGATGGTGGCGACCGCCAACGAGTTCGGCGCGAAGGAGCGGTTCAACGCCGCGCCGATCGCCGCCGACGGCAAGATCATCGTCGCCAACGGCGCCGGCGACGCGAAGACGCGCGGCTGGGTCGCCGCGCTCGACGCCCGCACCGGCAACGAGCTGTGGCGCTGGTACGTGGTGCCGAAGCCGGGCGATCCCGGCAGCGAGACCTGGAAGGACAGCACCAACGCGTGGAAGACCGGCGGCGGCGGCTTGTGGCAGACCGGCTCGTACGACCCGGCGACCAAGCTGACGATCTGGGGCACCGGCAATCCGGTGCCGATCTACGATCCGCAGGCCCGCCCCGGCGACAACCTCTACACCAACTCGGTGATCGCGTTGAACGTCGACACCGGCAAGCTCGCCTGGTACTTCCAGTACACGCCGAACGATTCGTGGGACTTCGACGAGGTCGGCGTCCACATGCTCTACGACACGATGCTCAACGGGCGGATGCGGAAGATCGTCGGCCACTTCGCGCGCAACGGCTTCTACTACTCGCTCGATCGCACCAACGGCGAGTTCCTGCTCGGCGGGCAGTACGTCAACGACTTGAACTGGACGAAGGGCCTGAACGCGAAGACGGGCAAGCCGCTCGACTACGATCCGAAGCTCGACGTGCAGGTCTACAACCCGGCGGCGCGGGCGCTGCGCGGCGACGGCCAGAAGCGCTCCTGCCCGACCTGGCACGGCGGCATCGCGCACCAGCCGACCGCCTACAACCCGGTGAAGAACATCGCCTACGGCGTCGGCATCGAAGGCTGCTTCTCGCAGAACGGCGCGGCGGTGGCCTACCTCTCGCCGCAGGGCGGCATCGACGAGAAGAAGAGCGAGAAGCGCACCTACAGCAGCGACCTCTATTACGGCTCGATCACCGCCTTCGACACCCACAACCACAAGGTGCTCGCCAAGGCGGTGACCGACATCGAAGTGCGCTCGGGCGCGACGGCGACCGCCGGCGGGCTGCTCTTCACCGCGCTCCAGGACGGCTTCGTCGTCGCCTACAACGACGAGACGCTCGAGGAGCTCTGGCGCTTCAACGTCGGCACGCCGCTCAAAGGCGCGCCGGTCACCTACGCGATCGGGCCGAAGCAGTACCTCGCCGTGCAGTCCGGCGGGCGCCACCTCCACCCGATCAAGTTCGACAAGCTGGAAAATTCGAGCTATCTATTCGTGTTCGCGCTGAATTAAGAGTGCTCGTAGCGCAGCCCTTCAGGGCTGCCCACGCGGCGGTTGGCAGGCCTGAAGGCCTGCGCTACGAGATCCGCGCAATCTGCAACCCACTAAGGGCGATTCCATGCGGAGAACATCGCAAGTCATCGTGGTCGCGGCGATGCTGGGAACGTTCGGCTACGCGCGCTCGCACGCGCAACCGCCTCCCGACCCGGCCGACGTCGCCGAGGGCATGCGCCTCTACCTGCAGAAGGGCGACTGTCAGGCGTGCCACGGCTGGGCGGCCGATGGCCGCAAGATGGACAGCCAGATGCCCGACGGCTCGAACCTGCGCGAAACGCGCCTCGATCGCGCGCGGCTGATGATGACGATCAAGTGCGGCCGCCCCGGCACCGGCATGCCCGCCTTCGATCGCCTCGCCTACAGCGATGGCCGCTGCTACGGGATGAAACAGGCCGACCTGAAATCGCCGATGCCTGATCCGGCGGCGACGTTCCAGCCGCGCGAGATCGATCTCGTCGCCACGTTCCTCTTTGCCAAGGTGGTCGGCAAAGGGCCGATGGATCGCGCCAAGTGCGTCGAGTACTGGGGCTCGGAAGTCGACGCCTGCCGCGAGCTGCCGAAATAGAAGATCACCTACTTCTTCTGATCTTCTCCATATTTCTTAACGAACCCGTTGCGCGCGTTGGTGACGGTGAAGGTGCCGTCGCTCTGCGCCGACAGCTTGATCCAGTACGCGTCGCCGTTGTGCGCCGGCGCGGGCGGCCCGCCGCGCCCGGCCTGAGGCGGCGGCAGCGGCGCCACCGGCATCGCCGCCAGCGGCTCGTCGGCCAGGTTGGCGATGAACAGCCCCGGCGCCGTGTACTCCTGCCCGCTCAACTCGGAGAAATGCATCTGCCACACATCTTCGAGGCCGGGCGAGGAGTACAACGTCTTCATCACCTCGGGCGGTCCGCCCTTGCGCGTGCCGTTGTTCATGATCGCGACGCGCGGCCGCAGCGCGTGGACCATCACCTCCGAGTTCGACGTGTCGACGCCGTGGTGGAGGCCGAGGAACGCGTCCACCGTGCCGATGCGGTTCGCCGGGCACATCAGCTCGAACTCCTTGTTCTTCGTCAGGTCGCCGAGGTGGACGGTCCGGAAGCGCCCGAAGGTGACGTGCACGCCGACCGACATCGGATCCTCGGCGTTGTTGTCGCCCGGCTTGAAGCTGGCGCAGTACGGATTCGGCGCGCCGGCGCCGGCGAGCGGCGTCTTGATGGTTTCGCCCGCGGATGTCACGACCACGACGTTCAGTCCGGCGATCGGGATCTTGTCGCCGGGTCTTGCGACCGTGTGCGTCGCTTTCTCGTACAGCTTCGGGTAAGTGGTCTGCAGGAACTCGTCGGCCGCCGGGGCCGGTTGAACGTTCGGCCCGTGATCGATGAAGCGGCGGATCGGAATCCGCGCCGCGAGCTCCGCCATGCCGCCGAAGTGATCGCCATGCCAGTGGGTCGTGATCAACGTATCGATCTGCGACAGGCCGGCATCTTTCGCCGCGGCGACGATGCGCGTCGCGTCGCGAACGGCGCCGGCGCCGGCGTTGCCCGAGTCGACGAGCAGCGACGCGCCGGAGGGTGAGACGAAGAGCGTCGCGTTGCCGCCTTCGACGTCGACCACGTAGATGTCGAGCGTGTTGGCGCGGCGCGGCTGCCCGGCGGCGCCGGGTGCGACCAACGCCAGCGCCAGCAGCGCCGCTACGGTTCGAGCCATATCGCGTTGTCCTTCGCTTTGCGGGCTTGCCTTCCGCTTTGCGGGCTTGCCTTCCGCTTTGCGGGCTTTGCGTTACCGATCGCGCCGCTGCCCGAGCCCGAGCGGCAACGCCAGCGACAGCCAGTCGATCACCGCTGCGGCGACGATCGCGGCGACGCCGATGCGCACGTCGACGGCCAGCATCACCAGCGCCGCGAACAGGGCGACGACGAGCAGCCCTTTGAGGTGGAAGCGGGGCATCCTCTCAACGCCTCTTCTTTCTGGCGGCCGCGCGTTCGCGGTCCTGCTGCACCCGGAATTTCACGATCCGGCCGATCAAGCCGACCGGCACCGGCTTGTCGAGCGGAAACCGCACCGCCCCCTTCGACCCTTCGTAGGCCGACAGCTCCTCTTTGAACTGCTCGAGCGCGCGCGGCGCGGGATAGAACCCGATGTGATGCTGGTAGGCGGCGAAGTGCACCAGGTTGCCGTGCTGCGTGAAGGTCGGCATCTGGTATTTGATCGCTTCCTTCGCCTGCGGCGCCGCCTTGCGGATGGCGCCGCGGATCGCCCGCAGCTTCGCGCGCACCGCCGGTGGAAACGCGGCGATGTATTGATTGATGTCCTTTGGCGCCGTGCGGCGGCGTTTCATCTCGCGCGACAGTGTAACCCGGACGCGAAAGCGGGCGGCGCGTCCGCCGCGAATTGATGCAGACTTACCGCGATGAAAACGAAAACGCTGATCAAGCGGGCCCGCAAGCTGGCGAAGCGCTACCGCCTGACCGACGGCCGCTCGTTTCGATTGAAGGACGTCGACCCGGGCGACACCCTCGGCTACGCGATCGAGGACAAGCCGCGCGCGAAGCAGGCGCTCGCCGAGGGCGTCGCCGCGCTGGCGCGGCTGCAGGATGTGCTCGCGGCGCAGAACCGCTGGGCACTGCTCCTGATCTTCCAGGCGATGGACGCCGCCGGGAAGGACGGCGCGATCAAGCACGTGATGTCCGGCGTCAACCCGCAGGGGTGCCAGGTCTACTCGTTCAAGGCGCCCTCGTCCGAGGACCTCGATCACGACTACCTGTGGCGCTGCACGAAGTGCCTCCCCGAGCGCGGCCGGATCGGCATCTTCAACCGCAGCTACTACGAGGAGACGCTGGTGGTGCGCGTCCACCCCGAGTTCCTCGAGCGGCAGCAGCTGCCGCCGGAGCTGGTGAGCCCGTCGATCTGGAAGCAGCGCTACGGCGAGATTCGCCACTTCGAGGAGTACCTGACCGGCAACGGCATCGCCGTGCGCAAGTTCTTCCTGCACCTGTCGCACGCCGAGCAGAAGCGCCGCTTCCTGCGGCGCCTCGACGACCCGACCAAGAACTGGAAGTTCTCGAGCGCCGACGCCGCCGAGCGGCGGCACTGGCGCGCGTACATGAATGCCTACGAAGACACCATCCGCCACACCGCGACCCCCGAGGCGCCGTGGTACGTCGTGCCCGCCGACAACAAATGGTTCACGCGGCTGGTCGTCGCCGCTGCGGTGGTCGAGGCGCTCGATTCGCTCGACCTGAAGTACCCGGCGGTGAGCGGCGCGGAGCGCAAGGCGCTTGCGCAGGCGCGCGCGACGCTGAAATGAGGTGCCGCAGATTTTCCTGCCGGTCGAGCTAGGCGTCCGGCGGATCATAGAAAGGAGCTGCTGCCATTTTTCACAGTCTGGAGTCAGCACATGTTGAAGAGAACGTTGGCCGTCGTGACGCTCGCGTGCGGCGTCGCCGTCGCCTGTTCGCAGCCGGCACCGCCGCCGGCCACCGAGTCTGCACCCGCGGCAACGCCGGCGCAGACGCCCTCGACCCCGGCGACGCCTCCGCCTCAGGTGGAGGCGACACCGGCCGCGACGCCGGCGCCGCCGGCCGCATCGCGCGCCGCCGCGCCATCGCCCGCATCGCGCCGCGCAGGGTCGGCGCCGTCATCGCCCGCTCCGGCGGCAGAACCCTCATCGCCGCCCTCGTCTCCGCCGCCGTCATCCGCCGCCGCAGCGCCGCCCGAACCGCCCGCGCCGCCGAAGCCGACGTTCCGCGAGGTCACCGTGCCCGCCGGCACGACGCTGACCATCAGGCTCGGCACGCCGGTCGCGTCCGACACGAGCAAAGTTGAAGACCGCATCACCGGCACGCTGACCAAGGCGATCACCGCGGAGGGAACGACCGCCGTGCCTGCAGGATCGGAGTTGAGCGGAACCGTGCTGGCGGCCAACGACTCGGGCCGCGTCAAGGGACGCGCCTCGCTGACGCTGGCCTTCGATCGGATCAACGTCGAAGGCGAACGCCAGACCATCCACACCGCCCGCATCGTGCGCGAGGCGGCGCAAAATAAAAGTTCGGACCTCAAGAAGGGCGGCCTCGGCGCCGGCGTCGGCGCGATTGTCGGCGGCATCGCCGGCGGCGGCAAGGGCGCGGCGATCGGCGCCGGCGTCGGCGGCGCCGGCGCGGTGCTGGCCACCAAGGGCGAGGAGGTCCGGCTCGCCCCGGGGGCGACGCTGACGACGACGCTCGAGCAACCGCTCACGGTGCGCGTGGAAATCAGGGATTAGGGATCAGGGATTAGGGATTAGGGATTAGGGATTAGGGATTCGTACCGCAGCGCGTGCATCGACGGAGGGTACGAATTCCTAATTCCCTAATTCCCTAATTCCTAATTGCCGCGTCGCGGCTGCCGGAGCGCCCGCGACGAACCACATGGCGATCCCGGCGTCGAAGATCAGGCAGCCGAACGACGATGTGGGCATGAAGGGCCAGATCGGATGGCCCCACACGTGGTGCGCGATGTCCCAGGCGGAGTGCGTCAGCCACGCCAGCCCGATGAAGCGGTACGAGCCCAGGCCGAGGTAGGCCAGCGGCATCGCGATCGCCGGGTAGATCAACTCCCAGACGCCGAAGCCGCCGCCGCTCATATACACGCCGCTGGCGCCGGCCGCGAGCATCGCGTTGAGGCGGCGGCGGTGGGGCTCCCCTACCCGCGACATCCCCAGCACGAAAAGCGCCGCCGCGATCGCGGGGGCGACGAAGTCGAGCGTGACGAGATTGGCCGTGAACCCCATGGCTCGATCGTCGGCGATGTGGGACACTGGCGCCAGTGGCTGAAAAGACAATATTCGCAGGATTTACGCCAGGCCGCCTCAGGCCATCCGCGCATCGGGTCGCCGTGCTGGCGTTCGACGGCGTCGTGCTGGCCGACCTGGCGACGCCGTGCGAGATCTTCGGGCGGGTCAGGGATCGGGCCGGCCGCGCGGCCTACGACGTGCGCGTGTGCAGCCTCGCGCCCGACGTCGAATCGCAGCACCTCCGCCTGACCGTGCCGTGGCGGCTCTCGTCGCTGAATGCCGCGGCCACCGTGATCGTGCCGGGGGTCGATCCAATCGATCGCCCGATCCCGGACGCGGTCCTGCGCGCGCTGCGGCGCGCGGTCGATCGCGGCGCCCGCGTCGCCTCGATCTGCACCGGCGCGTTCGTGCTCGCCGCCACCGGCGCGCTCGATGGCCGGCGCGCCACCACGCATTGGCTCGGGGCGCGGGAGCTGGCGCGGCGCCACCCGTCGATCGAGGTGGATGCGAACGTGCTCTACGTCGACAACGGCCAGCTGTTGACGTCGGCGGGCGCCGCGGCGGGGCTCGACCTCTGCCTGCACCTGGTGCGCCGCGACCTCGGCGCCGCGGCGGCCGCCGACGTGGCGCGCGCGGCGGTGATGCCGCTCGAACGCGCCGGCGGCCAGGCGCAGTTCATCGTCCACGAGCCGCCGGCACGGGATGCCGCGTCGATGGCGCCGCTGCTGGCCTGGCTCGAGCGCAACCTGCAGCGCGAGCTGGCGCTGCCGGCGATTGCGCGGCATGCGGCGATGAGCACGCGGACGTTGAGCCGTCGCTTCCGCGAGCAGGTCGGCACGACGCCGGCGCGGTGGCTGAGCCGCGCGCGCGTCCGGCGCGCGCAGCGGCTGCTCGAGACGACCGCGCTCGACGTCGAGCGCATCGCCGCCGGCTGCGGGTTCGGATCGGCCGCGGTCATGCGGGAACGTTTCGGCGAGATCGTGGGCACCAGTCCGGCGGCCTATCGACGCGCCTTTAGAAGTAGGAATTAAGGGAATTAAGAATTAAGAATTGGCCGCCGACTTTCGACTGTCGACTTTCGACCTTCGACTAAGGAGCGAACGCCGTGCAATATCTGGAGGATTTTTCGCCGGGCATGACCTTCAGGTCGGGCACGGCGCGTATCGACGCCGATGCGATCCGGCGCTTCGCCGCCGAGTTCGATCCGCAGCCGTTTCACCTCGACGACGAGGCGGCGCGCGCAACCATGTTCCAGGGCCTCGCCGCCAGCGGCTGGCACACCGCCGCGGTGACGATGAAGCTGCTGGTCGGCAGCGACTTCAAGCCGGCCGCCGGCATCATCGGCGTCGGCTTCGACGAGCTGCGCTGGCCGAAGCCGGTGCGGCCCGGCGACGAGCTGCACGTCGAGGGCGAGATCCTCGAGACGCGCGCGTCGCGATCGAACCCGCGTCAGGGTTTGATCAAGGTGAAGACGTCGACGATCAACCAGCACGGCGAGGCGGTGCAGATCTCGGTCGGCAACCTCGTGGTGCCGCGCCGCCAGACTTAGGAATTAAGAAGTACGAATTAGGAATTCGTGACCGACCAGCAGCGGCAAACCGTGTACGAATTCCTCATTCATAATTCGAATAATTCTTAATTACGCCGCAGCCCTCTTATTACGCGGCAGCCCACTGCCCCGCCACCTGGCGGGTGGCGACGTTCAACCGGTTCCACACGTTGACCATCGAGATCTGGACGACGATCGCGGCCAGCGCCTTGTCGTCGTAATGGCGCGCCGCCTCGTTCCAGATCTCGTCGGGCACCGGATCGGACCGATCGGCGAGCCGCGTCACCGCTTCGGTCAGCGCCAGCGCCGCGCGTTCTTCGTCGCTGAAGTAGGGCGCGTCGCGCCAGCCGGCCACCGTGAACGAGCGGACGTCGGTCTCGCCGCTCTTGCGCGCGCCGCGTGCGTGCATGTCGAGGCAGACGGCGCAGCCGTTGATCTGGCTGGTGCGCAGGTGGATGAGGTCCAGCGTCTTCTGCGGCACGCCGCAGTTCTCGATCGACTTCGACAGTGCCAGCAGCGCCTGCATCGACTGGGGCAGAATCATCGCCGGGTTGTTGATCCGTGCATTCATGGGTGCTCTCCTCTCGAGATCGGCCGCGGCTGTCACATCGCAGCCGTGTCGTCCGTCAGAGGTATGACGGAACGCGACGAGGAAATGTGACGTGGCTGAAAACGACTGGCTGGCCAACGAGTTCGAGAGCAACCGCAGCCGCCTGCGCGGCGTCGCCTACCGCATGCTCGGCTCGCTTCCCGAAGCCGAGGACGCCGTGCAGGAGGCCTGGCTGAAGCTGAGCCGATCCGACGTCGGCAACGTCGACAACCTCGCCGGCTGGCTGACGACGGTCGTCGCGCGGGTCTGCCTCGACATGCTGAGGACGCGCAAGGCGCGGCGCGAAGAGTCGCTCGACGCCGGCGTCGTCGAGCCGGTCGAACGTGGCGCGCGTGCCAGCGATCCCGAGCGGGAGGCGCTCCTCGCCGATTCGGTCGGCCTCGCCCTGCTGGTCGTGCTCGAGACGCTGGATCCGGCCGAGCGGCTCGCCTTCGTGCTTCACGACATGTTCGCCGTCCCCTTCGACGAGATCGCCGCCATCGTCGGGCGGTCGCCGGAGGCGTCGCGCCAGCTCGCGAGCCGCGCGCGGCGGCGCGTGCAGGGCTCGTCCGCGGTCGAGCATGGCGAGCTCGCCCGGCAGCGCGAGGTGGTCGACGCGTTTCTCGCGGCGATGCGCGGCGGCGATGTCGAGGGGTTGATCGCCGTGCTCGATCCCGATCTCGTCGTCACGTCCGACGCGTCAGCGGTGGCGCCCGGCGGCGCGCGCGAGGTGCGCGGAGCCCGGGCATGGGCGAAGGGCGCGGTTGCCGCCGCGCGCGGCGCGCGCTTTGCCCGGCCGGCCCTCGTCAACGGCGCGGTCGGGGTGGTCGTGGCGCCTCAGGGCCGGCTCTTCCGCGTCCTGAGCTTCACGTTCAAGGACGCCAGGATTTCGCGCGTCGAGGTCATCGGCGACCGCGGCCGGCTCGAGCATCTCGATCTGGCCGTCCTCGACATTTGAAGACACTTTTCGCCTGTAGAATCAGGCAATTGCGGCACTTCCTTTGTGGCGCGCCGGGCGCCGGCACACCTTATACTTACTGTCTTATGGCGCGGCGGCCGCACGCCGTCCGGCTTGGGGTGTGACTGAGGCGTGATGAACAGACTTCTCGCGTTGGGCGCCACCATCTGGGTGTGCTCGCTCGGACTCTCCGCGCAGACACGGTCAGCGCGCGCGAGCGCGCAGCCGGCGCGCGAGGCCGATGCTGCGCCGGCGACCGCGACGGTGAAGCAGTACTGCGTGAGCTGCCACAGCGAACGCGGTAAAGCGGGCGGCCTGTCGCTAGCCGATTACGACGTCGCCAGCGCACCCGAACACGCGGACACCTCCGAGAAAATCATCCGCAAGCTTCGCGGCTCGATGATGCCGCCGGCGGGTGCGCGGCGTCCCGCCGAATCGGCGCTTCAGGACCTGCGGCGCGAGATCGAGACGCGGATGGATCGCTGGGCGGCGGCGAACCCGAACCCGGGCTGGCGCCCCTTCCAGCGGCTGACCCGCGCCGAGTACAGCCAGGCGGTGAAAGACCTGCTCGACCTGGACGTCGACGTGACCGCGTTCCTGCCGCCCGACACGATGAGCCTCGGCTTCGACAACATCGCCGACGCCCAGAGCTTCTCGCCTGCGTTGCCACAGGGCTATCTGCGGGCGGCGGCCGAGATCAGCCGCCTCGCGGTCGGCGATCGCGCTGCGGCGCCGACGACGGTGACGCACCGCGTGCTCGCCACCGAAAATCAGATGCGCTACGTCGAGGGGACGCCGTTCGGCTCGCGCGGCGGCACCGCGTTCGTGCACACCTTCCCCGCCGACGGCACCTACCGGTTCATCGCCACGCTGGTCCGTACTGTCAGCGGCGAGCTGTTCGGCAACACCGCGATCCACATGGCGCAGCAGAAGGAGCTGCTCGAGGTCTCGGTGAACGGCGAGCGCGTCGCGATGCTGGAAGTCGACGAGAGCATGAACGACGCCGGCGAGAAAGGGCTCACGCTCGAGACGCCGCCGATCCCGGTCAAGGCCGGACCGCAGACGATTGCCGCGGCCTTCGTGCCGCGCTCGGTCGGGCCGGTGGACGATCTGCTCGTGCCGATCGAGCAGACGCTGATCGACACCCGCATCGGCACCGGCTACGGCGTGACGATGGCGCCGCACCTGCAGGAGCTCGCGATCACCGGTCCGGCGACGGTCACCGGCGTGTCGGACACGCCGAGCCGTCAGCGCATCTTCACCTGCCGGCCGGCGTCACCGGGGCAGGAGCGCGGGTGCGCGACCGAGATCCTCCGCCGCCTCGCGACGCAAGCCTATCGCGGCCCGGTGAAGGACGATCTGAACGACCTGCTCACCTTCTACACGCAGGCGCGCAACGACGGCGGATCCTTCGACGAAGGAATCCGGTTCGGCGTCCAGGGGATTCTCGCCAACCCGCGCTTCATGTTCCGCGTCGAGCAGTCGCCGTCGACCTCCAATGCGGTGTATCGCATTGCGGACGGCGATCTCGCGTCGCGCCTGTCGTTCTTCCTCTGGGGGACGCTGCCCGATCAGGAACTGCTGAAAGTGGCGCGCGACGGCACGCTCGCGAACCCCGCGGTGCTCGACAAGCAGGTGAAGCGGATGATCGCCGACCCGCGGTCGCGGGCCCTGTCGACGCGCTTTGCCGCGCAGTGGCTGCGGCTGCAGGACGCCGACAAGGTGCGCCCCGACGGCCTGCTCTTCACCAACTGGGACAACGAGCTGACGCAGTCGTTCGTCGAGGAGACCGAGCTCTTCTTCGACAGCATCGTGCGCGAGAACCGCAGCGTGCTCGACCTCATCACCGCCGACTACACCTACGTCAACGAGCGGCTGGCGCGACACTACGGCATCCCGAACGTCAGCGGCCCCGGCTTCCGGCGCGTCACGCTGGACGAACCGCGCCGCGGGTTGTTGACGCAGGGCAGCATCCTGCTCCTCACTTCCGTTGCCGACCGCACCTCGCCGGTGCAGCGCGGCAAGTGGGTGCTGCAGGTGCTGCTCGGCTCGCCGCCGCCACCGCCGCCGCCGAACGTGCCGGCGCTCGAAGATACCAAGGGCTCGGCCGACGGCCGCTTCCTCTCGGTGCGCGAGCGCATGGAGCAGCACCGCTCGAACCCGGCATGCCAGTCGTGTCATCGCGTGATCGATCCGATCGGCCTCGCGCTCGAGAACTTCGACGTCGTCGGCCGCTATCGCAGCAAGGACAACGGCGTGGCGGTGGATTCGACCGGGCAGCTCTACGACGGAACGCAGATGGAGGGCGCGGCGGGCCTGCGCGCCGCGCTGCTGAAGCACCAGGACGCGTTCCTGATGACGTTCGCCGAGAACCTGATGACCTACGCGCTCGGGCGCCACGTCGAGGCGGCCGACATGCCGGCGCTGCGCGCGATCGTCCGCGACGCGGCGGCGAAGAACTATCAGATTGGCGCGTTCATCGGCGGCATCACCCGAAGCGCGGCGTTCCAGATGAGCCGTCAGGCGCCGGCGGCCACGACCGCCGACCAGGCGCGGCAGCATTAGTCAGGGAGATCGAGGATGTTCAACACGAAGCGCCACCTTTCGCGCCGGGCCGTTCTCAAAGGCATGGGCGTCACCGTTGCCCTGCCGTTCCTGGACGCGATGACCCCGGCGGCAACCGCGCTGGCGAACACGGCCGCGAAGGGGAAGATCCGGTTCGTCGCCATGGAGATGGTGCACGGCGCCGCCGGCAGCAGCCCGTACGGCCTGCAGCACAACCTCTGGTCGCCGGCAGCCACCGGGCGCGCGTTCGACCTGACGCCCACCTCGCTGGCGCCGCTCGAAGGGTTCCGCGACTACGTCACCATCATCAGCAACACCGACGCGCGCATGGCCGAGGCGTTCTCGACCCCCGAGATCGGCGGCGATCACTTCCGCGCCAGCTCGGTGTTCCTCACCCACGCGCACCCGAAGCAGACGATGGGGTCGGACCTCTACGTCGGCACCTCGTTCGATCAGATTTATGCCGGCAAGTTCGGGCAGGACACGGCCATCCCCTCGATGCAGCTGTGCATCGAGAGCGTCGATCACTCCGGCGGCTGCGAGTACAACTACTCGTGCGCCTACACCGACGCGATCAGCTGGGCCTCGCCCTCCGAACCGCTGCCGATGCTGCGCGATCCGCGCGCGGTGTTCGACACGCTGTTCGGCGCGGGCGCGACGCCGGAGGACCGGGCGCGCCGCCGCCGCGAGGACAAGAGCGTGCTCGACACCATCGTCGCGTCGATCGATCGGATGAAGCGCCAGCTCGGCGCCGCTGACAAGGCGCGGCTCACCGACTACCTCGAGGACGTGCGCGAGATCGAGCGGCGCATCCAGAACGTCGAGGCCACCAACCGCAGCGGCGAGGCGCGGGCGTTGCCCAACGCCCCGGCGGGCGTACCCGACTCCTACGAGGAGCACGTCAAGCTGATGTTCGACCTGCAGTCGGTGGCGATGGCCTCGGACATCACCCGCGTCTTCGCCTTCAAGCTGTCGCGCGACGTGTCGGGACGCGTCTTCCCGTCGACCGGCGTCGCGACCGGGTTCCACAACGCGTCGCATCACAACGAGCGGGCGGAGCGGGTGCTCGACTTCGCGAAGATCAACACCTACCACGTCAGCCTCGTGCCCTATTTCCTCGAGCGGCTGAAGCGGATGCCGGACGGCGACGGCACGCTGCTCGACAACTCGCTGATCGTCTACGGGTCGCCGATGGGCAACCCGAACGTGCACAACCACAAGCGGTGTCCGCTGTTCGTCGCCGGCAAGGCGGGCGGGCAGCTGAAGGGCGGCCTCCATATCAAGGCGGCGGACGGGACGCCGATGGCGAACGTGTTCCTCAGCGCGGCGCACATGCTCGGGATGGACGATCTGGCGTCGTTCGGCGACAGCACCGGCGCGTTCGACATGAATGCCGCCGCGCCGGCGGCCTCGGCATAGCGACGGTAGCGCAGCCCTTTAGGGCTGCCCCGGCGGCCTCGGCATAGCGACGGTAGCGCAGCCCTTTAGGGCTGCCCCGGCGGCCTCGGCATAGCGACGGTAGCGCAGCCCTTTAGGGCTGCCCGGCGGCCGATGGCAGGCCTGAAGGCCTGCGCT